>Ga0209700_100370_pt1 | contig 81805 bp, 38 predicted proteins | sample SiratroredBW_FD_187528 | JGI IMG/M metagenome (GOLD analysis project Ga0209700, IMG submission 187528) | Root nodule microbial communities of legume samples collected from California, USA - Siratro red BW (SPAdes) (version 2) | ecosystem: Host-associated > Plants > Roots > Nodule | place: USA... | reverse complement strand
AATAAAGTATGAAAGTTTGTGATTGAATGTTAAACTTAGTTTTATTCGACTTAAGAATTCATATTTGCATTTGTAAATCTAATCACTTCAATTCTTTTCACTCTTATAAGCTAAAAACATTATTTCGTTAGCTTACCCTTGTTTTTCTTATTGTTTTGTGAACTGCGATGATTGTACTATGTACATGAGCAGGTGCAGATGCAGGTTTAGGAGCACCTTAAAGATGATATACTCTTAAATCGGTCTCCTTTTGTCTTATATATATGTTTTTGTTGTAGTTAAAGACTCTATGACCTTAAGATGATTTTCCTTTTGTCATGAGAATAGTTATACATAACTCTGATGTATCTGAACACTTTTTGTAGTACCTTAAACCTTAAATGGATGTTAATACTTGGTAAGTTATAGAATTTTTGGACTGTTACAACAGACACACATAACGCTCATAAATTAAATTAATACATAAAAATTTTAATTCTTCATATGTGTTTCAGATATAAAAATATACTTAACTCTTTATTTATTTTTATATAATTTGACTCTTAACAAATATATCTCATATATAACTTTAAATGGGAGTTAATTTAATCGTTATCGTTAGCTCAACTTTCATCTTTCTATTCCTAAAATTTAACCATCTATAACTTTTTTTTTTTTACTTTTAATTGCATTTTTAATATTTTAAAATAATTTACTAGAAAAGTTAAAATAGTTTTATATTATAATATAAATTGTGTGGTGTAATATTAAATAATATATATATATGTGTATATTTAAAGTATTATTTATTTGTGGTGAGTTAATGACTTGAATGATCTTGACATCTCTGAAATATTTAAGCGACCAAATTTAATTTTTTAATGAATGTGTTTCCGCGTGAATGAGTTAATGAATATAGATCTTATAAACATAGTTTGGGATGAAGAGTCTTTCTAATTCTATTTCTTAAGAAAACAAAATAAAATAATAATAATAATAATAATAATAATAATAAAATTTTTGTCGAAATTGAATTGGATTGATTAAAATTAACTTCGAGTAAATCAACGTTATCCTTTTAGACCGAACTTCACCAATGAAAAATTAAATGGAGATTTATCTGAAAAAAATTATTAATTAATTTAGAATAGTATTTAATAAATAATTAATAAGTAAAGATAATGTCGAGTGAATATTTAAATTTATTATATATATATATATATAATTGTTTTTTCAACGAAGGGATAATTGAGTAAATTTTACCGGAATTTGATAAGACCGCTATAAATATAGTTTTTTTATATAAATATTTAATGTAACTGTATAATAAGAAACTAAATCTTGACACAACTAATTTTCCTATAAAAACACTTGGATCAATATAGATTTGCATTGGACAAGTTGAACTACGAGTTAAAAGAAACAGTATACAAATACAAAAACAATTTTCAACAACTTTAATCTGATTTGACTACAGTGTTTCAAAAAATAACTTTTAATTAATTGATATTCCATTTTTATATATTTTTTTAATGGAGAACTTTTTTTAAATAGTATTAAGTAACTTTCTTAGTCGGCATAAAAAATAATGATTTTTCTTATTTTAATTTAGAGGAAATTATACTCAAGAATTGCACAAACAAATAATGAACAAGGATAACATATTTATCCTACCTATCTTAATCAATAAATAGTCGCTGAAAATTAACTCGTTCTTATCAATTATCAAGCATCTTATTTAATCTTCTTAATATTTGGTATTAATATAGTATTTCAATTCTTATGATATTAAATATTTATAAACATCACAAAATAAAACATTTAAACATTAACAGCCCTAATTAGCAAAACACATGCATAGTTAATTTTAGGTATTTTTTATTGTAAGTGATCAATAATACAATAAATATGTAATTAGTAAATTTACATAAATAATATAAGTATGAGGGCAAATGACATAAAGGGGCAAGGTTGAAATTGCCTTAGTAGTCGTACCTTGGAACGGGAAATCAAGAATCGACCTTTTCGGAGACGAGCGACACGTGTCATCACGAATATGCAATCTAAACCGTCCATTATTCGAATCAACATCTAGCCGTCCATATGTTCCTGTCCCACTATATAAGTCTCTTCGGTTGAGACAAGTACCTCCTCACAAGCAAAATTTTCTGCGATAATAGAAGAATTTTCGAGAAAAAGAAAATCAAGAACTCGGAATCAGGGTTTTCTTTCAGATTCGTGAAAATCTCGAAAGAGGAATACGATTTCTGCCTTAGGTCGATTCCCTTAAAGATCAAACCCTAATATTCTCTTTTTCGAATTTGAGATAAAAGGAATTTAGGGTTTCGGTCTCTCTTTTTCCGCTGCCTGTTTTCGCGATCGGCGATTGTAATTCTGTTCTCGACCGTTACGTTTGTAATTGCAACGGTTTAGCCCGAACCTTTAAGCCTAGGTTTTTGTACTTTCGTTGCGATGAACGACCAATCGCAGATGATGATGAATTTGAACCAGATGAGCCAGCCTCAGATGATGAATCAGGTGCCGATAATAGGTCAGTCGCAGCCTCAGATGCTCGCGCACAATCAAGGAATGAATCAACAAGCGCAGCCTCAGATGAAGACATCACAGATTATGATGAACCAGTCTCAGCCTCCGATGATGAATCGCGGATACAAGGTTTGGTCTCAGCAACCTCCTCTGGACCCTACCATGAAGTTTCAGAATCCTATGAAACCGAATTACCGGAGTAACTGGAAGGGGAAGAAGGTCACTGACAAACGCAAGGACCCTAGGAGAATGGAAAAACCCAATCCCAGTGGAATGCCACCTCTTAGTATTCCGAACACCGGTGTCGCCGGTTACCAACCCCCAACGCTGAACGAGTTGCAATCGCAAAATCGCTTGAAAGCGCGTAAGTTCTATCCTAAGAAGAAGTTTAATAATAGGTTTGCTCCCTACGCCCCTAGAAATACGACCTCGTTTATTATTCGTGCGAAGAAGTCCGGTGGCATAGCATCTCTTGTGTCACCTTGCCCTGTGACCCCCGCAGTGCTTCCCACGCCTATATTGTCGCCGTCGAGGGAGGTGTTGGGTGATATGGCGAAGGAGGAGTGGGGTGTTGATGGATATGGGTCGATGAAGGGTCTGATTAGACTTCGATCGCCTGGGAATGAGGCTGATGTTCATGATTATGAGGATGAGGACGACGGTGGCTCGAGTGAGAGTGATGTGGAGGAGCATGTGGAGGTGGAGAGGAGGCTGGATCACGATTTGAGTCGTTTTGAGATGATATACCCCAATTATGGAGTGGATTACAATAATGTGTTAGAGAACAGGGTTGATGATCAGGATTCCCATATAGCTCAGTTGGAGGAGGAGAACTTGACGTTGAAGGAGCGCCTTTTCCTGATGGAGAGAGAATTGGGCGACCTGCGAAGGAGGTTGATGTATCTTGAGAGGCAGAACCAAGCTGTTGAAGATGTCAATGAGGAAGTGGTGGAAAATGGGTCTGATAATGAGAGTGAGGGTGGATCTGATGTTCCGGTTATGGGAATTGAGAACAATGTGGTGATGGTTGACTCAGTGCTGGACAGTGTGAGAGATGGAAGTATTGAGCCTAATGCTAAGTTGGACAATGCTGGAGTATCAGAGGCTGAAGGTGTAGATAATGTTTTTATGGAAGGATCTGTTCCAAACGAGGCTGTTGGGGACAAGGATGGGGTCAGAGGTAATGAATTGGGAAGTGACTGCGTGTTTGATGAAGTGAAGGAAAAGGATGAGCTGAAGGATGAAGGAGTGACACATCAGGATAAAAGTTTTTCAAAAGAAAAAGAAGTAATGGATAACAAAGAAAGTGGTGATTTTGAAATGGTGGACAGAAATGATGAATCAAAATGTCAAGGAGCAACTGATGAAAATAAAAAGGACTTAGTCTTAAGTGAGAAGGACGAAAGCAAGAGTCAAGTAGTTGGGACAAGTTCAGAGACTGCCAGGAATGATAACTCAACTGCCCCATGTTAGCATGAGTTGTTCATCTGAATACTTTTGAGGGGAAGGCTAGAGTAAAATGAACTCTACAGCTTTTTAATGCATAAATGTTGGTATTTGTAGATCGTAGTTTAGAAGTTTGCTTTTATTTTGTCGCTATTTTTCTTATAGTTTGTATGGTATGAAAGATTGGGAGGACTAGTGGTTTTGTTTTTCGCTGTCATATCTCATGGACATTAATATGAGGACCATAAGGGCTATAGGACCTGAGCTTCCTTCCTTTTCTTTTTCCTTCCAGGGTAGGGTAGGTCTTTCGAAAAATAGTAAGAGATCCTTGAGTTTGCAGGTTCATTTAATGTACAAGGGATTAAAGTATATGCCAAAGTGTTCTTATAAGCATGTAAAGACCTGTAAATTTTTTAGGGGAACTAATGATTAGTTTGTACTGATGCTATTTTTAGTTAATTTCATGCAATTGATTTTGTTATTTTGTTGTTTTTTACGTTTCCTCTTGCTTAGGAGGATTATCTTGATGAAATTCTTTTCTTTTATTAAAAATATTCGAGATTTTCACTATTTTATCATGGTGAACTTCATCGGACAATGCTGAATAGAATCAATCCTTTTAACGAGGAAAGTTTTTCATAATAGACCGTTATAGCCTTCTGTTACAATATAATTATAAAATAAGTCTTGAGTTTTTGGATAGATTATCATAGTCCATAAGTTTGTCTTGCACGTGTAAGTGAGCTATTGCTTTAGCATAACTGTGACAACTGTGAGAACTTTTGTATCGAGTCTGATGTAAAACTTGGTGGTGATGCTCTTAAATTTTTCGGTGGCTTTGGACTTGAGTTTGATAGAAAGCAGTATTTCTGCCAGATTTTACTACGAAGGGATATCTGGTTTCGCAGTTTGGTATTCGAATTGCTACTGCGTTGGATCTTCCCAAGGAATTGGATGGATGATGATAGATGATGATGATCGGGTTTGGTATTTTAGGGGTTCGCGTTGACAAAGGATGCGGGGTTCTATTTCAAAAGAGAAAATGGAAGTTTTTTTGCCGGTAATTTCTCTTAATAATTCCTTTTTTCCAATTCTCTTTATACTCCAAGTTCTTAGTTAAACACAATGCAGAGTTGTGTATATGATCATTTTTGTCGTGCGTGTTTCCCTTCTTCACTGTTTATCTGTTTTTATCTATTTTTGCGTGTATGGATTATAAATTTAACCCTTGTTTCTTGTGTTTACAGATAGTATTTGCTGCTGGCCATACAATTACAAAAGGTGTAACATAGGCCTTCGTGGCTAACTTTGTAGTTACGAGGTATTACGAGTCAGAACCATCTCTTCCTAGTTATGAATTGGACGTGGAATACATAACATAATAGCTGCCACCTCAACTGCTTCATCTTGTCTCCAGATATATCACTCTGACCTGCAGGCTCTGCACTATTGCATTTGTTGTCTCACCAAAGCTTGACCAAGATGTTTGGGCTTACTTAATGTTATTCCTCCACGAGATGCTTGTATTGCGAAGGAGCTGATTTTGTGCATTTTGGTTTGACCTCAGCAAATTTTTCAAATGTTTGTTCTTGTGTTCCAAGACTCGAAATTCAAAGCAAGTGTTTGACGGATGGAAAAAACGTGAATTATGTTGAATCCATCGTTATTCCTTTTGCAAGTGTTCTTGTGATTTCAGCTCGTTCCGCAGCCACTTAATTTCAATGGTTGACCTGCCTTACATGCTGTCGTTAATGTTGATGTTGTTTTTCTATTCTTTAAGCTTTCAATCCTGTCTCTTAAGTTGTGTTTAAAGTGTTGACCACTTTTGTGGTTGTTACTTAATTAAAAATAGTGTTTTACTATATTTTCAGATAATAAAACCGGTGATGGAAAAATGTTGGTTTTTTTTTGCAACGAGGTTTTTATTCAATGACGAGTAACCCAAAAAAAAATATAGTTCATATATGCGAAGAAAACAACTTTTGAATGATTTATTTAATCATTCAAATATGATGCCTTTGAACAACTCATAAAACAAAAAACGAGTTATTACATTATAGAGTACTACATTTAACATTTTAAGATTAAATAAATTAATCCTTGATATTTTTGTAATCATAATATCCACACAGATATTGTGTAACAAAAATGAATGGCTTTGTAAGAGACATGAAGTGAAGTAATCTGGATGTGTGGATAGAGGAAGCGGTGCAGAGAAGCTATATTCTATCTATATCTTCCTCGCTGGTTTGCCACGTAAGCAAGTTGATCTTGGCGCCAAGTTATTGGGCACATAACAGAAACGGGAAAGCTTGAGCTTGCTCTCTTATGAGTTCAGCAACTATAATAATGGCTCTGAATGTCGTAAATCTAGGGTTTCACCCATCGATTCTTCCATGTTCTCCTTCAACCTTTGTTTCTCCCAAGCCATTGAAGGATCGGTTCGTGCTCGGGTGTTCTCGCGTTGAGCAAATATCGTTCACTGAATCTGAGAACTCACTCATCGAAGCCCTTCTCGGCATCCAGGGACGCGGACGTTCTTCTTCTCCTCAGCAGCTAAATGTCCCACTCTCTCCCACCTTTCTTCAATTCCTTTTCCAATTCACCATTCACCATTCATTTTTCTTTCTCTCTTTTTCTCTATCAGGCTGTTGAGCGTGCTGTTCAAGTCCTCGAACGGTTGGGGGGTGTACCCGATCCGGTTCGTCTTCTACACTTGAATACTTTTCTCCTCATCATTTTTTTTCTATAAATATCTGAAAGCAAACTATCTGTTATCATGTATTTCTCCATTGATCCATGAAATTAAATTACGCAGACAAACTCCAATTTGATCGAAGGTCGCTGGCAGCTAATTTTCACCACAAGACCCGGAACAGCATCGCCAATTCAGGTTCTGACATGCCTTTTCTTCTTGGATGTCGCATTAATGGTTTATTGGCTTTGATAGACATTGTTAAATCCCTAGCGGGAAGGCAACATATACATGGGATTCAGTATGTAGATTTAGGCATATTAAACTGAAATTCACTTGGACTTCATAGTAGCTACCACCAGAACCAGTGTGTGACATGACCTGTTCAAGACATAACTCTGTAAATTGCTTGATGATGTGTCTCAATGTGGCGTTTCTATATTTCTCTTTCAGAGAACCTTCGTCGGGGTTGACTTTTTTAGTGTATTTCAAGAGGTTTATCTTCGAACAAATGATCCACGCGTGTCCAATATCGTGTCGTTTTCTGATGCTATCGGTGAGCTCAAAGTGGAGGTAGTACGAAGTAACTTAAATTGAAGCTATAAATTTAATACACATTTCTGAGTAAAATTTAACTTTTTTTAACTCTATTTTTGGTAACTCTGACACTCATTGTGGCCTTTAGCTTAAGAGGCTTTGCCTATAGTCCATATTAGTAAATTAATCGTGCTGAACAGGGCCTTAGTTGTTTTAGTTCTTGTTTTTATGTCTTTCAATTTACATAGGCGGCAGCATCAATTGAAGATGGAAAAAGAATCCTTTTTAGGTTTGACAGAGCTGCTTTTTCTTTTAAATTTCTTCCATTTAAAGTTCCGTATCCAGTTCCATTTAAGCTACTTGGAGATGAAGCAAAAGGTTGGTTAGACACCACATATTTGTCGAATTCGGGAAACCTTCGTATCTCGAGAGGAAATAAGGTGATTAGGCATTTTCAGTGGAAACATCGTTCTAGTAGTTTTTTAATTCCGTTCCTCGAGTAAAGTGCTTGCTTAATTGTCAATAACATGAAAGTATTCCTATATACGTTTTATATTTCTAAGAATTATTAGCAACATATCTATAGTGCAGGGAACAACCTTTGTGTTACAGAAGCAAACTGAGCCAAGGCAGAAGTTATTGACAGCTATTTCCTCAGGGAAGGGTATTACAGAGGTCAGACCGCTGATTTATTTGTTTATATAATTTAATAAACACAACTGGAATGTTTCAATTGTCACTGTTTTTCACATTATATCAATTCCAACAGGCAATAGATGAACTTATTTCCTTAAAGCAGAACAGTGGTCCAGAAGAACCAGAACTAGAAGAGGGTGAGTGGCAGATGATGTGGAATTCGCAGGTAGATTTTGGAAATCCGAAGGAGTGTCAATTCCCAATCACTTGATTCGTTTGAATCTAATTTTTTTTGTCAATACTGATTTAAGATCATTAAAATGTGTACATTTTTCTTGCAAAGTGCTTTTTCCTGTTTAAACAATTTACTATATGCAGACTGTAACGGATAGTTGGATAGAGAATGCAGTCAATGGGCTGATGGGCAAGCAGGTATCGGATTCATCTTGCAAATTTCCATTACCTCTATTCTCTACATATGCTTCCTCACATCTTCAGTTTGTATATATAATGATGGGCGTTGCAGATTATCAGGAAGGATGGAAGAATAAAGGTCCTGGTCGATATCTTGCTAGGGCTTAAGTTCTCCATGACTGGAAATTTTGTGTAAGTTTCTATTGTTTTTATGTTTACTACTGAATAGAAATAATATTAGAACCTGGGTAAGTATGCTAGGGAATGCTTAATGTGTGCTTGGAATTCTTTGCCATAGCAAGCTTTATGACGGTATTGATATGTATGAAAATTTCTGCGAGGGCATTAATTGACATGTATAATGACTACTTTTGTAGCTTTGCGGTTTTGTAGGAATTGTTGGGCACATACGAGAAAACCATATTTCATCTATCTATTTACTGTATTTCTTGAAATATGTTTTAAAATATGAGCCCCGCTAAATTTTCTTAATATTTTTCTCTAAAATTGACAGAAAAACTGGCTCCAGACTGTATGACGTTACCATGGATGATGCAGCCATAATTGGTGGCCCATTCGGATATCCCCTAGAAGTGAAAAACAAGTTCATATTGGAGCTTCTGTAAGATGGCATATTCCTTGTCAATCCATCTAGTATATTTTTTAAACCAAAAAACGCCCTCAAGTTTTCGAAAATTGATTTGTAAAATAGATTGTAAAAACTAAAAACTGATTACATTTGGCTTTTCTCATCCATCCCTTACTAGTTGAGTTTTCCTTTGCAGATACAGCGACGAGAAGCTCAGAGTTAGCCGTGGATACAATAACATTCTTTTCGTACATGTTCGCACGGATGCATTGAGATGAAATAACGCTATTATTTATAAGGATATTAAGTATAAGATGTTTTGTAAATGAAGACTAGTCAATTGTGTATTGTGCATTTAAACTGTCCTTGACATCGCAAACCAAATACAAATAACAAGGAGGTACTTCATGTTCGCTAAAGGTTTCGTTTCGACTCGGCTTTAATTCTATTTTTAGCACCGTTATGGGGATTTTATAATTTTGATCAGACACTCCAATTTGAGAGAACGTCGAATGTCCATAAAAAAATAATTATATCATTTTCTTTTATCCAAAAACAGGTCAGTATTACTTCAAAAGCCCAAGCCTGGACATACATTATACTCCATGGAACCATGGAATCCAAGGTTCCACACTGGCACGCACTCAAGAAAGTTTCTATTATAGATAAACCCGTTCACTTTGCAATTACTATTATTCTATGATGACATCATAAAGAACAAACAATTAATGAATATGAAATTATATGTTCAACCTAAACAAAAATTACAGACAAGGAAGAAGGAACTAACTAACTTCTTGCTCGTCAAACCGTTTTGAGAAGGACATACAGAAAATCTAGGCACTCACTTCATTCCTACTCTCATCGTGTACTTTAATGCCTTCTTGTTGGTAGATCGTATTTTGTTCCTCAACGCTGGGCTTTACCTCAGCGCTAGGCTTTTCCTCAGCTGGCTCCTCTGGTTTTCCCTATTGCAGACAACAAATTTAGGTTATCACTACAAAATAGTAATCGTGCAGGTGTAATATTTTTGATAAAACATTGAGTCCTCCACAATGGTTGATGAAGCCAACCTTGTTTCGATCACGCCATCCAAGTCCAAATGGACGAGAAAGCAAACTTATCCTCCTCGCAGGGATTTCCGCTGTAGGCTCTTGACTGTTTCTCGATACTGGGGATTCAGTCTGTGATCTATAAATCAAGATGACATCAAGTCAAGTAAGTCATACAGGACTCTTTGCATAAGTAATATCAAACATTTATTTTGCTTTCCAACATTTACCGCCGCACCTTTCGACATTTCCTCAAATAGTAAGGAAAGCTGGTAATTTTGGAGGGTGGGGTTGGGGTGGCAAAACTTTAAAATAAAATATTAAATAGGAAGCCATGCTGAAACAAAAAAAATACAGTAGGTGCACATATAAAGAGTAAAGACATATTTCAAAAACTTAAAAAATAAATATACCGTGGAGATTGTAGAACTTTAACTTGGCCGTGCTGGTACTGCAATGTAGCCTCAAGCATAGATTCTGCCATAACTGCTCTCTTCTCCATTTCAGTAAGGGCAGCAGTTGCTTCTTCATACTTTTCCTGCCAATATAATACGTATCACTGTAAGATGTTGCGGTACAAAAATTCACCATTTGCCAGTCAAAGTATAATATAGAATGACCATAATAGAAATTTATAAATATTAGTTTATTCAGAATAGGCACAAGTCAAGGCAGTGGTGCTGAATCAAAGAATGCTTATTAGAACAAGTACAGTCCAATCACCAACATCACCTCCCCCACCAAAAAAAAAAAACGCTGAAACAAACATAAGCAACTATATCTCCAGCATAGTTAACTAAAATGTGATAATAGGATGCAATTTCTTCCAATTGGAGGCAGTCAAGTATAGCCCATGGCCGAATAATTAATATATATCAAAGATTCTGCAAAATATCGTCAGCCCCTATGATACAATGAAGTCCAAATCAGGAACAGCTTACTAAAAAATGATTATGGCTTTTTAATATATATATACTAGACGGATACAAGACGAAACAGGGAAAAGGGTAACCTGAAGGACTTGGGCAGCATATCTTTGTGCGGCTGCATCTTGCTCGGCGAACCTACGAGCATCCTCAGTCACCTTCTGCTCTTGCTCCACCCGCATCAGCACCTATCAGCAGCAAACTCAGTCACAGAAAGGGACAGCATATTCTATCTCAATAATAATGAATATTGACAGACAAAAATTATACCTGAAGCATAGCAGTTTCTTGTTCTTGTTTATCGGCAAGTGCCTGCCGAAGCTGAGCAACGTCTTCTTCTAGTTGCTCCACCTGAAGAAAATAAGAATTACATGCTTTGAATTCTCATATAACAAATTACAACTCAATCTAGAGGATATCTAATCTATAGTTTTCAGATTCGCAATTAGAATCACATAATATCTTTACTCAATTCTATATCATAAATAGGTAGTATGTATGTAGATGTCTTTGAAAAGTATAGATATATGGATGGATTTGTATGAATGTATATCAACATATGAATCACACAAGTAAGTGTTTCACTGTTTTATCTCCTTTTTTCCCATAATTCTGATTAAATAGATTGAAAATTGAATAAGCTTAAATCATTAAATGAAAAAGGAACTAAAGGAATTGTTTTGAGAGACTCATAGTGAGTTCGTTTTACGAATTTCTAGTTTAAATTATTACATTTAACCACTGTACATCCTTATTTGCTATATCTCAAGCTAAGTCCTTAAAACTTACGTTATTATAATATTTACAATCATAATGTCAGGACCTATTGTCATCTAATTAACTAAGTTCACATACATACTAATTCAATAATATAAACATCAGCCAGTTTTAGAAATTCCTGTCTGTGTATCACGGACCTGAATCTGTATCCTGGAATTTTCAACCAGCAATTTGAAAGCAAAGGGCATCCCAAAATGGATGTAGAAATGTTATACAAGTGCCAATATTCAATATCCCATACAAATGTGTGATAATAAGAACTTAGGAGAACCACACCATAAGATCTAGTTGATGTAGTTGGAGAGCCTAGGACCATATAAATCACGCACTAGCATTCCACGCTTCCAATATGGGACTCAAGTCTCATCCCTTGTAATTGATTCAACATTCCGCACACTATGCAATCTTGGTGCTCATGCGGACTGGTTATGCACTATCCCTTTTGACCAGTCTTTGGCACACATTATAATGCCAGCGTCACCAACAGTGCTCCTCATATGTAGCCTAGAGACATGGCTGGCTACGCACTAGCCTTTTGACTAGTTCCTGGTGAACATTAAAATGCTAGTGTTACTATCTGTGCTGCCTGTTGGTAGTTGAGAGACATGGTGAAAGATTATACTACTAATTGACAAGAACCTTGGGGGAACCAAACTACAAAGGCTAGCTATTTTTATCAGAGAATCCCTACATCCAATGAGACTCAAGTCTCATACCTTGCAATTGGATCTAGCACCAATGCCTGTGCAAAATGACATGTGAAATCTACAACCTAAGAAAATTCAGTTTGGCCCCGGCATGGAAAAGTCCAGGCAGCAATAGCAAATTCTGAGATGGACAAGTCTCTTCCTGAGCAACCTCTAATTGTTAAATGGAAAAGGGAAGTCTCTTCTGCAATGGGTAGCACTCAGAACAACTTTAGCAAAATGATAGAAGAAAATATTCTCTGCAGCTTCAGTATCAGTAAACAATAAGATACTACTAGTACATCATTACTCTAGTTTAGTACTCTTTAATTGAATAGTTGCATGAACCAAGGAACAGGTATTGCGTTTTATTATGCTGTGAATAAAGTCTACGTGTAGATCTCGATTCGAAAACACCAATTAGCCTCAAGATGTGATTGCATAATACAATTTCCAAGAACCTCGTAGTAAAATGTTGCATTGTAGAGATAACTTTGGCAATAACAGCATGACTTACCTTTGCACTCAGTTGCCGCCTATTGTCCTGCTTGACCATTTCCATCAATGCTGTTTCCAGCTCCTCCGCCCTGATAAAAAGGAAGAAATTTCGAGAACTAAATGCTATATGCATAAAATATATTTACATTATTAATCACCCTGTCCATGCCTCAACCCTTAACATATTAAAAACAAGGGAAAATGTGTTTTAGGTCCCTTATTTGCGGTAAAATGTAGTACTTGTATTTAAAAGTTTCTGATACTCTGAAATTACAAATTTAAACTTCTCCCACAGCACAGCAAATCATCAGTTGTATTAACATAGACTGAAGTACAGTTTATAATTATATATCATAGCCAATACTTTATGGGACTGGGCATATGATTTAGAGTAAGTTAGTTAGGAGGAAAAGAAAAACAGTTGTAAGACTGCAAGAAAACTCAGATTTCAAGTACCTAAGAATGGATGATCTTTTCTCCTCTAGTAGTCTACAAAGTTCAACCTTCAACCAGACAACCTGCATGGAGTTCACAACTTGAGAATAATGCTATGTTGTAATTAATTAGCTGCTCACCTTTTTGACAGGGGTAGATGAGCATTCAATGATAATAAAGGTTTCAAAGCCACTTTTTATTTTACAGAAAAAGAGGGAGGAGGGGGTAATGGAGAAATTCATAACGCAAATTTCACGATCACGCTGTCCTAGTTTCTCGGGATGTGTTCCCTTTACTGTTTTCCAAAAATTAGATTTTCAAAATGGGATGTGTGATAATTAAATAATTGAGTGTTGTAAAGTAAAATAAAACCAACAACCCATGTTGAAACATATAGCATTAACTTAAACTAAACCCTGTACAACTCTGATAAGATGTATACACATTTAACTAGACACCAGTTAGGACAACCAAAGTTCTCAATATTGAGTTTAAGGGGTCATTTAAGATAGATGTAGTCATAAGTGGGACCCAAAAGTAATATTACCACTTTATCAAACTTTGATTTTTTTAACTTAAGGGGTTGGTAAGTTGAGAACGTTATATATGTTAAAAGAAATAAATGCACCATTGACTACATGACAGTCTAATAGAAAGTGAGAAGGGTAAAAGGACGACCTGCTCTTGAAGATCTGGAACAGAATCTATCTCACCCTCTCCAGTCAGACTAATTAGAATTTCATCTGCATTAGTGGAACCAGATTCTGTACGAGATAAGCTGTCAAGCCCTTGCATATCAGTCGATTGTTCTGTTTTAGAGTCATGCTTAAAACCAAATAGCTTTGAAGCTAGTCCCTGAGAATCCCTCCAAGCTTTAAGCCCTTTTGATCTTTCTTCAATGGAAGCTATTACAGCAGGCCGATGTTTATTCCTCAGCTGCTGCAAACGAGCCTCATTTATATTTTGGTAACCCATGCAAGCTGTCAATACAAGCTGACTGCTGTCAAATGTGGAGCCAGCCAACGACTGAAGTAAGGTGACTGCATCTCCAGCATCCTTTGTTGTTACCAATGCAGGACCTAGAAGGCACGGTAAAATTAAGGTCTTCTAATATATGTATGGCTTAAGCACAGCTAGTGTACTTTTTCCAATAATACTCTATAGTTTGAAACAACAAACATGTTTCAGCCCGTACCATATAACTCCATTAAAGCAACTGCAGTTCTAAAGAGCATAACTCGGTTTCCTTCAAAAAGAAGCACATCCCAGACTCGAAGAACTGAAGTCCAAATAATGACAATAGATGAGAAGGAAGGTCAAACAAATGCATAGAAATGCTCATTTGACAATGGCAACATTGCCAAATAAGACTAAGCTACACTACTCAATAGATAGAACATTAAACCTGACCACTTTCCCAAGGAAGCATGTTCACAAAAATGGACAGGAACCAAGGTCCAGTAACCCATGCCACCTGCACTCCCAGATAATCTAGATGATTGGCTGCAAATTAAGTACACACAAGAAAATATCAATTAAGAAAGGGAACACTAGAAACAAAACTAACTTGGTGAGTTCAAAGACAAAATGAATTAAGATAGTTTACAGACCTAATTTAGGAAACCTCTCCCTCACCAACTCCTCAAAAACAAGTTGATCCACCTGATAAAATGATAATATATTTGAATGAATATATGTTAAAATGTTCAATAACACCTATGTACAATATTTAATTTAATCAAGAATACAAAGTAGACAAACAATACCTGAGATTCTATCATTTCCTCTGAATAATAGCCGTCAAAATAATCATCTAAAATGCCCATTAAGGTCCTGGGGAAAACCATAGTCAGTGGTTAAACATAAATTTGTACAATTTGCAATGAATAGCTGCTAAAGATGCTTCACAAGCTTAAAGCAATCGGTCAGGCATTCCTTCAAGGCAATGATGCTCATCCAACGCTTCAACAGTTATAATAATGATGTTCTATTCATACTTTACTTTCAAAAGTTCACCATATATTCTAGAAATCTACTCAAGCAGTCATCTAGGGACATACCAAAAGGCATTTTCTTCAGGCATCAAAAGTAGCAATAAGCCAGCAAAAAAATTCATGGCCTGCAATATAAATTATTTCAACAAGTTAAATACATGTCATGAGAATACATGAAATGTACATGTGAAAGTGCATATAGTAACTAATGAGCTTAAATTATTTTATGTGATAGGACAGCTCACTACTATTCATGAATCATGCGCATGACTTCACTGATACATGTGAAAGTTGCCTGCGAGGCATTAGGGCAATTTACAACTGTCAGGCATGCCACCTCAAAACAACTCTTGCCGGAGGGGTTAGACACAAAATAGTTCCGAATTCTTCTAATAAATTTACAATTTGAATAAAAGGTTCGAGTAAGAGAATGCACTTATATGAACCAGTCCTATTGTGTTTTGTATATATTTCAAGACCAAAGGTCTTTCTTTCTCAATTGACCGTGTATTTTGGATATCATTATCAAGTGTACTAATTCTGTACGTGAGAGATATACTTTCCCTCCAACTTTGTAATATCTAGTTTGTTCTTTTTCTGATGGTGGTTACAGAACAGCTGTCAGTTATTGGTTACAACTGAACAGCAGTCATTTGTAGTTAGTTACAATGAACAGCTTTTGTACTTCCTCTCAAAGTAATAAATCATTCTTCTTGTTAATTCAATACTGTAGCAGTCACACATATCTTCAACTCATACTATCAAGTACAAGCCTTGAGAAACACGTTGGTCCAAAGTCAAAGAACTACACAAAGACCAACAATACATTTTATGATAGTGAAATAGTGAAAGGTTAATGACTAGCCCAAAGTATCATTTTATTGAATTTATATGAGTGCTTTACATCAGATAGCAGTAAAGGATAAATCGGTGCGCAAATTTGGCTTTGCAAGACTTTAAAAAAAAATCTTAAAAGTTGCCATTGGAATCCTTGACTCATCATTTAAAGGTGATGAAATTCAAGCAGGTAATTTGAATTTTTTTTTTTTAAATGGTGTAAATAGGGCAAGGTAAATGCCTGTCGTTGTTGATTCATTGCACCATGATATCTCGTTAACTTACAAGTTACTTGAATCAATTATTTATGTCTCGTCAGCCATGTTTCATATAAACATTCATTAGATTGACTGAGGGGGAAAACAACTTTTATAAAAAAAATGGAGAATAGAAATGTAACGATTTTAAAGAAGCAAGGACCTGGCAGTAACCAACTGAGGGGTTATGTCGAGCATATGCCGTAAGTAACCGTCTCAAAGCGTTTCTACCATCCTCATCCAGAGCAGGATGACCAGGAAATGTTCGAGGCAGATCCTGCACATACAAGAAAAAGTCAGACTTCTATTAAGAAACTTATACGATAATATCACAGTAGATAGTGAGGTTGAAACATCAAAAGCAAATACCTTCTCAATCTGCCCTTTCCATTTTTCTGGCATACGTACAAAATCACCACCTGTTTTCCCATTGCTATCAATTGACTGCAAGCTTTGCTGATCAGTTTTAATTTCAGAATCACTCTCTGAGGCTAGCAAATCCTGATAATACTTCTCCACCCTCCTTGCTTTTACACCAACAAAAGCTTGCCAAAGCTGAAATACAATAACAAACAAAAGGGTATGATAACTAACCAAAAATAAATAAACTTCACAAGAAATGCAAATCTCAAATATATAATGCATACCTCTCCCCGCAATGCCATTGGTACTCCCCCACGAACCAGAACTTCCAACTCTTCTTTCCAAGGAAACGAAGCCTCTGGTGGTGCAGCATCAGTGGTAATACCATTTGCAGAGGCATTTGTGCCATCAACAAGAGGCATATCCGGACTAGGATCTGACCTCTCAACATCATAGTACTCCTCCTCAGAGTCTTCCTCAAATACTCCTTTTGGTGATTTAACATCATCAGAAAGCAATGTTGACTTTTCAGTTTCAATAATCTGGTCATCTTTTAACACACTTTTCTTGATCCTTTCTTCTTTTACTGACCCGGTTTTCTTCTTTACACGAACACTCATCATATCCTCAATAGTTCGAAGAGTTGGTCTTATCTCAGTCCACAACTGGATTCTGTGAACTTTTGCCTCCTCACTCGCTGGTACCTCCTTTTGACTACCATTTTCAGCTGCACTGTCAGAATCATCTGGTACCCGGTTGTTTGCTTCATGAACACCCTTCTCCGAGGCAGGATCAGCTTCTGGCTCTGCAACTTCATCACCCAAAACTTTCTCACCATCCCCAACAACTAATTTGTCTTGGGCCAATTCAGTAGACTCTGCCTGTCTTTCAAGAAACAAGCTCCACCGATCTGACCTTTCCTCTTCTTCCTCCTGAAATTGCAAAAAGTGTTACACCTGGAACAACATCAAGGTAGCAAAATTACGTGCTTCTAGCTTTGAGGAAAAAACCAAAAAGGAATTTCCACCAACAGGTAGCGCACAAATGACATATCTAAATCCTTTCTAGTAGGATTATTCAATTTTACTTCACTTCACAGTTAAAACGTTTAAACTGGAAACATAAATCCAAAACATGACAAGACCTTGTATATGTTAGCATATTCACGGTATCTTTGCAGGTGCTGAGGCCGCACAGTGAACCCATAGGCATCCCTGTTCACACCAAACACGCATTAATTTTCAGAAACAAATAAAATCCAATAAATAAACAGATAAAAAGAACAAAAAATTAACAGACACCCAAACCAATTAACTACAAACATACAATAAGTCTGACTTCAACAACAAATTTAAGCAAAACGCAACTCAAATCGCCAGTCCTCCACTCCGAAGCTAAAACGACGACACGTTCCGCACACAACGCACTTGCACAACACTCGGCATTGATTACCTCAAACGATTATCACTGTCCACTACTCACTACTAACTAACAAAAACGGAAAAAGAAGAAAAAAACGAGACTCAACCGGCGTCAACTCAAATTCAAAGGACCGAGATCGATCTTCACAATCCACTAATCCGATTGAAAAAAAAAAAAAAAACACTAATTCAACGCTAAGTCGCGCGGCGGTCCAAGCGAACTTAGAAAGCAAATGAAATAGAAAAATGAAGCGTTAATAGACGGATCTAGCACAAAACGAGAGTTAAGTAGGAAAAATACCTCTTGTGTTCGAAGGCGATGAGAGGGTTCACGGTTTTGTTAGGCTTCATTTGCAGATTGGATCGGCAAGAAGATCTTCTTCACCTCGAATTGGAGGAAGCGAATGCGTAGTTGTGCAGTTAGTTTGTGCAAGCTAGTGGGAAGAAGCTATAAGAGGAGAGAGAGAGAGAGAATAGAGAGAGAAAGAGCACATGCACACTGAGCGTGAGGAGAGCGAAAATGGCGTCACGTTATTATTACATGTGCTGCGTGATACACTCACACAGCGCTCCAAAAGCTAAAAAGGTTTGGTGTGTTACGGTTCGGTTCGGTTCTTCACATTTTCACTTTTCCTTCCTCATCCATCCACATTCAACGTGCTGTTTCAGTTTTTTGACCAGGTTCTTATCAACCTCACCTTTCGCCTTCTATTAATAATAATAATAATTATTATTATTATTATATAATAAAATAATAATAATGATTTATTTACTATATGCTTATTACCCTAAAATGTGGTGCGGTTGCCATAATTTCAACACCGACACCAAATATAAATATTTTCGATATATTTTTTTCTCGTAAAATACGATTGGGTTGTGCAATGGCCAACGAAGATTTTTTAAGCCGTCCTTGTTATGGAGGATTTTTTTTTAATATTATAAAAAATAAATCAGGTAGATTAATTAAAGAGTTAGACTCTTTCACTATTTTTCATCGATGAATTGTTTTATGTATTGTTTCTTACGTGTGGGGTGAAGATAGAAATTGTATTTGTATGGCCATACGTATTTATACAATACGTACAAATATTAATTCCTTAATCTCTCGTCTTTTGAGGCTATTGAATGCCAAAAATACGATTCCCAAATCCTCGTCCCTTGATGCTATTGAATACCAAAACAATTAATTAGCATCATTAGAATACAGCATAAAAAACAGCCAAATAAATAGTAGGCCTCCCAATATAATTATTACACCCTTATAAAGTATATAACTGTTAAGATATCCTTTGCAACGTGGGTTTAAGAATAAACAATATTAATATAAGTATAGGGTCGTGTTGGGCAAAATACTATTCGTGAAACTAAGGATTTTTTTTAAAAGGGAATTAAGCTAAGAAGTAGTTTGATGAGTTACATTAAGATTATACGTGCAATAAGCTAAGTTGAATTTAATATATACCCAAACATGTTTTTACATCTTTATGAGCATAGTTTTTTTTTTCTTTTACATGTTCAAGTATGGTTTTTCTTAAATACAAAATCTTCAAAAATCTTTCCAAACTAAATTAAGCTAGTGGAACGCCACGTAAGAAATCATTAAAATTTCAAACGAAATCAACTTATCAAGTATTCAGTAATTTGACAAATGTACTCATAAATTTAGAGAATGAAAAACCTTGGCTTAGAAGCATCCCTGTTTTTTTTTTTTTTTATTTGGGATAGGGTTGTTTTGGATATCATATAAGTTTATTCAGCTCATTTATTAAAAGTAGTTGTGAAAACAAAATTTTAAAAATAATATAGTATGAATTAAGTTTTTTTGGTTAGTAAAAATAAACATAAACACGTTTTTTTAAGAATTTAGATATCTTTTTCATAAAAATAATCATATATATATATATATATATATACCCTTACTAACTACATGTATACTAGATGTAATTAGTTTTTGAATGGGATGTTTGTTTTTGTCGTAAATACTTGTAAAAAGGTTTAATTTATTGAGTACATATTTAATAAAAAATGATAATTATCCTTTCAAAGAAAAATGTTTACTTCTATACCAAAGAAAACTATTTTTGACTGGTGACATGTTTAATATATAAAACCATATAATGTTTAAAAAGCATACGAACATTTCTAATAATTTTCCTACTGATTTAGGTTTTTTCAATAATAAAACAATAAACTAAGTCAAACCTGTGTTTTCTAATGAACTTTAGAAAAATAATTTGAATTTACTGTTTTATGATACTTATGTCTTCTGTAAAAAAAATTTAACAAAAAAAACTTCTTTCTACTGTTGTTTTTTTGTCCAATATTAAAAGAATAATAGAAACATTTACAATCCGCAACTACCATTTTACCCCTACATGGCTGTCGGCACGTCACTGGTCATGCCGTGATCTCTGTGATGCACCATATGTTGGCAATACACGCACCTACACCACACATTATTTATGCATTTTTTTTTTCACCTTGCTTAAACTTGAGAAAAAGTGTTAGTATAAAACTTTTTTAAATAAATAAGGTTTTTTAATGAGAATTCGTTGACTTAACGTAGAAAAAAATTATGATCTTAAAAATAAGAAGTTATATTTTTATTTTAAAAATATAGTTCTACTAATAACTAAATAAAGTATTAATAAAAATGAAATTTTTTATAAAAAATTATAAAAAATCTGAAAAAATATGACACAATAAAATTTATAAAAGTTAAATTAAAATTTCATAAAATAATTTGTTTTAAGCAGATGAATTAGGTGTGGATATAAACAAATATATAATGGCATCTACAATGTGAAAAAATATTTTATACCGTCTAAAATTTCTACAATGGAATACTTAATTTTTAAAATTATAAACCAAATATGAATCAATAAAATTTTAAGGATAAAGTATGTTTTGTGGCCCCCTAAAATCCCCCCAAAACAATTTCATATCGTATTTGTTTTTCTAAAATTTAAACACAATTTTTTTAACTTTTCTAAATTTAAACATATTTTGTAGAGGTAATTAATAATAAACAAATAAACATACATGTCACCTTTTAACATAGGTAATTATTTAGAGGTAAAAATTTGCTTTCAACTATTTTTCATTAATACAGATAACATCCTTGCAAACATACTAAAAAACAGCATAAACATGTGGATATATTCAACAGTGGTGAATGGCAATTACATTAAAATAATATCAACTCCCATTTTCACCTATTTTTATTAAATTTAAGGTCAAGATATAGTCCTTTCCTGTCAAAAAATTATGTCATTCCCTGTTTGCTCATTCTTTTAAGAATGGAAATTTATTAACTTATTAACACATTTATTAAACTTTGTGGTGAGACTTCATTAGAATTTAAAGGTTTTATTCTTATTTTCTTTTACCTATTTAAAACAATTTAAGATATCATTGATTTTTTAAGTTAAGTTGCCCATAAAAAATTTTGATTTTTTAAGTTAATACCTTTTTTTTATATGTATAATTATCGTGGAAGAATGGAAACACGCATGTAAGTGGCTTGTGTAACAATTAGATAATAAAAGTAAATAAATTATATTAAAAGAATAATATATGTGTGCTCAAGGACTATTATTAAAATAATTCAGGATTTTAAATTTATTATCATATCCATATTCTTCAATTAAAGAATCTTATGGGATCTAAGTTTTAAACTTATAACTATAAATATGATTTCTATTGTGAATATGATTTATGCTGTAATAAAGATGTGCTTACGAGTTGCATCATACAAGTATCAAAATAGGTAGAATATATAAATAGTTTGTACAGGAAGTTAAATTAAATTGTAAAAACCGTGATTTAATTTAATTAGATTATTTATTGATAATCCCAATAAATATTAAAAAGTTTAACTAATTTTTCAGTTATATTATTTATTTAATTTTTCATATTTGTCAAAAACTAAATAAATATAATTGATCCATCGACTAATTATCTAGTCCAAATTTTCAAAAATTGGATTTCAATGGAATAGTGGAGTAGACCATGACTCAAGAAAAGCAAGAAGAAAAAAAATGTGGGATAAGGTCGAAATGTTGGCTAAAAGTATGTGTTTTTTATTTTGTAGTAATTAATTATTGTAAGGCATTAATGAATTTGATTTATTATTGATGAACTTATGATGCATTGTATTTATTTATTTTCATATATAACTTAATTTTGTTATACGTCATAATTTACAACATTTTTAAATAAAATTTAAACTGTAAAAATCATGTATATTTTTTTTAGTAATAGCGATTTATATTTTATATTATAAAATTAAACTAACAATATTTTATTAAAATCTGTTTGATTCTAATTTAACACGTGAAACTTGAACTCACGCCCTCATTAGTATTTACATGTAATAACTTTATATTTTAATATAATTATGACTAATGCATAATAATAATAATCTATAAAACCATTTTACTTGAAAAGAAAACGTTGCATTGTTAAATTTTAAAATCGAAAAATTCGACTGAAATTCTAACTATAGTCTATTTCCAAAACCGATACTTAAATTAAATGAAACTCTAATTATTAGATAAACTAAATTTAACATAAATAAACAAATAAGACAAAATAATTAAGCCATACTATAATAATTAAAACATTGTCACATGAATTTTCTCAAACAACAATTTACCTAAGAATGTGCCTCACGGAACCAAACATTAACTAGAAACTACAAATCCCTGCTAGCTCTGAAACCCCCCTTTCTGTGATCCAACAATCACTGAAATTCGGACCAAAATTGGTGAGAAAGAAGAAAGTGATCGGTGATTTGATGATGTGGGGCTCCAAACTCAGCACCACCACTTTCATCTACGTTCGCACAGCCACCAAAACCAAACCCTTCTCATGGAAAACAACCCCAACCCAACACCCCTGCAGGCACATCCCTTCCACTCCCTCTTCCAAAAACCAAATCCTAGGTTTTACACGTTCGCACAAATTGCCATGTTTGGGAAGAGCTGGTCTTGTCACGGATTTAGGTTCTTCAGTGCCATCATCACAGCCTCAACCTCAACTTCAAGCTCAGTCTAAGCCAGAGTCAGAACCAAAACCAGAACCAGAACCTTCCAAATTGCTCACTCTCCCATCGATTCTGACTCTTGGACGTGTCGCCGCAGTGCCACTTCTTGTTGCCAGTGCGTTTCGTTCCCCTTTTGCTTATTTATATCACAAAACTTGTATTGGAATCTGATGTGAATGTGAATGGGATGTTTTTCGTGTGTGTAGCTTTCTACATGGATGGTTGGCGTGGAACTGCGGCTACTACGAGCATTTTCGTCGCTGCATCAGTCACAGATTGGCTTGATGGCTATCTTGCTCGCAAGGTACTCTTTTTACTCTTTCCAATCCAATTGAATCCAAACATCACCACATTGTTCTGTTTTCAGCGTTTCAAGTTATAGGCCAATCCTTGTTATTTTATTAACTGTTATCATTTTGCCCTGCAGATGAAGTTGAAATCTTCATTCGGGGCATTTTTAGATCCGGTAGCGGACAAGGTATTTTTCTTTTCTTTAATGCACACACAGATTTACTTGATGAATTCAGGTCTTTTTGGGTTAGTAAATGTGATGTGATGTGAGTGCAGTTTAAGTTTTTTTGTGATTGGCTAAATGTGAAATAATGTGGATTGAATTGAATGCAGCTTATGGTTGCTGCCACACTGGTCTTATTGTGTACTAGACCTTTGGAGGTTGGTGTGTTTGGACAAGTACCATGGCTGCTGACTATACCTGCAATTGCCATAATTGGTAGAGAGGTAAGGGGTACCGTGATTTCTAAGGCATGCGTCACATAAAAGTTTTTGGTTAAGGGTGCTTAACAAGGGCCCTTTGCATTATTACCAAGGTCCAAACTCATAGTAGTTAAATATTCGTTTTCCTTATCTTGTCTGTCATTTGTTCTATGATATTTGGTTTGTAAAAAATGTGTACGAAACACAAGTTTCTTGTATTTCTAATTGAATCTGAACTAATAGTAACCGTATTTTTCGCATTATAGAATGAAGCTGTCGAGCCTAAGTCTTGGTTAAATTATTTGTTTTCTTAGAAATCATGCAGATCTAATCTTTAAGGTGATGATTTATGTGTGAAAGGAGAATTCGTATCTGAGATCTACTGCTATTCTTACCTATAGGTCTGTTGGTCGAAGCTATAATACTGTTACCATATATCATTAAGGAAACCTCGAAAACCTATTTAACCGAGATTCATAATTAGCCATATTTTCACTTGCCTCTCCTTTTGCGTTGAAAGCATCATATCTTGTCTATTTTACTGGCCTTGTATTTGTTTTCAAAGAAAAATGTCTTATAGTTTTCTCTGGTAACTTGCTATGTAGATAACCATGTCTGCGGTCAGGGAATGGGCTGCTTCCCAGGATAGTAAACTTTTAGAGGTTTGTTTTATTACCTCCTGAACATTAGAGTCAAATGCCTTATTATATTAGCACAATGTTTTGAGCTTATATAGCACAATGTTTTGAGCTTATATCATGAAACTGTTAATGATAGGCTGTTGCTGTAAATAACTTGGGGAAGTGGAAAACAGCCTCACAGATGACAGCATTAACCATCCTTCTTGCGACCCGGGACTTGAGGTTAATGATTTTTTTACATTTTGTGGATGCCAATTATCATTAGATTTTTTTATGGAAAAGAAAAATTAGGTGAAAAACTCATCTCCAACTATCATTTCCTACTAACCTTTTACTGATAATTATCTGTAAACTTCGTATATGTAGTAATGCTTAATATTACCTGTTTGGAAAAGTCTCTTCAGGTGTTAATTTGTTAGAAGTTGTATGTCATTGTTAGTTTATGTAATAAACTTCAGTTTTGTCCCCTAAATTTTGATTCCAAACTGTTATTAACTAGTTGAGTTTGACTGTCTTCTGATTTTTCTTTTCAGCCATGGAGGAGGAGCTGCCATTGTAGTTGGCTCTGGTGTTGCTATGCTTTATACTTCAGCAGGGCTTGCCATATGGTCTCTGGTTGTATATATGAAGAAAATATGGAGGGTGTTGTTGAGGTAGCATGGCTTTAATACCAGCAAACATTTAACATTTTCACCAAAAGGGGTTTTGCAATTTTAGTCTCGTGTAAATGTAATTTTTTTTTTCTACGCAATTTCTATCCCCATACAGTGCCATTTCTCCTACTCCCTTATATTTTTCTGCATATTTTTTTGGTCCTTCTTCACCCTGGGGAAAGATAAAAATAAGGGCCACTAAACGTTACAGCAGGGATTTTGTTTTAGGTGCTAACTACAATTTAGAGTCATTGTAAGTTTATGAATTATGAGCAGAGAAAGTTCAGCTGGAATTATTGTATGATACTTGACCTATCAATTTTCTTTTCTTATCTAATGATGCGTAAATACCCAGATAAATTTCAAAGTAAACAAACACATAATAGATTAGTAACATGGGATGCGATAACATAATTCGCACTGAAAATAACTTACATGAATATATATTAATGTTCAAGGTAATAAATAATGGGCATGCATGAAAAAGATTAAACATGCTAGCTGGCACTGTCACCATCATTGGTTCATTGAAGCACTGGCTCGGTGATTTTCTAATCGATTTCGACTGTTTGACTCATTCTCTTAAAACAAATATTGGATTCATCGATAGGTAATATCAAGAAAAACTTACCAATTGAGCGGCATTGAAAATTCAGACAATTTAAGGGTTCAGAAAAGTTTTATTTTATTTTTTATGTATATACGGAGATGATATCAATTTTTTTGTAAGTGTTTGTTTTTTTTTCAAGTGTTTGTTTGTTGTGTACACTTTTCTTTTAAGGATTTTATCCTTACTTACGATACACGGGCGATTTGACATATTTGCTTTTAGTACTTTTTAGACAAAAAAAAATAAATCAGATGAATTGGATTTTGTTGATCGGCTAAGTCGAAGAATTGATGCAAGATTATTGGTCTATACAAGATTTTGTTGATGCAACAGTAGGCTCAAATATTTTTATTTACACTTTCAAGTTGGAAGACTAAACTATTGGTCTATATAACTTTTCCTCCTTTCAAATTCTAGATACCCATTTTGGCAACAGTTACAACAGTGACAACGGTGATGCATACACACAATTTTGTGAAATAATTAGAGAAACATGATGCATGTGTTATTGTTATTGTTAAAATAAGTTGTACGTAGTTAAGAAAGAGAGTAGCGAAGCAAGTGTGTGTTTGCGAAAGAGATTGCATTAGCATGATCCCAGGGGCAGGGGGAAAATATACATAACACATTTGGAATACAAATTTAAGAGAGGGAAGGTGCTAAAACTCCTGAACTAGGCATCTATAATTCCAATACCATAACCATTTTCACCACCTCCTTTGATAGAAACCAAGGGTACACGAGAATTGGCACGGGCCAAAAAATTTGAATCAAGATACAAAACTATAACCGTGATGTCATCATGGAAATGTCTCCTCACCCCTCGGTCAATCTTTTTCAAGTCTGAGTATCTCGTTTCTCTTTTCTTCGCAGCTTCACAAAGTGCTGTTTTCACAAGTTTCTTTGCCACTCCCTGCATCACAATAATCTGTTCAATATATTTATATACCAAAAAAAAGACCACCAAAATAAATAGCCATGTTAAATAAGAAAAAGACATTATAGTACATTGTTTCAGTCCATGTCCAATTTATGAACATCATATGTTTAAACAAGTAAAAAACATTATGACATGAGATGACAGTTATATATATATATATATATATACAAAACTGAACTAAATTAGAATCCTACATTGCGTGGACAGCTTTGGACAATGTCAACTGCTTCTTGACTGCTCAGATGCTCCCATAACCCATCTGATGCAAATATGAGAAACTGATCTTGAGGACACAATTTCTGTACCAGTATTGCTGGTTCAGCCTTAAGGATTGGCTGCTCAAAGGGTTCTGGGAGTCTAAATTTTGACAACAATGGTGCTCTATTAAACTCTACCTTCTTTAGGTAGGCATCACCAATGGATCTTGAAATCTACAAAATAAATAAACAACAGATTAACACAATTCTTCACTCCATCATGCTGGCTCTGCCATTAAATTTCCTTTAGCAACAAAGAAACATTTAGAAAGTAATTAGAATTACAAGCAATTAGACATATGGCCAACTATAAATAAGCAATAGGGAACAAGTAAAATTAGAAAAAGATCAATTGTGATCCAAACAAAACCAACCAAAACAAAGATATAATACTGCATCAACAGGAAACTGAATATCTGAATGTGTCTTACACAAATAAATACAATGAAACCTGTGATAAAATTTTAAAGTAGTGACCTGAATCAGACCCTTCACACGCCAGACGTGGTGCTTCATAACCACTATCTGCGGATCATCAGGATGCAATGAGCGCAACTCTTCTCTGACAGATACCATGCTAGCATTGTGCTCCTCAGAGAGCTGAATAGCTTTAATCTCTTTTGTGGCCTCATCCATTCTACCTAATACTGCTCGAGAATCTCCTGCATTTGCAATATAGAGCTCCCCACAGCATATTATGCCTATCAAACAGCAAGATCCAACTGATGCCAGAGGCGGCTTATGCAGCCATTGCTTCTCTACCAGAGAAAGAAATTCTTCTTCAGTTGCCAAGAATGCTTTATGGACAACATCAGCTGACATTCCATCATTTTCCGAACAAAATTCTGCTTTAAGATCAAACCATTAAGTCAGTAGACCAGATCAACCAGCTAAAACTCATAGTGAATGAAGACAACAACGCACCCCTTTTTCTGCTTACAGTAAATGTTTTAAGTCAATATAATTAAGAGGCAAAGTAAAGGAATAAAAAGGTTCAGTGGACAACAGAAAACGAGTTCTTACTAGTGGGGAAAGAAGGACAAAACCCCTTTTTTTGTAGCTTAAGGAACATAACTACCCCACAAAACTAAGAATGCAAAACTATAAAATATGAAGACAAGCAACTGTATTTTACTTCTAATTGGTTTTCTTTTCACAAGTTCAATGGTGGAATTTAAGCAGCTTCATTATAGTTAGGATATCGTAAATATATGTTTATCAAATCAAAGAGTAATAAAGTTGCTTAGAACAATGTTTCGGTCCTTGAACTTGTGAAAAGAAAATCCAGCAGTAGCAAACTGTACATGTTGCACATACCATAAAATTTCGAAGTGAGTCACGAATTTGGTCTTGAAATTGTATGGTTGGTCAATTTGTTCTCTGAGATGAATGAAATGGTCTTAGAAATTATAAATAGTCAATTAATGTAGTTTTTCTGATAGTTAGTGCCATGTAATGCTGTTAGAAGGACTGAATTGAGACATTAAGTATCTAGGCAAAATCTTACTAGGAAAACATTCCACCACATAAAGAGGGACTAATATTGACCAAAAATTGGATGAACCATTTTGAAGAAATTGATCCCTCATTGTCTTCTCCATTTAAAAATCATTTTTTTAGCCTTCCTCTCCCCCACTCACAGCATTCTCATCTTTATCTACGACGAGAGAGCTCAAAAAATTGTTTCTTCAAAACTGTCACTACATAGGAAGGCAAAAATGGTGTGAACTTTGGAGGTGAAGGTGAAATAATTGGTTTTAAAATGGCAAAGAGAGGAGGGGTAAATTTCATCAAAATGGTCCCTAATGTGGTGCAAACGTGTGAGCCTAATTAGATGTCACAAAGATGTTTAACATGCCAACTCTGGCAGCATTACATGACATTAGCCAACAAAGAGACCACATTAATTGACAATTTACAAACTCCAAGGACCATTTTACCATGTTGGGGATCAAAATGATGATCATTGCAATTTCAAAGACTAAATTGATGATTTTACTTAATTTCAGAAGCTATTTCCAAGCAATTTATGGTGCAGAGTAAAGAAAAACTCACTCCTGATATTTTTAAATAGACTGTCATTCACAAACCGGGCAGCTTCTGGACCTCCATGGCCATCGTATATACCAACAAAAGTTCCAAGAGGAGTTCCCTCAGTTAAGCTCAAGGGACCAGATTCAAGTTGGCTCTGATCCTCCAACAATTTGTTTGCCTGAATAACTGCCATTGAGAATTCACCATGTGCATGTCTTCCAGAATCTTTGTACCACAACAAACCATCAACACGCCCACTTGAATCTCCATGCCTACCAGAAATTTCACCCGTATCAGATGGTCTCCAACAGGGTGAGACAATTCGCCTAATTGTAGCTGATACCATCCCTTACATAGTCTCACACACACAACTGACCAACAAATAATTCATCAAAGCAAAGTCAATGACAATATCAAAACGCCTACTTTCCTATCTACACCATCTACGTAACTGACCCCAACTCACAAGCTCCACAAATCAAATGCCTATTAAGAAATACTGACACCATAATACATAAAACTGGAAACCATCAAAGACGTAAATTGCGGTGTCCACAACCTGCACCAGGATTTGAGATCATAATCAATTCAGAGACCCCATTCATTAACTATCTATCAAACAAACAAACCCAGAATGGGGTTTTCATCAACCAAGTGACATTAACATTTATTGCTAGAAAGAAAAAAAACCAAATTGAAACATGGGCAGCTTGTAAAATTGCACCCAGAAGATTGTATCTGATCAATTGCAAAACAAAAGAACAAATATATGTGCATATACAAAAACACAACGGTAAAAGAATTTTTTTTTGTTCCTCGTACCTTGGAAAGATATGTCGGGAAATTTAGTATTTCGATAATTCCTTATGCATTAAAACCCCACTGACAATTTTAAGGATTGGATTTAGTTTTGATGAAAAGGTGTAGAAAGTTGAAGCTTTAATTTTAGTTTTGGAAGAAGGGCTTTTGGGGGGGGAATGGCGTGGTTTGTTTTATGCTTCTCCTTTCCTTATTCCATGAAGTTTGTAGCCATAAAAAAGGAATTAGAAAAGAAGAACAAAATGAGTGAGTTTGGTTTGGTGGTGGAAGGAATTTCCAAAGGGCTTTGGCTTTTGGCTTTTGGGGTTGGTTGGCAGTTTTTGTTTTCTAAATTTTATTGCCTTGGTGGGGTTTAGACTTTGACCACCAACTAACCACTATTTTAGGCAACTTTTCCTTCTCTCTCCCATTTTCTTAACTTAGCATATTGCAACCATTTCTTCAGAAGATCTAACGAACCCAGCGTTCCCCAGAGCCTCACTCTCTTATACACTTTCTATTTTTGAAAATATCTTTGACTTCAACACAAGACCTCGGGGTCAAGAGTTGTTCTGTTAAAAATGTACAGCACTATTTCTAGACCATATTCGGTACTGCTTATAACAAATATTTTTGTAATTGCTTTGTAAATATATTCATGCATCTGATAACTTATCTTGTTCTCTGTGAAAAAAGTAATGTTATCTGAAACAGTGTGTATGCAGTGTATCATGTAAAATTTATGGTAAATGTATTGTTTGACAAATATTAAGTATTTTTTACCGTTAATTATTTATACTAATGATACGGATAGCCTTTTTCCATGTCTACAATTTTTACAACATTGTATCCTACTATAATAACAAGGAATTATGTTAAAAGAGCATTATCATGATAGAACATAAACATAATATTCATTTTTGTTTTTAGTTTTAATTAAAATAACTTTTGGAATAGTAATAATGAAAAAATAAAAATAGTATAAAGGCATAAATAGTAGAAAACTAAAAGAAACTATTGTGCAATAAAATTTAAAAGAGATAATTTATTTTGGTATACATATTTCTTTTTAACATTTTGTCATTAAAATACACTCTAATCTCAAAATCTCTCCCTTTCAAACCCTCTTCTAATCTTCTCCCGCAATAGCTTATTTTTTTTGTTCTCATTTTATACAGTTGCATCTCCTTTTGTTGACAAGTTTCTAATCCTATTTTAGTTGCTATATGTAATATTTCAAGCCTATTTTTTAATTGACAAAAATATCAGAAAATAATATACAATCCTATGAATTTGTAATTTTTTATACGGTTATTTTTCGAGAGTACTTTTTAAGTTTGTCAAATGTCTGTGCTAATTTTTATGTAGATTTTACTAAATTCAATAATTTTTCAGCATTTGATTAAACACTAAATTAAAAAAGGTTTAACAAAATACTTTTTCACCGTTTCTTAAAAATTTTAAATTTCATTAATTTTTTAGTAGTAAGGTGCAACACTTACAAATTATTACAAATTTAGATTACTTAGTGCAATAAAACACAATACATAATAAAAATGCATATTGGTAGTTCGTGTTTCTGCTATTGCACAGTAATTGCGTTGTATATTTTTTTGTCTGAGGACTCAAATATCTATGTTTATATCATGTAATTAAGAATCGGTTATAATAATTAATTATATAAGATATTTCATGACCATGGTACACAAAGAAATCATAGATGTGATAAGTTATACGGAAATTCCAGACATTTAATGAGATGGTACTCCGTATTCCTTTTTTAGACATAATTCTGAACAACCTTAATTACATTGTTATATAAATCAAGAAAATTTTATATAAAATAAACAAAAAATATTAAATTTCAAGGAATATGAACGTGATTTGCCTGTCCTGTCCCAGAAAAAAGGAAGAGAGATTTACAATTAATTTACCCGTAGTTACGGATCTTAGTTGTTGAACTTACTTCCCTGCATATAACTAGATATTTTCCCTGGTGGACACAATTAGAGCCTAATGAGATGGGGTCTTCTGTGGATTAGAAACTATAGTACACGTGTGCGTTATGTTGAATTGCTCATTTTGAAATAAAATTGTATGAATTCTTAGTAAGTTATACTGTTGGGTTTTTATATGTAAAATATGTTGTCCTTTTCATGAGCGACTTTTAGAGGATTAGCAAGAATTCAAAACTTAATACAATCTAAAGTCTAGTTTTTGGTCAATGATTCAAATTTACCTTACAACTAAGAAAATTCCTACGACACACGCCGCTAACGGTTACATCAGAGGCACCAGATCAACACGGTATAAAACTAAATGATGACATCAAACTTAAACATTAAAGACGGGTACAGTTAGTAAGATAAGTTAAAATTTGGAGTTAAAAGGTAAATTTTCATGTTTAGTTTTAAAAAAATGAATAAAATTTCCCGAGTTAAAACAATTTGTTTTACTGAAAATATATAATTATACTTTTGTTCAACAATTTAACGTGGTAGCAAATTAAATTTTCTAATAAATATAACTCATTTTTTATTTCTAAAAAAATAATATATACATTCGCAGGCTTTCACAGTTATTCCTTTTCCACGATTCTTAGGATTTCCGGGTATGGAAGAAGTGTTACTAACATTTCTCATGAAAAAAAAAAAAAAAGAAAAATCAAAATCTTTGTATATTCAATCATGAGAAAAGAAGGGGGGCGATACTTTCGTAGGCCAAAGCAATCAGCAGAAAATAGAAAGGAAGGCCTTGAATTCAAGCTCCAGCAAATATTTTTTACTAGAGGCTGAAAATATATGGCCCTTAATTTAGTGCTTATTTATTATGTTTGCAAGCATGAGCCAAAATCGTGGAAAGTCAATAAAAATTTCAAATATAAAGCCGAAAAGGGAAATTTTAGATAAAAAATAGCTCATAAAAAACACTAAAGCACATCACAATTAAATGATCTTACATCAAATTAGGCTCATTCAATCATCATCAGAGGCAGAAAACTAAGAATACACAGTAAAATACAGGAGCAGATTGCAGTTACGCAAGCAATGTCTGTCCCTACACGTGATCAACCCTGCCATCATCCTCATTGATTCCGTCACCAGCGTGTCTGCAAACGAAGACAATCAGAAAACATTAATGTTTCTTAATATCTAAACAAACCATTTAGATGGTGATAAAATCTAAAATTAAATGCTTAGTGCTTGGTAACAAAAGAATAAAATCAGAGTTGCATGAAGACGAACCGCCAAGAAGATGTTAGATTCCGAGCTTTTCTGTCTAATTGAAGATTTTCCAATGCACCTGATGTTTGAATTATGTCATCAGCAAGTTCATCACTGTCATATCGCCAATTGTACTCATCCTTCCTATAAGCGGACATGGAAGATCCTCCTCTTCTATCTGAATGCTAGAGTGTAAACTAAGGGAAATTTCAAGCACGAAAATAATTTAAGGTAAAAAGTCAATTACAGAAAATACCCACCAGATGATGCCTGGGATGAAGGAACAGCCCTGCAACAAATAGGTAAGTTATAAAAAATGTCTACCAAAAATGAAATTGAGAAGATCTAAAAACATAAATAATTAAAATAATACTAGACCAACTTATACAGAAATAAGGTCAGTTACGGACCTTCCTAGTGGAGGTAAGCCACCAGCAACAGATGAAGAAGAATGCCTACGGGAATTCCGTGATTCTGAGCTTGGTAAAGACTCAGTTTCTGAAGCTGTATATCTCCTACCACTAGCCCTTGCTTGGGATAAATTCTACAGAGGCATATTCAGCACATGATTAATCAAAAGTCAGTACACATTTGCAGCATTCTATGAAGTATTAACTGTGCTTTACACAAAATATGGCCTACCAAGGGTTTGGTATCATTAATTTCTAACACTGCACATGACAAATGACGATTTTCCCACTATACGATCATGTATCATCAACATAAAATAGACAACTACCTACACCATTTTAAGCAAACATCCGCCATTATTTTTTCTTTCTACACATTAGATTGGCCTCGTAGTCACATATTTGCACGTGCACAGCACAGCACAACTCAATCAAAGAAGGGTCACTCAAAAAATTAGGTTATAGCAGATGGGTAATTCAATCCAGGCTACCTTTATATTGATGCAACCTATACTCAGAAATTCCTCAAGGTCATATTTAATAATAGTAAGGACGGAATATCATGACTTTAGCCTATGTATCATTATCTCCTCAACCTTAACTGCAATGAACAGTCACCTTTACAAATTTACAACGATGAATTCACAAAAATTTCAATATATAAATTTTACAATTCTTAAAATCAAAATTAATCTAACCAGTTGACCCTACAACTTTTCTACATAGCTCCTATTGCAACAAGGCTTGGAGTTAGCCCAGCAGAAGTACTACAAGATGTGGCATAAAACATGGAAACTGCTTGCTAGCTTGAACAGAACCAAATATTTCCAATAAAGTCGCCCTGCAAATATTCAATCTAACAGAGCCTTGGTTACTATGCTACTTCAGGATCCACAACCCCTCCTAAGCCCAATCTAGTAGAAGAACCATCATCCAAAACCTCAAAAAGAAAGCACGGATGGAAAAAAAAAAAATCATGAAAACAACTGTTTGAAAAACCTCAAGCTTCAAGAATCCTTCAAGCACATCCAAGAGTAGAGGACTATCTCTGTTTCTGTTGAGATCATAACCATTTTTGGCACTAAACTCCTTAAGCTCCGTCTTCCAAAAATCTTTTTCCTGCAAAAAAAAAAAGAAAACACAGCCAAAGGCCTCACAACGGAAATTAACAAACAAACTGGATGGAAACATAAGAATAGTTAATTACCAAATTACATTCCGGAAGGTAAACTTTTAGTGTGTGATTGAGCTGCGCCCACTCAAGGTAGTCACATATCATCGCCGTAAGGAGCCTACCTGCACAGCAAATACCAACTTAAACAAAATATAGCCACTAATCCGGTGCATTCACTTTCACTGCACGGTAACCTAAAAATTCATTATACTACCAGCATAGGATTTATGGCCACAAATAACTAAGCACAGGTAGCCAATTTTCATACACAATTGACGAATCGGATCCGAAGTATCAAGAGCAGAGGAACAACTAGTAACAACCGTAATTGAAGCTGGTTACATATTCAGGCCACGTAAAGTAACAACACGACGAAGGAATCTCAGAAAGTAGGGTTAGGGATCGAGGAAAGGGCGGGAAGAGAGGAACCTGGAGGAGAAGCGTGAAGCTGTTTAGCTCGATCGTTGCAGCTACCGAGCAATGCAGGAGGTAGACCTTGGTCCTTCTCAATCACACGATCTTCCTCTTCGATGGCCTCGAACACACTCGCTCTGAGCTCGGCCTGAGACAAAGAAAGGCAACAAAAACCCTAAATCCAAGTTTCGGAAAAATTGAATGGATCTAGACGGTGGGAAATTAGAAAGAAGAAACCCTAAGCGAAGGAAAGTGAATGTGTGCATGTGTTTACGTACACGGATCCTGGCGAGAACGCCTTTCTTCTCGAGAGTGCGAGTGACCAGTGTCTTCAGGTCCATCATTTCCCTCGTGTAGTCGTCCATTGCTCTTTCTCCCGAGCTCAACCAATTTCCACACCCAACTTTCTTTCTACCTTCCTTCTTCTTCTTTTCCCTCTTTCTGGGCAGTGCTGTCCGTGCGCGATTCCAAATATTCACGATTTAGTTGGTTTCGGTAGTTTGGATTAACTATGGGCCGTCCGGTTCTTTACTTCCTCGGCCCAGACCCACTTTTCATTGGGCTTTCTAAAACCTTTTTAAGACAGTTGCTTCCTGCACCCATCATTTACTTCCTGCACCGACCATTTACACGTGTCTCGTACGCGGCTGCGATGCCACCGTGAACGAATGAGGGTCAACCGCTGCCAGTCCCGTTAACTACAAACTCTGCTCTGTCTGAGTAAAAAGAGAAGCACCGACAACAATTTCCTTCTGCTTTATTCCCTTCTAAACGTCTCTTCTCCTTTAACGTTAATTCTTAATTTTACATTTAATATTTTTCGCAATTAACTAAAATGGGAGAAATTGCTTTCTGCACTCCCATCAACTGCTTTCTTCACCGCAAAAATTCCATTATGAAAAAGGATGCAGGAAGTAAAGTAAATGATGGATGCGGGAAATATTAAATGTAAAATTAAGAATTATATTAATTGCGAAAAATATTAAATGTAAAATTAAAAATTATGTTAATTGCGTAAAATATTAAATGTGAAATTAAGAATTAACGTTAACATATGTTTTGTAAAGGAAAAGAATGGTTTAGAAGGGAATAAAGCAGAAGGAAATTGTTGTCGGTTCTTCTTCTCCTTTCACTTTAAGAAACGGAGAAACAGAGAAGCAGAGCTTGAAGTGAACGGCAATGGCAGCGGTTGACCCTCACTCGTTCACGGTGGCGTCGCAGCCACGGACGACGCACGTGTCCCTGAGTCTGTACCTGGACTTCTCGAGCTCCACCATCCACGCCTCTGCGCTCCTCACTATGGAAAAGCCACACTCGGGGCCCTTCTCCCTAGACACGCGCTCCCTCACCATCCATGGCGTGATCGACCCCACCAGCAGAAACCCTCTCCCCTTCACTCTCTCCTCGCCGGACACCATAAAGGGGTCGGAGCTTTCCATCACCCTCTCCAATCACTCCTCCTTTCTCATCACCTACTCCACCTCCCCCTCCTCCTCCGCACTCCAATGGCTTCTCCCACCCCAAACCTTCGCCAAGTCCCAACCTTTCGTCTACACCCAATGCCAGGCCATCCACGCGCGCTCCGTCTTCCCCTGCCAGGACACCCCCGCCGTCCGGATACGCTACTCCGCGCGCCTCAACATCCCTTCTCAGCTCGCCGCCGTCATGGCGGCGCGCCAGGTCCAGCGTCGGTCACCCAAAAACGACGACGCTCCGGACGTCGTTCTGCCCTCGCCCTGGTGCGCGGAAGGGAGGGTGGTGGAGGAGTTCGAGATGGAGCAGTCCGTGCCGCCTTACCTCTTCGCGTTCGCCGTCGGGGCGCTTGGGAACAGGGAGGTGGGGCCCAGGACGAGGGTGTACGCGGAGGACGTGGCCGCCGTGTTGGACTCGGCGGCGGCGGAGTTCGCCGGGACGGAGGAGATGATCAGGGAAGGGGAGAGGCTGTTCGGGCCGTACGAGTGGGAGAGGTTTGATTTGCTGGTTTTGCCGCCTAGTTTTCCATATGGGGGGATGGAGAATCCGAGGATGGTGTTCTTGACGCCCACTGTTGTTAAGGGCGATGCCACCGGGGCGCAGGTTGTGGCTCATGAGCTTGCTCATAGTTGGACGGGGAATTTGATTACCAACAAGAACAATGAACATTTCTGGCTGAACGAGGTATTGTGCTGCTGCATGTTTGGTTTCATGTCTGGTTATCTAAAAAATGGTGTTGAAATGTCTAAAATATCAGCTTCTTTAGTAGTACAGATTAATTTTTCTTCACCAAATATCAGGTAAATTGTTTTTGGAGTAAACAACATCAGGACATAAATCCATTCTAAGTAGAGTCAATCTTACAAAGACTTAATTATATATCAAGACTTTTGCAGTTGTGCTTATGCTTTCAAGTTATGCCTTTTTTTGTTTGAGAAATGAGAGTATAATTCTAGTAATTCGTTGAGTTCATCCTTCTGAAATAATAAAAGTCGTGGAAAGAGTATGTGCAGTTCTGATTTAGAAGGACATTGATTGTTGAAAACCATCTAGATTTGGTTTTTCTGTAAATCGTTTCAGTATTTGATAAGTTGTCATGGAGAAACAGATAGTGTTCTGGTGCTTGATGTTGGATTTTTAATTCATAAACAGAATTGTTTTGTGGTTTCTCTGAGAAAAGTTGAATCTGTGATATTGTGATTCCAGGGTTTCACTACTTATGCGGAGAGGAGGATTGTGGAGGCTGTACAAGGAGAACAAAGAGCCGCGTTGAATATTGGAATTGGTTGGAGGGGTTTGAATGAGGATGTTGAGAGGTTCAAGGACAACTTGGAGTTCACAAAGCTAAAAACTAATCAAGAAGGAATTGACCCAGATAATGTGTATTCTCAGGTTCCGTATGAGAAAGGTTACCAGTTCTTATGGCGCATTGAAAGACAGGTATCTGATTCTTTTATCCTGTTCTGATGTTTAACTCACCCACTTTGCACCATATTCCTGATGGGTTTTTTATGTTTCCGAAAGATTCTGCATTAACCAAAAGTAATCATAGTTAAACTATATTAGTACTTGGTGACTGTTTCTTTTTCTCTTTTCATTTTTTGGTTCCAAAATCTGTGCATGGTCTGTTTGTGGTTCTGGAGCTAAACTTAGCCTATTTTGTTGTTAATTTTTGTGTGGTTGGGACAGGTTGGGAGACCAGCCTTCGATGAGTTTCTGAAGAAATACATTGGTACCTTCAAGTTCCAATCAATTGATACTGAAACATTCATTGAGTTCCTTAAAGCTAACATACCTGGCATAGAGAACCAGATTGACATAGTGCTGTGGACGGAAGGTACTGGCATTCCACCAGATGCCTGTGAACCTGATTCCACTATCTATAAACTGATTGTTTCACTGGCCAATGAGTTCACAAATGGGAGAATGCCAAGGGAGGATGAAGTTGGTGATTGGCAAGGTCAGGAGTGGGAGCTCTACTTGGACAACTTGCCAAAATCGATTGAAGCTTCTCAGGTAAATTCTGTTTTCTCAGATTCCTAGCTTCCTTGGTAACATCATTTAGATAAACATCTTATTCTCTTCTGGAATATAGTGGTTTGTTCAAACAACTCTCATAAAATTCAGGCTCTTATATGCCAAACTTAGTCATCCTATGTTACCTATTTTATTCCATCATAATTCTTTAGCATAATGCATGTCATGCAGCTGGTGGACTTGGATTCACGCTACAAGCTATCTGAATCGAAAGATTACGAGGTAAAGGTGGCATTTCTCAGAAGGGCTATTTCATGTGGATGCAAAACTTACTACAGTGAAGTGGAGAAAACCTTAAAAGAAGTTGGGAGGATCAAGTACCTTCGTCCACTTTATGCTGCTCTTGTGAAAGGCAGTGGGAACGAAGATGGTAAAGTATTTGCCAAAACACTGTTTTCAGAGGCCCGTGAGTGTTACCATCCAATTGCTCAAGGTGTTGTTGAGGCCATATTTTCCAAGCATCTGTAGAAGGAACAGTTCTCAGAATGTTTCATGTATTTCGATGTCTGCAAGTTGTCTTTTGTGTACTCCTTTACAATAAATAAGGTTTGACTTCATTCTGACACTTCAGCAGCTGCTGCTGCAACGAGAATTTCTTTCATGATTCTTCTTGTTGGTGCATTTCGGCCGTTGGTATAGGGTGATGTGGAGGAAGAAAAGTAGATAGGAATTAGTGATGAAGATTTCTCATGTAAGAGTTTTTATTCATGCTAAGGATGATTTAAGAATTTTCAGTAGATTAAGGATGCTGTTTTGTCTATCTTGAAAGAGAAAGTAATTTTTCGTCTGATTATTTCTAATATATTTCTTAAAATCACCTTTTTTTTAAGAATATATGGTCAGTAATTGCATTAAAAATTTTAAAATAACTATTTGGTTAAGACTTATAAGAATTTATCACACGTGACAATCTTTCATTAGTTGACAAGGTAATCTTATTTTTTTAAAAATTAATGCATTTATATTCAATTCTCAATTTAATTTATAGAAGAACAAATGAATTGATGCGATTTTTTTTCACAATAACTTCATTTTTTTTTAATTTATAAAGATGAATTAACAATTTGATATAACAAAATAATGGTTTGTATTTATTTTTGGCCAGTGGCGAATGAATCTAGAAGAACATCATGCTTCTTATATTTAAAAAAATGAATAAAGCACCCTAAATGAAAGAGAACCATATTTGGTGTCCATGCAAGTTAAATAGAATGAATCTAAAGTATAAAATTAATTTTCCAATTGACAAGTCCATTTGAGTTAAATGAGATATTTCCTCCTTAATTCACTTGTATTTAAACACAAGAGAGTGGGACGATCTTTTAGATACACTTGGGCATTTTTTTCTACACTCTCAATTTGAACTTGCACTCTCGTAATTCTTTTAAAGTAACTTTATTTTTGAAATTTTTTCAAAACATACTGTGAAATTTATGAAATAGATTCCAAAATATGGTTTCTAAAATATGATAAGATTTGTGAAACAAATTTTCAGAATAAAATTTTTTAGAGCACACAAAATACACTTTATACATTTTAGAACAAGTTTTTTAGAATAGGTTTCTAAAACAAATTTTCATAACATATATAATACTTTTCAAAATATACTTTTTATAATGACTTTTCCGGAATAATCTTGTGTTCTGGAAAAAGCTTTTGAGGTGATAAGGTGTAACGAAAGAGAAGCAAATAGATCAATTGGATCATATCACCCAATAGTGGGGTGCAAGTTCAAAGATGGAGGATACAAAAAGAAATTGACTCACTTGTTGACATATTTTGAATTAAAAAAATTAGCATACAAAATTATAGATTATCATACTAGTTGAAGAAAAATAGCTGAGATGGAAAGTGATGATTGTTTGATGAGTAATTATTGCTAAAATGGGGAAATACAAAAAAAAGGACAATAATCTTTCCTCTGAAATTAATTCATTCTACAAGAGTAAAATCATGTTAGTGGTAGGAGAGTCATGACATCTTTCGAAGAATAATTTGCACCACATTATATAATTTTCCAAGCATGTTTTTTGATATGTTAACCACTAAATAAATTTGATAATCCGTGAACTAATAGCTTTCCCACCTTATCCTTAGTCTCTTGAATGAATAGTTTTCCATCCAGAGAACCAGTGACCAAAAAGAACAAGTAATAAGTAGGCAAAATTTTATTCTATGGTCACGCTCAACTTAATAACAGAGTGTGTGAGCGAATTCCTGGATTCCATCATTAGCTACCATGATCCATGTCAAGATGCCAATATACATTAGCAATATAGCATATAGCATGATGCCAACATGAACCACTTCAAGTTAAAACATTGAAAAGACAAAACTCACAGTTAAGAACTGCAACTTAATCCTAACTCAAACCTCCACTGCATCTCATCTCAGCTTCTAGTTTATCATAACAAAATCTCTACTAAAAAAGTCAGTGCCAGCTAATCCCTCTCACCCACAAAGAAGCTCATAAACCCCCTTTGGATGACTTATCTTCTGAACCCAAATAGCTTGTTTCTGCACCCATTCCTACTACAGGTAATGCATCCATATCAAAACCTCTTTCTGCAGTCTTACTATAATCTTCAGAGTCACTTCCACCAGAACTACTCTCCTCCGGAGTTTGAAAGGAATCTGCCTCAGCTTCATCCGTTTTCAAGTCAACATCCAACATGTCAACATCTGCTTGAGGAAGTCGCTGTTGAAGGGGCACAGCATCACTGATAACTTGACCCATCTTCAGTTTCTCTCGATAATCCTCCATTTCTGCTCTGTACCTCTCCTTATCTTTCATGGCCTTCTCTTGATAAACCTTTAGGACAGTGAAACTGAATGCATTAATGTAACATTACACAAGATAAAAGAAAACAAACAAAAGGAAGATGCATGCATGAGCTTATGTCCTGCATAAAAGAATACAGTAAAGAAATTATTTACCGTCTTTTCTGATTCTTTTAACTTGTTCCAAAGTTCACCGATCATCCTACTAATTTCTCTGTCTTTTCCATGATGAAGTGCCTTTAGTCTTGCATGCTGTTCAGCAAAGAAGAAATTGTATCCACTTCTGTTTGGTTTTGGATGAGCAGGATCTCTTCTTTTTATTTCTGATTTCTTCCTGCGTCGCCGGCGATGGACACCCACTGAAGCAGAAGCGTTGTTGTTATTAGCCGGGACACTATGATGGGATGCATGCAATACAGGATTCTGTGGAGCTTGATAAAGTACTCCTTTGAGTTTCTCTGAGCCAATTGTGACAGTAACTAGATAGCCACTTTCAAATTTCCCGTCAATGACTCCAATGACAGGAGACCCAGACGAAGATGTTGCCATTGCTGAAGACCACAAGAGAATAAGCATTACTACTACTTATCAATTAATCCAACAGTCTGAGTTAAAGACATTGAATTGCTGATGATCATCAAAAAAGGATACAAAAAAGACAAGTCCAACTTCAAGTCTTTTAGTAATATAAAAATTGGTCAACTTCTTGTAACCATTAGTTTACAAGAGATTACAATTTTGCATATGATCTTAAGTACAAAATAACACCATAGTCAAATCAAAAAGACAAGTTCAACTCTTAGTAATAAAATAATTAGTTAAATTCTGGTAAACCTCAGAGTTTTATAGGACATCTCACTTTTGCAAATGATCTTTCATACAAATTAATATTATAGCCAAATCAATACAAGTCAGTCAAATAAACACAAACTCATATAAATATATGTCAGAAGATTTCAAAATAGATAGAAAACAGTTTCCAGTATGCACAAAATGGACATTGATATTTGATACAAAGCACAAATAAGTAGTTCAATTCTACTTGACTTTAGGCAATCCAAGAATGGCTACCGTGTCATTCATTCTATTCCATTGCACCATTTCCTATCATTCCAAATATAGTCTTAAAAGGTGCCAAGACAAAAAAATTACCATGACCATGATAAACCCCTTTTTTTCTTTTGCTTAGTAAACTGTGATCAACAATTAATATTGTTTAGGGCAAACCAAAAGAAAGAGTAAAAGACCTTCAGGCAATTTAGCAGCATTAACATTTGACTGTTGAAAGACAGCAGGTTGAATTTCTGACAAAGACTGTTGAAACTGAATTTTTGGAGGAGGAACTGTCAGGGTTGATTGGTTCTGCAAAATATCTGTCAAAGAGAGAAATGAAGATTTTATATTAGAACGGGCCCATCCTAAACACTGTTTCAAAACAACAATATGGTTTAAATGAAATTACCAGGAGCAGTAGGGTCCCATTCCCGGGCTTTAAAATAGTAGATTTGCTCATAATGGTAGAGCAGTGAAGCATAGTACTTCCTCAACACAAAAGAAGCATTTGTAGCTGTTGATGGAAAATTGAAGACTGAAGTTACGTCTTTCCATTTCCTCTCTCTAATTATCTGCAAGACAGATGAATCAGATTTAACTTTTAGCACTACAACCAGAATAGTGAAAATAAATTCACAGTGTTTTCTGTCTGGAATATCATACAGAAATGCTAAGCTTTATTTCCATTCAAGCCATAATATTAGCTATAGAAGTATGGAGGACAAAAGATACCCAAAAACTTCTCATGACAATTTTCTATCAAAATCTTGAACAGAGAACTCAAGAAAAAAATATTAAATACAGATAAATTGAACTAGATTATAACCAAAATTTATAAAAGCATAGAAATCCTTATTCAAACATACAATACAATGATCTTGAACACTGAAAATAGTTGTGCCTCTTTCAATAAACATCAAGGGGAATTCACTGACGTATTGAGAACAGGAACATTTCAGCCAGCTTTCGTGCATATTCAATAACTACCTATAAATTTGTAGTATAAACACGCAAAGTTCGGCATATACATTGAACACAACAAAATATTAGTTGATTTAATACAGTATGATCTATTCCGATAGAATCACCTCACAGTTTTTCTAAACCTCCAACTGATTTGATTGTTGATTGGTTGGAGTAATGCTTATTAATCAATAAATTATTTACACCCGATGAAATTAGTGGAAACATTTATACCGTACCTCTTTGTCCTCTTGGTAAAATAAAAAAATGTTATTGCCAGAAAATTTGTCTTTTCCAATTCACGAGTTAGGGGCATTAGACGTACCCAGCAATTGTAAGACATGAAACAGCAAAGCAGCATAAAGAGAGTTAAATAGAGTTATGATCACATCTTACTTTTGCAATCCCTCCTCGGGAAGTCACTTCAATGAAGAGGCGATGCAAATCTAGTTCTTTTCCTCCAACAGTAGGAACCCTGCAACAAATTTCAAATGCAACAAAATAACTAAAATTGGTATTTGTGAGAGGGCCCAGACCTTTTGAATGTACAAAGTTGTGCAATTAAAAAACATTAATTAGAAGGGCACAATACTTCCAAAAACTACAGATTATATGTTGAGGCCCCACTGCAGACACTTTACATCATAATTATTTTAAACTCATTGACAAAGCAAAGAATGCCATTAAGATTTCTTAGGTATAACCATAAAATATCTTCAGATATATCAATCTCAAAATCAATACAGATAACTATAGACAATGATGCTAGGAATATGACATGATAAGTTTGCATTCCATATCTTCAGAAAGCACCAGTAATAAGCTCTACTGATTTTCCAGCCAACTCACTGTCCTCTCTTACAGTTTATAGAGGCCTCAAAGTTTTAACTTGTAAAGAAAATAAAGAAAATACTTATATAGCTAACAACCAAGTGATATCCAGGGAGCTTACATGAACTTGGTACCCATAGATGCATGAAGCTTCTCCAAGGTAAACTTGAAGAGCTCGAAATTGTCTACAATCTCCTCAAATTTTGCTAGAGGAGGAGGATATGCACGAAAGCTAGAAGCTACATCTCTGATGGGTATTGAGCTGTTACCAACACCAGAAGTTGATGCCATTAACCACTAGTAATTTCAGTCTTCAGCAATTTCCTGCTCCACCATCAACAACACAGCAAGTTTAACATTTGATAGCACAGCAAAAGGGGTGAGGGGAATAAGAAAAAGAAGGAACCAGAGGGAGAACAAAAATATTGGTACGTTAAAAATCACCCAGCAGCATTTACAGATATGAAAAGGAAAAGCATTAATGATAAATGAAATGGCTTACATGCAGACAACAGAAAAAAGAATGGAGACAAAAAAAGTAAAAGGAAACAGACAAGTTCACAGGATAAGAAGAAGTAGAAAGAAATTGTCCCATGAAATAAAAAATAAAAAAAGGCAAAACAATAAAGAGAGAGAAGCCAATAAAATCACCGTGCAGCAGGAGGTTCAGAACTGAAACAAGCCACAAACCCTGATTGGAAGACACACAACAGGCTGAAGGGTGGTGGTGAAATAACTTGCAGTGAGAAGGTGGATACAAAGCCCAAGAAAAGGGTATTATGGTACAGAAAAGCTGTGACACAGCCATGAATTCCCTCAGATTACCGAGGATGTAACAGCAAGAACCCATCAAACAAAGCTCAGGGCTCTGCCCTTTGAAACAACAGTGGCTAACCAAGAAAAACCTTTTTAGACTATGGTAATAAAGACGCTCTACAAAGTCCCTTTCTAGTCTCTCCCAAACCCCAGGCACTGTTCACAGACCTATGTACCCTATACTGAACCCTGACATTGGTAGAATAGGATGGTATTCTATTCTATAGTAACTAAGTAATCTTTCTCTCTCTCTCTCTCTCTCTATATATATATATATATATATATAAGCAAAACATTTTTTACCATACATAAACACGCAATGCATAAAACAAGTCATTACTTTAATTGATCTTTCTCTATGATTTGATACTGTTTCAGGGTAAAAAGGAAGTGTGGGGTTGATGTCATGATGCCAGAAAATTCATCTCTCCAATACCAACAAATATCACAAACTTCAACCATTTTTTCCCAAAGAAATTTCAAATCGGATTTCTTGTCATAGTTGCATTGCGCCACCCTCTAATGGAGGTCGATAAATTCCTAAAGCAAAGATTATCATTTGTCCATTATCATCACAATAAAGTATGCACCTTTTTGTGTGTGTGTGTGCAACTTTCTTTGCATTATATTTCATTAAAGAAGGTGAAAAGAAATAAAAAAATAAAGAAAGAGTATATAACAGTGGCTTACATTAAAAAGAATATGACAAGATGCAAATCCAGAAGCAGAAAAGAAATGAGAAACAACAGGTTTTGGTTATATAAAAAAGACTAAGACAAAATAAAAATAGTAATAATATATGATGATATTATAAATGGGAGGGTTAATTTACCAAAGGTAACAGAAGATATCATCATCTTCATGCAAATGAAATGACAGCAAGGAAGAAGCTTTTAAAGACAATAATAATGGCACTGTTATTATATAATAGATTTGGAGGTGCCAATTGAAATGGTGAAGAAGAAAAATAATAACCCTACAAATTTTATACCCATATCGAAAGTTACACTTTTACCCTCCACTACTTCTCCATTCATCCACATATTCAAAGGGTGATTCTGCCTTTTTCTCATTAAATCTTGCATTTCTAAATATATTTAATTTCATGTGGAATTAATGGTTTGTTTTGAATTCAAAAAATAATAACCCTTTCATCTTCTTGAATTTTTCTCAGTAAAAAAAATAACAATATCCTAATAATTTTATTTATAGAATTATTGAAAGTGATGAAATGGGATGGGCCCAACCGCATCTGTAACAGCTTGCTGAACGGCTATGTGAAATGCTCACCACATAATATTGTCTATTTTATTTACATTAAATCTTATCTTTAGCTTTTTTAAGAATAACAAAGAGTTTGTTTATATGGATTATTAATAACAAAAATTATATTTGATTCGATCAAAATTATTTTTCTTTTTAATTAAAAGTTAACAAACTTATTATAGTATATATGTTAGTTATATGATACACTTTATCGCTTGAATAGAGGATGAGATTAATCGGGTTCGTATTACTTGATTAAGTAATATTTTAATTTATGGTTCAAATATTTGATCACGTTTTAAAGTATAATTATTATTCTTTTATTTATAAATTTGTTGGAACTATTTCCTTTAATAAGAAAATTTGAAAATATTTTAATGAACAGAGACTAAGTCTAATGAAAGAAACTAATATATTTTAAAGAGAGTACAAGTAGGGAATTTGACAAATATATTACCAAACTAATTTGGTAACAATTATGCAATGTAGTGGTGATAATTCAATGAAAATATAAATTTCATTAAAAGTGAATTTTAAATTAAAAAATAAAATAAAAGTAAGGGTGAGTTGGATGGAGCTAAAAAAAAGTTTCTAAGATAAGATTGAAATAATAGAGCTTTTAAATGGAAGAATGACGCCAATAAGGATATTTGGAATTAGAACAAAACAAAAGTTTGATTAAATAGTTAAAAAAAAACTATAGTTAAGTTACAAACTAGATTTAAAAAAATATTTTTATTATATATTATTAATTTTTATCAATTTCACAATTATAAAAAAATTATATAAAGTTTTTAACTATTGATCATTAAAAAATAATACATAAATTTTTAGAATAGTCATTGTATACATTAGCAAAGTCTCTTAAATCAATATGCAATTTAAACATGTACAGAGCAAGCATGATATTAAAATAGAATATTTAAAAGAGGTGGAGAATATATAGAAATTGAGAGATTAAGAAAAAAACGTTTGAAGTTTCCTAAAAAAAGGATTTACTTTTATTTATAATTAAAATAATTACAAATTTTGCCACTACTGCAAAAAGTAAAGTAGTTTAACAACGAAGATATGACTTAACTAATTTATCAAAATATATTTTTCCATTAATTCTGTTATAAGGGATCTTATCAAGCTAATTTTTCTCTCTCAATTTCTTAATTAATTTTTTAACAGAACATCATGCCAAAAAAATTATTTAACAAATCCTTTTTATATAATTTTGAGCATCAGATATTAACGCATATTTAAAAAAAAAAAATAGTTTGATCATTTTTCAATTTTTAAAATATATTAATTGTTATCATTATAATTCTTGAAATTGTTAATCTCTTTTTAATAATGTGAAAAGAGTCACGGTATGAGAGATAAATGATTTTTAAGTAAATGAAAAATTAAAAATAAATAAAAAATGTTATAAATAAATTTATAATTCATTCATTCTTCATCTTATATAAACTCGATTTCTTTTAAAATACAAGTTTTCTACTTTTTCTCTAAAATTCTAAGTTAATTATTATGTTGTTTTGTTTTATTATAGAGATGATTTACTTCTAAAACATGTTACATCTAAATGATGAAATATTTATCTGTCTTCACAAATTAATTGAAATATTATAATAAAAAACTTAATCAATGATACGAATTAATAAATATCACATTGGTATGAACTTTAATAATATTAACATTTAAACGAGAAAGAATAATTTATCTGAAAAAAAAATTATTATTTTTTTAAATTTATTGATCTAGTTAAATTTATTTTTTTTAAGTCTTTTTTATGAAAAGACCTTGTCAATATATTTTAGTGTATTATATATTTTCAAACAAATTCATCTTCAACTTAAAAGAATTTGAATAATTAAATATATCATAATCAAATTTTATCATGATTATATATGCTAGACTCAAATCTATCATAATATTATAACACATGGTAAAGAGAAAGTATAAGATATGATAAAAAAAAGTATGTGTAATGACTAAAAAAATAGTACGTCTAGTTAATAAATAGTTCTTCTAAAAATATATATATTTTGAATATCTAAGTTTTGACTCTCAAAACACTTTTGACATTTTTCTTCTTAAACTTTGAGACTTCTTGTAGCAAAATAGGTCAAATAACTTATATAAATATCTTATTTTCATATATAAGTAGATTATTATTGTCTAAATTATTGTGAGAATAAAGTTTGCAGGGAGATATAGGAGAAATTATGATTAAGGTTTAGGATTTAGAGTTTTTAAAAAAATTATGTTTCTTTTTATCTGATATAGGTGATAAATATAGAGGCTATGTAGATTTCTTTTAGAGTTTTTGGACTTAAATGATTATTAATCTTAGCTTTTGTAGGTTTTCTCTCTTAAAAGGTTGTGTGTGTGTGTGCACGCATATATGTATATCTATATACTTAAATAAATTTATTGAAATATCTTATATATTGTCTTTATTAATGTACTTTCCATTACTTATAAAAAAAATCTCTTATAACTTATTTTCACTATCAATAATATTTGAACACTAAAAGTCAAAGTCTTTCTTGATAATTTTGACTATGTTATAACCACCTAACTTACTATGCCAAGCTCAAAATCTAAATGTAAAATGTATTTTTCTATTTGTTCTTTTATATATATTATACCTATTATCTTTGACAAAAAAAAAATCAATAGTTAAATACTTAATACAATCCGAATTGTAATAATAACATTCAATCAAATTTGAAAAGAAAACTCCTTATATTCAAACTAGTTATTGGAAAATATAATTTATAACTTTGACAAAGAGTTAATTAAATATATGACTACTTACTTTGAAATAATTATTACATTCAATTACAATTATTAATCTACTTTAATTTACAACAATTATACATTTTTAATAAATTTAATTAAAATGCACTTACAGTACATGACTTTCAGTCAACAATACATGGTCAGATATTGTAAATATTTTGACTAACATGTAAACTAATTTCAATTAACAAGCAATATAATCATTTAATCAATTATATATACTGGTGTTCTTATGTGGCATAATGAACAACTTGCATTGACGAGATTCCTATAGTAAATTTCCATGTATCTGTTCTTCCTTCTTAACTGCTTTGTCTGTAAATTTTTAGACAACTTATGATAAAGTCAAAGTCTTTAATTCTTATGATTATTTGATAAGTAACATTGTTTAATCTATTAGTTTTTTGGTCTCAGCAATGGCAGAATCTGCAGTGATTGGAGTAATTGATGGAAAATTTGAAAGTGGGTACATAGTTACAGTGAGAATGGGTTCGGAGACACTGAAAGGGATACTCTTTGAAGTGCCACAGCACCCTGCATTTCATCCACCACACAGTAAGAGATCAGAAACGAAAAAGAAAGTTCCTGTTCATCCAAAACATAGCAGAAGTGGCTACAATTTCTTCTTTGCAGAACAACATGCAACACTCAAGGCACTTCACCAAGGAAAGGAGGGAGAGATTCCTCGGATGATTGGTGAACTCTGGTCAAAGTTAGAAGTATCCCAAAAGATGGTATGAAATAAGTAAGAACTCACATAAAATAATGATTTTTTTAAAAAAAAAAATTCAAACTTTGTATTTATGCAATAGTTTTGGTTGTCCTAAGGTTTACCAAGAGATGGCAATGAAGGATAAAGAAAGGTACATTCTGGAAATGGAGGATTATTTGGAGAAGCTGAAAATGGGTGCAGTTATCACTGATGCTGTGCCACTTCGACAATGGCCTCCCAAACTGGACATAGACGTGTTGGATGAGGTTGAGATGAACAAAGAAAGTTCAAGGAGAGAAGGCTTTGAAGATAGAGTTTTTGTTATGAATGCAGTGCCTCATATAATGGAGATTGAAACAAACTATTTGGGTTCAAAGGAGAAGTTAGCTGAGGAGGGTTTATGAGAGGTGCAAATATTTTGTTATAGCAATTTGAAGTTGAGATTTGAGACAGTGTTTTGTCGTTTTCATGTTCTGAGATTTCATGATGGAATGTAAAAATAAAATGTTTCTTTAGTTATTATTGTTTAATTTGATCACTGGTTCTTGGTGTTGGAAAAATCATGTGGTAAAAAAGAAATTATGTCACAGAAGAACATATGCCGTTTAGTATTTTTATGCAGGTTAAAAGAATAAAGATGTGAAAACTATACTAATTATTGATATTAAATATTATTTTTTTAATCAAGATCAATAATTCATTTTTTAATTGAGGGATAATACTTGAAGTTTTTATGTTATTGCAATTAAATCTAATTCAAACTAAAAAAAAGCTTAAAAAAGAGGAAGATTTGTTTTGTCTTGGAATGATATTGAATTTCATATCTCTTAAAATTTATTTGGAAACAAAGAACAAAGTTATCGGATTTTTGTTTTCAATATAGAAAAGCAGTTTTCTTTATAAATTTATATTCAAATCTCAGTGTTGTGAATGTAAAATTTTAATCCTTACATAAAGTTTTAATTGTTTATATATATATATATATTTATTTATTTAAATAAGTAAAAATAGAGATATGATAATGTGTCTAGATAGTTCTATTTTCAGGACGCCATCCTATAATACAATAACTTTATTTTGTTTATTTTATTGAGTAATGCGTGCATATTTATAAGATTATATTTAATTTTTATTACGCTCTACTTTACAGTTTTAAAATTATATTTGAGTATCTTCTTATCAAGTATAAAAACTATAAACAAAAGTTCTCTCTCTATATATAAGCAATTTTAACCAAATTACTACAATTGAATTTTCAATAAGTAAGATATAACTATAATAATTAAATATGATTGCATACATTAAACAATGTACATATTTCAAATCCTAAAAAAGAAAATCATTTCATTTTGTCATATTTTTACAGGTTCTAAAAATTCGATTGACCACATTAAATATAAGAATTAATTGATCACATTATATATTAGAGTTAATTTGTCAATTAATTAATAAGGTTTTCTTAAGTTTTTTTTATCAGATTAAGTATAATATATATAGAGAGATGGGGTGAGTACAATTTCTCACTCTTATTTATAATAGTTAACTATCAAATTTGTATTAAATATTAAATATATTTAGGATGTCTTTAGTGTCATTACGATTTTGATTCTCTCTAGTATTATAATAAAAGTCATTTTACTATAATATACATGGATTCAAAACTGATTATTAATCATTCACTTTTTTAATGTTTGACTTATAGAACAATTTTATATTCTTTTATAAATAATTATTTTTCTTGTCATCCCATTTATTCATTTTTGTTAGTCTCTTATAAACTATGAGAAATACAAATTGTATAAACTAAAACCTAAATAATTTTTTATTTCACAGAATGTGTTATCTCATGAAAAAAATTCAAGAAAGTAATTTCGTATATAATTTTTTTCTTCTTTTGTTATAATGATATATGAAAATCTTTTGTTATTGATCATTTTATCTTACGTAATTTATCAAACAAATCAAATTAGTATTAAAGTATATAAAAATTTGATTCGTCTCACAACATGTAATCTATCACCTCACACCATTATGTTATCTACAATTTTACTCCTTAGGCAAACACAATAATAAATACAAATATTATATTAATCAAATTTTCGCTATTTATGAATCTTAACGTTTGAAAATTTCATATTTTCGCTATTTATGAATCTTATCGTTTGAATTTTTCATATAAACGATATGTGCTTTGAAATTAAGTACAGTGTTGATGTTAACCAATGCATAGTTGGCAACAAAAAGCTATATTAAATTAGTATCTTATACATGTTCTCACTAGTAGCCAAACCTATCTATATAGATATTATTAGTTGTTATTGTTACAAACAAATGAAGTATGCAATAATTATATATCAACGACACATTTCTTTAATTTATCAAATATGTACATGAACTTAAAAAAACATCTAATTAATGTTATCAAGTTAGGACACATATTTTTACTATAACATGTCCATTGTCACTCTACTGAATTGTCAAATTTAAAACACATTTTTGTAGTCTTTAATACTCTTCTAACATGATCCTAATACATAAATTAGAGACTACAAAATTATTTTACAAGTTTATATTATGATTAAAATAGTATGAAACAAATCTTATATAATTAAAAATAATTACATTATGTATATTAATTATTAGAAATATTTGTATTTACTTTTGTATCATATTTACAAATATTTGTGAACTTCTTTAAAGGTGTTATTTATTTTTTAAATGAATATATGTTGTAGTGTATTTTTTAACAATATTTTAAATGAAGTAGATCCAGGCTTAAGTTGTTGCACTTTAGATAAATGAATTAAATTTATATATGTAACAATATATTTAGTTTTAGATTTTCATATATATATATATATATATATATAAAAATATATTTATTTTTATATTTTCATATATATATATATATATATATATATATATATATATATTGTTATATCACAAATTCGAGAGATCATAAGTATCACAATATATGTGATAAGTTTACAGTTTTTAATTAGAATATTTATAATTTAATAAGTTCTTAACCAATTTTATCAAAAATGCTACAAGATTTAAAGTAAAACAAATATTAGAATTTATATTATGTATATGAGTTGTTGTATCATAAGTTTGAGGGGTCATAAATATCATGTGATAAGTTTATAGTTTTTAAATAAATTATTTATAGTTTGTGATAAGTAAACTAATTCTATAAAAAATGTTACAAGATTTAAAAGTAAAACAAATATTATAAACTATAAAATAAGGAAGGATAATAATTTAAAGCCTATTTAGATCAAATGTTTAATTTTTGTTTTAAATTTCTATAAAGACAAGGAAAAAGTTTAATGAATATGTTTTTTATTCTATACATAATTTTGATACATTATAATAAAAAATATTTTACTATGATTGAGTATTTTAATATCAAATTAATACATAGAAAAATAAATTATAACTTCTAAGAAAAAAAATACAATTACTTCTTAAAAATAATATTTTAAAATTAAACTATTAACTAAAAAGGTGAAAAATATTATATTAATATTATATAATAAATATATTACTTAATTAAACCACGCCTTTAAAATAATATTTATTTTAATCAAAACATTCTTTATTAATTTAATTATATGAACCAATATTTTTGTTTTTAACTTTAAATTAAGTATAGTGGATATACTAAATAATAACAATTAAAAATGTCAAATTTAAAAATTTTATTTTACAGATGAAAAAAAAAAGACGATGTCGTACTTATAGTGTTAAAAAAAAAATATTAACTTACCTACACCGTATTTACCATGTGAATTTAACAAGTTGAAATGAAAAATAGCAACATTTAAGATTATATCAAACAAATAATTAAGGAAGTTAAAATAAAAACTTAATTAATTAAGAAAGTTGTTGAAAATGCCATGGTGATTTTAGATTAGAGATTTGAGATGAAGGAGTACGTGGAGGACATTTTGACCTATCAATTGGGTCCTCTCTACCCTACTCGCGCCAAACCAAATCTTTATCTCTTCGTCTTCTTTCACAGCAATTAATCAGTTACTAGCAAGTGAAGTTGTTGCAGTTGCAGTTGCAGGTTCATAGCTTCATGGCGTCTCTTATTCCTCGATGCCTTCCACCGATTCCAATCTCATCGCCGACTCAAAACCGACGTTAGTTTTTGCTTCTCTGTATTGATTCAAATTCGAGATTGCAAAATCAAGTTAGTTACAAAAGTTTCTTTCATTATTTGAATTCTCAATTGAAGTAGCGTTGCTTTCAGGAAAAGCTCACGTCGTTAAATCGAGCCTTAGCCATCAAAATGACGGCTCTGCTTCCGCTCACACGGACCACTCCTCGAAGGTGAAGCAAACAAACTTTAGTTACTCATATTATTCGAGTTTAGTTAATGAATCGTAATTAAAACAACAATTGCTAATTAATTACTCGTATATTCTGTGCATCTGCACTGCATTGTGTGTCAAAACTTTGAGTAACGACTTTCTGTTTATGGAACATGAGAGATTACGCCGTTAGTGAAGCATAGACGTGATTATTTGATTCGTCAGCCTGGAGAAATTATGGCCGTAATTGAATTTGATTAAATCTTAATTGTGATTAAGAAATTTGCTTCACGTGGAGATTGACTGAGATCATGAACGCATGGTAGTTGCAAAATTATAGGGGGCACGTGCCGTAAGTTGCAATATTATTTCTGTAGAAATGAACATATGACATAAATCTAAAAGTTGTGCAAAGACTTTGCTGTAATTGTAGTTTGGTAGTTTAGTTTCCCCCGAAGCATTTAATGAATCTCGTAAGTCATACTAATTGAAAGTTCATTTTCCCTTGCAGGAACTCGAAGTATCGTTCTCCAGGCGTCATTGTCTTTCGTGTTTGTGTTCGACTCTAGTATTGATTGGTGATTATGCCGCACCTATTTTTGTTCCTAAGGCAACCGCTGTGGATGGAATGATGGAAAAACCTGTGTGCAGAAATTGTTTGGGAAGTGGTGCTGTGCTTTGTAAGTTGTGATAAAATTGCTTTTTCTGTGCTTCATTCTTCTTAATTGCATTATTTGGATTTACAAATAGGACATAATCCATAATAGCGTGTCTCCGTTTTATAAGCTCATTTAGTAGTTCCCACATTACTCTTCTGAGAAGAGAAATAAATTTTTCTGCATTTATAAATCTTGGTGGAGTTGAACCTTGTTTCTGTAAGATGTTGAGGATGAGGCGATGATCATAAGCAAATAGAAATACTGAGACAATTTTATCTTTATACGACTTTGCTAGTGTATCCTTCTGCTTCCTATTTCAAAAGTTCGGTTATTAGACATTATGAGTTAAATACTTGCTAATTGAAACAAGTTGGTAAGTATAATGTGATTGATTGTTGGGTTGGTGAAGATTGTTTCCATGTTATTCCTGATGCATATGTTGCAATTTTATCAATGTGAGACCTGTGGATGTTTCTTAATACATACAATGTTTACCTCTTCATTTAGGTGACATGTGTGGTGGTACAGGAAAATGGAAAGCTCTGAACAGGAAGCGAGCTAAAGATGTTTACGAATTTACCGAGTGTCCAAATTGTTATGGTATGAACTCCATTTTCTACTTAACCCCATTTATATTAGCTTCTAGAGGTGATATTTAGTTCAAATCATTTTGGAAGTTGTTGTTCGGAATTGCTTTTGTTTACATGCTTTGCTGTTAGGAACCTTATTAGTAGCTAGTTAGCCATTTTTAGTTTTATTAGAGAGGTAGTTTGCTGGTGATGGGATAATTAAAGAAATAAGGGTTTTGCTTATAAATTGTTGTCAGTGAAGGCCAAATAATGAACCATGAACGAAACTGGAACCTTGATCAACAGCAAAGAGCATGATATGCGACCACATTGTTCTCAAGGACTTGTTTGTGTAGTGTGCTAGTCTCTAAGGACTAAACATACTCCTCGCAGACTTTCAGGAAGAAAATACATGAAGAAAATCTTGGTTTGTAACTTTCTCGTGTACAAATGATATTCAAAAGCTTGTAATTTGAGATTTACAAAAGTCATTTGTTTCTCATACATATAATGTCACATTTTTACTAACTTGATTTGTGAGCTCGATATCAAATCATTCCAGAATTATGAGATCCCTCTCTCACAAATCCCACATTACTTGGTTTTACACAATGTCACGTCTTTATAAATCATTTTTGATTTTGTGCTGATGTTCACTTGGATGTTTACAAACATCATTTGTTTTTCATGCATGTATGTAATATCTCACCTTTACTAATGTTGTGAGTTCAGAAAATGATAAGATTCCCCTCTCTCTCAATTCCTTTTCTTATTTATTTTGTATACATAAGTGAGTCCCACATTGCTTGGTTTTAGATATTTTCAGTAGATCATATTTTGATTTGAGCTTGTAAATGTGTAGAGATGTTAGCTTGCTCATCAACTAGCAAATGATAGTTGTAGGCTTGGTAGTTTAAAAAAATCATTGCTTTCTCAAGCATGTCATCTCATCTGATACTCTTTACTAACTTAAGCTTGATGTCCAAGCCTTTCCAGAAAGACAAATAAGATCTCCCTCTCAATCCTTTTCTCAATTTATGTTGTACATATAATTGAGTACCACTTTGCTTGGCTTTAGACGTATTCAACTGTTTATAAATCATTTTTTGATTTGAGCTAACAAAATGTCTGGACACGTTAATTTTTTCATCTGATATTCAAATGATAGTTGTAAACTTGGAATTGGAAGTGTACAAAAATAATTTGTAATCTCCCTCTCTTAAGAACATTTTTTTATTTATGTTCTATATATAAGCGAGTCTCCATTGCTTGGTGTTAGATGTTTCCAAGTGTGTATAAATAATTTGTTTTGAACTATTAAACGAGCTAGTAAAATGTTTGGAGATGTTAATTAGCTCATGTAAATTAGAGATGATGATTATATTCCTAAGCTTTGCAATAGGAAGTTTGCAAACATCAATTGTTAATTTGCATGTAATATCTTGCCTTACTATTTTTGTAAGCATAGTGTCCAAAAAGAAAAGATTTCCTTCTCTCAATCCATTTTCCCACATTGCTTTCTTTTGTGTGTTTACAAGCCTTCATAAATATTTTTTGGTTGAAAGCTCTACATTGCTTTGTTTTGCATGTTTACAAGCCTTTATCAATCATTGCTTTGTTTAAAGGTTGTAAACAAGCTAGTAGAGAGTTTAGAGAGCCTAACTCGGTTACTTCAAAAGTTAATGAAATTTTGTAAGTTTGTTGTTGGAAGTATATTAGATCCAACATCTATTTTGATTTATATATTATATATAATTGAGTCCCACCTGGTTTGTTTCAATATGTTTTGAAGCCTTTTTATAAATCATCTATGGTTTTGCATTAATATTCTAGCTAGCATAATGTCTGGAGCTTTTTGTTTAATCCGTTCCTAAATGACGAGTTCCCACATTGTTTGGTTTTACTTGTTTTAAAGATTTACAAATCATAGTTTGTTTTGGACTTTATTTAACAAGCTGGGAGTAGGAGAGATTCTAGTGGCGTTAGCCTTTTAGACTTTATTTAACAAGCTTACGGCTGGAATCTTACGAACATCATTTGTTTCTCATGTATGTCTTCTATGACCTTTACTATCATGTCTTTTAAGCTCAAAGTAAAAGGAGAGAAGGTGATCTTATCATTTTAGAAAGGTTTGAACACCTAGAGAGTGAGGAGAGGTTAGTTTCTCAAATATCTTGAGCATTAGTGCAATTCCTTTTTTGTCTAAGTTACCAGAATTGTACGAGAGAATAATACACATTTTATTTCGGTCCTTTTTCTTCATCTGATTACTTCTCTATCTTGAAGCCCGATCTAGTTCCATCATTTTCTACTGCACTTATGAAGCACATTTTTTTTTTACCATATCACAAAATTTTGTTTTCTTATTCAAGTAATGCAAATTTTATCCTTGTTCTTTTGCACACTTTTTATTTCTTGCTTTTATGCTATGTATGGAAGTTGTCGAGTGGAGGGAAAGGACAAGGAAGGGAGGGGAAGTTACCTCTCTTTGGATATACTCAAAACAATGGAACTATTATCCTGTTCTTTGAGTTAAAGCAGAGGGAATGACCTTCCTCTCCGAGAAAATCTTTCATGCTAGGGTTGGTGGGATCACTTTTCTCATCTCTTCCCTGCCCTTTCTTTACCTTATCCAAACGTAAACTGTTTTTCATGTATTGCCATCTGCAGAGTTCACTTGTATGATTGATCATTAACATAGTATGTATAAACTACAGGTCGAGGAAAGCTTGTCTGCCCTGTTTGTTTAGGAACCGGTTTGCCAAACAATAAAGGTCTCCTAAGGAGGCCCGATTCACGGAAACTGCTTGATAAGATGTATAATGGACGGCTAGTTCCAAACTCTTAAGAAGGTAAACTTTCTTCGTCATGCTTCTTCGTAAAGTCACTCGCGTTTTCAATACTAATCTTCTGTTGCCATTGTTCACTGTACTACATCCCTTTCAGACGTAAATTTGAGCATAACTGAGGCCTGCTAGTGCTGCTTTTTGGCGCAATGATTGGAATATTCTTCACCAGTTAACAAAGTCAGTGACTGCATTGGTAATCAACTTCTAGCACAGAACATGTTGCGGAAGGTTTTTTGCTTCTTTTATTGGTCTGGATGCATTACAGAACTCTTAACCATCGGCTTGGTTATCAACCTAATGATTTTCATGGTTCTGTATGAAAAATGTCCAGTCGTATGTTCGTGCAGACGGTACTGAGTTGCAAGACCCATATATTATGTAAACATCGAGCAAACACTTCCAGCAAGAATAGCTATTTATGTTCCTATTCAGCTCCCAAGTAAATCTGTAAATGTTTGCCCCCTACTTAAGATTCCATTCATAAGGTTCAATGCAAATAGTGTACACTCAAGGTAATAAATCCTTAAAGACCTTAAATATCATGACTCATTAATAATATGTAGATTATAACCTTTTTCGAATTTTATTTTAGTACTTTAAAAAATCAATGAGTATGTCACGAATAGTCAGAATAACCAAGGTCAAAATTGGACAAAATATGGCTGTCACTGAACCTAAAAGTTGTGTTTGTAGGTGAATATTTTTAGTTGACAATACCACTGCATAGTTTACATTCTACTCATTTGATTAAATAAACAATAGTAACGTGCTTGCTATACCATTTCTTTAAAAGAACATTTATTCATACAATAAACTTATTCGATGTTCATTTATTCTAAGTTTCGTTACCATGCCTTCAAACCTTCCGTATCACCCCTTTTCTGTCAAAAGGGAGGAAACAAGCTTTTAGGTGCATACACATATTCTTTCATTCTTTTGTGCTCTTTATATCAGAAGACATATGTTTAAATTTGATCTCCTGTGAAAAAATATCTTTATGCGTTAAATATAGAGTGCAATGGAAAAAAAAGTATAATATGAAATTTATAATTATCTAAGAAATTTTTTTTACTATATTTTTATTATTGTCTCAAAAAATAGATATAAAAAGAAAGAGGTACTATTTCCCTAAGTATTGCCTAATTCCCTAAAAAAACTCTTTATTTCCTTGTTAACATATGAAGTCCGCTTAAAAAACTAACGAAGTCGATACTACTTCGCAACCGGAAAGATTAACAAGTGAGAGAGAAAAAATAAACAGAAAAAATATAAATATTTTTTATTTAGTTGGAGACAAATAAATAAAAAGTTATTTTTTAGGAAAAAAGTTATATTTTCATTAAATTTAGTTTTAATTTAAATTTAATATTTTCACCGTTTTCCAGGAAAAAAGTTATTTTTTAGGAAAAAAAGTTAAATCTTTACTTTCATTAACTTTACTTTTAATTTAAATTTAATATTTTCACTCCTTTTTTTTCGATCACACACCACGTATGGTGTTTTTTTGAGGAGTACACATATTGAATAATCAAAAGGAGGGGAATTTCTCGTATAGGACGCCTATTTGTCGGTTTCAGAGGATGATTGGCAGAGAATGAATAAATACCAAACAAACAAACGAGTATAACAGAGAGAGATAAGATTTAAGGAATAAATAATAAACAACATACGTAAATCAAAGTGTGCGCTCTTCTCTTTCATAGTCAAACATAATTAGTTTCCAGATTCTGAATCTCTGTTTCTCCCAAAACTGAATCCCAATTGAATACCATGAGTTCCTCAACTACAGTGAGGAAGCTAGAGGTTGTGTCCCCTGTTCCTGCGGACATAGACATTGCCAACTCCGTTGAACCTATTCACATATCCCAGATTGCCCAAGACCTCAACCTCACTCCCAATCACTATGATCTTTACGGTAAATATAAGGCCAAGGTAATTCACCATTCAGATTTCAGTCACAGGGATATGATTCTATTAGTTTCGATATGATGGCATGTGTGAAATCATGTTTTTTTTTTTAGATTTCAGTTTCATGCAACTAATCAGGTACCCTAGAAAAGGTTTACGGTGTATGCTTTAGTTCTCTATGGCAGCAACTTGTGGATAATTTTGGCTGAATGCATTGATGTGATGATCTCAGTTTTATAGTTTAGCTGAAGAGTGATTTGGATGCACAGGTTTTGTTGTCAGTTCTTGATGAGCTTCAAGGATCACAAGATGGGTACTATGTTGTGGTGGGAGGCATTACTCCAACTCCTCTTGGGGAAGGGAAATCTACTACCACAGTGGGGCTCTGTCAAGCTTTAGGTGCTTTCCTTGATAAAAAGGTAATATTTTTCTTTTCTACATTTACAGCAGTGCCTATTAATTTGAGACCAATCTGAATCTGGATGTTTTATAGTCTCTTAACTCTATATCATTAGGACATCTTCTGATGTTATTGCTTTTGTTCCCACAATTATGCTTGCAACTGCAATCTTTGGATCAGATTGATGTGGTTTTGGTTTTTCCACTTTGATCATCTGGTCTGAAGGGATTTAGAACTTGATTGTTCATTCACCATGTAGAACTATAATTTTTAATTGCATGTCAAAGTTATGCTGGATATGTAACCACATCTTGTCCCTTTTTATTAGGTAGTCACATGCGTTCGTCAACCATCACAAGGACCTACATTTGGCATTAAAGGAGGTGCAGCTGGTGGTGGCTATAGCCAAGTTATCCCCATGGATGAATTCAATCTTCATCTAACAGGAGATATTCATGCAATAACTGCAGCAAACAATCTTCTAGCTGCTGCAATTGATACCCGGATTTTCCATGAGTCAACACAGTCGGATAAGGCTCTTTTTAACCGACTGTGCCCTCCTAATAAAGAAGGGAAAAGGAGCTTTAGTGATGTCATGTTCAGGCGTCTTAAGAAGCTTGGCATTTCAAAGACCAATCCAGATGACCTTACACCAGAAGAAGTAAATAAATTTGCAAGGCTTGATATTGATCCAAATTCAATTACATGGAGGAGAGTAATGGACATCAATGACCGGTTCTTGAGAAAAATTACCATTGGCCAGGGACCTGACGAGAAAGGAATGGTAAGAGAAACAGCATTTGATATTTCAGTTGCTAGTGAGATAATGGCTGTTTTGGCACTGACAACATCCTTAGCTGATATGAGAGAGCGACTTGGGAAAATGGTTATTGGAAATAGCAAGAGTGGTGACCCTGTCACTGCTGATGATCTAGGTGTTGGAGGTGCTTTAACAGTTTTAATGAAGGATGCCATTCACCCTACCCTTATGCAGACCCTGGAAGGAACTCCTGTTCTTGTTCATGCAGGTCCATTTGCAAATATTGCTCATGGGAATTCTTCTATTGTGGCTGATAAGATTGCACTGAAGTTGGTTGGACCAGGCGGATTTGTAGTTACTGAAGCTGGTTTTGGTGCTGATATTGGAACCGAAAAGTTTATGAACATTAAGTGTCGTTATAGTGGTTTGACACCTCAATGTGCTATTATTGTGGCAACAATAAGGGCACTAAAAATGCATGGTGGAGGGCCAGCTGTTGTTGCTGGAAAACCTCTTGATCACGCATATTTGACTGAAAATGTTGCCCTGGTTGAGGCTGGTTGTGTGAATATGGCACGGCATATATCAAATACAAAATCTTACGGTGTAAATGTTGTAGTTGCTATCAACAAGTTTTCAACTGACACTGATGCTGAGCTAAATGCAGTTCGGAGTGCTGCTTTAGCTGCTGGAGCTTATGATGCTATAATTTGTACCCATCACGCCCATGGTGGCAAAGGAGCCGTAAGTTTGTACTTCCTCTGTCTTACATTTGAGCAACAAAGTAGCCGTACCTTCACACAAAAGTATAAGATATTGAATTATAAAAATCAGTAAAACCAAAGGAGAAAATAGATGAAAGTAACAATCAATAGATCACTTTTGATTAAGTTGTTTGTGGCGCAGCATGTTTGAATGTAAAATTTAGCTTTGAGCTGTCTTTAATTTTTCACCTGCTGGACGAACTGTTTGTTGAGTTGCTTCCTTGTTCTTTTGAAACCATTGAGCATTGTTACCCTTATAATTATTAATTTTATGTTGGATCAAATATCCAAGTAGTGCTTGTGGCACCACATATTTTTAAAGTAAATGGAACCATTTCAGGGATACAATTGGCAGCACAATTTAGTTTCTATACATGCCTGTTACTGTATATAATTTAAGTCACGGTATCTTTCAGTTGTGTTCACTATTTGCTAAGGTATGCCTTGTCATGATTCAGGTTGACCTGGGCATTGCAGTTCAAAAAGCTTGTGAGAATGTGACACAGCCAATGAAGTTTCTGTATCCTCTGGATCTGAGTATAAAAGAGAAAATAGAGGCAATAGCAAAGTCATATGGAGCCAGTGGCGTTGAGTACTCTGAGCAGGTAATCTCATCTCTTGTATGGTGATGAAAGTTAACTTCAGCACAGTATAACCCCCCTTATTGTACTAGCTATTTTTTTAGGGTGGGGTGGGAAATAGAATGTTGTATTAGATAGGAAATGGGAAAAAAAAAATTAAAACAGGAAGAATGTAATAAATCCTCGTCTACAATATGCACATTATCTCTACATATTAGATATAGCAACTCACTTGAAGTAGGCATGAGCAAATAAAACACTAAGTATAAATCATTGACATAATACTATCCCGGTGCAAGTTTGTTTGGGGGGAAAAGAAACAACCTAAAAGACAGGAGCAATAAACCTCATACATCAAAGGACTACACAAACTACAACTCCACAATGTTTTAATGTTCTTGTTGTTACCTAATCCTTATTACATGTACCCATAATTGTTTATGTGTTAACAAAAAAGATTTCTCTGTGTTTTACCGTTTGACATTCTTGTTATGGAACTAGGCTGAGAAGCAGATTGAGATGTATAGCAAGCAAGGATTTTCTGGTCTTCCAATATGCATGGCTAAGACTCAGTATTCTTTCTCAGACAATGCTGCCGCAAAGGGAGCTCCAAGTGGGTTTGTCTTACCCATAAGGGATGTAAGAGCTAGTATAGGTGCTGGATTTATTTACCCTTTGGTTGGAACAATGAGTACAATGCCAGGGCTTCCAACAAGGCCATGCTTCTATGACATTGATATTGACACAACAACTGGAAAAGTTACTGGTCTCTCATAAACCTCAAGTGACTCACCCTATGACCTACCAAAACATTTATGTATGTCATTTGCATGTCCCTTTGTGATGTTCATGAATGTCATGTCACAGTAACATTCCTCCTTGATGTTTTCTTCATGTTTGTTTGCATACTTGGCCATCTGTATGAATGAGATAAATAATTTAAGGAGAGATTTTATCTGTTTTTTATATCTACTTCTGATGTCAAATTGAATTGATGTAAACTCCTGGTGACAGATACTTGTTATGCACACTGAAACCACGTACGAATGGAGGAGTTTAAGTTTCATCATTTTGGAGAGTGTGATCACATTTTTGGTATAAATGGAGGATATATAACTGTACAAGTGTGACGCTGATTGGTGAAAAGATTAGTTTCTACACAAATCCACATTTCGTGAAAAAAAAAATGATTTTATTTCTAGATTTTATACTTTCGATTAAGCGTGATCAATTTTACGGTATTTTTATATAGGTAAATTTGGTTCTCAACTTTTAAAGAAATATTTGAATTTAAATCCATCATTTTTTAAAAATTCACTATCTTTTCTTAAAGTTAAGAGGGATTAAATATACATGCATTTTAAAATATGATAGTAGATTCATCAACACCAAAGTACATAAATTTCGATCTCGTTTACCCGAAAATATAAAAATTAAACTTAATTTTCTTCTCTTTTGTTTTCGTTAATGGCGCCTACACATTAGTATTAGAACAAAATAAATTAGGAATGTTTATGGGTAGATTTATATTGAGTTTCATCAAATATGTGACTTGACACAATTAAAATAGTTTGAGTTTAATTGGATATGTATCATTTCTCTATAAAAAATGGATCCCAAAAAAATGGATCCAAAATAAAAGTAATTTTACAATTTTAAATCAATACACTTTAATATAACTTTCAAACAATTATACTTTGATTAAGTAAAACATTTAAATAAATTAAAATGAAACTTAAATTTTAAAAAAGAAGAATCTAAATACGAGGTGGGAAGACATAAGGAATTCGAGCAAGAAGATTAAGACAAGAAAGGGAAAAAAAATTAGAGTTTAACGTGTGATATTTCTCAATTTTTTTTTTTTTTACAAAACGTGTAACAGCAACAAATTAAAACTAAACATATATTATACTAATGGATTAGTCGAACAGGGTTCAGAGTTCAACACCAAAATCTAATACCAGTTCAATAAAACATCATTTTTTTTCTCATGCATATATAATTGACTCCACATTGCTTGATTTTACATGTTTTCAAACCTTAATAAAAGGTTAAAATAACGTTGTTTAAAAGTTTATAGTTTTGGTAGTTTTTAAATTTTTATTTAATATTTTGAAGCCATGCAAGGTTATGCAGTAGTACGTAAAAGAGAAACAGAGAAGAATCGTTGGGCGTGCATGCACCAAGATCCTTGAAAACGGCTTCAACATCCATTCCTCCGTCTCCTCCTTTCTTCTCTCATTCTCAACTTCAACCACACTATGTCTCTTCTCCAACCTCCAAAAATAGACCTAAATTCTTCATCGTTTTGCAGAACAACTAATTATCAAATAACACGTTTCTGTGTAACAGACACAGCAAAGAAGGAACCAAACAAGCACAATGGACGATTCCCCAGTGGTTTCGAGGTACCGTTTGCTCACAAGAAAAGACTCCATGCGCTTCATTTCTTCCAGAGGAGCCACCAGTTTTGGCTGTTTCACGTTGGTTTCTATATTGTTCATGCTTTTTCTCTTTGTTAACCCTTCTATCTACCAGCTAACTCCAAGGATCAGAAATGCTTTCCAATCTTCACGAAGATACCCTTTTGCTAAAGTCTTTGCTCAAATATTCTCCAATGCTTCCTTTGCTCCACCCCCTTCTGTTCCTCCCAGCAACGCTCGTGATAAAACTGATCCACCTCAAGAATTTTCCCCAGCAAGTGCTCCTTCTCCATGTCAAGTTTCACGAAAGGTGGGTCCTCGGCTCCTACCAAAGGAGACATTAAGAAATAGCGACAGTTCTTATGAAAGTGGTTTGCTTCTGCACCCTCCAAGTGAGGAAAATGGATTGCATGCACCATCCCCAGAAGAGCCTTCTCTCCCTGCATGGCCACCTTCACCAAATGCTGCACCAAAGGAGAAGCATTGGATGGAAGAGTGGAGCGGTTGTGATGTTTATGAAGGGTCATGGGTGAGAGATGATTCATACCCTCTTTACAATGCTGGGTCTTGTCCCTATATTCACGGCTCTTTTAACTGTTTCGCTAATGGAAGGGAAGATAATATGTATGAGAAGTACCGGTGGCAGCCCAAGAATTGCAAAGTGCCAAGGTATTTTATGAAGAGTTCACCCTATCAGTGTGTAAGAAGCAATGCTTTCTTTGCTACCCTAAAAAGTTTAAGGGTTTTGAAACTGTTGTTGAGTTTCTCCTTTGACATAGGTGCCACAGCAACTCTCAGTGTAAATTTGCTATCAGATTCAAAGTTTATGAGAATATGCCAAGCTAGAAGTTATGAGATTCAAATGTTTTTGTTTTCTTTTCTGTTTGAGTGTTTGTGTTGCTGTACCTTCTGGTTCTTGTTTAGTGAGATGAGTAATGAACGCAGGTTAAAGGGTAACGAGATGTTGGAGATACTAAGAGGGAAGCGTTTAGTCTTTGTTGGTGATTCCCTTAACAGGAATATGTGGGAATCTCTGGTTTGTACACTTAGACATTCACTGGAAGATAAGAGCAGAATGCTTGACGAAGAATTTCTACCTGAGGGTTCGTGCTCAATGATCTTCCAAGTATGGCAAAATGTTATTCCCTCACTAGTTCTTTTGCATCTTTTCCTTCTTACTTTGACTGGTCAATTAGATACCATATAGCCCATAACAGAAACAGTGTGAGGCAACAGTGTAATGATGCACACAGAAGAGAGAAATTCTCAGATGTTACACTAGAATTGATTACTAATAAGAGGGTCCAGAAATGGAAAGTAACTAAATTGTTTGGCCTTGAGTTCCATTCTTCAGAGCTAGGATAATATTGATGATCAAATTTAAGTTGGGGTTGCTGTTCTAATCCAGAAAACTAATTTTGTGTGTTTTTCACTTGGTTAATGTCTGAACAGGATTACAATTGCACAGTTGAGTATTACCGTTCGCCTTTTCTTGTTCAAGAATGGGAGAGTCCAGACGTGAAAGGATCAACGAAGGAAACGCTTCGTCTTGATTTGGTTGAGAGATCTTGTGATAAGTACAAAGATGCAGATGTTCTTATCTTCAACACAGGTCACTGGTGGACTCATACGAAATTAATTGAAGGGTAAAAAAGCTTCTTTTCTTAAATTTGGAAAAAGTTTGTAAGAAAACCTACGTGCTACGATACACCTAGAAAGAGATAAAGATAAAGAAGGGAGAAGTATAAATTTGATAGGTGATGCATGTGATTGAAAAAGAGAGAGAGAAAAATGAAGAGGGTAAATGAGGTGTATACATTGTGCAAGTCTCTTCAAATTTTTATCCTTCGTAACAGATCAAGGCTTGATCTTTCATCTTTCTACTCATATATGAAAATGATTTAGATTTTGGGGCAGTAATGGGAAAGTGTGCATGACAAACTTTTATGCAACTTTCAGGAAGGCATATTTTCAAGAAGGAGATCTTATCCATGGACAAATGAGTGTTGAGGAGGCATTTCACAAAGCTATTTTGACATGGTCAAAGTGGGTGGATGCCAATGTTGATCACAAGAAAACTACAGTTTTCTTCAGGGGCTATTCTCCATCTCACTTCAGGTAACTAACTAAGAGCATTTTGTTTAGTGAATGCTTTGGGTTTAAGACTTTAAAGTAAAAGTCATTTTTGTGCTATAGGGATGGAGAATGGGATTCAAGTGGCCACTGTGATAATGAGACAGAACCAAAGAAAGGCGAGTCTATCTTCACAGAAAGGCCTCCAATGATGGATTTCATAGAGTTAGTATTGAAGAAAATGAAGACTCCAGTGTTGTATTTGGACATCACAAAAATGACTGCTTTCAGGGTTGATGCTCACCCTTCCTTGTTCAGAAGGGAGAATATGAACGAAGAGACAAAAAGATACATGCACACACACCAAGATTGTAGCCATTGGTGTCTTCCCGGTGTTCCTGATTTGTGGAATGAATTACTATATGCTCACCTTTTATATAACATTAACAAACAAGGACAACACCAAAAATAATTTTTGATACATTGATTGTACAAACATACAAAATAGCATAGGCTTTTTCATTTTATATTTGTGACATAGTGAGTAGTACATAATTGAAGTACTAGGTTGTGTAATCATTTCATTCTTACCAATATCATAATTGAACATGGTTCTCTTTATTTGAAGAAAAATAGAGAGTGCTAGAGTGAGGATCAGCAATTCAACTACTTGACAGACAAAACTCAGAAGCCAAAATAGTTGTTAAAAATTCATACAAGTTCATTAATTCAACTCATCCTTTAATGTAAGTTGCTCCTCGGACAGTCACATGCAAGAGCAATCTAATCTTCCTTATTGTGGCTAAAATGGCATCTCAAAAAACAAATAATGTAAAATTAACCCAAAGCCACGAGTGAAAACCACAAGTTTTAGATGAGATAAAAGAAACTCAACAAATAGATCTACGAAAGTGCTTTGGCAGCAGCAATAACAGCTTCCTTGGTGAGACCAAACTCCTTGTATATTTTTCCCGCTGGAGCACTTGCTCCAAATCGATCAATGCCTATGGCCTTTCCTTTGCTTCCAACAATCTTTCCCCAACCAAATGTTGATCCTGCCTCAATGCTAACTCTAGCTGTTACAGCAGCAGGGAGAACACTCTCCTTGTATTCCTCTGACTGCTCCTCAAAAAGTTCCCAGCTAACAAAAGAAACAACTCTCACAGCTTTTCCTTCCTTCCTTAGATCCTCAGCAGCAGCAGCAGCAATTTCCAACTCAGAACCAGTTCCAATCAAGATAACATCAGGCTTGTTACCTGATGAGTTGTCTGAAATGGTGTAGCCACCCTTTTCAACTCCTTCGATAGAAGTTCCCGGAAGTTGGGCCAACTTTTGCCTAGAAAGTGCAAGAATTGAGGGTCTCTTCCTGTTAACCACGGCAACTTTGTATGATCCAGCAGTTTCATTACCATCAGCTGGACGAAGCATCAAAATATTTGGCATTGCCCTGAAGCTTGCCAAGTGCTCTATTGGCTGATGGGTTGGTCCATCCTCTCCCAGTCCAATGGAATCATGAGTCATCACATAAATGACTCCAGCTTCACTCAGTGCAGAAATCCTTATGGCAGCTCTCATGTAGTCAGTGAAGACAAAGAAAGTTGCACAGTATGGAATGAATCCAGGGCTGTGAAGAGCAATGCCATTACAGATTGCTCCCATTCCATGTTCTCTAACACCGAATCTAACATTGCGCTCTTCAGGAGTACTCTTCTGGAAGTCTCCGTACGATTTCAACAAGGTCATGTTGGAAGAAGCCAGATCCGCACTGCCACCAAGCAGACCAGGAAGAACCTTGACAAGGGCATTTAGATTTTGCTGAGACAGATTTCTTGTAGCATCAGCCGGACTTTCTGGAGTGTATGTCTGCAAGTTGAAATCAAATCAGAAGGGTTGTCACTGATCCACAAACAATTGATACAAAGTCAAGTTTTATTTATGTTAAAACTTTGAAGGCTATGCATTCATGAAGCAAAAAGGTGGGATGATGAATGAAGATGCAATGAGCATGGTGCTTAATATGAATTTCAACTCATCTTAAGAACAACAACACCACCGCCTTTGTTAGAATAGATTCTAATACCATCTTAAGGACTTTAAACCTAACTTAACCTTACAAAACTGAATTCTAAGGTGAAGTTTGTACTCACTTATATACTATTGAAACACCTTATCTTTAATCGACGTGAGATCTCTAACAATATATATTGCAAATATATATAAGGAAAAATCTAGAAGTTCTTTAGTTTACTCACGGGAAGTGCTTTCTCCCAACCAGCTGGTAATTCACCGGTGAAAATAGCTTTCAGCTCTGCAGCTTCCGCACTGTATTTCTTCTCATATTCAGCAAACTTTGCGTTCCACTCAGCTTCAAGTTTAGAGCCATCAGGGACATGGCGACTCCAATGCCTAATGAAAAGTAAAGAAAGTTACATTCTAGATCTGAAATCTCATCACACTAATAGGAAACAACACATCTCTTACTCCCCATACACACTTTTTAACATCTTCTGGCACATGGAAAGGCTCGTAAGGCCATCCAAGATTCTTCCTTGTAGCATCCACTTCTTTAGCACCCAATGCACTTCCATGAACACTGTAGGAGTTAGCTTTGTTTGGAGAACCATATCCAATGGTAGTGGTTACCTGTGAAACAGTAATCACACACGAAAATAAAACTGATAAAATACCCCAAAACAATACATAGAAAAAATGCTTTATTTTTGCTTCAATCATGTACCTTAATCAAAGTAGGTTTGTCTTTGACAGCCTTTGCTTCCTTAATGGCTGCACGAATTTCATCATACCCAGTATTTCCATTCTTCACCCAAATCACATGCCATCCAAGAGCTTCAAAACGTTGATCAACATTCTCAGTGAATGCAATTTCAGTGTCACCATCAATGGAAATGTGGTTGTCATCATAAAGTGCAATAAGCTTCCCTAGACCCCAGTGACCCGCAAGTGAGCATGCTTCATTCGAAATTCCCTCCATTTGACAACCATCACCCAATATAACATATCTGCAAAAGAGCAAATAAAGCCAAAACAAATCTCATTGGCAACACAACAGGCATTGCAAAGTACATAAAGCACAACGTAGATGTAGTTTTCTCACGTGTAATGGTCAACAATCTCATTGTCAGGCTTGTTAAATCGTGCTGCCAAGTGTTTCTCAGCTAGTGCTAATCCAACAGCATTGGCAATTCCCTGACCCAGAGGACCTAAACAAATTGTGAAGATAAGCAACAAAACTCAGCAAAAAGGCTCACTGTGATAACATGAACTAAAGAATCGTCAAACCTGTCGTCACTTCAACTCCAAGTGTCTCAAAGTTCTCTGGATGCCCGGGAGTCCTGCTTTCCCATTGTCGGAAATTCTTCAGGTCTTCTTCCTATTATGCAGCCGAAAAACAATAAATTCAGCAATTGAAGATCACATAACTTCAAAAACTTCACAGTTATGTTTCCATAAAAAGTAATTTATTATAGGGAATATTAAGCTACATACACCACCTCACAAAAAGAGATAACAACACATGCTATGCCAATTCCAAATCGCTAAAAACTATTCCACTAATCAATACGTAATTATGTTTAGAGACAGATAACAACAGGACTTCAATTTTCTTGCACTGTGAGTCCAACGATTTTTACATTATCAATCATAAAAAGTCATATCAGATATGACTTTCTAGTATTTAAGATAGAAGTTTACAAACTTACCATACATGATAAAATGTGATCTAAACTAAATTGTAATAGCAGAGTGCAGCAATACAATGTACAAATGCAGATTACACGAGGATCAAAATTCTCAATCACAGAATCAAATAAAAAACAAGAAGAAATGAAAAGCAATGAACCAACCTGAACACTGTCATAGCCTGCAAGGTGAAGGAGAGCATATTGGAGCATGCAGCCATGTCCAGCAGACAAAATGAAGCGATCACGGTTGAACCAAGTGGGGTTCTTGGGATTGTACCTCATGACTTCATCGTAGAGAATGTGGCCCATTGGAGCACACCCCATGGGGAGACCAGGGTGGCCAGAGTTGGCCTTCTCAACTGCATCAATGGCCAGAAACCGAATGGTGTTGATGGATTTCTCCACCAGAGAAACCTCAGTGGTCTGGTCCAGTGTCTCAACAGCAGCAGCTCGAACAACACTGGTGGAAGCACCCCTTCTACGTGACCCTGCAGAAAAGGTGGCTGCTTTGCATGGAATATGTGACTTGAGGCCAGAGAATGATGGGAAAGAGAGTGAGACACGATCAGAAGAAGAAGAGCCATGAAGGTACACAGCACGGGCCAAAAGGGCCTGCGACAGATGCAGAGAAGATGAAGATGCCATGGCTAAGTTAAGCTTAAGATGTTCAAAACTGAACCAAAATCAAAACCAAAAGTAGCCACTTAGGTAAGTGGCTGGTAAGAGTAGAAGTGAAGAAGAAGAAGAAGAGTGTTGTGATGTGTTAGGTGAGAGTGAGAGAGGAAAAGGGTAGTTGATGATCTATAGAGTCCTTGTTCTTGCGGTCCACATGTTATGGAAAATCTTAGCCTATGCTTCTGGCTATCTTCTTCCCACTTCTCTGCCTCTCATATTTTCTTCATAATTTCGAGGATAACAATTAATACTTTGATAATATACTTTATTCCATTTTTTTTAATTTTGTAAAATAGCATATTCCCATCTTATTCTCCATGTAAATATAATATTTTTATTGTTTCCATAATAATTCATGCTCTATGTGCATGCATCTAAAAATATTCTCTAAAATAAAGACATTATAGGATTTCACAAACATTGTAAAATGTTACTTCACATAGATGCTCGGGTTACATGATAAGTCTTTCTTTTTCTCAGAATAAATACTTAATATTCTAGAAGTACACGATAAATTATGTTGATTTTTTTAAATATTTCTAAAATTTTGATCTAACTCTCAAAACATAGTCATTTCACCCAAAAATATCAAATTTTATACTTTGCTTAAGAATCATCAGACAAGATTTTTTATAATAGAATCCTATATCGTTAGCACAATTTATCCATTTTAAAAATAAAAAATAAATTTGACTATTTTGAATATTATTTGTGCAAATTGCACCATATTAGAAAAGAAACCCTGAAAGTTTTTATATATTGGAGTTTTGAGTTAATCAATTTAACTGTTAAATTGATTCAATTTTACATATTGAAGCAATGATAGCTACCTTGAATGAATTATAAAACTTGGGGGTTTTATCTAAAAGGAGAAACAAACCAAAAAGACTTTGTGTTTATCCTCTTTGTTAAGATATTTAGATAAGGGGTTAAAACTTGGTGAGATTGGAGGAGAACCACAAATCTTCACCACCAAGTATGAGTGGCAAATATACTTTTCAAAGATAACGGAAAAATAATAACGCCAGATCAAGACTTATTATTATTATCATTTTAGGGTTTGAAAATATAGATTGAAAGAGATAATTTTTTTAAGCATAAAAATATTGCTCTTTGAAAAAATGAAGCTAAATCTTTGACATAGTAAGTATTATAATTGCTATATTACATATAATTATTTTCAGAGGAGGATATACATTTCAAGCATTAAATGAATGTTTTAAATATGCCATCTAGAAACCATTTTTACATAAAAAAAGTGTATGAAAATATACAATTCTGGATTTTTTTTTTCATATGAAAAAATATTCCAAATGATATAATTTGAAAGTTAAAAATAATTTCAGATTCATAAAATATAAAAAAATTTATAAATTACACAATCCAATTTTTTCTCAAAGAAAAAATGGAATTTTTATATTTATGGAGTGTAAAAGGAAATTATGGGGATGTTAAAAGAAATTTCCTTAAATAAGTCTACGTGGCCATTATAATGACGAAGCCCAAACCGGTGTGTGAGCCCAATTATTAGTTAGAAAAAAAGCACTAGTGTTGAAGGTTTGAGAGTGTTCCTGGCACACGGTGGAAGTTTTGAGCAATCAATGATGTTGAGGAGGAGTCGTGTGACCTCCTTCTGTTCCAATTTCCTCAAATCTTCGTATTCTCAAAACCTTAATTATGTGCGTACTTCTTCATCTTCCTCTTCCGCTTCGAATCCCCATCTTATTGCTTCTTCTGCAACTGCACTTGATATCTCTTCCAAAGCTACCACCGATTTTGTGTCGTTGAGCCGCCACTATGGAAGGTGCTATTGGGAGCTCTCCAAGGCTCGTCTCAGGTCTATTTTCCGCCACTTTACCCCCTATTCATGCTTTCTTATCCGTTATTTCCTTTTTTTTATGTATCTATGCAAATAAATTAATATTTGGATTTAGGATATAGACTTACGATCTCAATCTCCGAGAATGTTAGAAGAAGATTGTGTGGACTGGAATTGTTTTGTTTTGCAGAGGACATGAATTAGCCTCGTTCCTCGTGTATTTAAGGGAAATCTTCACTTTACTAGCCTGGTTTTGCTGGGTTGAGTTACGTTCAAATCTAGATTCTAAGATATCCTAGCAATTTGTTAGCCTATTGGATTATCTATAGAGCTATAGATGACCAATTTTGTAAAACTTTACACTCAAAATGTCTAGTTCCAACATGCGAGGGGTGTTGGAGATCTAAGTCAACTAGTGATATGTAAGTGTGAAACAATATACCTTAAAAGCCGGATTCTCATGGAGAATCAGTCTCACATACCAAACATAATTCTCATGGGATTAAGAACCTATGAGAACCCTATAACAAAAATAATCATGCTTGGACATACTACTATGGATGATTCACAACATTTGATATTCAATTAATGTGAGGTTTAATGAATGTGTACTTGTACTCGTCCACTTAAGATTAAGATCTAACAGTTCTATCCTATTTTTATTTTTTAGTAAATATGGAAAAATAATTTGACAATTTTTTTGTAAGGTTAATTATCAAGGGAAAAATGTGAATAGAATATATGGACGCCGATTATCAATTAAGAGCTATTTTACTCATTTCATTTTATTTGAGTTTCTTTCTCTCGTGATAGAATTGCTAATATGTGGGTATGTATGTATTTACTAACGTCCTATATTTTAGACATTAGCTGTGTTAGAATGTGTGTCAGAGGAGTCAGTGCCTGATGACCATCAAGTTTCAATTGCTTTCTTCTAGGATGACTATGTATTACACCCCATGCATACCTACAATTTCACCTGTAAGGGGTGCAAGTTTTGTTCATTATGGATGATGATTACATTTACATGCAAAATATGCTAGTCTAAGTATTATAATACTCATCCCTCTCCCTCATACCATACCTGTGTGTGTAAAGAGAGAACAGTCGAGCACTTAAGTTACTACTCTTGTGAATATTAGTCTAAGTTAAGGTATTTCTCTAAACATTGGTTTGGGCATGGATGCTACCCACTGCCATCCTACCTTATTATCCATCTTGGATTCAAGGATTGTTCATTTTAATTAAATCTTAATTTGTCTTTGATTTCATCTTCTGTATTTGAGCACGTAGAGCTTTAGATGTAGTTCCCTGTTAACTTTCTGATCTTTCGCGTCACATGACACATGTGAAAAACCAGGAGTGGTACTATAGTTTTCTGACTCTTGAATACCTATTTTGTTAGAATCAGTATTCTTCTTTTGTAGCAGTCATTGTGCTAAAACCTATCTTTGCTTTTCGTTATGCACCAAACAACCATTCTAACTAATGATTTTGTAACTCAATTCCAGCATGCTTGTGGTTGCAACATCTGGGACTGGATTTGTCTTGGGGAGTGGTAGTGCTGTTGATTTTTCAGCACTTTCGTGGACTTGCTTGGGTACCATGATGGTTGCTGCATCTGCTAACTCTTTGAATCAGGTTGGTTCCTGGAGGTGATTATCATACTCTAAATTGTCAATTGTGATTAAGAGAATATTCTACAGTCTTTAGATTTTTTGTCAACACAAGATCTATTCTATGGTTGTCTTTTTTAGGTGTTTGAGATCAATAATGATGCTAAAATGAAGAGAACAAGTCGAAGGCCACTACCCTCAGGACGAATCACAAAACCTCATGCAATTGGCTGGGCGTCCTCTGTTGGATTAGCGGGTACAGCTCTGCTAGCAACGCAGGTTTTGAAACAAATTTTGTTTAGATTGTTGATCATATGCTTTTCTTGTGTAACTTGTAAAACTTCGAATGGATTTCTTATCAAATGTTTGATATGCCTTGAGTGGGGGGACTAACATTGAAGCTTTATGACAAGGTTATTCCAGACTAATACGTTAGCTGCCGGGCTTGCTGCTTCCAACCTAATCCTGTATGCATTTGTCTATACTCCCTTGAAGCAGATTCACCCTGTAAATACATGGGTGGGAGCTGTGGTTGGGGCTATTCCACCACTTTTGGGGTAAATTATGTACCGTTTATTTACCTTCCTATGTATTGTGAATTTCTGAATGCTCTAGGAATATATGTTACTGTTGATTTTTTTTACTTCGTGCAAAATAAATCCCTTTGAAGTTAAGTTGTTGCACACAAGAATGATATGGTGAGACTCAATTATATGCTCCTATTTTGTGTGAGTTGAATTTCCATTGCCAAAGAAGAATTTTATCTGACCAATTTATTGATTTTCTATTGGTTAAAGTATTACTAGTTTAGTTGGCAGATTAGTTGTAAAGCTTAACCCCCCGTGTTAGCTGTCTCTCTAGTTATCTGCTTGAAGGAATAGCAAATTGTAAGTCAAATGGTGTCAATGAGTGATATGTTGTAAGATTTTGTAATTCAATACCTAACTACCTGAAAATGAGTTTCAATTTTTTGGATGTGAAATTAGCCTGTTGTTGTTTCTTTACTCGTGTTATCTCACTTCATTCATCAGGTGCATAGACATGTATAGGTGTATTTTCTGCCCTCCATCACCTGTTTGTTGTTGATTTTCAGATGGGCTGCTGCTTGTAATGACATTTCACTAAATGGAATGATTCTTCCAGCTGCTTTGTATTTTTGGCAGATACCACATTTTATGGCCCTAGCCTATATGTGTCGCAGTGACTATGCTGCTGGAGGGTATGCTCTTGTATCTTTGTTTACAGTGGAGTTTTCATTCATACAACTATTTTGGTACCCCCTAATAATATATTTGTTAAAGTGGTAGGTGTTCGTATTGGATGTCTAGTTAATGTCTAGCCAAAGTTCTTGCTGATGTAAACAAAAGAACCGAATGGCTCTACCAAATCTGATACAAGACAACAACTTTTTTTTTCTGAAGTTACGGGAACCCAATTACAAATTGAAGTAGAACCTAGACAATTTTCTTAAAAAAAGTATAGGGAATCACAAGTTGATTTTACCAAATTTATATTAGCATTTAGCATACAAATTACTTCTTTTTGTGCGCATTAAATATGGATTTTGGTACTTTGATTGCTGCATATGGTGGTGAAACCACACTCTTAATATATTTCTCATCCAATTAGTTATTTCCAAACTATATACAATATTCTTTACTTATTGACATGTGTGTGTTTTGTGTTGCAATTTCAGGTTTAAGATGTACTCTCTTGCCGATGCATCTGGGCGGAGAACAGCATTGGTGGCCTTAAGGAACTCTATATATCTAATCCCTTTGGGGTTCTTGGCTTATGATTGTGAGTAAATGTTTACTTTTTCTAGAAACACTTGGTTGACTTTTTTCTTTTAGATTTTTAATCTTAATTTTGGTATTGATTGAATGCTTTGATAGGATACGGATACCTTATAAATTTAATATATAGTCAAAAACTTCTCAAGAAATGTCTGGCCTTTGTAGTTTACAAAGTTATATGTTTTATTGAATATGCTGTAATTAACAAAATAAAATAAGTATAATTTTAAGCCTTTTTCGTATGTGGACCTGGGGTTAGACAGAAAAAAACTGACAATATATTCAGTGTCTTGTTCTGTTAAATAACTTTGATGCCAGTGCCACTGACTTGGCCAAAAAGCTGAAAACCTTATTCCTATGTTTTGTGCTAGAAGACATTAGTGTTAGAACTACAGAAAATTTTAAACTTGTATATAGGAAGTTTGTTCTCAAGAATCTATTAAAATGAGGATGTACAATCATAATTTCAGCTGGATTTTAGTTAAAGGGGCAATTGAAATGGTAAAATGTTTTCACTTTTCCTTTAATATGAAATTTTTGGTCGCAAGGAGAATCTTGATGCTCATGTTTCTGCACCTTGAACAGGGGGCTTGACTTCTGGATGGTTTTGTCTGGAGTCCACGGTACTTACACTTGCAATAACCGGTGCAGCATTTTCATTCTACAGAAACCGTACCAGAGAACAAGCAAGGAGAATGTTTCACGCCAGTCTTCTTTATCTCCCTGTGTTTATGACTGGGCTTCTGATTCACCGTCAATCCGATGGCGAACAAGTCTTAGAAGATAAGGCAAAGGGTTTTGTGAAATCTGCATCCTCTGGGGAAGCCTTAGAGTTGGATGATGATGATGATAATCAGAATATGAAGGTCAAGCGTCCATATTGGACTCAAGCACGTCCTCCTGTAGCATATGCCTCTGTTGCTCCATTTCCCTTTCTGCCTGCTCCTTCATATAACTTCCCTTGACAAGTATCAGGTATACGGATTTTGTATGGCTTTAACATTTTCTGGGCCAAGTTTTGTTTGGTTGATTTTATAAATTTATTGAAGTGGTATTCTTATCGGTGTTTAAGCCGTTAACCTTGTTTTATATTCCACCATGAAAATTGCAGAGGCATCTGTGATCTGTAATAAATGAGAATTTGTTTCCTGCACAGTGTATAATATATACAATCGGTTTTTTTTTTCGAGGTTAATATAGAAATAGGATGATTTGTGATTGGGTGGATAAAACTTGCATCTACTTTCTTATATCCTTGTCATCAAGTCTCAACCAAACAATGACATTTGGGTTGTTTCTTTAGTTCATTAATATATTTTTAATGAGCATTATTTAATGCCAGAAATTATCTCAATGTTATTGTTAAGTTTAAAATTGTTGGATGGGAGAAATATTTACCTTACAGGTCACTTTTGTGAGAATGTGTTAGATTTCAATTTATTTTTTAATATGATATTAATGAAAGTTTGTTAGGCCTATTGTATATCCAATATCAAGTTATTATATCTAATTTCATCTTTCAACGTGAGATGGATGGCATATGGATTAGAAATAAGATCAATTATTTATTTCGATCTCAAGTTTACCAGTATAATATTATTAAGATCAACATTATTTATAGGACTATTGGATATATTTAAACAAATCTCCTTATTTAAGGACTAAGGAGTATGAATGCTTTGTATTTAACTTCGGCACCATTGTGTTCTTAAAGGACTTAATATTAAAGAAGAAGTGTGTATTTTAATTGTACTTCTTAAACGATAACGAGACTATCAAGCATTCTTGATGAATGTATAAAAGATAATGAGAATATCAAGCATACTTGATGAAGGTATAAAAGAGTTGGCTTTTTGAATCTTATTTTGTTATCACATGCGGTACCAATATTCTATCTTAAGTGTATTAAAATAATATTAATTACATTAATTATTATATTTAAAATATTGTTCAATTTGAAGTACATTAATTTTAAGGAAGAAATAATCCAATAATATTTACATTTGGGATTATTGGAGTAATTAAAGTCAAAACAAATAGTACCATAATGCACTCATTAGGTGTAACTTCAACAGAATAAATATATAAATTATAATTTAAACTAAATTTATTTTAAAATACATAATATAATTTAAGAAATATATTCTAAAATATATTTATAATGTAAATTTTTAAATAATAAAATATTATATATAATTATTAAATCAATATTATATAATTATATATTTATACAAGTAATATATTAATGAAAGAGTAAATTACAATGGTCTCTGTTTTTTTTTTTTCAAATTTCATTCTACATGTCTCTTCTTTAGAGAAAAAAAATTCCTTAATTGTTTTAATATTACATTGATGTCTTTTATACATTGAACCAGTCTCTTTAATTATTTAAAAATATTATAATGCATACTTCTATTATAATGTTTCCTTTAAACCTTAATGCTTTATTTGGTAAAAGGTGGATTATGAGGGATTGATGTAAAATCGTTTGAAAAGAAAATGAAGTGAGACTAAGATACTTTGAAATACATAGAAAGATAACGAAATTAAGTAGAAAATTTATTGGTATACGTGATTCATTTAATTGAAGTAGTGAAAGTTGCTACATTATTTTTTTTTTATAAATTCAAAAATACCCTGTGTGTATTTTACAATGTAAATAATTTTTTAGAAAAAATTAGTTGATAAAATAAAAGTAAATTATTTCTTAAAAAATGACTATTAATATAAAATATTATTTATTAATTGATAATAATAAGTTTAAAAAATAAAAAGCCAAATAAATAAATAGGAGTAAAATATTCATTACATACAATATCCATAAATCTTTATTTTTTTCTCCTTGTCAGATAACGTTCTCAAACTTTTCTCGCAAATTCAGACAAATAAACTATACTAAATACTCAAAATTGTCACAAGTAGACGAAATTTTTCTTCATATATTGTAAATTTGCAATAAGAATCATACCATTAAAAACAAAAAATATTACAAGTAATAAGAAAAACATTGAGAATGTCATTGTAATTTATTTTTAATAAAATAATAAAGGGATACGGGAAAATAATTCACAAAAATTACAAGTGTAATAGTAATATTTCTTATAAAATTTAAGAGCGTTTTGACTATGTAGTGTTATATCTAAAAACTAATAATGAGTTTTTTTAGTTATTAAATAATAAAAGAATATTTGACGTAATTAAATAAAATATAAAATCACATGGAAGTGCTGAAACGTAATTCACGTTATGCTATTATATTTGATATATCTTAAGAATATAAAGTATTGCGTTCAAAATCCTACTGCTTTCATAATTTGTTCTCTTCCAATTTTCAAATTCTAATTTTAGCATGGTCTTTTTTTAACCACATTTTTATCATTAAACTCAAATATCAGCCATTGTTCACGGGACAGAACAGAAAACTTTCGAAAACTTTCATTGTTTACAATTGATAATGTTTAATATGTATCAAAAAAGATAAAAAGAAGTTTAATTTTAATTATTTCCAAAACCTAAGAAAGGCATTGCTCTGCAGGTCAATAGAACAATACTTGAAAAACATAGATTACAACAACATGAACTGAGTTAATTACCATTTGAAAATACTGTTCATATTACATATAATCATAAAGTCTGGTGAACAAAAAGATCTGTGAAATAATTTTTTCCATAAAATCACTTCATATTGAAAAAAGTCCAAAATTTATAAAGAATCCATATAAAAGAAATCGACATACGTTTCTACTATTATATTTCTTCTACTAAACATAACTGGAAATATATGGATTAATTAATATAGTTGAAATTATGAAATCTAGTTTTCATGGTTGATCTCATTCCATTGATTATGCTATTGTATTTGAAAAGTTCCATAACAGGCATTGATTTTACTAAAAAGATTATGCCAATAGTTGTTTCTCCAACTTGAACCTTTAAAAACCATAACATCCACCAAACTGAACCACATCATTGTGAGTAATATTTGGAATTTTGACAAATGAACAATGTAGGGAAAATTAAAAAAAGGTGAACACAGTTATGAAGATTACCCATAAGATAACACCCTTTAAGCAACTAATCTCATACTAAACAGCTGAATTAAATTACAAGAGACTTAAATGAAAACTGGAATTTTGGAAACGATGAAGAATCTCAAAGTGGAAGAAAAAACTTTTTAAGAAAAATATAACTAATAATTATTGTTTTAGAAGTTTTAAAAGAATGTGATAGTAATATATGTAGCTCACTCCTTAGACTTGTTGGAGGATTATCAAAATTTAACAAGTCAGTACCGTGGCTTCCATGACCACATTTTCATCTTTGAAACATTTTATAAAATGCTTTATATATAAGAAAGAAACTCAGAGACTGAACTCCATTCAAAGAAATTCAACATAACTGGAAAGAAAGAAATACTTTTTCTTTTAAGAGGTAATACACCCAAGACCTTAGTTATGGTTTCAGAAGCTTGAAAAAAAACTTAACTATTGAAATGAAGCTAAGTACACACTATGATAACGTATGTTAAGATTATATTCAAAACGAGTAGAATAGTATATACAAGGCTAGGTTTGGAATAGATAAACACAAATGTTATAAGGTTATCTTGAAAGTTTCTCGAAAGATTTAGTTGGTTCTTTATGAGTTTCTTGGAGAGAAACTCAAACAAAGTTGGTGGAAGCTATATAGGGTGGAGTTCTTGGTGGTTTTTAGGTGTTCTATGACTTGGGGTTGGTTCAACTATGTCTTCGAATGCAAGGGTGGATTGACAAAAATTATAAAAGGTTTTTTTGGATGGTTCTTGAAGGAAGGTCAAATGGTATTATGTCCAAAAAAGATGGAGATTTTCGTGATATGTTTCTTGATGGATTTTGGTGTTCATATGGATAAGTGAATTGGTTGCCACTTGAATATTTTGTAGTTATTAAAAAAAAGTAAAATAAATGCAAGAAATAAAATTAACAAAAAAACAATGGATAATATTAAAAATGAGAAAAGTAATAAAAAAATTACATAGAATGATAAGTAACTTACTAATGTATACAACAAAAAGGTTGACAAAAATTCTTGAGGTCTTTTCGCGAGACTTGATTATTAACTTATATTTTAAGCTATTTTTCTATGTGAGTTTTTTTTTTTTTTATTCTA
>Ga0209700_100369_pt1 | contig 81975 bp, 41 predicted proteins | sample SiratroredBW_FD_187528 | JGI IMG/M metagenome (GOLD analysis project Ga0209700, IMG submission 187528) | Root nodule microbial communities of legume samples collected from California, USA - Siratro red BW (SPAdes) (version 2) | ecosystem: Host-associated > Plants > Roots > Nodule | place: USA... | reverse complement strand
TATATATATATATATATATATATATATTATTTTTAAATCATTTTTAAAGATAATTCTGATAAAATTATTAAACTCTAAAGTAATCAGTACCTCATATATTAACCGGTATAAAGGAAAAAAAAAATAAGTTCAACATCTCTCTTACCTTGAATACATATTTTCATACTCAAAGAGTTTCACATTAGTTAAAAGTCAAACTCAACAGTCAAACTCAACAGTAATTTATAAACATTATTCGTACTTAAGTCACTTGTGCGTCTTTTAAAGAAATCCATAACTAAACTTCAAATTAAATAATATATTAAATAATAATAATAATAATTAAGATGATAATAATATAATAATAATTATTATTATTATAATGACAATAAATTTATCGATAAATTTATTGACAATAATTTTATCAACAAATTTTTTACCGTCACAATTTTTTCAGAAATTTTCTTTTATATTGATGACATTTTATTATTATTAACAAATTTTGACATGCATTGTATATATTGTTTTATAATTTACTTTAAGGTTTGCGATGACATTGGTGAGAATGATTATAACAGTTTAGTTTTTTTTATTAACATAAAATAATTAAATAAGTTGAAAGTACAAATGGGTGCTTCAACTTTTATTTATATATATATATATATATATATATATATATATTAATCTTTGAGAAATCAAAATATTTAAATAATTAAATTCCTACTACATTTTTATATTCACAACAACATTCTAATTCTCTAAATTAAATTCTTTAAAATATTAGTTAATGTGTACATACAAAATAGATAACATGTCCAAATTAACTAATTTGATATGATAGTACATAATCAAGACAATATAAGTTAGTTTGGTAGATATTTAAGAGATTCTCCATGCTTTCATATGAATATCTCTATCTATTTTCTTGTTTTAACTCTAACCATGATATCATTTATACCTATTAAAATAATAAATTTTACAATCCTTATTATTATTTTAACTTTAAAAATAATTTCATTCCTTTAATATTATATGTACCAAATCATTATTATCCAAATCTTATCACTATATTCATCAAATTCAAAATTCATAAACTATTCAAAATTAAACATCTCGATATTGTATTGTATATTGTATTGTAATAATTCTAAATCACAAATAACACCTAAAAATCATTCTAAATCACAAATAACACCTAAAAAGTGTTATCATTACAAACAACAATTATCAATATTTAAATTTATGATTAAGCAATGGATACAAAATTAATTAGTATGATATATCACATTTCTAACGTGACCCCTCTAATGTCTACATTATTAGTCTTTTTTTTTTTAGAAAAAAATCAAATGTTTTAATGATGAAAAATGTAAATTCCTTTCAAAAACTGAAAAACATAAATACAAAATTTCTTTAATGTACATACACAATTATTCAATCACAAATTATATCTACTAAATTTAATTGATTTTTATAACAATTATTGTGAAAGTCATATCCTAAAATATTTGAACTTAACACTTTTGTTCATTAGTTATTTTGTAAACGTCGATGTCACAGCAGGGAAATTTCACAATTAGTTTTTTTTTTAATGACATATTGTAGCAAATATTTACCAAAATAACATGTTTCGAGAATCAAGTTTTGACTTTTAATTAAGTGTTGTTTTTTTTCAAAATATTAGTTGGAATTCAGTTATATGTTATATGAAAATCAACTAATATTTTGAAAAAAAAAGAAACACTTAATTAAAGGTCAAAACTTATTGATTTCTATTTAAAAAATAATGGAAGAGAGGAAAATTAGGGGAAAAAATAAAATATTAATGATTAGAAATTAAATAGTTTGAGGAAAATTTGAAATAAAAGTGTAGAAATATAATTTTTTAAAAAATAAAATTTAGAAAGGTAATTATAGTGGTTATAATTATTTAGACTAGTAAAAAATTAGATATATTTAAAGAAATTTCAATTAGCAAAATATGTAAATAAGAAAAAAAAAGAAACAATTGTAAGAAAGTAACGGAAAGTGTGTAATATATTGAATTTATTGAGTTGTAAAAAATATATTAATTGTAAAAATAAGTAAATGTAATATATTAATTTAGAAAAATAAATATTTGAAGAAATTAATTATTTCTTAAATTATTTATTTTTACAATTATTATTTTGTACCTTATTTATAGATTACTTTTTCTTACTAAATTTACTTTTATAAATTTCTATTCCTTACTTTTTTTTTCAAAACTAATATTACTAAATATAATTTACCTTTCTCAATTTTATTTTTATAAAATTTATATTTCTATACTTTTATTCCAAATTTTCTCTCAAATTATTTAATTTCTAGTCATTATATTTTATTTTTGCCCCTAATTTTCTTCTTTTCCATTATTTTTAAAATAAAAAAATCTTGAAATTCTAATCAAGAAACACTCCATCATCAAAGGTTAGAATTTGATTATTCGAAAACCGACTTCTGAAGTGCGAAAAAGAACCACATTGTTTTCAAACATCTGAATCTGTTTCCTTTTTCTCTTTTTCAAAGCCAAATTTGTTTCAAAAATCCATTCATGAATTAAAAAGAGAGAGAGAGCGAGAGAGAGAGATAAAGAAGTGGCTGATTGGTTCAGCTAAGCTGAAAACAATAAAGCAGAAATTTTCTGCACGTGTGGGCGAGTGTTCTCTATATCCAAACTTAATATAATGATTTATTTATTGACTTCAATTTTCTGAGCTGCATTACCCAACACAAGTTTATTATATTATGTAAGACTTTTGACTGCATGATGATTGATATTATTTTGGAATACCAGGACCACTAACACTGCACTGTATAAACCTCTTAGTTGCTCTTTCTTTGCATACATAACACATATATGCAAATATTTGATGAGAGAGCAAATTGTAAGCATAAATTACTGTTTTTTAATTTTCATCTAATTGATTCAATTCAATGTGTTTATTGATAAAAAAAACTAATTTAATCTCTTAATTTTACAATCACTTTCATCTAATCACACTGCAAGTAATTCATTAAATAAAAACTCATTTAAAGATAAAAGAATATTTCTATATTATATAAACTTGTTTAAAAACTATTTTAGAAGTTGATTTTTTAGCTTTCAAATAATGCTCTACTGTCATTTAATAAGTTTCTGAGTTAGCAAGTAAACCAATTTCCAAGTTTTAGTTGCTTTCAGTTTACATTTTAATTTAATTTTCAATTACCTCAGTGACTAATTTTTTTAAACTTAGAGACTATTAATTCAATCTTTACAATAAAATTTATGGTAAATGTAATAGCATTAATGAAATTGTACACATCATTTTTTTACACATACGGCCACTAACATTAGGCCAATTAAACAGAAAAAATGAACATTGATGCTATTTTGAAAGTTAAAAACAATCAGATCAAGTTATATCTTTTGGAGTAAATTATATTGAAACTCTCAAGATTATTTTTTTTTAAATTTATACTCATAGTTTTTTTTTTTTCTAATTATTACAATTGCTTCCCGTAAAAAGGTCCAAGTGTATATACAAAATAGGGTGCATGTCTATGTAAAAATGGAGGGCATGCATAATGTAAAAGGGGGTGTGAATATGTAATGTGTTTAAAGCTTAAGGGAGTGCATATATATATATATATAATGTAAAAGTGGGGACAATATACTGTTTTTAAAACAAAAGGGAGTTTAGTGTAATTTGAGAAAATCTCAATGAGTATTATCTTTCTTATTGTTATCGATTCTCATTTGATCAAAAATTAGTTTCACTGACGAAATTGCGATACTAAATGGTAATTTAATAACCAAACATAACACAAACCATGTTGTGTGTGTGTCTATGTATGTTACAAGAATGTAAGCGTTTTTTGGTGTGAAAAATGTAACGAACAATTAGATTAAATTGTTCATTTTGTGTTTATTGTGTAGGTTTCTTAGATAGGGTTTGGGGTATAGATTTTGAAGTCCTGAAGGTTGGGTTTGCATAGAAAGCAGAGAAGGCACATATACTCAAAAATGCTCCTCCTCCATGTATCTAGGTGTTGACGAAAAAGAATAAAATAAAGAAATGGGAGACTATTTTGGAACGTAGATATCTCCCTTTCACTCCTCAATCAACTGCTCCACTTTTACTTGTTTTGTGCAATGACCCATGACGTATCATTAGTGTGTGAATCAGCCAGTTATAATTTCAGTGCGTGTCATCTTGAAAGCAAGAAGTTAAATAAAACATGCTAAGGAAACATTACAAGAAAGAAAAAAGGGAGAAATGATCTAACAATCATACAAGAAAGTGAGTGATATAATGGATAACTAGTTGATGAGCAATCAATGAAAGAAACAGTGCAAACCCACTCAAATAACCATGGACTTGTCTCTTTTGATACCAAACTAGAAGCCACATACACACATGACCATTCACACCACATTTTGACAACACCAACAACACACATAACGTCATGTTTCGGGATCCCTAACACCATTCTCTGCAATTCATTTTTTTTTCTAACTCAGAAATTTTCTCACCAATATTCTTTTAATACAGGATTTGTGATTACATGATTGTCTGTCAACTAGTTTGATCATGTTAATTTGCAGCAGTTGAATTTTGTATGATTTGGTCAAAACCTTTTTTATAGTTTTCTTTCTTCCTTATAGTGTTTTGCTGTGTTCTTTAGGGCATGACCACTATTTGTTCAACACGTGACAAGGGCACGAGCCACAAGATAATTAAGTATGTGGTTAGAATTAGCGAGTTAGGGTCCAAAATGAATCTGATAACAAGTAATCCAAATCTAGAAACTGTTTATAAATAACTTTAGTGGTTTTGGTTTGGTGAATATGAATTACTGTAGAGCCCTAGCTAGCCCAGGCTTCCAGTCAAAAAGTCTCTTGTATCTATCTTTGTTGGCCTAAAAAGACTTACAAAGGGCACCAAAATTATTTGAACACAAAGCACTCTGCAATACTAGCAAGAAAAGGAGTGTCTGAACGAAAGAGGGGAATATATACACTTGCTTACAACACAGCCCATCATTTCTCTCTCTCCCCCACCAATAACGGTTTAACTTTTATATTTTTTAAGCACAAAGGATAATGGTTATTGTAATGTGTATGAAAAAGGTCATTCCAACAGTTGATCACTAAACTAATGTGTTTGGACAAACACCATGAGATTTGAGGCAAAGTGAAAGGTACATGACTATCTTTTCTCTTCTTTCACCATCAAACCACTCTCTTAATTGATCTCCCTTCAAACACATTTTATTAGAGCTCCAATTTTAATATACCCTCCATCTTTTGCTTAAAGTAAAGCGCTCTATCATAAAGCAATATTAAAAGTAAAATATGGCATTATCTACTCAAAAGGGACGCTCATTTTATGCTTTTGAGCTTCAAATGAGCATCTTCGACCTCTACGTGGCCATGTGGCTGAAAGCAATATCCAAGGGAAGAGAGGGAAAACGAAACTGAAGAAGGAAAGAAAGAGAGAGAGAGAAAGGGAAAAAAAAGATTAGTTAATAGTATCTGGCACAAATTTACCTCACCCACAAGAAAAGCACAGTTCATCCTCCATAAATTACACACTCCTCTTCTTCCTCCTCCCTTTCTCGTTTTCTCATCCCTCTCTCTTTGTCTTTTAGACCAACCCACCCTCCACAAAAGGATTTGTTAATAGTATTGGGCAGAATGGGCAGCTTTAAAGGCTACAACGGGGTCGAAAAAGTTGCTCTAATTTTGACATGACAGCCTTGTTAATGTAAAGGTGATGGAATTACGTACCATACACTCCCTCTTTTTCCCCAAAAGTTTCTCACTATTTTATGCTTAATATCTCATATGCACCAAACCAGTTACATTATCATCACGTTAGCTACCTCTACACATCATATCCCTCTAAACCCTTCTTCCAAAACATCACCTTAGTTCCCCTCCCTACCCTACAAATTACACACCACGCTCTTACCCAAGATGCCAACACCAACAACTTGATCAAGCCTTTCAGATACTGTATTTTACTCATAACGTCAACCTTTTCCAAGTACTCCAAACCAATCCAAGATTTCGACCAAACTGCAATTTTTCACCTTGCTTTCAGTGTTGTTACATCATCCTTAAAGATGAGAACAGGAAGCTGCGCTGTGCAACAGGGTCTAACCCCGGAAGCTGCGAGCATAGTGAAGCAAGCAGTGACACTGGCGAAGCGTCGCGGGCACGCGCAAGTGACGCCTCTGCACGTGGCAAACACGATGCTTTCGATCACCAACGGGCTTCTGAGAACCGCGTGTCTCCAATCACACTCTCACCCTCTTCAGTGTAAGGCTTTGGAGCTTTGCTTCAACGTTGCGCTGAATCGGTTACCAGCTTCAACCTCTTCCAGCCCCATGTTGCAAGGTTCTCACCACCACCACTCTCACGCTTGCCCCTCTATCTCAAACGCTTTGGTGGCTGCGTTCAAACGCGCTCAAGCGCACCAGCGACGTGGATCCATTGAGAATCAACAGCAACCTCTTCTGGCAGTGAAGATAGAACTGGAGCAACTCATTATTTCGATCTTGGATGACCCTAGTGTTAGCCGAGTGATGAGGGAGGCTGGTTTCTCTAGTACTCAAGTGAAAAGCAACGTTGAACAAGCGGTTTCTTTGGAAATATGCTCTCAGAATAATGGTAGTGGTAATAACAGTAATAGTAATAGTAAGGCAAAGGAAAACAGTAGTAGTGGAGAGAAAGGGTTGGTGTTGGATCCCATTAGGGGAGAGGATGTTGGTAGTGTTATTGATAATTTGGGGAGTGAGAGAAAGAGGAGTGTTGTGATAGTAGGAGAGTGTGTTACTAGTTTGGAGAGTGTAGTTAGAGGAGTGATGGAAAAGGTTGATAAAGGGGAAGCTGGTGAGCGTCTTAGGGGTGTGAAGTTTATCCCTCTTTCTCTTTCTTCTTTTGGGAGTGTTTCGAGAGTGGAAGTTGAGCAAAAGGTGGAAGAGCTTAGGAGTCTTGTGAAGGCAAGTGAACATAGCAAAGGGTATGTTTTGTACTTGGGAGATCTTAAATGGGTGTTCGATTACAGAGCTCGTGGATCACAAGGGAGAGCGTGTTATTGTCCTGTGGATCACATGGTGATGGAGATTGGGAAGCTTGTGAGTGAGGTTGAAGAGAATGGTGGAAGGTTTTGGTTGATGGGTGTTGCCACTTTTCAAGCTTACATGAGATGCAAAATTGGCCAGCCATCGTTGGAGACTCTTTGGGATCTTCATCCCATTACTGTCCCTGCCGGAAGCTTGCGCTTGAGTCTCATCACTGACAGGTAAATCAGTTTTGGTAAAGTTCGATATTATTACAACTGTTTGATTATACGTTATATAATATTATAATATATATATTTGCTGATAAAAAAATGCATGTATAATGTATGTATATAATTGAACACATTTTCTCGTAAGTGTTGATGAGATTTTCATGTTTCAGATATGATTTCTTCCTACTCGATGGTTTCCAAACATGCTTTTAATTGTTGAGTGGCTTTGAATGAGTTGATTCAATCTTCTCTATCCCATTTCCCAAACTGTTCTTTCTTTCGATGAATAGTTGATTAGCTGAAAGCAGGCATCGGAAAAGGGAAAAAATGGAATTAGCTTTTGCTTTTTAAAGATTAAAACTGGAAAAGAAAAGTCGAGTGGAAGAAATACATAGTGAACAAAATTGGGAAAAACTGTTTTTGTTTCTCCTTTTATCTCTATGAATTTTTTTCTTCTTTCTCACTCGTTTTCTCAAGTGGGTACTGAGTATAAGAAGAAGAAAAAACCAATGGGAAAAGAACTTTGGTTAAAAGTGTATGCACTGAAACGAGTAAGACGTCAGTCGTTATAGTGTGACTTCCTTTAGTTGATTAGAACTAACAAAGGAAATAGGTTTTTCTTGTTTTTGGTTATTTTCCTTCAATTAATGTTGATAATAAGGATCTCTTTTGGAGCCTTTTTTCCATTTTTTGTTACTGTTCTCTGAATAAGTTTGAAAGTGGAATATGACCCGAAATAAATGAAGGCAGTAATTGGTAATCTTATCTCATGATCCTCTTCTCTTTTTGCACAGTGGTGTACAAAATGAGGCCATAAACAAGAAAGCTGACAACAGAACTAGCTGGCTCTTACTCGAAGGAGTGGGGGATGATCAAAAACAACAACCTTGCTTCGCGGAACCTTCCACCAAGAATGAGACCGAAATTCGAAGCTTGCAAAGCAGTACTTGTAATAGTGACTCCTCAAGTTCCACCCTCCCTGCATGGCTCCAACAGTACAAAAATGAGAATAATAAAGGAATCACCTACAATGATCAGGTCTTCATTATCCCAATCAAACACACGTTCAAAGGAACACATAGGATTCCACTCCTATTAGTATATTATATTAACATATCATTTGCATTAAAGTTAGACAAATCCTTAGGTATCCTAAAAAATTTATGGATTTTGATACCATTATTACTCACAAATTCTCTCTCTCTCCTTCCTTTTCTCTTTCGACGTGTTCAAACTCATTCAACTTCTCACTCAAACCATAACTGTACCAAAACGCTCAAACTTTTCTAAGTACTATTCCAACTTCTTTAAAATTTAGCATGTGATTCATTACGTTATGTTACAGATTATATTTTATTTTTGTATTTCTATGTGGTGTGTATTAGTTACAGTATAATCGTATATGAGATGAAAGTTAACTTTTTTTTTTTCGTGTATTCCAACAGAATTGTGTCCCAGTGGGAGAGCTTTGCAAAAAGTGGAACTCTATGTGCAGTTCAATCCAAAAGCAACCTTATCCTTGTGACAAAAACCTCACATTATCCTCAGTATCACCCTCTTCCTCAACGTCAGGCTTCTCGTACGAACAACAACATTCTAATTTGCACCAAACACATCATGAGTGGCAAGTGGCTTCACCCAAAGACTCATTGAACAACCACCATTTCTGGATCTCAAACAATGGTTGCAACAACCCCAATGAACCGACTTTGCGAGTGTACATTCCAGAGAACAACGACACCACAAAGCAACCGTTCTCATCTCCCAACCCTAACTCCGCTTCTTCCAGTGACGTCATGGAAGTGGAGCACGTGAGCAGGTTCAAAGAGTTTAACTCGGAGAACTTGAAAACACTCTGCAATGCTTTGGAGAAAAAGGTGGCGTGGCAGAAGGATATAATACCAGAAATTGCGAGCACCCTTTTGAAATGTCGTTCGGGCATGGTGAGGAGAAAAGGAAAAGTGAGAAACGGTGAAGAACTGAAAGAAGAAACGTGGTTGGTCTTCCAAGGTGTTGATGTGGAAGCTAAAGAGAAAATAGCAAGAGAATTGGCTCGGCTTGTTTTCGGGTCCCACAACGACGTGGTTTCCATAGCATTGAGTAGTTTTGCGTCAACAAGAGCAGATTCAACTGAGGATTATAGCAGGAACAAAAGATCAAGAGAAGAAACAAGTTGCAGTTACATTGAGAGGTTTGCAGAAGCAATGATGAACAACCCTCATAGAGTGTTTGTTGTTGAAGATATAGAGCAAGCGGATTATTGTTCTCAACTTGGTTTCAAAAGGGCCATGGAGAGAGGAAGAGTTGCGGATTCAAACGGTGAAGAGATTGCACTTTGTGACGCCATCATCATTCTGAGCTGTGAAAGTTTCAGTTCAAGATCAAGAACTTGTTCTCCTTCGGTCAAACAAAAATCCATGACCGAGGAAGAAAAAAATGGTGACATTGGTACTTTGGAGGAGACAAGCCCTTGTCTTTCTTTGGATTTGAATATTTCCATTGATGATGAGAACGAAGTTGAGGATCGATCAGTGGATGAACTTGGGCTTCTTGAATCCGTAGACAGAAAGATTATATTCAACTTTCAGGAATTGTGAAGAGAAAATTTTAAAAAATAGTTTTTTTTTTTTCTTTCTTATAGTTTAGGCTTCTCTTAATTCTCTTTATTCATCATGTCTTTGTGTTCTTAGGCATTTGCTAGGGCTAGGGACGAAACAAATTGCATGCCCTTTAATATTATTATGTAACTAGATATGTATATTATTACCAAGTATATCCAACTATCTTTCTTATATTATTTTGATAAGTAGAATTTTTGCATTGACCGTATAAAATTCACATAAAAAGGTCCACTTTTTAAGTTAGTCCATTTAGCAATCAATCTAAAAAAATCCGTAATTGCAATTAGTAACTAACGTAAAAATTTATTTTTTAAAAAAGTATATTTTTATTTTAGTTAATTTTAATCTCAAAAGAAAAGTACAACAATAAAATCTAGAAGCCCAAAATAACACAAGTAATAAAATGAAAGCTCAAAATAGTAAACAAATTAAAATTAATGTTCAAAATATGATATTTAATAACGTGAAGGAAATGTTTCATAAGAGTATGTATAAGTTGGTTAATGTTTTAAGCTTTGAAGAAATTATATATTCTCTAAAATGAATATGATAGGATTAAGTTAATTTTATAAGATTAAATTATATTTAAAAAAAATTCATAAGTCTATCAACTATCAATTCATTTTAAAGAATAGTATAGTTATAATAAAAATAATTTTTTGTATTTATAAAAAAAAGAGTAAATGATAAAATATTAAATATAAGATGAGTGTACAACCTTTTAGATAAAGATGGATTACCTTTACTTGTTTATTTTTAATTTTATCCTTTACACAGACATTTTAATTACGGGAGTGCCTATCAATCAACTTTTTAAGGGTCACTCCCACTAGTGAAACCAAGGACCCAAGCCCCGACACTATATTTGGAGTCGAACCCGAGAAAAGATCTTCATTTCTCCATTTGCTATTAATTTTTGTTTAAGACAATAAATGTCTCTTTCATAAAATGTATATTGTTTCTAATTTATTATTTTTAATCTATATACTAAAACTCGAGTAAAGTCTCCAATAAAAGTTTAGTTTCATTATTTTCCATATGTTGTTTCATCATTATCCATTATTTAGTGTTAATTAAAATATTGGGTTCAATTGAGACACTTAATTACATCATATAGTCAACTATATTGTCATTTTTTTGTTTAGCCAAGAATTTAAGTTCGATTGATGTAATTAATTACACCACAAGCTTACCAATATCTAGGTACGATGATAATTGATTTAAAATATCTTTAGTAAAACAAATAAACTATTTTATTTTATTAGTTTATAAATTAGTTTAACCAATATAGATTTAATTAGTTTATAAGTTAAAATAGAAGTGTTTAATAGAATATATCAAAACAACTTATTTTAAAAGCTTTTAACTTAGAAAATCCCCGTCGGAAATGTAATATATATTAGGTTATTCGATTAAGATTTGAATCTTATAAGATCTTTCCACTACTAAAGTATATTGATATGATTGAAAAATAAAACTTCAAGTTTTAAATAAATAATGAGTTATAAAAATAAAATAAAAAAATACTTTTCTCTCTTAAAAATATATATTTCTATCAATTAACCGAATAAAAATTAAATGACAATATGAATATTATAAGATCCTCATATTATAGTTAAAATTATAAAAAGGAAATTACTATCTCTTATATTTTAATACATTTCTTTACTATGTTTAATTTCCTTTTATCTATTAATATATATTTTCAGTTATTACTTAGATTATAGGATTATTTTTTTATTAGTTTGTGTTTATATAAAAATGTAATTGAAAAGATATTGAATATTCATTTTAATTATTGCACTTTTTAGGATTTATTGGATTACTTTTTTATTTTTATATGGAATTTAAATTAAAAATATGTAACATAACAAACTGAAATAACTAATATTTTATTGTATTGGATACTTATCACTAAGTTCAAAGTTATAACCATTAATTATGATATAATTCTTTTTATTTAAAACCATAACTGTCTAAACTTTAAAATTCTGACTTGGCTATTCACAACATAAAAATTATATATAAAAAAAAACTTAATAGAACAATAGTTTAAACTAAAAAATCAATAAATTTAAACTTATGAAAAGTAAGTAAAAATGAATTTAAACAATACTTATCAGATCAACTAGTTTAAATAAAATGACTTGACTGAATTAAAAAACATATACATTTTTTAAGAAATAAACAAAAATACTAAAAATTTTAATAAGAACTTAATCATTATTTTTTAAATATTTAAAATATAAGTATAAAATAATATATACTTTTTTAGAAAACAAACTTAAAACTTATATAGTTACGTAATTTTACATTCACCAACTAATTCTATTTCTATCAAATACTTCTAATCTAATAAGTTAATTTATATCAACTATTTCTAAAATTTATATCAAATATTACTATAGAGACCAAAATAAAAATGAAAATGGTTTTAATAATCAAAAGGGAAAGAAAAAACTAAGCAAAATCCACAAATTTATTATCACATTTCTAACTCACCAGAGGCTTGTTTTCTCTTGGTCTTTTGAATGTTATCAGCATGCTAAACTCAAGTTGAGTGAATTGACCGCTATAACTCATGCTTTGTTATTTCGTATTGAACCACTTACGTCAGTGTTAAATTGTTTGATTACTAACATTTACAAAGGTTTTGACACTTGATAGCAGGCTCCTGTGAATATAGGTTCCCAATTACCATAGCAGATTTTTACCCTTCTTTTCCAGTAACTGAAAATCATTTTCAAAATCATTTTTTTTCTTTTGTACATAAAAGTTCAAGTGAAGTTATATACCCTTTTATTTAATATTAATTTTGCATTTCGAACGATTATTTTAAAATCCATCACATCAATAAATGCGTCCCAGAGAACCTTGCATTTTTGTATGAAAGTGGAGAAGTTAGTATTTGTTGCTTATGCTAATTTTCTTCCCTACGACAAAAAGGCAAACACAACCCAACTCAATGAGGAAGTCAATAAATAAGAGATGCAAGAATCAAAACCTATGTTAACATTAACATGGTAAAGTAAAAAGAAAGTTAGTAAAAAGAGCTACCAATAAATGCAAAATAACAAGCAAAACTAAGGAATTACAGAAACCTAAGTATTAGTATATACTGCCAAAACATACTATATACTTTATATGCTTCACAAGTTTGCTTGTTGGCGGTAATAGTATAAAACAACGTAGCCTAAAATAATATGCAAATCTATAAAGAAAAGGGAGAGACAATAATTAAAAGAGGGAAAAATATAAAACTAACCATGAAATCTGATTCTAAGAAGTTAACTACCTGAGTTTTGAGCTAATCCAAAATCATCCTCAAGTAATGGAGCAAGCATATACTCCAGGGCTGATCTCTGCTTGCCCATTTCATTCAGAATCGCTAATTGTGCTTCCTCACAAGCTCTTGCATTTGGGAAACCAAGGGTCCATCTCCCATCTGCCGAATGATCAGGCATGCTCAGGTAGTTTCCTCTAGCTTTGATTGAATAAAACTGTGGGTCAAACTCTCTAATTCGAAGATGCAACCATGAGGAGTGGTCCTCATCTATCTTGGGCTGCATCAAGCACAGGGAAGAAATGAAAACATGATGAATTGATAAATAAATATCAGACTAACATCATCAAAGACTATAAAAGCTAAGCTCAGCTAAATTTTTTGACGTACACATAACCCTGTCAACGGAGCAATCGCAATCACAACTCCATGTCGACTGCGGAATGGGTGCTTCTCTGCTAGAAGCAATTTTCCAGTTATTCCACTTGCTACTGGAATTACATATATATCCCTAATTTGAGAATTTGAAAATGCTATTCCACAAGGTATTCCGGACTCTGTCACAGTTACAAATGATTAGCATTTACAAAAGAAAAAAAAAAATGCCAGAGGCAGAACCAAGTATAAGTATACTGATGCCTACCCAACGAAACATTGGACCCGAAGCTAGCAGATGAAATATTTGAAGCACGAATTACTCCAGAATCATTGGTAGAACTGGAAATCATGTTCAATAATGGCTTCTCAAGCAATATACCTTTGAAAATAAATGTCCTCAACTGGATGTGGAGAACAAAAGCCTGCATAAACAACTGGTATTAGAAGTGTGCTTGATGAGTATTAAAGAATGAAAGATAAAGCATAAAATGACAAGATCAAGTGTAGGAGTAGAAAACAAGGCAATGACATTAGTCACTTCTCAGCTTGCATGACTAAAGCAACTGCTGGTAAATCTTAAATTTGAAGAAAAAATCTCAAATATACTTTATATGTGTCAACTAGACAGCATTACACATTGTCACTAATCATGTCTCTCGTGACAGAACCAAACATAAAGATAGATTGTCATTTCATAAGAGAAAAATTGGGGTGTGGAGACATTAATGGATTTTTCAAGTCTAGTGAAAAGTTGCTGAGAGAGCAAGGATCAATCATATTTACAGAAGTTAAGCACTTACAACTTATATGGTCAAGCTTGACTAGAAGTGTTATAATTGTAGAAATAAGGTGTAAATCCTTTTATGTATTTACAGAACTTTTTTATTAAGAACTTTTATGTATCATATCTTTATTATTAGAGAAGATATCAAGTATCCTCTATTTATTAATTGGTATCGCTTTCTCAATATAAATAAAGCGATTTGTTGTCTAGAAAACAGTTTCAACTCAATATCTCTCTCTTTCCTATAGTTTAATAAGATCCTTATAATGCTGTAATATAGATCCAAAGATGCATAAACTATATGTAACTTGTTTGTAATCCCCTATTTTCACCTCTAAATCAGACCTAATTCGTGTCTTGTTGAACTTACATTTCCAATCCGTACACATACTTCAAAGTTTCAAGCTTTTCTCTACTATAACATGTACTTGTAAATATGTCAAATGCCGTATGAAGAAGTACAATTTAACTTAAACTTCTTATCCTTGTAATTTCTATTCAAAACGAACTACCATCTCAGTTTATTATAGAAACTAAAAGAGGTCACTAACAAAATAAATTAATTTGAATCACTACGGGAAAGAAATATGACAGCACCTTCACTGCATCAACCATCCTTTGCCAAGCAAAATACGAAGCAGTTTGACCTGTCAGAGACATATTTTTATGAAATCATAAATAGTACTTGGTTCTGCTCAGCATTAAAATTGAAATATCATCGAGGAGGTGTTTGGGCAATAACGACAATACCATTGGTCGGTTGTTCGTGAAGAACAAGCTCCAACATGAATAATGGATCTTTATATTGAGAAGATTGTTCAAGAACTGCATGCAATAAGAGGAATGTGCATTAGAAAAAATTATAAACCATTGTAACTTAATTTCATATTAGTTAAACAAGTTAATTTATATCAGTAATACAATCTTGATCCTATAAGATGGACTGATCTACCGGAATCAAACAGCCATTGGAATCTGTCAAAAACCAAAATTTCAATGACCTTCCTTTTTTCCATTGAATTACAAAAATATTTATGCACCATGTTGATCTATTTTAAGCATATACTAGACTTATTTTAACTGTTCAAATACCAAGTTAATAAAAAAGAGGGTACGCTCAATCTCTAAGTGAAGAAATTAATAAATACCTCTTTTACAGCTTGCCAGTTCTGTAATTAGTGTATCTGGAATATGATCTAACCAAACTCCATCAAGTTCTTTCATAAACTTCTCACGGGACTGATCATAGGAAGTCTGCCGATGAAAACTAGAAACTATAAAACTTTAGAAATTTTGAATGCATAAATGCAATGAAATTGGTACTCATGAACTTATAATAACATGGATAAATCAATCTTAACTCATGTATACCTTATACAAAATTAAAGATGTAATAAATGGACCGCATGTATACCCAAAATAATACGTTAACATGTCATGTATAGCTCACCAATACATTTATCTATATTTATTGTATTAGTAACTAAAAGGCATTTAAACTATACCTTTTTATAACTACTTGAAATGTAATATAAAACCATTGAAGCGTCGTCACCTAGCATATTAAGCTTTAGGGATAGTTGGTTCATATCACATTATATCAGATGAGTTTTGTTCTTCTGTCTCTGTCTTTGATTGCTATTGTCTATGGTCCAACTTATAAGATGTTATGAAGAAGAAAGTGCAGATGAACGGAGAAAATAAAAAAATAGAAGAAATAGGGAAGATCTTATAAGATGGTAATTGCCAGAGTTCAGGTTTTTAATGGGGAATGACATTTACATGTGATAATCAAGATGCATTGCATATCCCTTCCAATCTAGTGTTGTGAGGGAGGAGATAGATTGTGACTTCACTTTCGAAATTTGTTAAGGTAGGCCACCCACTAGTTTTGTCAACTCAAACAATCTCATTGAGGCTTTGGGAGACCTTTTGTTATGTTAGATATTCAATAAGAATGTTGAAAAACTCTAGCTCGGGGGGAGTGCTGGAAATATTTGCAAATGATGCAATTAGGCTCATAATACTATTATTAGGGTATTTTGAGTTGTTTAGTTCAAATATTGGTTTCATCATATGCGTCTTGTTTTTTGTTCATCTTAACATGTTACTAAAGCTTCTCTGACTAATGGTTTAAATTTTGATTCTTTTATACCCTGTTCTTCTAAAGGACCTCATTCTTCCAATTAAAGTTTATTTTCGGCACAAGTTTGTCTGTGCATTGCTCACAGTTCATACCCAAAGGACTTTTTGCATGGGGTGGATGAACAATGGATGTAATATAAAACCATTCACATCTTTACATTCGACAACTATATTTGTACCAGTATAAAAATAACTTTTCCAGAATTTATAAACAAAATTCTAGCTTGAATGAACATACATATATACATACATATATATATATATATATATATATATTTCTGTCATCGAAATTAAATAGCTGTATATTTTCTGTCATTTTCAGAGCAATGATATGGTCAGTTCTAACCCACACAACGTGACATGATTACAATAACAAGCATAATCGATCATCCAGGTAGAAGCTATAGTCCAAGAACGATAGGAGAAACAGCTTTTGGTCTGGCAGCTTACATAATTTCATATAACTAATTGTGAGCTCAACGATACACCTCTTCTGCATAATAACTAAAATATTGTACCTAAATTAGTACCTAGATAATCTTCTAGACTTGACAACTGATGTAAAAATAGACTGAACCGAAACACCGGAAACAAAAATAATCAAAAGCTATGGAAGTTTCTAAAATTGATACATCTTTAAATTTAATTTACCTAGCCAAAGTTGTAATAGGAAATATGAGTATTTCTCCACGCAAGGAGATATCCATTTGCAAGTGTTAAGAAATTAGATTAAATTGTTGAATACTTACACTGAATAGGAGGAGATTATCACCATCAAGCCCCATTTTATGGAGGATGAGTAGCTTTAGCAGGCACCAACCCGCTTGCCATAGCATCATTATTGAGAGGGGTTGCTGGAAGGCTAAAACGTTCAACAGTGCTTTTAAAATCTGTCAAATTTAAAAGGATATAGTAATTTTGTTATTCTGCATACTGTACATAACCCAATTCTACTAAAGCAACATAACATAAAAAATAAAAAAATAATGTTAGATATACCTCAGGCATAAATTTAGTGAAGATACTTCCATCTACAGTATTAGATGGTGTGCCATTAGTCTGAAAAATGTAGACAAAGAACAACATGAAAAAACGTAAAATTTATAATGCTTCTGAAACAATCGAGTGTATATTGTCAAGATATTAGGACGATCATCTATTGGAATTTTCAGATCTATTTTAACTCAAATTAAATTGGATTTTTCCAATCCAATTTAAAGTAGACTAATCCACTTTTCATAATTCTTTTTTTAAATTAGATTTGAATTAGTCCAACTTAGATTTGACCTGACTAGACTCAATCTAACATGGTCGTAACATGATTAAACCTAGTTGACCTGGGTTTAATTCGATCCAGACTGACTTGAGCTCGACCTAGCCAACCAAGCCTAGCCCAAGCTCGACTTGGTTCAATCCATCCTAACCCACCCTAACATGAGTTAAACCTATCCAATTCAGGCTAATCTGGATTGGGTAGGTATGGGACTCGGCACACTTTACCTCACATGGATCTAACTCGACTCATATCGATGTTGACCTAGACCTACTTGTTTTCACCTAAACCCCTACCGACCCAATGTAATTTGACCTAGACTCAATCCGATCAGACTCAAACTAAATTAGGTTTAATCTTGTCCAACTTGATTAAAAGATTATCTAATTTATATCGTATCCAAACCTAATTAATTAGATTTGACTTAAAATCCAAAAATATGGATTTCAGATAGATCCATTAAATAGACTTAAGTAATACAGGTTTGAATAATTATAAATTGGACTTAAAGATTTGGATTTTTTTCCACTCGTTATAAGGTAGTTTTTAGACACTCCAAATGTCGCATATTACAAAATTATAATATTTTTACTAAGAATTCTCTTTTGTTTTTGTAACTTTCTAATAATAAATGAATGTAGTCCTCTAACCGGTTTTAAAAGCAAAAAGAAGTAGAAAAAAAGCATGTCGACCTCAAGTTTATCAATGAATAAATAGTAACAACAGGCATCAATTTGTGATTATGAAGGATAGGTTACGATTATATATAACTGGAGGGTAGCCCTATTGCAAGAAATAGAGGAAGACCAAAACTACGAGCAAAACCATTAAAAAGGATTTAAAGGACAATGCTTTGTCTAAAGACATGATGGACTCACTATAGAACATTATAAAATCATTTGGTCAATGTACCCAACCCAACCTAGTAGCAGGAAGAAGACTTATTGGTGTTGTATTTTGGCACAGATAAAAAGATCTGAAATTTTTTTTAACAAAATATTCGTTTTTTAGATTAAATGATCCATGTTGGTAACAGATGTGCCACAATATAACATTCTGAAAATTGATTATCCTCTTCAATTTAAACGAATATGTCCATCAATACTTACCATTTCATCCCCAACCTCAGATAACTCACTCATTAGAGACAAGTCACAATCAAGATCTGCAAAACTTGCATGAAATTGAAATACACAACAAATAACTCAATAGTTTACACTAAAAGACAACTGTAAGGCTACATAAATGAACAACATTACACTACCTTTACTCTCAATCAGGATAAGCAAGAGAAATATTGAAGCTAACAATAGGCTTTGATCCTTAAAGAAAGAAAAGGCAAATATTCCACTCCTGCAACAATAGTATATTTAGTTACACTGGAACATGAACTTGCACTCCTAAATACATTAATGTTCTGCCTCAGTAAATGTTTCCTCCTGGAGCTGCATGGCAAACCCATGCTGAAGAACAAGTTATTGATGAAGACATAAAAGCATTACATCACAAGAAGAAGAGAAAATTGAATTCGAATTGGGAAAAGAAAATACAATCTTCAACAACTTTTGGATCTAACTATTGCATCAAAGCTCAAACTAAATCATGAACCTTACAATAAAAAAAGGAAAAACAGAATACATTCCAAGGATCAAGTAAATAATAATATACTAACATGAAGCTGATGATCAGATTATGCAAAGCTTCATTAAATCAATGGACGCTATGACAAAATATGACATCAACCACCAACACATTTTCTATAGCATTATTTCTAATCTAGCAAGTCATTTATCAAAAAATCATTATGCAGATCCTTCTAACTTAGGCTTGTCCTCTGATTCCCCCCACAAGTTTTCGTACTGGTACACATACTCAAACAAAACACATATAAGAGACAAAGTAAAAGAAAAGTGTCTCAACACTACAAAAGTCTACAATGAAATTTACACATGAAAACAATGACAACTAACAAATCACCAACCTTTTGGAAGAAATTTCATCATTTAGATTATGAACATTAATACTAGACAAGAAACCTTCCCAATGAGCACCTAAATAGGTCCCATTGATACTCTGAGATCCACTTGACTCGGGAGCATGAGATATAACTTTTTGCACTTCATTCAAGCACTTTGAAAAGGTTTCAATATCATCATGGAAATCAGAAGTATTCCCTTCACTCGAACTTCTCACATTGAGGTTCAAAATATGATACAGAATAACACAAGCCACAAAATAAGTCATGCTTCTTCCACCAACAACCTGGAGAAGGCGGGATATGATATATAGCGAAGTGATAGCAGATAAGTCAGATCCCTGGGGCAAAGATATAATTTTCATGAGTAATCATGTGAAGAAAAATTATAATAAAATGCAAAGTATGACAAGCAACTAAATTACTAGAGTTTCCACCAAGACTTTTTTTTGTATTTCTTTCCTTTCATAACAGATTTGTTTCAAGAAAATAGTACTTTGACACTCTTATAAATCTACTTTTAAGGCTATCATAGTCACATAAAACCTTTTATTTATAACACAACCCTTTGTTTCAACCTTTCAATTACACACTTCAAGAAGCATGGAAAATACAAGCACAAGGGAGACAAAAATATGTAATATGATGGCGTGAGAGATCTCTTTCTCCGAAATAACCAAATCTAGAAAATGAATGAACTACTCAAAAGTATGAAATAGGACTTTGTGGTTAATTTAAATGATGATTTTCTTCTCTCTCTTTTCAATTGCATGGAAAACAAAAAAATCCGTTTTATCATACGTTAGATTAAAAATATTGGATTTAAGTCCTCTAAAGAAAGAAGGAGAATAAAGTGAGAAAGTAAGGATGTGTTCACCTCCTTACTTATAATTAAAGTTCAAGTATGGATGGCAATGCGTGCTGGCCGCTCGGGCCTTTTGGCCCGCCCCGCATTTGGCTCGCAAAAAGCCGGTCGGGTCAACTCGTCCCGTGTTAGAATTGCAAGTTAGTTTCTTGGCCCATTTCATATAATAATTGGTCCAGAGACCTGTGGGCTAGCCACATAAGAAAAAATATTAAAAAAATACATACAAATGTTGCAACAATAATTTTATCTTGATGTTTCATATCTTTGTTACACTCCACGAGTTTATCATTAATAAAATTTAAACATGTTAAATAAACATAAAATTAATGTCTAGAACAATAAATATGTTAAAGTTTAATATTTCATGAACAAGAAACTAAAAAGAAATTATTATCTAAACTATTAAAAAATTATAATAATTAATTATCATCTCGACTTCAAAAATATCATTATTTTTATTCTATTTAAATAACATTGAATATAATAAACTTTTTTATTGCGGGTTCTGTAGGCTAATCCGTCCCATCCCGTTATTGGCTCGCACGGGCTGAAAAGATGATTCTTCCATCATCTCCATAATTTTAAATATTACAATTTTAATTATAATAAAAAGATCAAAATATTTTTAATGTTAGAGAAATAGATTAAAGATTAAGTGGAGATTCGGCAGAGGAGACAACATAAAGTGGGGGTGCAAGGTTGCAACTATCACAGTCGAAGGATGGTATTGGTTACGGATGGTTCAATAATTGCGAACTAAAGATAGTTCTGTCTCCTCCAAACTTTCAATGTAACCTTTCGATCAGGAGGTGTCTAACTTTAATGTGGTAACCAAATGCAAAGGAGGTGCAGCAACTGATGGAGGTGAAGGAGGCACAGGAACGGCAGAGGGGGTGCATAGAATACAAGGTGAGTGAAAAAAATGAAGAGTAAGGTTGGGTTAAAATATATTTTTAAAAGAGTAAATTTGTAATTTCATATTTAATATAGAGGTTACATGAAAAGAGTGTATCTTCTTTCTTATTAAACTTCTACTGAATCTTTAATCTATTTCTCTAACACTAGACATTTTGGTCTTTTTCTCATAATTAAAATTGTAATATTCAAAATTATGGAGACAGAGGAACATAGGTGGAGGAAGTATCCGTCTCTAGTAAGCTTAACTCATTTAAAATCAAGCATGGATACTATTATGTACCAAAAATTGAAAAGAGGAAGAAAAGAAAGATTTTGATTGAATAGAATGAAAAGAACAAGAAATAGGAGAGCACTATCTCCTGAGGGTTTCCCCTTCACAAAGAGCATTAATCTACAAAATTAACATCCTTTTTCTCTCCTCTCCTACCCATTGCTTATATCTAACTAACACCTCGAGTTACTAACTCATTAATATTCTAACTATCTTAAATAATTTCTCATCTCTTTATATCCTGACAGATATACTCTTACTTGTTCACTTTATACACCTCACTTCAGAGGAGTCAAACTCCTAAGCATTCACAAATTGCAGAGCACCACCCTATCATAAGATACCTGAACACTAAGTTAATATATGGATGGCACAAATGCAGAGAAACTAAAACTGAAAGATATACTAGTTTGCCATCTCACATTTTTATTCTTTGAAGCCATAAATGAACATAGTAGAGGAAACAAAACACCATTCAAAAGATTTTCCATAACCAGTCTAGTCAAACGAGGCTCGCCAACACTAAGAATGTCTTTGAAGTAGTACAGTTCATCCGCAATTTTGTCAGATTCAAGAATAATCCCATTTCTTCTTTTCTGAGTGTCTATTTTCCTGCTTCAGTATAAGGCAGTTAGCTCCATAGGATAAAACACTTCTTGAGTGCCTATAAAGTACCAAAAATTATTTGATTTTAAAATATTCAAATTAACATACTCTTTATCACAGACAAAAGCATCTAAGCGTAAGCATAGATCTTTTAATCTACAAATCAGGTCAGAGAAATATTCGGAAACTGGAGGAGTTGAAATAAATTGATAGACCTTGTCATCACTCACTGTAGAATCAAGATAAAAATGAAGCAAAGTTCAGAAATATATTACACTAAGACATGCTTATAACCTGTTAGCTATTCAAATAGAGAAGTATACCGTTGTAGATGTTCAGAACCAATGCACGTATAGCTGTCTGAATCATCTTTTCTTCATGCTGAGCAAATCTTAGAGCTTCAGTATACAAGGGAAAGGAGACTACAGCATCCTGCAGTCGAATTTTTAAACAAAAAGAATTTTAAAATACTTTTGCTGAATTCTGCTGGACAAAAAACCAGTCTCGTATGCACAGCAGAAATTAACTGAAGATGATTGTTCCCCCTTCGTATTACATTCACAAGGGGCAAAAGTTTTCTCAAAATTCATGATAGAGTGAAGTATGTAACTTCATCCAATATCTTTTCTGAACTACAATAGCATTACATTATCTTTGTCAATGAGGTTATTGATTGACTGAAATAAGCTAAACAACTGAGACATCACAAGTGCAACCATAAAATAATTCAAGCCTTATGTTCTTATCCAAAGTGGGAAGATAACGATCTTAATTTAACAGACAGCAGCTAACTGTTGCACTTGTATTTTTTGCACTTACTCCCTGAATATTCACAAGACGGCAAAGTGTGTCCCTATTTATTTTGCAGCTAATAGCCCTGAATGAAGAAACAAACAAAAGGTTAATTTATTCTATAAATTACTGTAACACAGCATAGAAAGAAATATGTGAAACAAATATCAGAATTACAAAATTGGCCCCCTTCCCAATACTATTTAAAATAAAGAAAGGAGAAAATGTAGAACACCTAACTGCTTGTCTTCAAACAAGCAGGGAAAACTTGCAATAAATGTTTAAGTGATAAAGTGAGATGCAAAGGAGATGAGGAAAGGAAAATACCTTAGGAAAGAAACATAGTATGGAGCAAGGTCTCCTCCATCAAATTTGAAGGGATGTGAAATAATGTTGTTGATATAACCATTGCTTAAGCAATAGTCTGCACCATGCAAATAAGAGACACTAAGTTATACTAAATACCAGTGACAGTACTATGCCAAAGAGCCAAGGATTGAGGAGGAACACTATATTTTGTAAAATGAATGCATCCTGCAGATATCAACTAAGTATGCATAAACAAGTAAAACTCAGGAGTCAGTGAGCTTAACCAGAGACATCAAAATATTAAATTAACCGTCTTACAAATTGAATGTTCACTGTCCATGTTTTGAATCATTATGCTAAGATACTGAAGCAGTGGTGCCTCAATTTTCGAATCTTGACTGATCTTGAGAATGTGAACAAAGTCCGCGAGCACTTGGCGCTCCATGAAACATCTAAATAATAATTTCAATCCATCACAATTATAAAAACGTCATCAAGAAAACAAGAACAGACAGATCCATACTCAAAAATGTGCGGATCTTGTCTATCGCCGTACATCACAATCTCCACAACAGACTGCAACAAATCCATCACAAGCTCCTGCAATAAAAGACACGCATAAATACATTGCAGTTTTTCATGCAAAGGAAAACGCTCACACAAATTGACGCTTGTTACCCTGTTATCTTTGTCCACAACTTTGATCTTCCGCAATTCATTTATTACATATCTGTAACCACATCAACAAGGTAAAAAAAAATCAACGAGCACCGAAAACAACCTCAAAATGCATCGTAGACATTCAATTCGTGACCGAAATTTACGAAGAATGAAATTAAGATGAAAATAGCAACGGAATATGAAAGCGAAACCTAACGAGGCGAATTCGATTAATGGCTTACTGGAAGTGTTGAAGGGAGAAGCGGTCGATGGATCGCCAGAGAGAGCGCAACATGGCGACGGAGATGGAATGAAAGAGAATGAAGAGAGTGATGAGGTGTGGTTGAAGAGCGTTTGGAAGAAGCGGTGATGGTGTTTCGCATTGTGGAGCGAAAACAAATGGTGCAATTAACAGTGGTTTTGTTGCCTGTTTGGTAGCGAGTTGCAATTCCACCCAACAACCTTTCAACTTATGAAACTTTCAAGACACTCTTTAACATATAACTAAAGGAACCCTTCCGACCCTTGCCACGCGGAAAATGGTCATGCAGTATTAAGTATAATAATTAGTTTAAGCTAATATAATTATTTTAATTTATGTCATTGGAAATAAACTAAATACTTTAAGAAAAATATAAATTATTAATTCAAAACAAAGTTTTTATCTAAACTAAAATTAAACATGGATTAAAGTTAAAGAAGCCGCAAAAGGTAAACACAAGCAGTTCACGTTCACAAGTAAATTTGATATAATCCAAACAGAAGAAAGGGATTGCTTTGTAGTAGTAATACTTTTTGACATAATTTTAGTAGTAATAAATAAGAATGCTGATACATAAAAGTTCCATGATTTCTAATATTACAAGTGCTACAACTACCACGTCAGAACTACCGTTTCCGTTGGTTACAAGTTTCGTGAAATTCAGATTCTCTGCTTCTCATCGTGAAATTCAGATAAATATACACATGTTCAAGAACCCATGAATGGAGCACGATTCTCTCGAGTCTCGCACTCTTTCACTATTATATATATGTGCCTACAACGTTATGCATAAACTACCAAAACGGCAAAACTGAAAAAATATTTATCTAACCTTCACCTTCACGATCTAAGATGCCTCCTCCTCTTATTTTCTCTATACTCTGTTTTCTCTCTGTCATCATCTTCACTTCATCATCCACACCCAACACCATCACCCTCCCTCTCTCCCACTTATTCACCACCCACCCTTCTTCACACCCATTCCACACCCTCAAACTCGCTGTTTCAACTTCCATCACAAGAGCCCACCACCTCAAAAAACACCAACCCAACCCACTCAAAACCCAAATCCACCCCAAAAGCTACGGAGGATACTCCATCGACCTCAATTTCGGAACCCCTCCTCAAACCTTCTCCTTTATTCTCGACACCGGAAGCACCCTCGTCTGGCTCCCATGCTCCTCCCACTACCTCTGCTCAAACTGCAACTCCTTCCACAACACACCCAAATCTTTCATCCCCAAAAACTCCTCTTCCTCCAAATTCGTCGGCTGCACCAACCCCAAATGCGCGTGGCTCTTCGGCACCAACGTTCAATCGCGTTGTTGCAAACAAAACAGTGCCGCCGCTAACTGTTCGCAGACATGCCCTGCTTACACCGTCCAATACGGGCTGGGCTCAACCGCCGGCTTTCTCCTCTCGGAAAATCTCAACTTTCCCGGGAAAATCCTCCCCGATTTTCTCGTCGGCTGCTCCATCGTCTCCGTCTACCAGCCAGCCGGAATCGCCGGCTTCGGCCGCGGTCCGGAGTCCCTGCCGTCGCAGATGAACCTCACCGGATTCTCTTACTGCTTACTCTCACACCAGTTCGACGACTCGCCGGAAACCAGCGACCTCGTCTTGCACACTTCCTCCTCCGACAACAAAAGAACAAACGGCGTCAGCTACACGCCATTTCGGAAAAACCCGTCGAGCAAAAACGCCGCGTTCGGCGCGTACTATTACCTCACTCTCAGGAGAATCATCGTTGGGGAGAAGCGCGTGCTGGTTCCGAAGAAGCTTCTGGAGCCTGACTTTGACGGTAACGGTGGGACTATCGTGGACTCGGGTTCCACCTTAACGTTCATGGAAAGGCCAATTTTTGATTTGGTGGCACAGGAGTTTGCGACGCAGGTGAACTACACGCGCGCGAGGGAGGTGGAGAAAAAATCAGGGCTGAGTCCGTGCTTTGTGGTGTCTGGAACGCCGTCGTTTCCGGAGCTTCGGTTTGAGTTCAGGGGCGGCGCGAAGATGAGTCTGCCGCTGACGAATTATTTCTCGTTGGTCGGGAAATCCGACGTGGCGTGTTTGACTATTGTGTCTGATGACGTGGCGGGTCCCGGCATGGCGGTGGGGCCCGCTGTGATATTGGGAAACTATCAGCAGCAGAATTTCTACGTTGAGTATGACTTAAGAAACGAGAGGTTCGGGTTTCGGAGTCAGAGTTGCAAAACGCGCGTTTAACCGTTAGGTTCAAATTAGTTGCAGAGCTGTAGTAGCATTGTGCTACTTTTCTTTTATTTTTCTTGATCTATTGTTATTCAATTCCTCAAGATTAATAATAAGTGAATCTATTTCAACTGTTGGTAAAAAAGTATCAAGTCTAGTGTAGAAAAGGATTTTATTTTTTCTATTTAAATAGATTTATTTATTTTAATATAATTTAAATTATATTTATCTAAGAATTAAAATTACAATTACTAGCAATCAAATTGTCGGTGATAATTATCAGAATTGTCAATATTTTTTTGTTGGTTAGGCCATGCCATCATTTTTATCAAGAGGTTAATTAGTTATGGCTTTTGACCACCAGGAAGTCATTAAAAAAATCATTAACACTCATTGTAATTAATTATGGTTCATGCAATGATGCTCAGTGCTAGACTATTGAAAATCGATTCTCTATTACGAAATTTTAATTGAACTCTTAAGTCATTTGTACAAAATTACCGAAATTTTAAGTTTTTTTAGTTATATTATTTTTAAATTATAACACTTACAGTTTCTTCATGAATTTCAATTTTATAATAATAAGAATAATTAAAATCATGTTTTAACGACGACTCTAATTAAAAATTTTAAGCGAAAATTGCATTTAAAAAAATGTCTCACATTTATTTATTTTTGTAATTTTTAAATTTTTATTTATTTTGAGAATGTCAAAAAGAAATTATACTGCTTTGGTAAAAATACCTGAATTTTTTCATCTTTGAGTTGAATATGAATCCTAGAATGCTTTATTAACTTTGCTTGAAAATTATATTCCTTAGACACTATTTCGTTCTTCCTTTGTCGTGCTAGTTAAAAAAAGGGAACTTTTTTCCAAAGGTATCGATTCCTATTTAATGTTCTTTGGAGAAAGTTGTGATTCAAGGATGGGAGGTAAAGTATTGGGCTATCTTTATTCTTTGCTCGCTTTTGCATTATTTTTCCTTTTTGTTTGTCCTTTGCACTCAAAGAACCAACCCACTTTTTCACTTGGCCAAAAGTAATATCATTTCGTGCCTTTGCATGATCACCAACACTATTGTGATGTAAATAAAATTGCAGTTTAGTTTTGGTGTTCGATCATTAGCATGTGAACAATGTATAGAGATGAAAAAGGATTTGAGTTTGTGAAAAAATAAAAGTAATAATTAAGGTTGAATTGAACGTGGCATTGTGTTAATTGATGGGTTTCAAAAGGTTCTTTATGAAGTGAAGTTGTGATTTTTTTAACTTGATAGTGCACTAAAAAGAGTGGTGAGTTAGAGTGAGATGGTGCATGGGTCCTAAAGCTATATCATCACTTAACTTTTCATGGGTTTGTTGATGTTAGATTGCTTAACATGTAAGTCTACAGTTTTTTTTCTTCTTGGGGCCTTCAATTAAGACAAATCACTTTTGTACAGCAATTTTTATATAACTCTGAGAGATGAAGAGAACAAAAAAAAGTGTAAAATAAAGTTTATAATGTGATAAAAAAATATTATTATATTCCTTTTATTAATTTTTAAATGTTTTTATTGTATTTTAGTCAACTTTTTTATTTATATTTAATTTAAAATTCAAAATTATACTTAAATTAATAATAATAATAATAATATGAAAATAATGATGATAATAACATAAATGTTATAGGGAATAATAACAATCCTAAAAGTGATGATGATTATTGTACAAGTCTGAAAAAGAAAAATGTTTGAAGTTGTTTTTAAATAATAAAAAAAACAGTGTTAAAACAGAGAGGGAATAAGTCTGTATTTATATGGGATTATAAATCATCAAAAGAAGGAGTTATTATTTAAAAGAATGTAAGGAATAGTTGTTATGTTAAGAAAAAAAATAAAGGAAGTGTTATTTTTTCAAAAGTTAAAAGAAGTTATATAAAAAAATTACACAAAAAGAAAAACTGTTTTGTAGATGTGCGTCCACCAATACTATAAGACGATTTTTCAACCATAAAAAAAGAAAGATTAGATGTGTCCACATTTTGTTAATTAACTGAATTTTTTTTCTTTAATTTCTTGAATGATTTACTTTTCTTACACTTCTTATCTCAAGTTTACATTCTATATTTTCATCTCTTTGTTTACTTCAAATTTTAGCATTAAGAATATAAGTCCTTATAATTTCAATTGACTTATTTCATGTTCAAAATTTAAAGCATTGTTTTTTTTTTTTAAATCAATTAGAGTATTTACATTTAAAGTTTTGTTTTCAAAATTTAGTAGTTCAATCATGATTCTAAACTTATTAAAAACTCCTCACGGGTAAGTTAACTTTTATGTATTTACTTATGAAAGTCATATTCTTATTAAAATAAACATAAAAACGTTTTTCTTGTTTTTCTTAGGAATTTATTGTTGCATAGAATTTTGTTATTTTGGATAAAATCACTGTACTTTTTCTTTAATTGAAATTTAAAATTGAGAAATTGTTAGTCTAAATAAAAAGAAAAACTCATAACGCATAAACCAATTTTCTTTGTTTATTTAAAGAGTATTTGGATGAAGGTTTTTGAAATTTTTGTCAATTAAAAAATATTATCAATAAAAAAAACTCCTAGAAACACTTTTATATATTTCTAATACAGTGTTCTAACTAAAACCATAAGTGCTAATTGATATGGGGAGACCAATGAATACGGCCGAGTAGTTTGAAATTTGGGCTTCTGTTTCTTCTTCCAATGGATTAGGCCCAAATTCAATTTCAAGTCCAGTAAGTAAACTACAACACACCATTTTAAAATATAAGCAAGAATGGGATGCATATATAACATCACAAACTCTAATTTCACATCATTTTTATTAAATATACGGCTAAAAAGTATAGTATTTTCAGAGTTAAAAAATTACTTAGATGGTAAAATTCACACAGTAGTGGTAGTTGAGTGATAACATTTATAACTAAACTTGAAATTTATATTATCAATTATATTCTATCATGCATATATTAAACATGTTCATTATCCTAAACTCCAAATCTCAAATTTGTGTTATTATTAGATTTTATTTTTCATCAATTAACAATACATGTCATTTAAATATTTTATTTTATCCTAGGTAAGAAAAAATATAGAGTAGGATGCAGAAGTGATGTTGTGTAACTGATAACTGATTTTGATTTATTTTTTATAGATCTAATAACTGATTTAGATGTGTGGGTGATAGGGATAATGTTGAAAAAGATACTTGACGGTGGTACACAGAATATAATATGTTCTTTAGCAGGAACATGGAAAACTCAATTCCAACGTGGCAAAGGAAAAGTGCGTCAACAAAATCTAAGTTCGTCGTGGGAGATTCATTGAACATGTGTGTGTGTTTGGATTTGATGCTTACTACAGATTGTCGTGTAATTTTTCCTTTCGTTGTCTTTTTGCAATCCCATGTTCAAACACTTCAAACCATACATTGCTTTCACTTCTATCTATGGCAGACAACAATTCATCAAATCATAATACGTTTATATAATTCTTCCACCTTCATTTCTCTCACCTTAGTCGGCAAGGCGCGTAAATTCCTTGTTTTCAATCTTCAAACTATTTTAATATATCAAAAAAAGTTTTTAAAAATGTATTATTATTATTATTAGTAATATTAATTCTCAATTGTTAGTTTTATCAAATCTATACATCAAATTAGATCACTGATACGAGTGTTGAAAGTTATTAGGTTTTCATATACGGTCGTTAAATATTTGAAGGAGGAAAAATTTACATGAATAAAAAGTTTATATATATGTATGTATAATATCTAATAAGTCCGAACTAAAAGAAAGTTTTAGGTATATTGTATTGCATTGTTTTCTTTAAGCTCATATAATTATATTTTTATTTCTATATTTAAGAGTAGGTATTGTAAGATCTCGCCTAACACCTTTCAACGATAATAATCTTGGTAACGAAAGACTAGACAAATTTATAAATGCTATGGTTGGACTAAATTATAGATATTACTCTATTAAATTTTTTTATCCAAATACACTGCAAAAATATTAAACAATTATAATAATTATATATAAAAATATATTAATACTGGTCTATTATGTAAATTAATTTCAAATAATGCTAATATCTGCTCTAGTATAATTTCTTAAATCTTAAACCCATGCCGAAAACAATAAAAAAATCTTTCAAATTAAGACAACGTATATAGAAAGAGAAAGGGAGAAAACTTATAGTCAAACAGGAGATACTGTGTTGAAGTAAGAAGATTACGATCATAATTCATATCTTCGAAATCATATGCAACAATATTGCAATTTTATCTCTCTCACTAAATTATAATAAACATTTTTATAAGCTCTGCATTTTAATTAATATTAGACTGTTCACTATCTTAATAAATATAGGTGCTAAAACAAGTCAACATATCTTGATCCACCGTCAGTAATCTTAAATAGAAGCGAGACAAATTCACATGATCAAGAATTATGAGTTGAAAAATATACTTCAAACTTGCTTAAAAATATAAATTTAATTCTTTTTTATTCCATCGCTCGTTTATTTAACAATGTATACATACATAATGATATAATTATATTTATATATTTTGATGGATTAAAGGGTAAGTTGGATGGATCAACTTTCATTTAGTTATGTTGACAAATTTGAACATCACGAATTAAGATTGGTTGAATTACTTGGTATGTGATACCATTTTTTAATAAGTTAAAAGTTCTGTCAAACCATGACTTTTATATGTTTTATCAGCCTAACATTCAAACACCAGTTAACATGTATGATTTAAGATAAGTGTTCATGTGGTGATTCTATGTTGAGAAATTGATAATAAATCCATTTTTTTATTTTATTAATATTTTCAATTAAATCCCAAAAAATGGTACTATTTTCTTTACTAAAATTCACCTAAGCACACTTATGTTTGACTAAATTTTTTTCAGTGAACTAGAGGGATGAGAGAATTTGAGCGTAGACTTTGTGCAATCTGAAAATTATTTACAAAATTATTTGTCGGCAAAATTTACTTGTAGTGTTCTAAGAAATTAACTCGTCTTCAGACTGTGGAAGACGATCTAAGCCACCTTAGTAATCGTTTTTTTTTTTTTCATGAAAATGTTTTATTGCACAATCCTGCGTTTTACTCTCTTATTTTCTTTTATTACAAAAGTGAAGCCTTTGATCCAGATCATTTAACAATTGCATCTTAATTATCAACAACCTAACAAAAATTTATGTAAATACATGCTAAATATGCATTTTGCTTACTGATGAGACTGAACATTTTGCTTACCTTTGTTAACAGCTATCATTGTGGTTCAGCGGAGAATAAATAATTTTTCGAGCGCAAGAACTATATAAAAGGATGTGTTGAAAAAGTTGTTTTTAGTATTTTTTTTTTTTCTAAAAAACTTTCTTTTGAATCTTGGATGTATCACATTCTTTAATTTATATAAATATTTTTGAACATACATATTGTATATTTATCTTTTAATATCTATTATTTATATTTAATACGTGACTTAAATTCATAATTAAATTTTTAACAAATTTAACGCCGTAATATTTAACACAATTTCAATACATTTAAATCAAAATAATTTAAAAATACAAGTTTATTAGTTCTTTTTATTTGGAGATATCATATTTGAAAATATCTTACTTCCTAATAAAAAACAACTCGAACACCTAAAATTTCTAATTTCAAGCAAATAAAACTCCAACTTATAATGAACATCTACATTTATTAATATTTTTTACTTATTTTAGATAAATAGAATATAAAACTTTCATACTTAGAAAACGGAAAAATAGTTAGAATCAATTATAAGAGAACGATAAACTTACCTGAATTAATATTATAATGAGCCTATTTCAATTTACTCTTAACTAAACTAGTTATTGAACAATGTAATGTGATAGTGAAAATGATACACAATTAATATTGAAACCTAGAGAGAATGTAAAACTTATAAAGATAAAGTTGATAAAAATGAAAATAAATTATTTTAAATCTATTTATAAATTTTTTATAAGAAAATATTTCGTTCTCCATTTGCTTTAAACTATATCCACTAAACTCACAATAATTGAATCTTGCATAAACTCTCAATTTATTTAGGTAATAAGATTGATCTTTTAAATATATTCAATTGTTTAGAGTTGAACATGAGTATAATAAACAGTTGTTGTCTTTAAAACATCATTAAAATTAAACTTTCAGTAAAATATTTCAGCACATTCACTTCAAATAGTAATATACTATCACATCTTCTTGCCTCACTAATTAGAGGACATTATTTTATTGTTATCAAAATAATTTCAGTGACAACAGCTAACTGCGAAAAATTAAAAATAAAAAAAAAACAAACATGAAGAGAAATTTTTTTGTAGGAGATGAAGGATAAACGAAGAAAGACTGTGTGGAATGTCCAATCACAGTTCATCACATTACATCTGTTCATCATTCTTGTTTTGATGGACAGGACTACTCATAATAAATGTTATTTTATTGACACAGACGTCTTCTGCACTTCACGTCCATCTTTATTACGCTACTCTAAACATAGATCACAAACAACAGATACCAAAACGGAAAACAAAAATCCAAATTATGTCAAATAAAAAAAAATACCATGTACATGGATAAAATAAAAATATATATTCTATAGTTTTACAGATAAGATAAAACTTGAATTTATTTTCTCAATTATACATTTTTTCTAAAGAAAATAACTCCAATAACTTCTGTTTACTTTAATTACACCAATAAATTTGTTTATCGTTAATAACTATAATTTAGTTCTAAAAAAAAGTCAAATTCTGAAATTTTAATAATTATTACTTACGTCAGTAAAAGAATAAATTAGTTAGAACTTCTGGATAATGTTAATATATTTAATGTTATAAAAGGTGTGTTAGACAAAAAAAAAATCTGAATAAAATATGTAAAATATTTTTAATAAACAAAGTGTTATATTTTATAAAGATTCATAAGTACAAAAAAAAATTCATTTTCAAGTATTTTTTACTATTTTTCAAAGTATAAGTAAATCTAATAATAACACATAGATACTGTACAAATAACTCATATAAGCTCATTTTTACATAATTAAATAAAAGATTCATAATCGAATTTCATATTGAAAAATAACATGAATACTTTACATATATTAAACTAAATTAATAGTCCCAATTAATAAATCTATTACTTAACACATAAAATTAACTTACAAAAAAGATTTTAAAACTTGTGACTAAAGCATATTTACATCCAAATCTTTTAATTTAAGATATTATTGAAAAATTAAATTAGTTTTTCTTAACGAAAATCGAATATCTTTAATCTAACTTACACTACAAAATTTTGACTAACAATTTAAACATATTATTAAGATTCCAAAATAATATAAATTAGATAAATTGAAAGATTTTAAATTAATTTAAAATTAAAGTTATTCTAATAAAAGATCTTATCAAACAATTTTACTTTATTCATAAAAAAGAAAAAAAAATTTAAAAAATAATGATTAGATTAAAATAACACTTAAATAAATATTTTTTTAATTTATATAAAATTTTCACTTTAATAATAAAATATTTATATTTTCATTATACTACTTCTATTTTAAAGTTATTTCTGTAAATCCTTACAACTATAAAATTTAGAAAAAAAAAATGATGTTTTAAAATAATAACATATTAAAATAATTTATTTTACAAATTATTAAAATTTATATTAATTTAATTTATTTTTTATTTTGATATTTTTTTAATCATTTATATAATAATATTTATTTATAAAATATTAACTCATATAGTCAATTTTGAATAAAATTATAATGGACCATATATATATATATATATGCCCTTTTTCTTTTCCACCCTCTTCTTCCTTGCATGTGTTCTCTGTCTCCATCACTGTGAAATCCGAAAAGCAACAAGACATTTGCATTTTCCAAAAAGGTCCTTGTCTTCATTCAAAAACAAGGTTGGTCCACAAATCACCGAAATTATTGTTCTGAAACACATATGTTGAGAAATACAGACACAGGGTTTTTGGCTGTAGCTTTCATCATCAGAATTGCGTTAAATCCACACCATATAACACACAGTGCATATGATAATAGTTCCTTTGTTGAACCACTTGATTTCATGTACTGAACATTTTTCTTTTACAAAAACATTAAAGTTTCCTATTTACTACTATTTCAAGTGTCTACAAAAATGAAGATGAAACAAGATTATTAAGAGAGAAAAGAGGAAACAGGAGCACGAGAGAAGGATGAAAGAGTCGGTTACGTTGCCGGCGCGTTGATGCACGTGCACATGATAACCGTAGCTTCCAACATCAACGTCTGATTGGTCCCACGATGTTCCTTCTGCGGTCTCAGTCTGAAGACAGTTTTGATCCATCAACGGCTACAACTCTTCTTTCTTCTCAACACAAACCCTAGTTGTGTCGGCAAACACATCCTAACCAAACAAATTCAACCATTAATTCCTATCATTTTGTTTCTATTAATCAACGTTCAATATCTTAACATCAATGTGTTTTTTTAGTCCCACTTCCTTCCACCATATAATACTTTATTTATAATTTTCCTTCATCCCACTTTTTACTTTTATGTCTATAATATTTCCTAAACATATTTTTCTTTTCAAAATTCAACTATTCCATTCAAATTGATTTTTCAACATCTTTTACCTAAAATGGAAAAGATAAGAACGTTTAAAATATATTTTTAAAAAGTTTAATTTTATAATTTTCAATTATAAATAATAATTATATTATTTTAAATTTTTCAAAATTTTAAATAGCGCTTATGTTTTTCACTGATTATTATTATTATTATATTAAAGAATACATTTCTTGTAATTATATTTTTAGTTTATTGTCAATAAAGTATTAAATATTGGAGTCTCTAGTTATTTTTAACTCAAACTTATATAATTTAAAATAATAAATATAAGGTAACGTGGGAAACTCAGTTGAAGGTTTGAAGGAGGAGTTCACCATTACATGTAAATTGCATATAGTTTGTAATGTTCATTTAACTCAAAAAGTTGATTTAGGAGGTATGCTCCTTATATTTCCATCCCAATGAGGATGAATTGGCCTCACTCTTCCCTATATATAATATTCACTTACATAATCTTCGTATTTTTGTAAGTAAATTAAAAATTGTTTAAGAATGGAAATAGTGTATTTTAATATTAAAAAAAAAACTATAAATAAAAAATAGTTATTTCAATGTTTAATTTAAAAGAAATACTGTTGTTTTTAAGTTTTTTCTCCATTTTTTTTTATTTTTCTAGAAATATGATAAATCCGTTTGAAGACCGGGGAATATGTTATAGAATTTTTGATAAATAATATAACATGTTTATTGATCAATTTATTTTCAAAAGTAAATTTCTCTTCACTCATTTTTTAGTTAATTTTGAGAAATTTTATATATCTCAAGGAAACTTGAATATATGTGGAGTTTATAAAATTAAAATAAGTCTATGTTAGTTCAGAATTGCATAAATATATTTTAATTATTTATTAAAACTTTTTCTATATATATTTAGTCATCTTGTAAATTTTGTGAAATTAGAATTTTTAGTTTGATGTTAATAATTTAGTTTTTAATGGTCTCTTAAAATAGGGTATCAGAATGCTGATGTGGTGAAATTGTTTTGAAGTATGATAAGCCAGTAAGTAATTAATATGACAAAAACTGATAAAACATTTGATATTAATGAGTAAAATTCCACTTTTGTCTGTAAAATGAAAACAGAGTTTTAACCCTTTTGTTTTGTGTGCTGCTGCACTTCTTTTCTTGATAATGATTTCAACTGACTTGTGTGGTCTTACAAAGTTTGTAAGGAAGTACTTTATATTATTGTTAATCTGAGAGGGTGTTTTATGACAGAGAAAAAGAAAATGTTCATGGATGATTCAATCCAATCAGCTGTCCCATAGATTCTTGAAAAAATATAATACGTGTTTCCCGAGAGAAGATGAAGATGGTATGAATCAATCAAGAATGAAGTGGAAATTGCATAAATCAAGCAAAAGTGTAATCATTACCTGCCAAACCGATTGATCGAAGTTGCATTCTGCATTCTGCAAAGGGTATTCACGACTTCCAAAGCCTTCTTTTCCTACTCTATTACCTTCATCTTTTCCTCTGCTACATAACCTAGTACCTTACTATCTCATTTTTTTTTTCTAATAACAATTATCATATATCCAACGGTTATATGAATTGTATTTTTGTAAGTTGTTAGTTTTTTATTTAAGTTACATTTTTTCAATTTTTTTGTTGTTTTCTACTATCTTTCTTATTTAGGTTTGATATTTCATCATTTATGTTGTTGTTGAATGTAATAGAATTACTATATTTATAATTTTTGTGTGATTATTTAACATTGTATTGTTGATGAAGAAAAAAATTGAGTTGGTGTTCTCTTTTTGTATTTATTAATTTGTAATGATTTTAAAATATGGAAGCAGGAGGGGAGATGAGAGACTTATTGAGAAAATAAGAGAAAAATAAGTATGACGAAAATAAATTACATTTTTGTTTTGATTTTTAGGTGTACGAAGGTTATGTGACAAAACGAATTAGTATATTTTATAATGTTTTTCATGATTTCGTTTTTTGTATTAGTTTTAATTATGATATTTCTGATAACTTTGTCATATTGTAATAATTTTTGTAATAATTTTTTTATGTTTTATTTGATTGAGAAAGTAAATTTTAAAAAAATATGTAAAAAGTTTAATTATTTGGATAATAGACAATAAGAAAAAATAATTTATAAAAATTTTAAGTAATGTAATAATTATAGTTCATAAAATAATTTTTTAATAAATGAAGTTATAATTAAAATTAATTTAAGATTAAGTATAATTAATTTTTTGGATATGATTAATAAATTATTATTTTATAAATTTATTTTAATTATTATTATAATTTTAATTTTATTCTTATTATTTTTATTATCATTTTATAATTTCACTATTTTTATTATTATAATCATTTCTTTTTTTTATTATTATTAACTTTTATTATTAATATTATTAATAATTTAATTTTATAATTATCTTATTTTAATTATTATTATTTTATAATTTTATTAAATTTATTTATTGTCAATTTAATTCGTAGTATATTTTAAAATTATATATTATTTTAAAATAAAAATAAATATTTTTTATTTTTTATTTAATTATAATTTATTAAAATAATTATTATATATAAAAGAAATAATCTTTCTTCGAGCATCAGCGAAAAATGATTTTGAAGAAATTTTTTAATTTTTCCTAATCTTTTATCTTGTTTTTCGGACTTTCACCACATTTCAATCCTTACTAACTTTTTGTTGGTTCATCCAAACATATTTTTATTGTCTCTCAACCTCACCCTCTATTATAGGATTGTTTTTCCTGGATTGGGAAACAGAAAATACACTCAAGTCCATTAAATTATCATTCCATTATTTGGTAATTGGTGATGATTAATGAAATATAATTTTCAACATTCCTAATAATTAAACAGTTAAAAAATTAAACAACATAATTTTAATCCAATTTAATTCCTCTAATTTATATTATCATAATGACAAAATTAATTCATTAGATTTTGGATTTTCACTTATCAAATTCTATTTAAAATTAATTTTAAGCACAACCACAAAATTTTAATATTTTAATTAATCAATCACACCCAACAAATATTCATTTTAAATAATTTTTAACTGTAAGGATAAAACTTGATCTTAAAATTTTATAAATTAAAAAATATATTAATTATACTTATAACATCATTAAAAAAAATTATAATTTTTTTTTCATTTCTCACAATTTTATCTTTAACTCAAATAATCTTATTTTTCACTCACTTTTACTTATAATATATTATTTCCTACTTCCTCAAATCTAAACATACTTTGATTGTTTTTTTTTTTCCTCAGAATCTTTGAATTGTGTTAAATTTTGTTTTTCTTGATTTTTCTTCCACCTCTATTAATATGATATTTTGTTCTTTTTGTTAAAAAGAATTAGTCTTATTACTTGTTGTTATCACCTTTATTACTTAGATCATTTCAAAAATTATAAATCATATAAAATTTAACAAGCATATCCCTTTTTCATTCAACATTCAATAAAATATTCAAATGATAAGTAAAAAATCTTTGGTGGAGAAAATATGAGTTATAAAGTCTCTCATATTTTTTTTAGAGATAATAGTTATGATGATGTTTTTAATAACATTAGTTTTCTTAATAAACTTGATCTTCTTTTATTTGATATTTGACCTTTCAGTGTCATTTTTACTTTTTAAGAACTTGTTTAATTTTTTGAAATTTATATTTTGTTAGTTATTTAGAACATGCTTATTCTTTATGAATTATATATATAATAATTTTTTTCTGTGTTTCCAACATCTACATGGTTTTGTTTTTACAAACAAACTTTCTAGTTAAGTTTCTAACCTCTTCAAATTTCTTGTTATTCCATCCAAGCAGTGATTATGAATTATGTAATATTTAGTTTGGAAATTATGTAATCAATTTCATCTTCCAATGGAGGATGGAAAGAAAAAGTTTTTCCACTATTGCATTTCTTCCATGAATTGGAAAAAAATATTTGCCAACATGTATACGTTAAACAAATAAAGAGAGTTAAATATCATTCGAAACAAAATAATCTGCAAAGTAAAAAATCAAGTCTTGTTGATATATAATCTGCAAAAGATACAAAATAATATGATAATATCAAAACATCATAAATTTTATTTTATTTTTTTTAAAATGGAAAGGAATAACAAACCAGTCTTATTGTCATTACCGAATCTACGAACAAAACTTCAACCTCCTTAACAATTTCCAATGGAACTACATCTCCATTAACGTTAGCTCTAATCAACTTAGGCAATCTGTTGAATTTTCCTGTCATAATTGGCTTTGATATTCCCTGATCTCTTGTGACTTCCAATTCCTCTAGATTAGGAATCTTAGAGAAAAGATGTAGAAAATCTTGACCATTTTGGAAAGTAACACGATGCAAATGCAAGATTTGAAGTAAGGGCAAATCAACACAGAAAATATCTTTCACGGTTGCCGATTTGAGAATTACAAGAGTTTTACAGCTAAAAATCACATATGCCACGTAATGTCTATGTCCCAGATTAAAGTGGAGATGTTAAAGTTTACAACTTCCTCTGGTTGCAGCTTCAAACAATGTCTGGATAGTTGTAGGATCCTTATAAGGGAACCACATTTAAAAGGAAAACATTTAGTGCCTAATTAATGGAGAGGTTGGTGGGAATCACGGGAAAACAAAAAAGAGTATACTGAGTGATGAAAGTGTAACAAGTTAGAAAATCTATTAAGCAGAAATGGTAGAAGTGGAATGAGAACTTGATTATTATATTATTAAAGTAAAAACAGATATTATAAAAAAAGTAAGTAGTCAAGTCTCATTTCCACTCAAGTCATCATCTTTCTAAAACTCCTAATCCTCTTTTTCCTCTGACTTCTCTTTAAGTCTCTGCTTCCATGCCTCATCAGTTTCTCAAGCAGAGCCTACCGTTGAACTCGTGACGGAGAATAGAATAAGTATACACGATCAAAATCTTCGTTAGAGTAAGTTCGTTCTCTGCCCCCTTCCCTTAGAGCCATTTTTAGGATTTTGATTTCTTCTTCCTTATGAGCTTGCATGTGGCATATGAGTTATCAAATAGTGCTCATGTAAGCTCAATTCCTTAGTGTTTTCGTCTGATCGTTGATCAGAGGACATTTTAATACAGATTTGAGTTCTTGACAATCTTAAGCTTTGAGGCTGTTAGAGAGAACTTCTAGTGCAATTCAGGTAAGGGAAGCTGACTTGCATGTTACCTGATTCCAGTTTGTATGTGATTTAGGATTTCATTCAAATTATATCTGTGAAAATGCATCTGTGATGGTTTACTTGCTGGCATGAAACTTAAGTTGAGTTGTTGATTGTTTATTCATTCTGGTATGTATGATGAGTATGTGGTAATTGATGGAATGCAAGTTTAATTTTTGGTTAAGTTAGTAATCTGAGACATGTGTAGTAGTTATGTGGTAGTAATACCTGCATAAATTGTCTCATAAGTTATGTTTTCTGTATAATTTGCTCAGCCGAAAGCATTTCGCCCAAGCGAGAATGGTTTCGAGTAGCAATTGTGCTCTCTGGACTATTTTCGCCCAGGCGGAAAGTTTTTCTCCTAGGCGAGAAAGTTTTTTCGCCCAAGCGAGGGTACAGTCACCTAGGCAAAAAAGCCCCTAGAGCTAGTGTGCTCTCTGGAGTGTTTTCACTCAGGCGAGAAATCCTTCGCTCGGGCGAGGATATATTCATGCCTAGATGAGAGTATTTTCGCTTTGGCAAAATGGCAATGCTCTCTGGACTACTTTCGCTCAAGCGAAAGACTTTTCGCTCAGGCGAGTGGTATTTTCACTCGGGCGAAATTTGTCTCGCCCAGGTTTTTTTTTTTTTTGGCTTTTTATTTCTGAATAGTTAGCTTTTTTGGAATGCAATATATGTATTTAGTAAAATAGATTAATTGATAATTTAAGTTTAATTATATCGATAGTTTAGTGATTTCTTTAAATGTTAAGATTGAGATTTAAAAGTGAATGAATGCATTAGTAGAGATCTATATTATAATGTCATATTGTTAAGAGTGTTGATAAAGTTGGTTAAAGCCTAGGCATAGTGTTTTCAGAAAAGAAAACACCCATGTTTTGAGATAATTAGGAAGTGCATTGTCTAAGAATATGATCAATAATGATTGATATCCTGGCTCTACTAGTAATAGAAATCAAATAGATGATCATTACTAGGTGGTGAGAGTCGAAGGAGGTCTGAACTGGGTGACTGCAGCTTGAAACATAGCTGGTCAGAAAAGTCTCAGGGAGACTAACCCTGTCATACATGATTGATGATTCATTTGTGTGGGGATTGTGTGGATTCACAATTTGGAGATGTATGACAGGTGCATATCTCGGGGTCTATTCAATGCACGAGTCTTCCGGAAGTATGAGTCATGTTTGTAGTGTGTTAGATCCTTATATTGTGATTATACATGAAATTAAATATTTTTGATTTGTTAAAATTTGGTTAGCTTACCCTTTGTTTTTGGTTGTGTTGTGTTTGATTTTTCTGTCTGTGATGATCGTGTCTTGACACGGGAGCAGATGGTGCTGGAGATGGATCTTTGGGAGATCATCTAGGTTGAAGGATGCTGTTAGGAATAATATTATATTTTGAAAAACTTATATATGATATTGTAAATATATTTTGAAATTTCAGTTTAGCTTTATTATATAATTTTAATGCATGTTAACTATGAAATATCGTGATATACATATGATATTAATACTTTAGTTGTCATAGAGAAGTTTTAATCTTGTGAAGTGGTAAAAAAAATATACTGGGTCAAAATTAAAATCTTAAGAATCAAAATCTAAATAGGGAACTGAATGCCATAAACGGTTTCAGCTCTTTGAGAGAAGACTTGTTGCAACAACTTGCTTAGTTGGGAGAAAAGAGAGAATATAACAAAGGATTGGGTCTGGTAAACTAGTAATCCTATCATCCTCATTCATGATTGAGAATTGGGTATACACCTTATATAAAAAGCTTAGGGCTGTTTCCTGTATATCAGGGGTTGAAAACTTTCATTATAGTATAATTTATTGTTAATAATGTAAATGTACGGTAAATAAGTTTATTTTAGTAGTTTATAATATTTTTTAAGTTTGTTACTTTTATATTAGGTAAAATTCCTAGATTTTAGCATGAGGAAATTTATAATTATTATTTTATTCAAATTAATTTTATATTTATTTTAATTACTTAATTACAATTAATTTTACTTATTATATATTTATCAATCAATAAAATGGTTTCATCACCATAAAATATTGAAAAAAATAGAAGAGAATATTAACTATCTTAAAATTTTATAATAATCTAACTATTTTAATTACAATAGGAACACAATTTCTTGGTATATTCATCATTTATTCACATTTGAAAAAAAAAAGTACGCAAAATAAAAATAAAAATACACCATTTAAAAAATTTTATGTAAAAATTACACCGGTTTCAAAATTTTGTCTCAAAACTTCTCTCTTTTTTTTCACAATTCTCTTGTGTTTTTTTTCACTATTTTAGGATGATGAAATTATAATCATTATTTCATTCAAATTAATTTCATGTTTATTTTAATTACTTAATCGTAATTTATTTCAACCCTTAAATATTTATCAATAAACAAAAATATTTTGTTATTATAAAATCCTAAAAAAAGCATAAGAGAATCTTAATTACCCAAGCAATTATTCATATCTTATATTAAATTATGCAACATTAACACAGTTTATTCACATATTAACTATTTACTCATATTTGAAAATAAAAATATACCATTTAAAAGATTTGACCTAAAAATTATACCTTGAAAATCTTGCCTGAAAACTTTCATTATGGTATAACTTATTGTTAATAATGTAAATGTATAGTGAATAAGTTTATTTTAGTAGTTTTCATTTTTAAAGTTTGTTACTTTTATTTTGTTCATACAATGTTTAACAAGTTTTTTATATTTTATTAGTTATTTAGAACATGTTTAGGCAACTGTTTCTAGCATGATACAATTTACTTTTTGTACTTAATAAATTTTTAATATATTAATAATGACCTTATTGTTTTATTTTAAAATTTACCTATTAATTAATTTTTCCCTCTCACGTGTCACCGAGTCATAAATAAGTACAGTATTAACAAACTTTCTTGATAAATAATAAAAAATAATCTTATAATATTAAAAAATATCTGTATTTTTTCTCAACCAACATTAAATTAGTTATCACAAAACTAAATAACTAAATATTTGAAAATAACGTGTGCAACTGAATTTTAAAAATTAATCATATTAAGTTGTAAATATATTAAAAATCCAACATCATTTTTATTATTGTTAAAAAAATAAAAATGTATCATATTTTTTAAAACTTAGCCTACATGCTGCACGATATATACTGCTTCTGGTATTTAACAAATGCTTAATTTGCCAACCATCTCCCCATTACTTTTATTTTAAAATTTATTTATTAAATATTTTTCTCTCTCTCTCATACTAAGTCACATATAGAAATCAGTACAATTAAGTAAAAAGCTGTTAACTTCTCTCTTTCTTCATACATATTAACGAACTTTTTTGATAAATAATAAAAAAATCTATTAAATATTAAAGAATATTTATATATTTTTTCAAGTAATATTAAATTGCTTATAAAAAAACTAAATATTTAAAAATAATGTGTTAAACTGAATTTTTAAAATTAATCCTATTAAATTGTAAATATCTTAACAACATCCAATATTATTTTTATTATTGTTAAAAAAATAAAATATGAAAAAGATGTTTATGTAAATGTTAAAGAAAAAAAATTATTTAATATATAAAATAACAAAGATATTATTGGTATTTAAGAATTTGTTAACTGTCTTAAAATTTTGTTAAGGACAAAAAGTAAGTTGTATGGTGCATAAAGCAACTTCTACATATTTATTGTATCCATTTATTAACTATTTAGTTTTTATCTTGATTCTTTTAGTATTAATTAAATTTGTAGTATTTTTTTCGCATTAATTGAGTTTTATGTTGGACATGTTTTTTTATTATGTTTATTTATGTATTTGATTTGATTAACTTAAATTTAATATTTAAAATTCGAATAAAATGAATACGAAATATATTTTTTTTGAAACTAATTATTTATAACAGAAACAAACAGTATATTATTATTATTTGTAAATAAATAACTATTATTATAATTATAAGGCATACAGTATTATTTAATATCTGGATAAAATAAAGTAAAAAATATATTTATATCTAGATGTAATGGTTTATTATTTAAAATAAACAAAACAAAAAATAATAATTTTTTTTTCATATCCTTAAAGACAAATTTTTCAAATTAGTGTAATTTTTTTATGAGATTTCCTAAATGGTGTAATTTTTTTTAGTTCCATATTTGAGTAAATGGTGTCCAATATTATTGTGAATAAATTATGCAATAATAACACAATTTAATTTAAAATTATGTGAAATCGTGGAAAGAGAAAATGATTTTTTAGTCTATTAAATGAAATTGTGCAATAAAAATACGATTTTAATTAAAATCCTTATTGTACTGCACCATTTGAGGATGATTAATTCTCGTTCATATATTCTGTTTTCTCATATTGCATTGGATTGTGCATATAACATTAATAGAATTAATTCATAATATTTTATTGAATATATAATTATTGAAATTAATTCTCATTAAATAATTAAATTAATGTGAAGTTAATTTGAATTATTAGCTCTGAAGAAAAGTTACTTGTTGTGAAAAAAATGTATGTAAAAGGTAGTTAAAGAAAAAGATGATTTTTGTGTAATGAAAATATAAATTATTTGAACTGGTTAGATTTTAAATATCTTTTTCATTCTTAAAACTACTCTAACTCTTTTTTTTATATAAAAATAACTTTTGCTGTAATTTTATAAAAATTCTCAAACTACTTTTGCTCTTTTTTTTCTTTTATAAAAAATCATAAATTTATTTAGAATTTTTTGCTTTGTAAAACTATTTCTGTTCTTTTTTTTCTTTTATAAAATTTAGATTTTTTTACTTCTTAAAACTACTTTCACTCTTTATTTTTTTTTTATTGAAATGAAAATTATTGGTTACATTAACAAACAATTTTTTATTGAAATGAAAATTATTGGTTACATTAACAAACAAGGATATAACTAAAGGATGCATATCATTTCTATTTAGTATTTATTTATGACAAAAGTTAATTATAAATATCTCTCTTTATATATATATATATATATATTTATTTATTTATTTATTTGTTTATGCACTTTAAAGGATTTTGTACATATTATACTTTTAAATTGGTTTGACAATCTATTTTAATATATATTTTGTTTGAAAAATGATATCATTCATGTTTATTATTTTTTTTTATAAAATTACAGTAATGATTATTTTTATAAAAGAAAAAAAGTAGCCAAAGTAGTTTTAAGAAGAAAAAAATATATTTTAACATTCTATTTCAAAAAAGTTATTTAAAATAATATATAATATTTTGGATTTCTCTATAATGAAATGATGCATATTTTTGTATAGTATTTATTTATGATAAAAGTTAATTATAAATAAATATATAACCAAAATAAATATATAACCAATTATTTCATTTTATTATTTTTAAAAAAATTACAATAATGATTATTTTTATAAAAGAAAAAAAAACAAAAATAGTTTGGAAATTTTTATAAAATTACAGCAAAAGTTATTTTTATATAAAAAGAAAAGAGCTGAAATAGTTTTAAGAAGAAAAAATATATAAATAAATTTTAAAAACTATCCAGTTCGAATAATTTGAATTTTTAATATATAAAATATTTTTTTATTTAATTATCTTTTACATACATTTTTTTTACAACAAGTAAGATTATTTTTATATTAAAAGAAAAGAGCTCAAGTAGTTCTAAGAAAGAAAAAAATATAAATAAGTTATACATTTTCTTCACAAACAGATAATTTTTTCTTCACAATAGATAACAATTCAAATTAACTTCACATTAATTTTAATTATTTAACGACAATTAATTTCAATAGTTATATATTCAATAAAATTTCATCTTCAATTAAATCGTGTTATTAATATTGTTATTAATATAGAATTTTTTCACAAATGATATGGTGCAACTTGTACACAATTTACCCATATCTATAATTTAAATACAAAATTATACTATTTTAAAAATTTCATAAATAAATTACACTAATTTAAAAAAATTACCTTTTTATTCAGTTTTTTTCGTCTTTTCATTTTATAGTTATTTCATAATATATTCCATATAAAAGTTCAGTCGAATCTTATTATCTAGGTCTTTGTATAATTTCCCCTACAAGAAATAAAGTACAGAAGTTAGAGAAAAAGAGATAATCATCTTATGGTTTGGTTTTTTCTTTTTCGTGTTGGGTCAATGACTGAAAGCCAACAAAACCAACAAGAAAAGAAAAGTAAAACAACATTTTTGTCATTTAAAATAATTGTAATTGACAAAAGGCTTGAGTTGTGTGAGCGTGAAGCACCAGCCAGCACTTATATATATAATAACACACATCCTCTTCTACATTATCCAATACCCACTCCCTTGTGTTCTCTTGTTCCCAACCCATTTCTTTTCTTCACATCACACACCACAAATGGAAGAGACCAAATCCAAGTTCAAGAGGATTTGTGTGTACTGTGGAAGCAGTTCTGGTAACAAAGCCAGTTACCAAGAAGCTGCTGTGGAACTAGGCGAGGAGATGGTAATTTTGTTTCCACACTTTCACTTTTTTCTACCATTCTATAACCATATCACTTTCATCAACTTCACTTAATCTTCTTCTTTACAACACAAGTCCTTTTCACATGAAAAAGACACCCAATTTCTTGCCTCTATCTTCATAGACTCTAGCCTTCAGCTCAGTTAAAAAACAAAAGAAAAATAGTTTAAGCTTAAAAGCAGGCTTAAGTCTTCATCCACTTGATTTTGGGTACCCTAGCATTATTATCTTTTTGTCCTATTACCTATTACTTTCACCAAGTTATGTTCAATGAACTTGCTTCATTTAAGGCTATTTGAAGCACTTTCTTAAGTTTGTTTATTCACCTTTTCCTCTTTCTGAACTGTGTGGTACTTGTGTTTCCCTTTTGTTTTCTCATTTTATGTATGTTTTAGGTAAGAAATGTGATCTTTAAACTCTCAACTCTTGGTTATGATCGATGAGGAATGAGAATGGTTTAGGTTAAGAGTTTGTGATGAAAGAGAGAGATTGCAAGCTGGAACCTGCTGTCAGTTGAGCAGCCTTCTTGCATGATCTATGTGATGCTTGGAACATGACTTTTTTTCTTCTTCTGTTTCTTTTTTGTGCCAATAATTTTCGAACTGAAAAAAAAAAATAGAGAAAGAAATGTTGTGTATGCGCGTTTCAAGGAGGACGAACGTGCAATTTTGGCATCATTGCACTATGAAGCGTGCTCTTAGCCTTTGGCATTCCCCACAAGCTTCATCCATCACCTCCATGATTTTTCCCTGTGCTCGAGGGGTAATTTATTTGCACCCTAAAATGATTTTTCCCTGCCACCAAACTTTACCATTGACCACTAATTGAATATACTATAGTAAAATTATTAGTATTTTATTTAGCCTGTGTCCAATAAGTTAGCTTGTTTGTTTCTTCCATGATTATGATTAATTCAGTGACACGTGTCTAAGTGGTTTGGTTTTCAATGTCTTTTTTGTAGGTTAAGAGAAGGATTGATTTGGTCTATGGAGGTGGTAGCGTGGGGTTGATGGGTCTAGTTTCTCAAGCAGTTCATGATGGTGGGCGCCATGTTCTGGGGTTTGTTCTCTCTCTCTTAATCTCATTTTTTGTCTCTGTTTTATGGCTTATAGACCAACTTAATCATTCTGTTGATGGGTTATGATGTTTAATCCTTCTGTTTTGCCTACTGACCCATGCGTGTTTCCCTGTTTCCTAAGAAATGTGTTGTGTAAAGAACATCATTGGATGAAAAACTGACAACATGAGACATTAATTTTTGCCTATTTGATTAAAGCTTCCAAATGTTGGATGTGAGGGAGCATTTTGGATATAAGTAAAATATAAGTTTACTGTGAGAGGTGGTTAATGTGGCTTTATGTTCCATTGGGGTGTTTAAAAAGGGGGAAAAGGTGTTAACCTTTACCCATGGTTAGAAGCCTTTTGAACAGCTTTGCTCTGTTGGATAAAAGTTGAATGCCTTTTGGCCCTTTTAACGGTAGAAAGTTTTTACTCTGGAATTGGAGCCACCCCATTGGCTTCAGTTTTATTTTACTTTGCATGCACTTTCAAGACATGCTTAAAAATTCATCCATCATTGAGGGGGGAATTCAAATTGGTCTTTGGTTTCTTTCGTTATTTGTTTATTGAATAATCATTTTTCCTCTTATAAAATACTTCCACCTCTTTCTTTTGACTGATGGTGTGCATCATTGACTCGCTTTTGCAGTGTTATCCCAAGAAGTCTCATGCCAATAGAGGTAAATCACTCCTGTCTCTTGCTACTATGCTGTCTTTTAAGAAAGGAAAAATAATGTGTAAATAGATTTGATGTTGTTAACTACTAACAAATTGTTGTGTTACAATAATTTAATAATGTGTATGTTGGAAATACAGATAACTGGTGAGCCTATTGGTGAAGTGAGAGCAGTATCTGATATGCATCAAAGGAAAGCTGAGATGGCTCGTCAAGCTGATGCATTCATTGCCCTTCCTGGTATGGATTATAACTGATAACTATATTGACACAAACACAAAACTGAAACAAACGACATAGTCATGTGAAGTGGGGATTTTTTGTCTCTGAGTGGTATAACATTAACACACGTTGCTGTTACTCATGTCTTGCTGTTTTCAAACACCAGGGGGATATGGAACCCTTGAAGAATTGCTTGAAATCATTACATGGGCTCAGCTTGGAATCCACAGCAAGCCGGTATGAACTATTCTCAGCTTTATTATGTGATCAGACAAAGTTGTTATACAAAAGGACTTGGTTCAGAACTTTGTTAGCATCTATTTTCTCTATATGTTCATAAAATTTGGTGGTGACTAAACTTGCAAAACCAATGAAAAATGCTTTACTAATAGCCTCTCATGATCTCTTTCTGTTATGTGAATATAAAAATGAACAAGTCAAATATCATCTTTGCTTGTTGCCTTAATCAATTTGCCTCCACATGACGCATGATATTACGCATTCATTCACTATCTCCTTATTTTAATATCGCAATTCTACGTTATATAGATTAGACACGCGTTTTGTTCTTAGTTAAATACCCTGCTAAAAGGAAGCTTCACAATGGAACCAACACATGTGGGGAATTTAATTGAACATTCACATGAGAAGATATGCGAGATTTTGTTTAGTTAATCGTTGTCACGTTACATTATTTGATGGGTCTCCGTTTGAATGGGAGAGAGATATGGCATGATGAATAAACATAGAAAATGATTGAGGGAAACGACACAAATTTAAAGTTAATGGTCAATGGTGTGCATATGTTGGTATTATTATTATGATTAACAATTTTTGTGGTGCAGGTGGGTCTGTTGAATGTGGATGGATTTTACAATTCCTTGTTGTCTTTCATTGACAAGGCCGTTGATGAAGGCTTTATTTCTCCAAAGGCACGTCGCATTATCGTGTCAGCCCCCACAGCTAAAGATTTGGTTAGAGAGCTAGAGGTATATGCCAACAATTTTCACTTTATATGATATCATATTGAACAACAACAAAGTTTTTTTGTGGTGGATAATTCAGATCAAATCATGTGTTATTTAAGAATTAAGATGGTGATGATGCTAATTATCATTGTTAGTTAATTTGAATGGCTTAATCAAGTTGCTAAATCAAGTGGGCCATGTGGTGGAGACAATAATCATTCAATGTTTTATGAAACAGGAACATGTACCTGAACGAGATGAAGTTGTATCCAAGTTGGTGTGGGAAGAAAGACTGAGTTACGTGCCTGAATCAGAGGTTGCCATGTGACTCATCCCAGTGGGAGATTGATGAACACTTGGTTTTGGGATATTTTCTATCATTTTGTTGTTTTTTTTTTTTTTTTTTTTTTTTTTTTTTTTTTTTTTTTTTTATGTATTTTGGGTACATAATAGTCAATATATATGGGCATAGGAACTGTAGGATCATACATCATCATCCTCTTGTTTTGCTTTTTTCCAAACTTATGTTAATGCCCCTACTATACAGAAAATGAGGGTAGGTCAAAAATATGGAAAAATCATCAATGGAAGTTATCTTATCGATCATTGCTTTTTTGTCCTTTCTCGTTCACACTTCCCTATTCTCTTTATATTATTAAAATTATATGCTAGATAGATTAACCCTTTTTAAGAACAACTCTTTAATAGCATTATTCAAATGTCACAATGTTATTTCAAATGGGGAAATGTTTTTTTTATAAAAATTAAAAGAAAACTATACTTTTAATCTTTTATAAGAGTTTATAATATATTGGCGTTACATTTTTAATATTTTCTATAAGTGATACCACAATCATTAATTCATTTGGGAGATTAACTTAATTATAATCAAATCACTTCTTTCTTTTCATTTTTTTTATCTATCATGAATCAACATTATATGAGTTTCAGTGCTCATTTTGAAAGAAAATTTGAAGAAAACAAGTTTGTATTGTGACAAGAAACAACAACAATAAACTTGTTTCCCAATGCCACATCAAAACACTTTTCTTCCAAAAAAAAATTAATGAAGTGATCCCTTCTTTCTCTAACCAATTATTTTATCATTATCATGTCATTGTAAAGTTAGTTGGAACCATTATACAAAATAAGAGAAATGTCTCACAAAAACTACACAATAAGAAAACTTTGATGTAACAAAATACATGTGAGGCACATGATCTGTAAGAAATTAACACTTGCATAGCCAATTTGACTTAATCAATTAGATGAGATCAAATCTAATCCAATCTTAGTGGAAGATTCCCCAGTCACCAACCATTAAAAATTTAACTCCATTGAGTCTGAACTAATTAATTTTATTGATCTAAAGTCCTCCTTCTACAAGAAATTATAGAATTTCCAACTATTGTTCAAATTGTTCTGCTGCATTGGCTGTCAAAAATATAATCAGAAAGAGAAATAAATAAAGGTTTTGGGAAATATTTATCGCATACCTGTGTCCAACAAATTTGGAATGAGAAGGACCTGTGAGTTATTTTATCCTAAAGTTTATATTGAATAAATAAAATAACAAACTTATGTACAAAGAATTTTGTTGATGAGTGGGTGATGATATCGGTTAAAGAATCAACAAAAAAATCTTAAATATTATTGTAAAGGTACAATTATATAATATTTTTCATGTGCCAACTAAAATATAATATTTTTATGTACCAAATAGAACCATAATATTCTTTAATAAAAATTTATATCTTTAATTAATGCTCTAACGTATACATGTTAGTATTCCTCCCAGAGACAGGGTGTTGTAGTGTATAATATGACAACAACAAAATTAGAACTTTGAATTCTGCATGCTTATTCATATTCAATTGCATATTGTTTGTGTGCATCTAGATATTAGAACCAATATTATGTGACATAATTTTTTCGAATAATGACAAAAGAGAGAAACTGGGTATGTAAAATGAATTAAATTTCTTTTATAAATTAAAATTACTTTATGTACTTAATGTTCATGGAATACTTCTTCTCGGACAATAAAATTATTGAACTAAGAAAAGTCGAATTTAGTGATAAGGGTTAATCTCTTACAATTTTATTTATTTTTTAACTATGGAAAACTGAAAGGAGATATGAGGATCAAACAATATAATATTTCAAGAAGAAGGAAAAAAAACCATTAAATCAACTACTATGAACATACTCATAGCATTTTATAATACAACATTAGTATCACCCAATAAAAAAAGTGTATGACTTCTATCTCACGATTCATCATCTACATAACCACCTTATTATTATTGGTCATGAAAATTCCAAAGATTTCATGGAATCTTTATAAACCAAATGATGGGGATAACTTTAGTCTAACACATAACATCACATGAACTAGGATTTTGTCGCATGTACAAAATTTATTTGCTTGGTATTATGTTTGGTGACTTTGACCAGTGACCTAAAATTGTGATCTATCTAATAAAAGATAGCAAGAATACACAGAGATTCCCTTTTGTGATTTATCTTAATTTAGTCTCTGAATTGCACTAATTAATCCTTTTATCTTTGCTGGGAATGTGAACATCTAAATTCTGAAATCTCCTGAAAAAACGGAATTTGAACTACTTATATAAGTTGTGATGTTTTTTTCTACACCACTTATTAGTTGACTTGTTATGTGGGACACATTTTAGCCTTTTTAACAAACAAAACCGGTGTTTTTTTTTTTTTCTTCCGAACATGAGAACAAGGCTCTTATGTTGGAATTCATATATTGTGTTATGTAGATGTTTTCAAAAGGGTTAAAGTCTTAGGAATGTTTTTCACATACCCAACAGATTTTATTTCTATTGCAGACAATTCTATTCGCATAAAATCTTTATAGATGGTAAAAAAGATTTTCAAGTATTTAAAATATTTGTAAAATCAAGACACAATTTTTTAAAATTTGTGTGGACTTGTTAATACTTTCCTTAGATAAGGGAACAGAAATATCAATGAAATAATCTAGAGTGTGGATCTAAAATAATTTTCTTATGATCGGAAAGTGTGCCATGAAGTGGTAATCGATTATGTTTGCGAGATAATTATATATAGTATAGTATCTATCTGTCCCTTTCTTTATATGATTTTCTTTAGAAAATTATGCCTTTGGCGATAAGACTGTTTTATAAAGTCTTATATATTTTAATTATTTTTTTCCTAAAATATTGTTAATTAATTGGCCTATATTTTAAAAATAATAAATACTAAATTAATAACATAAAGTTTCATTGGAGAATACAAATAAATAGTCACCTGTGTTACAACTTGATTAATGCAGTTTTGCTTTAAATATCATAAGGATAGATTTAGAAAAAAAAAATATACAAATTATTAACAGATTTACTATTAACTTAATTGATTACAAGAGTCTTGTCAAATAGAAAATGAGGTAGTCCATTTTATATGCAAAAATAGTGATCATACTAAATTGGGAATTGATTTTATTATGTTACATCTTCACAAATATTATGCCAAAATATCTAGGATAAATTTGTCAAAATATATTTATCATGTACCAATCCAAACATACATGTTGATAGTTTATTTATTTTTAGTTTCTCATAATTTTTCTTATTATTTTAAATCAAACAATAACTATTTTCACTTTATTTATTATTTTTTAATTATTTTTATTTCTTTTACCTTAACTAAATTCATCATTAAGGATCTGTGACCAAAACTAAAAAGGCGCGTAAAGTTTGATAAAATAGACATGAAATCACGAAAAATGAAAAAAATAAATAAATTCTCTCATAAACTCTCCGTTTTAGATGCGAAGATTTATTAGGAAAATTGGTTTTTATAATAAAAGAAATTTAATATTTTGTTAATATATGTTTTATGTTAAATATACAAATAAATTTAATAAAAGTATAAAGTAACAATAAAATAAAATAAAATAATATTAATAGTATATTTATAAAATAATAATAAAAATAAGATAATTATAAAATAAAATACCAATAATATTAATATTTAAAAGTAAAATAATAATAAAATTATAATATAATAATAATAAAGTTAAAATGAATTTATAAAATAAAAGAAATAATATTACCAATAATAATATATTTTTAACTTTAATTTTATTTTATGAATTGTACTTAATTTTATTTTATTTATTAAAAAGGTTATTTTATCAATTATATCTATCAAATTACACGTAAATTTTTATAAACTTTCTAAATTCACATATTTTTCACACGTGTTAAATTCTATTATTTTTTATTCTCTTAAATTAAATTCATCATGTGGAAACTTCGTATCGGTGATGGCACTGCATAAGTTAAATTTCAATGCAATTTCAATGTAAAAGACATTTCACCCTCACGTCATGCTCAAAAGTAATGTGCTTTCGCTTAACAGATCAAGCTTTTTGAACAATGTCTCATGACTATTTATGTCTCAGAAATTGTACACTCTCTTGCTTCTACAAAATTTAAGATTATTTTTCTCTTTAAACCTAATACTAACTCTTCCAACTATTCAGTTTCATCAAAGACGTGTAGTTTCCCATTAATCTATTACAAAGATGATATATGAACACAAAATACAGAGATCATAGTCAACACAAATTGAAAATCACTTCATAGTACACAAAAAAAATTCAGTCCACCATTTATTAGTATGCTACCATACCCTGCGGCTCAAAAATTAAGGACTTACAGAACATTAAAAAACAAGACCCTCTTGCAAACCACTGATTCATACATATGTAGACGATCAATCTTAACTTTTTGGTAAGTTTAGGATCTGGTTTCATGGCTTCATCTGGGTTCTGCTGTAAGGCTGCAAGACCAATGCACATTAAGGGGACAGCAGAAGAAAAAAACAGAAAATTTGTGAGAGAATATATAAACTTAGGTGTTGTTAATTTAAGAAGAGAAAAGAAGATCTTATGAGAACGAAAACTGAATCAAATCTACACAAAAAAATAACAGTATTTTAAATTTAAAACCTTAATATATTAAATTTATGAGTCTTTTTTTCTCTTATTATATATTACTTAATTTTTTTATTGTTATTTAATATAAAATTTAGACTCATACTTAAATATTTAATCCAACATTATAGATAAAAAACAAAGATTTAAAAAGAAAAAAACAAGTCATTATATTCATACAAAAGATCATATACTTTTTTAAGTAGATTCCATGACAGAAAAGACGTTTCGTAACAAAAAAAACAACAGAAAATTAGATTATTACTATTTTCTAATAATCCATATGAATAAGAAACAAATTTCATGACAAAACATACCTCATCAGGAATGGAAACACCATAAGATTTGGATATTTTGGTGACATCAGAAACCAAAGGATACTTCAAATCACCAAGGCCACTTGACTTTCTATCTTTTGGATCCATGCAAGGTGTACAATAATAACAATATAAATAACGTGACAGAATTTGAGAAGCTCAGAATGTGTGTAATTCTCTTACGCTGATAAACTCCAGATCAAAAAACCACCTCTGCTTCAAAATCTGGTTCAAACCAGAAACAAAACATCATTTCAGCAAGATTCTTCAAACTTCAAAGCAGTGTGCTGTGATGTTAACATACTGTGATGTTAACATAACAAGATAAAGAGTAGAGACAAGAGAGAAAATGAGAAACAAACCAATAACATGCAATTTTGGTTTAACATTTGCTCAACTTAAACTTGGATTATTATCTACATTTAATTTTAATATCTTTTATTCTTTTAGATTCTAAATGTAGATATGGGATTTTAAAAACACACACCAGATTTCTAAACAGGGATTATTTGATTTACCGTTAGATTATGTTGAATGTTTGATTTCATGTAATCAAGTCAAACATGACTACATGACCAATTTCAAATTACTTTAAATAAAATTCTTCTTTTTATATTGGAAATGCGAATCCTACCTACAAATAGAAAGGCCAAAAATAACATTAAAGAATAACAAACATGTATTTAAGAATATACTTTGGTTAAATATATTAACACTAATGACCCACTTTCTTTTTAAGAATCATACTAGTTATAATCACGTCAAAATTAAAACCTTATCTTACATGTAAGAGTTATCAATGTGACAATTTATATAAAGTATTAATTTTTAATTTATAATTACACATCATCTTACATAAATTTTCTTATCTCAATTTATATCTATATTTCTATGTCATCACTTATTTAATACAACTTTTCTTTGTGGTTTGAATAGAAATGTTGTTTCGAATGTCAATTTTAATTATTTATGAGATAAATGTGACGAAAATAAAAAATAAGATGGAATAAATGATTGTTTTTCAATACTTTTATATTAACTTCGTCCGTTTATTGTATTCTAAATATTAACCATTGTCGGTCTACGATGAGAAAACGGTTTATATAAATTTTACTTAATTATGTTTTTTATTCTTAAATTTTAGATAAATATATTTTTACTTTTTCTAAATTAAAAAAATATATTCTTAGTCCCTAAAATGTAAAAGCATGATATTTTTTAAGTATGTGTTAACTTTATTTGATTTTAAACTTAGTTAAAAACATTTCAAAAATAACGTTAGATTTATAATATAAAAAAATATAATAATTATGTTTCGAATAAAAAAAAGTTCCAAATGAGATAACTTATCATTATTCTAATAATCATGTACACCAAAGTTTAGATCATTTAGAACATTCGAATATATAAACGTCATAATGTTATGTATAATTAATAAAATCTTAATTAAGTATAGTTTTATGGGATTTTATCTATTAATAAAATCTCTAAATCTAATAGTTTATTATTTATAACCTGTATTAAATAAGGCTTCATTTTTTTCGTTTGATAAAATATTGAATCATATTTTTTTATTCCTGATAAAAATTAGTCTTCAGAATGATTTTCACTCTCCTATTTTGTGAAAGTTGTTTAAACAGTATTATGAACAAAATATTTTTATTTGAGCAAAAACAAAACAAAAAATCTGAGATAAAAAACAAAAATTATATAATAATTTATTTGCACTATTTTAATATATATTTTTTATATTTAGTTATTTTAGATCTTTTATATTGATTAACAAATGGGTGTAGATGTTGCTTGTAAAACATAGAAAAGTTTCAAACATCAACTAATAACAACATCATGTAGTAAATAGACTTCTAGATACGTTGTAGAGTGTAATTGATACAAAATGTGTTCCTTTTATGTTGATTATAACTCAAAGTTTTTTAAAAATTTTTTATGAAATGAAAAATTATATTGAAAACTTTTATATTTAGATCTACACGAATGATTACACTCATAAAAAATTTACAAGAATGATAACGAGATCAAATTTCTCAAATTTACAATATTGTTCAGGTCTCAAAACTTATAATACAATAAATGAGATCTCAAAACTTATAATACAATAAATGAGAATTTAAGGAAATAGTTACACATGTGAGACTAAATACATCTAAAACAAAAAATAAATGAGTGTATGGGGGATTAAAAATGAACTACAACTCAATTAAGAACCTTAAGAATGAATGTAGATGATGAGTGAAAAATCCAATACTTGATGGATGAATCTAAAGTGGAGTGACAACAAAAGCAACAAGAGAGTAAGTGGAAAAAGAGACATCGCAAGTGAAAGAAAATTAGAAAAGTGATGACGCTGCACGTGGAAGGAGAGAATTTTATAAAGGGCATGGTGGAGAATGAGTTTGAGTACTACAACCGGCACAAAAGATGTTATTGTAAGAAAGAGTACCCAGAAAATAGAGAAATATGAGAGAAGGCCTTATCATTTTTCTGAATAGAATTTGCTAATATTATGTAGCGTTTGTAATATTAAATATGAGTATTAGTGGCATCAGTGTGAAATTTGAGTTGTGAACTTAGGTTCTACCTACCATATGTGTTTAGAAAAATAATTCTTTTAAGACCTTACAAGTAAAATAATTATATCTACTCCTTATTAGAAACAATAAAACCTGTAAGGTGTAGTACATGTTTTTACTGATATTGAAGTTGTTTGATAAATGAGAGATGTTGTTTCAAGATGGGAATTCACATCTTTTGATTAATATGCTTTATCTCATGGGTTTGACAATCAAAATTGAATAAGGTATTAAAGATATTTTAAAAGAAGTGTCTATAACTGTTAAATGAGTCAAAAGAAAACATTTTTACTTATTAGGTGGTTCAATATGACTGCGCGTGTGTCTATTACTAGTCATACTAGACAAAGTCATGATTTCTAAGATTGAGACACATAATTATAATAAAGATTTTATAGAGATTGACAAATAAAATATGTTAGAAGGTGATAGTATAAACCTTATGGTCCAACATAACCTTAGACTCATCATGAAATGTCTTATTTATAAACGATTACTCGTGAAAGATAGAAATTTATATATTTTAATGTAAGATTAATATCCTTTTACAATTCAAAGAATGACACATCGTGGTTAATAATTAGTAGGTAACAAAACTTAAAGTGCTTAGAACTAATAATAGATTTAAGTTTTGTATCATATCGATTTAATAAGTTTTATAAGAAATAATATATAAAGAGGCATAAGATGGTCATTGATACATCTGAACGAGATTGTCATGCTGAGAGGATGAATAAAATTGTTTTTAAAATTGGTAAGTTGTATGTTACTAAGAGCCAGTTTGCCTAAAATTTTACAGGCAAAACTATAAATATTATTGTTTATATGACATATAAGATTCCATTGTCTCAGAGGGTGAATAGAACTATTTTTAAAATGAGTAAGACATATATTATTAAGAGCTAATTTGCCAAGTCTTTATAGACAAAACTGTAAATATTGTTGTTTATATGACATATAAGACTCCATTATTTGTTTTGAAGTTTAAGAAACCTATTAAAAAAGTAGTTTTTTTTTATTTTCTTTTAAATGAAAAAATATAATATGAAAGTTCTTCCATGATTTAGATTTAAGATAGATAAGTATAATGTATTGACTAAAAAATGATGATGATCTTTTGAACACAACAGATCATCTACTAAACACTAAAGTACTTCTAATAATTTAAAGATTAATTATCCTATTACCCACTATAAATATTTATTTTAACAATTTTAATGATTTTATTATTTTTGTTTGTACATAGATATGTTATATCTTTTTGAATATATTATCTTAATGTATGTTATTTGTGTGTAAATATACTACAAATATTTTATTATTTTTATTTTATTGTGATTATTATGTGAATACAGCATAACTATTTTTTTAATATAATTTTTTATACATTATTTTTGCTTAACTTTTAAACAACAATTTAAAGTATTCTTTATACAATGCCGTTGAAATACTTAAAATATTATTTAAAAAAAAAGCATTTTTTTTATCTGTGCTATTATTATAGTTGCACTCGATCATTTATATTTTTCTTAACTTGTATATATTTTAGAATTTTTGTGATATAAAAACACATGTATAGTAGTTTTTATATCATATGTATATCATAAACACATGTATATCATAAAAGCTATTATAATTGTGTTTTTATATCATAAAATTTTTAAAATATATACAGTAATTTTTCAGAAATATAGTTTATATTCCTAAAAATGATTTTAATTGTTTTTTTAACAAGGAGACAAAAAAGTATTAAAAAAATAAGCAATATCTCATATCCGTTTATAATTATATCGAGTCTATGTACAAATATATATGTACTTACTTTAATATACATGAACGATTTAACTAAACTTACACTCTACAGTTAAAATTACAAATAAAAAGTAAACACAGTATTTATTTTAACATAATCATATTGTTGATTATAAATAAAGAAGGCTGAGATTTTATTTATTTATTTATTTTGACAACAGATGAATATAAAATAATTCACAAGGACAACAATTTCATAACAAAAATCATGTAATAAATACATGCAATATTTTTATGATTTAAATATATACCATATATAAAATGGTCACCTTAAAACATAAATATCCTTTATTCCAAGCTTCATTGATTTTAAATTATCTTTACACTGAGTTCTTGTTAAAAGGTAAATTTACTGCTTGAACTGTACTGCAAACACCAGTTCATAAAATTTACAGCTATTAAATGAATAATTGAATCAAAATTAGAATTACTTTTATTTTATTTCTTAAAATATTAAATTTAGTATTATTATTAAATTTAAACTTTGTAACTTAGTATGCAGTCCGTCTAAAGCTACGAACAAGTCTAAATTATTAAAATTTGTTGTCTTACATTCTACTCCTTAAATATTGATTTCACATTATGATCTCGATTAATCTTACAATATTTTCAAGTAATAAGCAATAATCAAAAATAAAAATAGAGAAAAAAAATTAAGAAGCGAGGCTAATTTCATAATAATAATAATAATTTAAGAAAAATAGGAGAAGAGTGTAGGGTAAAAAAACATGTGTAAATTGCTATAATAATAATAATATTATTATTAATAATAATATTTAGCGTTGTGATGTAAGAGTTAAAATTTGTTTATTAATTTTGGCGCATGCAGTTCCCTCCACATCTATCCGAAACCAAATTGCCTCCTTCCCTCGTTTTCTGCTCAGCCTCCTCTACGCTCCTAACTCCCTCTTTTCCTTCCAAACCCTTTTCCCCACTCTCTCTCTAAACCTCACTTTCTCTCTCTAAAACCCTACTTTTCTCCATTTCTCACTCTTTTCCCTCCAATTTTACCCCAATTTCATTCGGCCCTCGCCCATGTCCACCGCCGCTGGACCTCCCGACCGCCGTCCCTCGCCGCCGCGGGGGGCTGCCGGCACCCCTGCCCGCCCGCCGCTCAAGCGCCACCTCGCTTTCGTCACTAAACCGCCGTTTGCTCCCCCGGACGACTACCACAGCTTCTCCTCCATCGACTCCCGCCGCCTCGCCGATGAAGCCGTTGTCGTTAGATCTCCAGTAAGTACATCGGTTTCCCCTCTGCGGTCTCAAATTCACCTCCGCGCCTCTCGAATCTGGAATGTCCTGTTCTGCGTTGAATGTGATGTTAAATTCACTTGACGGAGATCTCCTTTGTGTTTTAACGTTTGTGTTGTGTGTTGTTGTTCTTTTCTGTGGATCTTTTCCCTCTCCTTAGTGGATGAATGAGTTGATGATTATTTGAGGTTGTGATGCTGTTTCTGTTATTCTTGGGTCAATTTTCTAGCTTCTCGGGAAGAAGTGAAGTCAGTCTCTCAGTCTCAAATAGGCTAATCAGTGTTGACTTGGGGCTTAGTGAGGTAGTTCTGTGCGATAATCAAGTGGGTCACTTTTGATAAACAACACGGTCTTTGCTTGTGGTTAAGTTGACCATGCTTTAGCTGTCTAAGAGTTAGGTTTTGGACATATAAAGTTATTGGGATGGGCAAACTTATTTTCTTTTAATAGTTGGGCGATTGTATGACTGAATCTAAATCATTTATGGGCTTTGCTTGCTATCAATGAGTTAACTCTGAATTGAGTTCTGCATGTTGTTTTGTACTTGTTGACATACAGTTTTGTGATGCATAGTTCATCTAGTTTTAGTGGATAGGTAATGCTGGCTCATGAACTTCTTCATCTGTGACTCAATGTGATAAGATTGAATTGCTTTTGTACGTGTGTTTCCCCCCTTCTTTTGTTGATATTTCAAGGAATATTTTATTTAGCATTGTTGTAATCGATTGTAAATATGGAAGGATGAATTAATACCTTTGTTTGATTGGTTGCATTTATGTTCTCCATCACAACCACAACCAAATGTTTGTGTTTGTGTATGTGTCTTTGATCATCTTATTTCTATGCTATCTTATCATTTATTAAAACTGATGTTGGTTGCAGTATATGAAGCGAAAGGGTGGAATGAACGACAGTGAAGGAGAGTCTCACGTGCAAAAGTGGAGTAACAGTCCTGGATACACTAATATTAGTAACATAACAAATAGTCCCTTTAAAACTCCAGTGTCTGCGAAAGGGGGAAGGACACAGAAGGCAAAGGCTTCCAAAGAAGGCAGATCATGTCCTCCAACACCCATCTCAAATGCTGGTGAGTACATTTCCTTTTATCTCTATCGTTCAACAACATTCAGTATTCTGTTTGAGAATGCTTAGTGTTTGGAAACACTATATGTCCAAAATATAAGTTCTGACTTACCTTTTCGATGATGTGCTACAGCCATAATATACTGTATTTAATCAGACAATTTTTCTGATTCAGGTTCCCCTTCTCCCCTTACTCCTGCCAGCAGCTGTCGTTATGACAGTTCCTTAGGTAATTTTAGTGGCAAACTATATTGATAAGCTCTTTTCAGTTCGCTTTCCTGTTATGTTTGACTAATGGAGTATGTCCATGAGATAAGAATGACAACATCCACAACTTCACAGGTCTCTTAACCAAAAAGTTCATCAATTTGGTCAAGCATGCTGAGGATGGTATTCTTGATCTAAATAAAGCAGCTGAGACTTTGGAGGTCCGTCTTTTTGTGCAAAAAAGTTATAACCAAAATATCTTATATTTATTCTTCCTCTATCACGTATGAATTTAATTTGTTTTTTCCTTTTTCACAGGTGCAAAAAAGGAGGATATATGACATAACGAATGTTTTGGAAGGCATTGGTCTCATTGAAAAGAAGCTCAAGAACAGGATACACTGGAAGTACTGTGACTGACACATTTTAATTTTTTTCTTTAATGTATGTTCCTTGAAATTTTGACATATATGTAGTATGAGGGCAAAATTCTTACATCAAACCTTGTGGATCCCAGGGGAATTGAATCTTCCACGTCCGGTGAGGTGGATGGCGATATCTCTGTGCTTAAGGTAAGTGATTTAGGTGTTGTATATTTGCGAATTGACACCCAAGTAACTAACTGTTATAGAATTGATAGTGTCACAAACATTTCTCATGTACCTTTGTTTGCGTAGCAAGCAAAATTTATCGGATCGAGAACTTATATTTTTCATGATTCACTGTATGAAGATATTTAAAAGGATTAAATGACTAAGTAGTTGGCCTTGTTGCTATGTCTTGCAGGAAGAGGTTGAGAAACTTTCTTTGGAGGAGCAGGGATTAGATGATCAAATAAGGTTATATGGTTGCTTTTAGAAAAAAGCACAAATTTGCTACTTCAAAACTGTTGTCATAATGCTGATTTTTCTAATTTTTTGTCAGGGAAATGCAAGAAAGATTGAGGAGGCTGAGTGAAAAAGAAAACAACCAGAAGTAATCTACTCCCCATACCCATTTATTTCTTAGATTCGTTTTCCCTTGCACTATAAGAAATAACAAAATGTTGTCACTGTATTTTTATACCGATTTCATTTCTTTTTAGGTGCCTTTTCGTGACTGAGGATGATATTAAGAACCTACCTTGTTTCCAGGTTAGTCTTTTCTTGCATTGCACTCCCAGCTTATAAACATTGCTTTATCTATCTTCTCATGTAAATTCTGATTATTACTATGGTTTTCTTTTTATTAATACTGGTGCGTTTCTGCAAGCAGAATGAAACTTTAATAGCAATTAAAGCTCCCCATGGAACTACCCTGGAAGTCCCTGATCCTGAGGAAGTAAGTTTAGTGCATAAATTGATGAAAGGTTCACGCACTTTATAAAACTGATGTTCTGATGCATGATGGAGAATTATTGCTTCTATATGCATCAGGCTGTAGACTATCCTCAGAGGAGATATAGAATCATTCTTAGAAGCACAATGGGTCCCATTGATGTCTACCTTATCAGGTATCTGTCTTCGCTAGTATTATTTACTTAACTTTTGGTTTTTTTGTTCTTATGCTGTGCATCCAGAAATCATATTAGTCCATTTTTTCTATCCAATGTTCAATTCATCTTTGGTGTTGACAAGATATTCCCTTACCCATACTTTTTAAGACTAACCCTCATGCTGGGGATGGTTTAGTAACCCCTTCCCGCGGTAGTCACTCCAGTAACTTCCCTCTACTTTTCTACTTAGTCTATCTGATTATGCATGTTTTATTTAATTCTTCGAACTTCTGAACTCTTTTCAGTCAATTTGAAGAGAAATTTGAAGATATTAACGGTGCTGAGCTCCCCATTATCCCACTTGCTTCCAGTTCCGAGTCCAACGAACAACTAATGACAGAAATGGTTCCTGCCGAATCCAGTGGAAAAGAATTTGAACCCCAAACTCAGCTGTCTTCTCATGCATACTCCGATCTAAATGCTTCACAAGAGTTTGCTGGTGGCATGATGAAGATTGTCCCTTCAGATGTTGATGTAAGTATATCATGATCAATGAGTTTCCCCCCTCCCCTCCTTCAAAATGGGTGGTTAGTGATTAAGTTCTTCTGATGGTATTATTTTAAACTAAGCATTTAATGAGTGGATAGGAGCGATCACGCTGGAATGCATGGACACTGTTTGCTGATATTCTTTGTAATTTTTTGTAGAATGACGCAGATTATTGGCTTCTATCAGATGCTGACGTTAGTATAACAGATATGTGGAGAACAGATTGTATCCTTTTATACTTTTTTAATACTTTTATGCTTTCTCTCTGTTTTGTTTATAGTAGTACTATACTTTATTCCTCAACGCCTACTATAATAGCTACTGTTGACTGGAATGGGGTAGACATGCTTCATCCTGATTTTGGAATCATTTCGAGGCCACAGACTCCATCATCGGGGTTTGTTGAAGTGCCAACACCAGGAGCAAACTCTAATCAGAAGTGATTTCGATTAGCCTAATAGCTCAGCCAGAAGGTATGGATGACCATCATCCTTTGCACAGAGGGAAACCACTTCTATAGAGTGATTGCTAGCCTTGAGGATGTCAGGAGTTGTTGCATGTCAAGCTGAGAGTGGTTGCTTTACTTATGTTAAATCATTAACTGGGAAAAATAAAGTTAGTTACAGTAGACATGCTATGCTCGTAGAGGATTTAGCTTAGAAGGTAGAGCAGCTCTCACAAGTTTTATCGCAGAAAATGTTGCTACTGAGTGAAATATAAACAAGACAGTCTCATAATCAGTATATATTGTGATATGATTAGTCGTATTTGAAATCTGGAATCATGGTTCCAGTTTTTTGAAGATGAGTTACTACATATGCTGACTGCAACGATCTACAAGGTGTACCGGATAATGATAGGACAGGACCACCTCGTTATTGAATTATCATTCATGTTGCTTGTAAACAATTTCATAATCATTCATCAGTAGAGATAAAATTGTCAATTATTTTCCTCTTATTTTTTTTCTTTTTATAATGGATTATGACATTTGAATTGAGTATTTGAATGAATACTGGACATAAATATATGCTGGACAAAATAAAGACCATAATTTTAACATAATGAAAAATTATTAAAAAGCATGTGCTCTTTATATTTTTTTTTCTGAAATTGATGTCAGACAGTCAAAAGTAATTACTCTGTTACGTACTAGTATTTTACAAGAAACCTGTCTTTGAGGTGAAAAATTAATTCACAAGGTCCACTAAGAAATCGTGTGCCTCTTTCTGACTGAGAAGTCATTGTAATTGAACTGGACTCATTAGGCGTACGCAACAGCAGAGGGACCAGATCATGCCTGTCACGTTTTGGTTATAGTTTCATTATTTTACTAAGCACTTCTCATTTATGGCCAAGGATGAAGCTTGAAGGTTATGTTGTTCCAACGTTTCTACTCTACAATCGTAGGGTTACCTAACCTTGATTCACTTAATTCAATAGATAATCTCTCACTCAAAAACATACCAAAATTATGGTTGTGATTTACCTTGTTAGTATATGATTAAGACTATTATAGTAATAATAGATGAGTGATTCTAATTCGCTTACTTATCACAGTAAGAATAAAATGAATTCAAAATTATACACTAAAAATAGTTACTAAAGCCAGCATCGTAGATGATAAAAAATGTTCACTTTTAAAATAAAAAAAAAACATTATTAATAGAATAAAACAATTTAAAAATATTATAAATTATATAATAAATATTACCTCAATATTTGTGTATTTTTAATTGAAATAAAAAGTTTATTGGATTGAGTGCTTAAAATATTTGTTATTTTCTGTTTAAATATTTTGTTCGATTTTTGTCATCCATGTAATGACATGACCTATTTTTGTTTCTCTAGTTTAACGATTGACTTATTTATTTTCTTTTCAATCTCTTTCAACTTGTCATAAACTTGTTCCTTCCTTTTCGTTAACTGACAAGGAGATTTAAAAATAAAAAAAAGAGTTAATCATATAGTTAGCGATAAAAAATATGAAAATAACAATCACATTATCGAGTTGATGATAAAAATCAAATGATAGAACCTAAATTTTTAATAAAGTCTCAATGTACTCGAATTTATCTTAAAAATATACTAATAGTGTTTTTTTTTTCATGGAGAGCGTAAAAGAATCTTTATTTATATATACTCATTAAACTTAGTTAAATAATGCGTACTTAAAACTAAAATTTCAAACTATTAACTAAATTTCAACAACTTTGTTACCCTTTAGCAATGCAGTTGACTTTAAACCTTTTTTATTTGCCTTTTCAATATAAGTGAAATTTTCATCGCTTAATCGTATTTAATGCAATAATTAACTCCGTGGAATAAAAAAAAAAGCTTTCCACATTTTAATACTGATATTTTTATTTTATTCTTTCTCAATATTATTTATCGTTTATTTTCTTTTGGTGTTTTGTCTCTTATTTCATAATTTTCATTTAATTTCTTTTGGTATAAAACCATAATGATTAAAATAGTCCTAAATTTAAAGATAAAATTCTGCCATCAGGAAATAAAAAAATAAAAAAGTTAAAGCATTAACTTTGTCCACATAAAATGTAAAGATTTTATACTTAAATGATGCCTCCCTTGAGATGTGAAAGCTCCACTTTACCACTTTAGACTTGGAGTGCAAAGAAAATGATTCTTATTCCTATGTTATATGAAGATAAATAAACTTGTAAAAGAATTATGAATTTGGAAGATTTTTATTATCTCATATCTATTCTACAGAGTTATTAAAATATGCCACACCCAACTTACTGAGCTTGAAAAGCTTGAAAGAGATAGATTAGGTCAAATTCTTTTGTGACACAGAATGTATAGATAGAGTTTATTTTTCATAACATAATTTACTATTCACCAACCGTAATTAATTTTATGTTAATACCGATGTTATGGTTATACGTTAATGTTTGTTTAGAAAAGTGAATTTATTTTTTATATACATGTTGATAAAAAGTAATACTGAAAGTAATGCTAAATCTTTTTTATAAGATTCTTTTATTAATTTTGAACACTTTATTTTATATGCAAATAATAAATGAGGAAAAGTATAGATACACTTAATATCTTAAAAATAAAAAAAAATATATATATATATATATATATATATATATATATATATATATATATATATTTATATCAATGCTGATGACAAATCAAGTTATTGATTTCCTTATCATCTTCCAACGTGGTGTCAACTTTTGTCTCTTCTATCTTTATTAAATAAAGTTAGCTGTAAAAGTGAAAAATATATATATAAAAGTTGACCTTTTCATTTTTTATTGTTTTCACATAGCAAGTTCTCTATTTAATATCTATTTCTTATTATTTTTTTTAATTTTAAATGTAATTTTGATCTTCAAATGCCTCGATTGTGTTGTGAGCACCTAAAGGACGATGTGGTTTTTTTTTTTTTAACAGATGCTATAATTTTAGTAAAAAATTAGTTAATTATATTCTGAAAAATTTACATTAAACTATATCAATATGATATGATTTTATTGTAAAAAAATTATGTATATATAATATAATTTTAATTTTATAAAAATAAATTTATACCAACATAACACGGCTTTGATGAAAGAATAACTTTAATTACTATTAAAACAAAATTCGTTTCTATTTTGATAATTAAGAAAAGAAATTAATATTGTGTAAAATAGAAAACGTGAATAACCACTTAATAGTCATGGTAATCTAAGTAATTCACTCTTCAAGATTGTATCAGTTAAGCACATGTACATATGTACATGTGAAAAGTAAAAATACAAAAATGACTTTTTGGATAGCAAAATCAATAACTTGATTTCCTTTAATTACCATGCAAAATACTATGAAAAGAGTCATATTTAGCATGTAAAGTACATGTTATGTTATTTGAGTATCAAATTCCTAAGTATGTTTCCAAAGAGAACCAGCTTAAGAAACTTTGTTGTAAGTAATATAATTTATAATTTATATTTTCAGTTTAATAATTACTTTAATTAACATTAAATATTGTTTTTCCTTAATTAATCGCAATAACAACCATTGGAATCACACCGCGTGTTGTCCCATCTTTTGAAAATTCAAATACATCCATTCTTATTTTCCACAAACGTGTACGTTTCTAACTTCACCACCAGAACTCTGAACTCTCTCTCTCTGTTCAGTGTTCCACATCCATGGCTAAGTCTTCTTCAACCACTCTCTCTCCAACCCTTTCTTCTTCTTCTTCTTCTTTCTCGTCACGTCAAAATCAAACTCCAAAAATACAGCTTCTGAATTTGGACTCTCTCTCAGTGAAAACCCCCTCTTACACTTCCCTCAGAGACGTGCTTCCCTATTCCGGCGCCGCCGTCAACTCCCCCGCCGCCAACCACTACAACGTGTCCATCCGCAACCGCCTGGTGAAGCAGGCCGCGTGGGCCTACCTCCAGCCCATGTCCACTTCCCCCAGCGGCCCATCAGGCCCACACTTCTTCCGCCGCAACCCTCTGGCCGCATGTCTCTCCTTCATATACCACCACATCACCCGAACCCTTCAACGAATTCTCCACTCTTTCCCTTGCTTCCCCCCTGTAATCCTATAATACCATCTATAACAATATAATATTACAGCCATTTTTCTCGCTCAAAATTAAAAAAGTTACCTTCTTGCAACTGTATATATTATTATTATCATCATTATTATTACTAGGATAAAAGGGCATGCATACATACATATATCAATGAATCATAATTCAAGTCTAGTTTTTTCAATCTTTTGAGTCTGTAAGAACGATGTATGTACAAGGTGGTTGTTATTACAGTTGTTTTTGTTGGTGTTGACGTGTCGGGGTTCGAGGGGTACGAGGGGTTCGAGGGCTTTGTTGTTGTTGAGAATCTAACCGTCTGAGCCTGGCGCGTGCTTGGGAGATTCTATCCTTGACGCTAACGGCTTCGCCGTCGTCCCGGTGGCCTTCGCCGTCGAGAGTATCTGGTTGTGGGTCCCGCACTTGTTGATCTTCTTGGTATTCGGATTTGGAAACATTGTGAACCTCGACGGTTTGGGTTTGGTTGTTGGGAGGGTAGGTCTTGCCCTTGCTTAGGGTAGTGCTTTGCTTCATGAAGGACGGTTGGGCTTGCTTTCGACCCTCTTGTGGGGCACTTTCATGCCGTGCCTCATTTTTCTGCAATGGGTGGTGCTACTTTCCTGTTATATTTTCCCACTATTTCCATATATTATAGTATTGTAGATCATACAAATGATATATGGTAGTAGGAATATATTCTCAGACAAACTTTTTTAATCACAATTTTTAAGTGAATTGATTGATATACTTTTTTTTTTTTTCAGATTACATGTGATACTTTTATTTTTATTTTTTTTATGTTTAGAGTATTTTTTAGTACATTATACCGATAATGAGATTCCATTTAAAAGAAAAATCTACATAAATTTTATTTTTCGTTTTATGAAAAAAGTGTTTACATTTGACATCCCTTTTACATTACACATGGATTACTTTTTACACGTTAGCGTAAAGAAAAACATTTTAAGGAGAAAACTAGTAAAAAGGGACAGAATTTAAGTGTAATTTTAAAGAATTTTAGGAGGTATAATTGTAATTTACTATAGTTACGTGTTATTAATGTAGTAAATAAAAATTATCAGGTAAACAGTTTAGAGAATTAATATTATGAAAAAGGATATGTAATTCGAAAAAGTCAATAGTTTTTTTTTTTCTGATAATCATTTTGAAATTGATTAAAGATGAAATTTTTTTGTAAATTCCATGTTTTATTTAAATTTGATTTCATAAAATTTTAACGTGTATTGAAAAAAATGTAAAGGAAAAGATATCTCTTCTACTCGAATACTTATCAAGACAAAAAACACACAGGAGCTGTGCATTGCCGTGAATTATAATTAAGATGAATTTGGGTTTAACTTAGTTTTAATCAATTTAATTGTTTAAATATGACGTGACGTGTGGTTCGGTATGACAAAAACTATATTGAAACGATACGATATTAATGCGTCTAGATACATGTTACATTCAACCATGGAATTATCATCAATTCTTTAAAAAATAATGAAATAATTTTTTTGAAAAAATAAAATCAACATTGACGGCTAATAAATATACAGCAAACACTAAGAAAATCATTTTATTAATTATTTGATCTGAGTTTATATGAGATATATATCATGGGGGGACTATGGATACGTAAATAAATCAGTAATAGTTTTAAACTAACAGTATTTCTAATCATATTAGATCTTAGAAATAGATAGAAGATAAGACTAGAACCAGAGTGGTGAAGAAAATTCAGCCATTTGCAACTTAATTAACTTGTTAATGAACAATGAGGTAGAAAGAAGGGTTTGAGAAGCAAATTGTTCCTAATCAATCAACTCTGGACTTTACCTCTGAATTAGGGTTTGCTGAAATTTTAGTAGATTGAGAAGCCAAGTGATGAAGAGCTTGCACAAATGCAGTTTGCCCAAATTTGGCACAATATTGCCAATAAAATATCACATAATCCCACCCTCTGGCTTTCCACTCCATTAACTTTCTGTCAATCTCATTTTCATGCTTTGATACATATGGCCTCAACACTGACTCATAAATATACCCTGTCCCCTGCAACACCATCAAACACAATATGGATTCATCTTTGTTTCTTGACTTTTATTTATAATAATTATAATTATTTAAAAAAATTTAATTATTGAAGTAACTTAATTCAATCCATGTATATATGTTGCATTGAATGAAATTTAATAATAAGAATGTATGAAAACTAAACTTAATCTGACTTCAAATTTTTTATTAATTAGATGATGGATTTATCTGATCTAAATATGTAAACAATCCTTAACATATGCAGTGTATGAATAAATAAAAAACGTGGATCCAACTTACTCATTGAGAATCAGTAAAAGTCAACTAAAAGGGTGTGTTGTTGTGGGTTCCTCACATTCTTACTATTATTATATACACATTATTTCTATAGCATCACTTTTATAGGTATAGGTATTTTTTATACAGAATAAAGCATAACCTAAACTTTAGAATGGATATATAATCATTCTTTTCCCACTCAAACAAGAAATGAGATATGGCAGTGTAAAGTACGTCCTGCAAATAGTATTAAAATAACTCAAAAAATGAACAAAAATAGACTTACTTTAGTTTTGGGGTACCACAAGTAGACGAAGAACACCAGCTTCATCTCTCCATACAATGGCAGCCTTCATAAAATTCAGAGTGAAAATTTATTTATGGAAGCTAAATCAAGAGGAAACAATATTATCCATTTACAATATGTTCAACACTTACCATCCAATAAATATATCTGTAAACTTTTCCATTACAGTGAAAAGTGCCACAATGATCCTGCAAAAGTAAACCATGCATTATGTATATGAATCCAAACTTAGATTTAGTAGCGCCAAAAATTAGAATTCAACATGGATTTTAACAGCATGCATGACCAAAATCAACAAGATATTTCCCCATTCTACTATCAACCTTATCCAGTATTCTTAACCCCATATGCACTCAAAAGGGTCTGCAAAAAAGGTAATTTCTTACGTTGAACGGTGAATATATATCACAGTTTCCAGCAAAAAAATTGTAAGACTTAAAATTAAGGACATGTTTATGTTTATCTTTCTCCATCATTATTATAACATGTGTAATAAATGATGAACATGAAAAAATAGACACAAAGAATTACATTGTATAGATTTTTGTAGAATAACATTTCTCTGAGATAGTTAATTTTGATAAGAATATAAGTAAAGGAGAGAGACACTTATATTTGTACCAATATTTACACCAGAAGCGAATTTCCTCAATCTCTACCCTATTTTTCTCCACAGTTTTATAGCATTCGAATCCAGGGTATGCATACCCCAGAATGAGTCTGCAATCACAATGCAAAAAAATGGATAAATATAATTTTTCATAACATAACATAATTCAAAAATAAAAAGTAGGAAAAAAAAAGGGACGTACATAAGGATTCGATTGATGAAATCCCCCAACATTTTCAATCCCCACCAACACCAACAGTGGAAGAAATAAACTCTGAAAACCAAAACAAGCAAACCCTAAAAGTGAGTATTAACATTTCATGGGGTGAAAAAATACTTGTTTATATTTGTGGAGAAGAATGAAGGGAATGAGAAAGTAATCCATGAGATGAAAGGAACTTACTATTGGTTTGTTTGAGAGATTGAGAGGCACAGAAGTTGAATTGGGTGTGGGAACTGGGGTGCCTCCAAACCCAATTCCTAAGGAATATTAATGAACAAGTTGAGATTTTATACTTTAGAAAGCAATGTGGTTTAATCCTCAGGAAGAATGGCCTCTGATTCTCTCTTTCTCTCAAACAAAATGTGGAAGAAGAAGCCTTAGATCATAGGCAACAAAAAACCCTCCTTCTTCCACACCATATAAATAGTGTCATGCAGTTACATCTAACCACGTCAACGAGACCAATTCCTTTTTTCTACTTTTTTAATGATACAAAATGTTTTTCCAATAATAGAACATTTCAGGAATTTCTTGGCACAAACGCTTCTCTTCAATTTTAGTTCCAGGGATTTCTCCTAACGGTTTTGCGGTTCCGCACGCACGGAATCCAGGACATTTTTGTCATTTCGCGCATTCATCCAATTCAATTTATGTTTTATCTTTTTTCTTGTTTGACCTAATAGATTTTCTAACAATAAGATAAATACACGGGCTATCTAATCATATCACATAAATTCTATGGTGTTTTCTTTTACACAGAATTTAAAGAAGATAACTCATTTTGTAGAAAATTTGAAATGTTTTTGTGATAAAATATGTTATTTGAGTGAGGAACTTTAAAAGAGTTTGAATTTTTATAATTTTATTAGAAAAAAATGTATTGCTTTAAATTATAAAATTTTAAATATTATATAAAACTAAAATTTGAAAAATTTATATTATTAAATTTATGTTTCTTATTTTTTTATTCTCTCCTAAAGTTAAATTATATTACTTCAGTATATGGAAATAAAAACTTTCCTGTTACTAACATAGTAAGCACAAAAAGTATACTTTAACAGGATTATAACATTAATAATAATATTAATAATAGTAATAACAATAATAAATTTAAACATCTAAAATCATTAAAATATGCTATATCAAACTCTTAAATTATTTATGAAAAATTAAAAGCATTTGTTTCTATGCTTTTATATTATCTAATATAAATAGTTACCATAATTGTTATCACAATAGAAAAAACAATTAGACAAATGTTACTATGATTAGAATAAAATCATAAGATAATTGACTACACTAAAATCAGTTGTAAAAATTGTGTTCCTATTATAGATTACTATTGTTGTATAAAATTGCGCGCCAGGAAGGAAGGAGAAGGGAGAAAGAATTATGGTTAAAGTTAAAAACCCATAAGAGCAATTCTGACATTTCACAAACTTGATGGGGTGCAGGTTGAAATTTGAGGGTGCAGAAAGTCATAGCCTTCAGTGAAATGGATTTAAGCCCGTGCTGGAGTAGTTTATTTTTTCTATTTCTTGTAGATATTAGTGGGCCAAGTTGTTCATCTAAAACTTTTTACCAAATATTTTACTTCAATCAGGTTTAAAAGAACAAGTTCAGCTAGTGTAGCAAAAACACAATTTTTAAGTTGTGTTTCCTAATGGACGCAAAGCCCAAATCTAGCTATAACCCAATATCCTAAATTTACCCAAACACTTATTTTACTAAATAAAAAATAATATTAATTCAATAATATAATATTATTTCGCATTTGTCCATTTTTTATTGTGATAACAAAAAAAATCATTACAATAATTATTAAAATAGAAAATATTATTAGATTATAATTTATTCTATTCAACATAGTTATAAAAATAAATATTTTTTATAATTTTATTGAAGATGGTTTTTTATTGTGTAAGTAGTTTTTCTTATGGTGAGTGATTAATTAAATAAAAAAAATCTGTTAGAAAACTTTAAGGATAAATTGATAAGAATATATTATTAGACGAAAGCTCAAAAGATTCTTATTTTGGATTGATTTTGTTCTTAAAAAATTAAGTGTAAAAAATAATTTTGAGACCATCAAGGTAAGATATAAGTGTCTAGTTTAGTTCAACATATGTAAGTTGTATAGTTAAGTAAATACGAGCTTAACCATGTTATTTAATATTACTCTATAAAATTATATATATAGTATGTAATGTGGTACAATTTTAAATTAATAATATATCAGAAAATAGATATTTAACTGTAAAATGATAAATAAAAAAATATTCAAAGGATCTTTTTTTCATTCTATCTACAATATATTTAGTATGATATTATTAAATGATAAATAAAACGTTGTGACTGATGTGATAAAATATACATAAAAAAATTAAAATAGACTAAGTAATAATTATATAATGAATTTAATTATAATTTAAGGATTTATGAATAAATACATGTTAATTCATAACATTACATATAACATTATTTATGAATATTCTTGCAATTTAGGAATGTAACTTTATGATAATTTTTATGTTCTTATTTTGTAAAAAAAATAGGATTTTCAATATGCATTCTTATTATAATTTATTTTATAACTACTATTTTGTAAATAATCCCTAAAAAGATAATCTTCACAAATATTAGTTCCTGTAACAAAAAATTAAAAATATTATAATAACCAGTAGAAGGAGGCACTTTCTGCTTTTCAATTTTTTAAGAAAATAAAATTAATAATAGTAATTAGTTCATAATATATTGTATTATTGAAAATGTAAGTGGTTTATAACGTATAGTGTTATTAGTATTTAGAAAGTTTATTTAATTTATTTCAATTTTAAAATATAATTAAAGGTAAAAAAGTTTTGTCTATCAAGTAAGAAATTTTACTTCACAAAGTAAAATAAACAGAAATATAAAATATGTATATTAAATAGGAATTTTATTTTTTAAGGTGACAGATAAAACTGTTTTAAGTACATGCTTTTTAATAATATTTTTATTTGAATAATTATTATAATAATTATTAATTTATTTAGTTATAAGAAATAGTAATAATAATAATTATAAATGTGTGGTCCAGGTGAGTCTCTCACTCACTCCCATAAAAACCCTCTTCCCATCCCCAACACTCTCTCACTCTCCCACTGCACACAACACATTCAATTACATTACTTTACCACACAGCATTTGCAACCACCAATGTCAAGTTCAAGAAGAAAACTAACCTTCAACACCGTCTCCGTCAACTTGGGCTGCGGCACCTGCAGAAGGCCCAAGCTTCTCCGCCACATTTTCCACCCCAAACGTCGCCCCAAGAGGCCCACCTTCCAAGCCCAAACCCATCACTGGGCCCAAGACAGAGACGACACTACTACCACCAGCACCACAACCACCACCACCTTCTCTCCCTGCCACGTCGACTCTTCCGCTCAGTTCTGCGACTACGCCAAGAGCGTGCGAGGCTTCGGCCGCGTAGGGACTGAGGGCGTGGCGGTGGAGAAAGACTCCGACGACCCGTACCTCGACTTCCGACACTCCATGCTCCAGATGATACTCCAAAACGAGATTTACTCCAAAGACGATCTCAGAGAACTTCTCAACTGTTTCCTCCAACTCAATTCGCCGGACCACCACGGCGTCATCGTCAGAGCCTTCACCGAGATCTGGAACGGCGTTTTCTCTGTCAGCTCCGGCGCCACCGCCTTCCACCGCAACCGTAAGTCTCGTGACTTCTAGCCGCTCTCACGCGCCTCCCCATGAGTCTAATAATAACAATGTAACAGTCATAAGGTAGTTTAGTTCTTTAGTTTTTGTAGCGCCTTGTTTGGATAAATCTGTTACCGGAAGAAAATACGAAGTTCTCTGGTAAAATCAATTTATGCACTTTTTTTACAAAAAGATAAATTCTTCAAAATTTAGTGCATGGCTTGATTTTAAATTACGAGAATAAAATTAAATGTTTATTTTCGTATTTTCTTCCGTTTATCCAAATACGTGTTTTAGACATGTTCAGTGAATTACTATTTTTGTAAGTTCAGATGATAAGTGGCTAAAGTTGTAGTGTGGGGCGCGTTTGGATCACCACCAACTTATTCTGTTTTTACTTTTGTAACGTGTGCCATTATTCTCGCATCCAAATAATCTTCTTTTAGCTTTTTCTTTTTTATATTTGAGACTCGTGATCCATAAAAGAATTACATCAGAGATAAAAGGAACATTTATAAGCGACATTTTTAAGAAAAAATAATAAACGAAAAAGAAATTATTAAGAATTTCATGTGCATGTGTCATTATTTAATTCCTTTTATTTCGTAAAAGACACATTCTTCTTCATATTTACATTCATCTTCATATTTGCATTTTATTTTTGTAATGACTGAAGTAAGCAAGAAAATATAAGAAGAATACTAAGGAAATGACAATATGACAACGGTGTTGATTGAATGAAATAAAAATTTTCTTTCTACCAAAAGCCTTTTAAGTTCATGAAATAAAAATTAATTTAAAAATATTTTAAAATGTGCTTTCTTATAATTTATTAAAAATATAAGTGCTATGCACTGTGGTATAAATATTCTAAACTCTCAATAAACATACATTCTTAGCTTTTGTCAGTTTTGTAATAGTTAGTTTAAAATTTCTATTAACAACTACTTTTTTATTAATTAGAAATGTGAAATGTATTAAAATTAGATGTTATAAAATTTAAAATAATCATTATGAAAAAAAAAACGATAACATATAACAATTTTAAATTTTGAGAGAATGTAAGAAAATCCTTATTCAATGTAATTTAATTTGAGATTAGTTTGTACACACCCGTTATAAAAGAAATTACACAATCAATCAATCCATCAAAAAATATTATTAGGTTTCAAAAACTCATCTTATCACAGACTAAAAAACTTACAAGGAAATTTTTATTTCTTAAAAAAAATCTTCCTATCAACATTAAAATTCAAATTCTTACAATTTAGAAATATGACTGTGAGTAACGGGACTATTGGTGTGGATTATTAATCAGCATAAACAATAGATAACAACAATAGAGAATTCACGTGCACATAAAATAAATATTTTCCTGATTTACTTCATTTCCAAAAGTCACATTACCATCAAAATTTTAATACGAACTACAATAGTTTGGTTTAAGGTTATTTCACCAAAAACCAAGGAGAATATATAACTCTTCTATTGAAAAATTTAAGTAAATCATTTATTATATTTCTTTCAGTTTTCTTTGTCCAAATAATGGAAAAAAAAGTTTATGTTATCTTAAAATTAAAAAAAAAACATTTTTTTTTACTTCTCTTCTAAGATCATTAATAATCCTCTACGATTCTTTCACATAAAAAGCATTTAATTATTCTATTTTCAGTACAACTTTAAACAAGTGACCTATTATATCTTTTTCATTTTTTTTATAAATAATTTTCAGTACATAATAAAAATGAAAAGATTATATTATATTAAAATTCAAAAAATAATAAATAAAAGAAAAAAATTCCTTAATAAAAAAGTAATAAAAAAGAAATATTTACTGGTAATTGTTTGACTTATTGCATGTCCTAAGAGCTTTTGCATTAACTCTTTATAATACCCTTCCAATCAAACCATTTTTTTATTACTCCATCTGATCCACATTAAGTTTACTTCACGCTTATCAAGAATAACAATGAATAACAGCGAATACAATATAGTTTTTTTGAAGGGAAGTAAAACAAAACTCATCTTGAAACTGAGAAGTTCTTATCTTATCAATATATTTTCCCTTTCTCAGTGAGCTGTGTGTGAGTGTGGCCGTGCAGCTGAGCGAATCCATTGCGTGAGCTGAGCTTTGGCGTAGGGATTTGGTCAAAAATGGTTGCCAGCTTTTGAGTTGCAAAAAATAGGCATTGGGATTTGAATCACAATAATATGAAGGGTCCAAGTTGGGAGAGACACAAGGTTTTAATGGCTTTCAGTGACACCAGAATAGAAATTTTTGTGACACAACTTCTCTGCACCATTTCCCATGTTCGCATTAATCCTTCTCTTCTCCGTACTCTTTGTTTTTAGTATAATTGCCAGTTGTGTGAATCAATTCTCTCTTGTTCCATTCAAGTACTATTTTTTTTTCCATTTTCTGTGTGCATTTCCTCACCCTTTGCATGCATTTAGTTCTTGTTTGTATTTACTTTGGCATTCATACTCACACTGCCAACTTCTCTATTTGAATTTACACCCTCTGAGGGAGGTAGGTTCTAGCCTTCATCACCCTCAGCACTCATTTATATCTCACACAAAACACTCATTAAAATATCTATCAAATCGTGAATCCAACAAAACCCTATTACAAAGTCCTCCCTGCACTTTATTTACTCTAGCAGAAGGTGCCACATGATGAAACCCTCACAGAGATAGGGACAGTATCAGTATTATGGCTGCCAATATATCATTTATTTTAACCATACAACATGTATTTTTCTTTAATGAAACAAACTTTGTCCAGTCAACTAACATGTTTATTTTGATAATGATTTGATATTTTTGGTTGGAACGTCACAAATATATGTTATCATAAACTAACCATACAAGTAAATTTACCAGTTGAAAATTTCATATTAAAAATAAATAAATAAAACAAGTCATATATAAATAGAAAAAAAAACCACAAACATACTATTTTAGGGTTTTAGATTAGAGTTGTTGTCTTACTATTTTAAGGTTGTATAGACTTGGGTTTTTTTAGATTCAGACTTGTCATTCAATGTTGTTAAATGTTTTTTTTTTTCAATATTAAAATTGTATTTCTAATAGAGTTTAGGGTGTTATCTAATATGTTTTAAAGTTAAAAGGAATATAATATAAGCATGGGAAGGGATCATTTAGCTCATAGGCTATGAATTTCAAGCTTGACTCTTTTTCTAAGAGAAACATAGTTTTAGAGAAAGGAAAATATTATATGACCACCCTTCAACTTTCCAACACCCTTTGAAATATCTAATAAAATAATAATATATTTTTTTTATTTTCTAATTGATTTATCTCAATTTTATTTTATATTTTAAAATAAAAATATCATGTAATTGGTGTTGGGTAGATGTTTCGTAGAAAATGGGGTGTCTGTTTGTGTATCATCCCTTAGAGAAAAAAAGAGTTTTTCTTTTGTTGTGTGGTCCAGATTGATGAACTGAAAGAAGAAAAGGCATAGGTGCAGATTTTCTGCTTCAGATTTCAGTGAGTTCAATCTTGAAATGACAAAAGAAAACCCAGGTAAAGATGTGCTTTCAAGTGTGGTAGTGGATGGTCAAAGGATGGCCAACTCTATATCATAGCATCTTCATGGTAGTGGAAACATGGTGGACCATTATTGAAAACAAAATCCAGAACATAATAACTTTGGGATAAAGATATATGCAACTAAATTACCAACTTTTCCAACTCACCCTTTCCAAATACTAGCTGTGAAGAGAATCATGTTCCTATTTTCCACACCATATGTTTCTTAATGTTGCAATTTTGTAATTATAATTGACAAATTGATAATTAACTTCCATAACTCCATCTGAGAAACATGTAGATTCTATCTCAGGAACATGATTTAATGTTTAAGCCTCGGAAAAAGACACAATAACAACACTCTTGATTCCATCCCTATTCTTTTGGTAGTGGGGAAAATCTTGGTACTTTTGTAGGGCAGAGTGAACATGATTTGTTACCTGAACATAAAGAAAAGTTGTGATATGAGTTATCACAAACAAATAGAGCTAAGAAAAGTTAGACAGAAAGATGTTGATCTTGTCTTCACAACAAAAGCAAACTGTCTTCTGATGTAGTATTCAATGAGTTGGACTTGGCAATGCATGCACACACTTTCTAAAGATTAATCTTAATCAACTTTAGTTTATGATTGATTTATTGGGAACCTTAATCTTAATCAACTTTCTTAATGGATTAGTCAATTCTGTTCCATTTCCTTCTTTTAATCCTTTTTCAAAATTAAACCACTCAATTAGATCATGTAAGATGAACATCATCATTGAGGAAATGCATTTTTACAAGAAAATTACTTAAAATTTAAACATATGAAAAATATGCGACTTTCATTCTCTTTTTTCGTCATTTTAGTCTTAAACTTTTTTAAACATATTTAATTTTTTGAATTTTGAACATATATTTTTCTTTTCTTTTCATCCGAATGATTCTTACATCTAAAATTTATTTAAAGTACCTAAATTGTAAATATGCAAATTAAAATAGGATCAATAATGCATTCCTGGGCTAGTATTTAAAGAAGAACCCAAATTACTATATAATATAACCTTAATTTTTAAAAAATATATAACTCACTTGTTAGGTATTATTATAAATGTAATAATATATTTAAAATCCTACCAGTCCAATTTAAAAACTGAAAATCCAATTAAAAAATTTAAATTACATAAAATCAAACTTTATTAGTTTTTATTTGTTTTTTTTTTCTCAAACGGTATAATTCAGTTCAATTGGTAATTTGGGATCGAAAATCGACCCATACCAAACTATACAATACATTGCTAATTAAGACAAAAATTTAAGTATTGTTCGTCCAATTTTCATCTATATTAATTATTATATTTTTTTACGAATTTCTAGAAATGGTCCCGATCTCATCACTGAGTCAAGAGAATTCTGAAGTTGAATTTTATCAGTGGTTAAATTTGAAGTTAATTAACTTTACATGGTATGATGAAACATTTTCAAATTATATTTTTCAATGCAAGTATATTTCATATATTATAGTTAAAGTGTAAACTAAATTTGATTATACTTTAATACATACATATACAGATCTCGACGTACTTGTCAATTAAAATTATTGTTGGTGTTGACTCTTTTGAAAATATAACATGATATTACAAAGTCCTTCGTGCAGTTTATTTACAATTACAAAGTTGTTACGAGATGAAATCCTCTTTGTTATTTGTTAATAGTTATATATAAATGATTAGTTGATTATTCTTTCAGTCAATAATTTTTTTTCTATACTAACAAGTGACTGAATTTAATTTATATTATGCCTATGGGCCACAAATGTAAGCCTAATGGACAACTATTCTCGCAAACAGTATAATCACAAAGGAAATTGCTTCCTGCACCCATCCGTGAATGGACATTTATACTTCTTTTTCGAAGTTTTTATTTTTTTCTAAAAAGCTTTTTTTGTAATACATTTTCGGAAAACCTTTTCAAGAAAAGACTTCTCTTTTATGGAAAATATTTTTTTAAGTACTCGTCCTCACATCCTCTTTTCCAGAAAACATTTTTTGTAATTCAAAATCCTTCTACGAAAAATATTTTCTGTAAGATATTTCACACACCTCACAATCCATTCCTGATTTTGTTTTTTGGAATCCATTTTCAAAACACAAAACTGCAAAAACCTTATACTCACTTGCAACTCCTATGTAATGCGAAAATAGAAGTCACTTACCTTACGGAGAAGCTTTCTTTGCAGCACCTACCACCATGTTCGCCGAAAAAAGTCTCCTTTTAAAAATTCTGACAAGGGCGTTTTTGGCATTATGATGGAATATTTTGTTGGGGTGCAGAAAGCAAATGTAGAGGTGCAGGAAGCAATTGCCAATCAGAAATAATATATATATATATATATATATATATATATATATATATATATATATATATATATATATATATATATATATATATATATATATAT
>Ga0209700_100367_pt1 | contig 82179 bp, 42 predicted proteins | sample SiratroredBW_FD_187528 | JGI IMG/M metagenome (GOLD analysis project Ga0209700, IMG submission 187528) | Root nodule microbial communities of legume samples collected from California, USA - Siratro red BW (SPAdes) (version 2) | ecosystem: Host-associated > Plants > Roots > Nodule | place: USA... | reverse complement strand
GTAACAATACTTAACAATGAGTTTTAAAATTTGTTATTCTTAAAAGCATGTTGATATTTTTGTTAAACATTTGCTAATATTTTCATATTGACTAATTTTATTTAATTTTAGAAAACTAGATAATTGAATATGACATTAAATTTGTATAGAGATAAAAATTGTATGATAATAAAATTATGAGAATTAAAAGTAAATTTATGCCAAAATTGTAACGGTCTAAAAATTCTATAACATTATCATTTAACTCTTATAAATAACAAAATTATAATTTCAAACTATAAAACATTTAATATATAAAAAAGAAAAGAATAAAGAAAAAAAAGAAAGAAGAAAAAAAAAATTAGCTTGAGCAAGAATTTCAGGCGAGAATCCCCCCTACTTGAATGAAAATTCTCTCGCTTGAGTAAAAATGGTCTAAAGAGCATTCTACTTCCAGTGCTATTTTTGCTTGAGTGAAAATACCCTCGCTTGAGCGGAAATCTGATATTGCTTGGGCAAAAGGCTTCTCGCTTGAGCGAAAATCAACATGACAACACTCACTTATGTTTTTTAGAGCTCACTGAGGCTAGCTGCTCCTCGCTTAGGCGAGACTTGAAGAGTGAATTTTTTCTACATACTTCGCTTGAGCGAGATTCTTTTGCTTAAGTGAAAACGTCAGAAAATGATTTTTCAAAACAATTAACTTTTATCTACTACCAAGTATTAACATGCATTCAAAGTTCGAAGTACAACATAGTATCCAAAATATCAAACTTATGTACAACTATCTACACGACAAAAGATAGACCATCATAAGATCATAAAGTCTTTAAATACATCAAACATATATACAAATATATACAAACAAAAATATAACCAAATTAAGGCTATATACTCCTTAAGATGCTCCAGAATCTGCATCTGTACTTGCTTGTGTATATAGTACAGTCATCACAGTTCACAACACAATAAGACAAGTAAGGATAAGCTAGTGAAATAATCTTTTCAGCTTGTAAGAGTAAAAAGAATCAAACTGATTAGATTTAAAAAGTTAAATATCAATTCTCAAGTCAAATACAAGTAAGTTTAACATTCAATCACAATTTTTCATACTCTATACCAAATTCATTGACTTTACAATGATTCATTTGCAATCACCATACCTTGATTTCTTTTTAATCCTTAGTACTTGATCTCGTTTCATTAAAAATGATTGCATGTGAATTCATCATACAGTCATAACAATAATCATATGAAGCTTATAGGTGCATGTGTAACCATGATACCTTGATTTCCTTTCAATGCTCGGTACACTGGTTTCATTTCAACCAAAATGATTACATATGAGCTTATAACTCAATCATCACACATATTACATCAATTCAATCATATTGAAGCATATAGATGTATATGTAACCATGGTACTTTAATTTTCTTTCAACCTCCAATACACTGGTTTCATTCCAACCAAAATGATTACATATAGCTCTATAACCCAGACATTACACATATCATTTCAATTCCATCAAATGAAGATGTGATAACGCAGACATTACACATATCATTTCAATTCTATCAAATGAAGATGTTCTCACATGTTATTTTCTAACATCATTACTCAAAATAATTAAATTAATCACACCAAATCAGGATAAACAATGAAATTCATTCAATGCTCAAGAACTAGTCAGACCTGCAAGAAAAACTTGAGTACTAATACTCATATATCCAAGTCTTCTATCCTAAGGTTCTATTTGAAAGTAACTAACTAATATAAACAAGTTACCAGCTTCTCTTACCTTAGACAATGATCCCCTATCGCTTCCTTCAATCAAACAATTATAGTAGGCCAACTCTAGAGATCTAGAACAAGTTATCCAAATAACACCAACTTTTAATATAATCTTAATCAAGTTGAGAATAACACTTTTCTCAACTGTTCTTATCAATATTGATGACAAAAACTTAATGAAAAATAGAGAACAAAGAATCCTCAAAATAAATAGGAACTTACTCTAATTGAGATTTTGATAAGTTAAAAATAATTCTATGATCTTCAGCTATTGCGGAACTTGATCAGATTCTGAAACATATTAAATATAAAGAGTGAAAATAAAAAAGAAGAAAAAGAGATATGGAGAAGTAGAGAGAGAAAGCTTTGAGTGTTATCTTTTTGTTCTAATCTTTTAGTGTGTTTGGGGTTACCAAAATAATATATATTATAAAAATTATTAATTACATCAATTTTTATATTAACAAGCATCTATAAAAAGTATTAAAATACAATTGCACAGTTGTATAAATGTTTAACTAAACAAAATGAGGAATGTCTTATCAAATTTAATTACCAATTATTACAGTTTAAAGAAATGCCTATTTTAAGATCCATTATAGGACTGAAAAATGATATCAGTTTAATTAAAATGTATTAAATATTTTATAATTCATTAAAAAATTCTCAAGTTAATTTATTAATTTTTATAATAATTATTTAAAAGGTAAATTTTTACTTAAATACTATATTTAAACTAAGTTATATATATATATATATATATATATATATATATATATATATATATATATATATATATATATATATATATATATGCGTGCGTATTCCCATTATAAAATAAACAATATTTGAGTTTGTTTTCAAGTAAAATACTTTTCATCTCACTAAAATTTAACACTACTACTTTCAGTTTATATAAAATGAGATTATATTTAGATTTGGCTTTTGTAAAATTCACACATTATTCGAAAATAACTTTTTTATCCACGTGCGTTTATTTTAAGGTAAATAAATATATTGTAAGTTGATTGTCTTAAAACACACTCATACGCTGTTTTACTGCTTGTAATAAAACAATAGGAGTGATAATAACATTCTTTCTCACCCTTCTTTAACACTCTTTTTATTATTGACCGAAATTAACTAAAGATTATAAACTTTGAGAGTTAAATTTTTTTACCTGGAAAATATTTTCTTCTTACGCATAAAAAATTACTTAATTTGGAATATATTAATATATAACTAGAAATTATCTTAAAATATACTGACACGTAGTTTATTAACGTATGGTTTTCTAAGACTTGTTAGTGTATATATACCTACTTATATTTTTGTTAAAATATGTTAGAAGTTATAATAAAAAAAATATTTTGAATACATTCATTTGGTGTAACTTATAATCTACTACAATAACAAAAATCAGTAAGACTATATATATAACTTAATGGGTTACTAGAATGGAGTATGAAAATGAAATGTGATGAAAAGGATAGAAAAGATGAGAAAGGACATGTGGTTTGATTAGGGGTGAGTGGGGATACCCTACATAACTTGGGTCATTCTCTTTCCTTTCTCCACGTGGAACAAAAGATTCTTTCTACACATTTTTCATGGAATTCAGTACAGCCCCACCACCTATATATGGTCCTATAATTCATTTCCCAACATAATTAGGTCATCTAAATCAATTCACTTTTACATTATATATATATAATTCCTCTTCCCTAAGGTTTACTATAGTATATTCCATATCTATGATAAAACTTATTCTAATTATAAATCCTGAAATTTATTATTTCTGTAAATTATCAAACTCTCTTTTGGTAGATAAAAAATATTTCTATAAATTGTTTAAAAATCATAATAATATGTAGTGTTGACTATTTTTTGTTAAAATATGGTTGCATTAAATAATTTAACAAAAATGATATTTTACTTTTTTAGTATTTTTTTTTAATTTGGTAAAGTTTAATTTCTACATCTTGTATGAAAATATTTTTCTAGAAACTTTTTTTTTTTACTAGGTAACCTAAATGTGGGAAAATTCCCTCCCAACCTAGGATTTCTGAAAACTAAAACTTCTCCTCTTACATGTTTTCAAATTAGGTTAACCATAGTTTAAATTTAACTGAAGAGTTTAAAATGATTAGGGATATAACACTTGAAAACATAGGCCCTAGCAGCTGGTAAGAGGAAGATGTTAGAAAGATATTTTGGATGCAGCCAAATTTGGATTAATTGAAGGATAACAATAACACTTAAATTTTTTAATTGTGTACATTTTAAAACATAATATTACATTTGATAATCATTAAATTTAAATGTCACCGAAAATCTTTATAAATATGCAGTAAAAATTTATATTTAATTGAACCTATACCATATCTAAAATAGTAATCATATTTTAGAAATTTAGGTTGGAAATTGGATTTTATTTCACTAAAAAAATTCAATTTATCTAAAAAAATTCATAAATAATTTCTAACTTCTATATATAAACAGTAATTACTGACAAATTATATACGAAAAAAATTCATAAATAATTTCTAAATTCTATATATAAACAATAATTACTGACAAATTATATACGAAAAAAAATCCATACATAAATGTGGTATGGATAATTTACATACAAAATTTTTTTCGTATGTATTTTTTCTACGGAATAATCCGTATGTGTAATGTCGTAGATAGCTACAACGTAAATTATATACATAATTTTTTCGTATGCAATTTATCTACGAAATATTTCGTATGTAATTTATCTACGACATTACATACAGATTATTCTGTAGATAAATTACATACGAAAAAATTTTATATGTAATTTATCTACGGAATAATTCATATTTAATTTATCTACGACATTACATATGGAATATTAATCACATTATATACGAAATATCTTATTTTCCTTTGTTGTTAATAGGTTTTAATAGTAAACTGTTCAACTCCATTTACAAAACTTTCTTTCAAACCTCGTTTACCACTATAACATTTGTCGGACATCCAATCTCGATTAATATGAAACAAGTTCATTTTCTTTATATTAAAAACATAAATGTGTTATATAAGAACAAATCCTACTTAAAGTAATAGTCACCAAAATTTTTTTAAGCATTTTGACCATTTTTACAATATTAAAGTATATTAACAATATTATTTACCATTTTTACACTCAGTGCATATATATACACATATATGCATGCCACAAAACAAAAACTTTAGTGCCTTTTTGGTTCGGGTATAAGTCACTTGCCTAGCTAATTGTGCGTTTAGTTTCGCATCCATCCTCCCACTAGTGCATTTTGAGATGATATTTTCTCAACACATATTCAACTTACTACAAACAGGCACTAAATCAGTATATTGATAAAGAAAAATAAGGGCAAGTCCAATCCAAATATTGATAGTAAGATAGATTTGGAGGTGATGAAACATGAATATAAATCTAACAGATACAAAGGAGATGAAAGTGAATCTAATATAATTTTATAATTCATAGAACTCTCTTAATTGTACTACTTATTAACTTTAATTTCTTAATATAACAAAAATGATAAATAATAAAAGTACTCTGGTCAATTTTGATAATAGTTTTAAATAAAAATATTTAATTAAGGTTCGATACATACCTATCACGAGAGCGTGCAACAATGTAGCTTTTAAGATGAGTAATAACTTCAGCAGACTTGACAAATGAAATGGCAATAAAATCAATACCCTCAATACCAAAATCAATGTCTAACCAATCCTCCATATGAAAAATCAGATAAATGAATTAAATTATAAATTATATGGAACAGATCCGCTTAAAGAAAAACCTGAAATCAACATGAATGGTTAAAAGAATAAAGCCCACAAAATTTGCATTGATAATTATTAGACTTTAGAAATCATCAAATATTCTCAATGCACCATGGTAAATCACTTGCCATCACCGTATGCAATGCAAAGTTAAAAAACTTTAAGGTCGTGAACATGGTTTTCACATCAACTTGAACCAAGATCAACACAATCACAGTCTATATATTTTCCAAAAACCGACAAAGGATGGGTAATAATCCAAAATTAAGTTGTTAATTTTCCTTTGTTGATACTTTAGGATGGAAATGAAAGGAAGGGAAAAGTGGTCAAGGATAGTTAGTGGAAAAGTTAGAAAAAGTAGTGATGATATGAAAAAAAAAGAAGATATTTGTCTCAAAATCAAAATATCAATATTTGTTATTCTTAAGTTTATTTCATTCGCAATGGTTAACAAATAGATTAAAAGTGTATTTGATAAGTAATGGATATTGATTTTATGAGTTAGTTTGATTAAATTAAATTTGTTTGACATACAAGTTTATGTCAGTAGCTTTTAGATTGCTTTCGTAAGATGATCTGGATTCTAAAGTAAGCAAGCACATAAGGTATCAGTTTTTTTCTCTTTCATTTTTATCTTCCATTAATTTGCTTAAAAAAATATCTTTTTATCTCAAATAAATAAATTTATTATTTTATACGATTTTATAGTTATCAACTACTTTCTTTATTAGTTTTATTAAATACTTTTAATTCAATTAATTTATTTACAAGTTTTCATTTTATAATTCCCAGCTTATATTTTATAAACTTTAATTAGCTTAAAAAGCTTTAAAGTAACTTATAATGTGCTAGTTTTATTAAATATAGCATAATTTTCTAGTGTCAAACTCAAATAATGGTTTCCCTGTAGGGAGATGAGATGGCTGAAAACTACTCATTATTTTAATATTTGTTAGTAGTAAGATAGACGCATGGTGCAATGTATATAACTTTATTAAACAATAATGAAAAAGGCAAAAACAATACCATTATTTTTCACGTCCAACAAATAAATACTCCATAAAAAAATAATTGTTTTTGCTATATGCTTATTAACTCATTCCTTTACTATTTTCGGAAATCTTTTACGGTATGGTAGGCTTAATTGTAACCAGAATATCCTCTATTGTAAAATTATTTCATCTCCAAAACAAAACAATTGTTTTAAGAACATTTCCGATGGTTAATGGTTAACTGGATTGCTTAGCTTAATTTGTGAATATGATAATCTACATATATTTTAATATCATTTAATAAAATTCTGATATCAAAATAATTGTTTAAATTTTTACAATTTTGATTGAGTTTCTCTTGTTTGTAGCATTCTTTTTGTGTAAATTTTTTTAAGCAACTCTGTTAATGATGCTTGTATAAACAACATTTGTTCATATGCTATAATGCCAAATTAAAAAGACTTAAACAACAATATTTAATATTAATCAACCCTTTTGAGTATTCTCATTGGAATTGCATATATACAAGCACAGATGTAACGTTGTTTAAGAAAATTATGTTTTCAATGCGAAAAATTAAATGAAAAGAATCTTTTAAGTATTAATATGTGAAGTAAATTACAACACTTGGAAAATTAAAGTAAGTATTATTTTAATTAATATGGTATCACGTGTTTAATATGAATCTTTTAATACTTTTCTGTTGAGATGTGATTCATGATTATTATATTTTTATTATATGATTCAATTTTAAATTATTGTCATTCTTTTTGAGTGATAGTGTGTTATATTGAATATTATTATATGAATGTGATCTATTATATGTATAGCATATAGAATATTTATTTTTAAATCAATTCACCCTTTTTGTTTTAGTCTAATGACTATAACTGATATGTAAGAATATTACAAGTAGTAGTAGAAGAATTAATCAAGATTAGATAGTTGTTTTATTTTCCTCAATTTTGATGTATATATTGATTTAGGAACTTTATATGCTAGGTTTATACAATATATAATTGATTAAGTGAAAAATAAATTATATTATTTAAAAAAAAAATTAATTTTAACTTAAAAACAAGCAATATGATTATTGATTCTTTAATTATGGTTAGTGACTATTTCTGCTTTCAATTTATGACTTTTACTTATAATGACAATTATTTAAACAACAAACTCAAAAATACTGTAGATTTTTTGTTTAAACAAATTATTATTAAACTAAAATTAATATAAACTACTTTATTAGAATTTAATAATATAATCACTGAATGCGTATTAACATTTAATCTTTGATTGAGTTTAGAAATTTAGGAGGAAAAGCTTAAATTAAAGAAACAGTAAAATACAAATGAAAATAATAATCGAGTAAATTTAAAAACATTTAGAAGACCTTAAATAAAGATAGAAGGGATAGAAAATGTTGGTGAGGAGACACAAAGTGCATTTAATTTCTTGAATAGTCATTGTGTGAGGGCATTTTCGGAAATGTGCTTTAAATTGTACATTCTCACTTAAGAAAAACGCGTAGAAGACTTTTATGCCTTCTATCATGTTTACAATGCAAAACAATACCTTGATTCTGTGTCATGTAGCTCAAGGAGGAGTTGCATAACTGCTACATCCAACTCATAATAACTGCTTCATCATCACATTTGGATTTCAAAATTATATCATCAATTTTGTAATGGTTTTAAGTTTTTTCTTAATTTGTTGAGTTTGAACATTTTTTTTTCTTTTGTCAAAAAACTTATCTTAAATATTATCTCGTCGGTATATCATGTTTCTCTATATTATTATCGAAATTGTCTTGATCTTTGTCAATTAAATCTCTATTTTAATAATATCTTTTAAGTTAATTTCTTTTATAATATAGTATCTCTAAAAGAATGACTCTTAAAAGATAAATAAGAATCATTATTTCAATCTCCTCTTGTTGTTAATCTAAGTTTGAGATTAAAATTATTTTTCACCTTCCCATGTTTTAACTTTTCTTGCAATCTTGTACTAGTGTTAAATGTGACTATGTCCAATTTATACATTATCATATCACAGAAGATTTTTAGGTATTCTATTCAATACAACTTTACCAATCTAGATTTTAAGTTTTTTAAATATATTAAAAACAAAAAAAATAATAAATATAAAAACAAAAGTTATTATATTCTTCTATTTAACATTATTAATTATTTTAAAATTGAAACCATTCAATTTCGTTTCTCTCTCCATTCTTTTGACTTCTTATGAAAACACATATGAAGTGTAATTTACTCTTTTACTCACTTGTGTTTTTTTTTTCTACTGCTTAGTTTCTCACACCCTTGTTCCCTTGCTTACCTATTCTTTTGAGTTCTCATTAATTTTATCGACAGTTATGACTTCAAGCTTTAGTAAGTCTTCTGTTAAGTTCTTTAACTCCACCAACTGGTGATACTCCTCATGTCAAGGAAGGTATTGATGAAACCTTTTTTCCAATCATATTGACTCAGGGTATAAGTAATTCATCAACAACTATGAAGGAAGTATTGAAGTTTAAAATGAACAATCCATGTTGGAAGAAAATGCTCTTAAGGAATCCACTCCCTTTGCATCAACACTCCTCTTACTAACTTAGTGAATGAGATCGAGAGGGATCTTTTTGTCATCATAATTTTTTTAGATAGTGGATCAAGCTCCTATCATGTCAACAACTCAATGATAATGACAGAAGTTGAAATATCTCCACTAATGAATTGTAAAAATAGGTCAAACACATGAGAGAGGATTTAATTGTGATTTTTTTTTTCAATAATTTGCAAGAGCAACATCTTACGAATGAATAGATGAAGTTTTCATTTGACAAATACATTGTCAAATATGTTTTCGCAATTCTTGCTTAGAAACAACTTCTTTTTAATGGTAGTTCAATAATATGCAATTGAAAGAGTTAATAGTATGGATGATTTATGTTCTATTTTTATACTAGTTTGTGTGTTAACCAAGACTTTGTCCAGTTCTTGATTAGCACTATCCAGTTTCACTACACAGACTAACATTACAAATCATACTCTAAATATTCTTTGGACCTTAGTCATTATTGGCTAAACAACTGCGTATTCGTTAGAACAACAGTCTCCTCCTAACTAAGACAGTAAGTATTCTTTGAAACGGTAACCAATTCTAGTTAAAATATTAAATATTTTTTGAAATTGTAGTCACTCCTAGCTAAAACACTTGTTTACCAAAAATGTGATAAAAAAATCACAATGTTATTAACTAAAAGAAATGTTGCATCGTAAGATAGATACAAGATAATGTTCACAATTTTAAGTTGCTAAAGAACACTACAATGTTTTATAAACAATATTCTATCGAAAAACTAGGTTTACAAGTTTTTACTTAAATGTTCGTAGGATTGTTATATGAGCAAAAGTTTTTCATTCTTCGAAGATATCTTCTACTTATAAAGAGCTTAGGAAGATATACATTGCAAATTCTTTTTCTAGCTACTTTTAGACTTTGATAAGTTCTTCATTCTTGAGCTACATCTATCATTATAAATGTTAAGAATTGCATTAAATGTTCTTCATACAACATTTAATGCAAACTTCAACTTCAAGAAATAATTTGATACTTAGTATAACTTATTAGGCTTAGGTTATATATATTTTAACTCTTATTACCAAAAAAATCAGGATTGTACGAGGTTGATATACTATGTAAAGATGATTTATTGTCTTTTCAAAAAACTTGTTGCTATAAAACAACTTTTACACACTCTTTAAAAGATTTTTTGATGTTACATTTCTTTTGAGAACCTCTTAATGGTTAAACAAGAAAACATTTTCAACAAAACATAATATATACTAAGTTAAGAATGAATTATAAAATATTAAAAAAAATGTTTTATTATCTATTTTAAATGTGAGTTTATCAGATAAGATTGTAAGATATTATTACAACTGTTGATATCCAGTAAAACTCTTGTATCAATCATCTAATACTTCATTATGTATTTAATACTTTGTTATAAAACACTTAATATAACATGAATAACTGTTTTTTATTAGCACATAAAAGTTATCATTTATGTAATCATCCAATATATCTCAAAGAAACAAGAGATTTAACAAATCCTTAATAAAATAACCTCCCTCCAACGGGAACAATTGCCAATTGGATTCAGGGAAGAGGTTAAGCAATTTGTCTTTCTCTTCAACAAAATTAAATCTTTAAAAAAAATATCATTTTTTCTCCAAAATTGCAAAGGATTGAAAAAGAAACTATCAAAACTATTTAGACCAAGATCCTTAGAAAAAACTCACAGATAAGTCAAATCCAATAAAAGAAATTAAATCTCAATCCAAATTAACCAATAATGCTAAGAGAAAAGACATATGGTACTTCTCGGCCTCAAAAAAACAGTAGGACAAATTTACTATAAATATGAAAAAAATTAATGCTTCTAGAAACTCATTCAAAGAGGATGAACAAAAACTGTTTACCCAATTGAAACAATTGGCCATGTCTCTTTTATTGAACCTGGCTAAACTTACTTCCATAATTACTGAATTCACATTGATAAAGTTTGACTTTGGATAACTTCCATACATAAAATCTGGTGACACTTAATGCTTCAAAGGTTCTGTAGATTTTACAATAGATTTTGTTTATTTATTTATTGTAAATATTGAACACTTTTTGAAAAGTAAGTAATCTTGATGTTATGCATTTCTGATTTATAGTTTTCTTAAGTAGTTTCTATTTTTGACATGATTGATGGATTTTAATATGCACATTGAATTGAAGACGTGTTACAAGATAATACCTTTTTAATTTCGAAAGGTCTTTTTCAACTAAGAGACCAATTTCTAAATTAGTTCGATTTCTTATCTAATAATCTTCCAAACTAAATATATATCTTTTCAATCTAGTGACGTGTAAAGATATATGTTTTTTGTTTTTCTAAAGTTTATCTAATGATCTCAGAAGAAAACTTTGACTATGAAAGTAATCATGAACTATTAATTATATAATACTGTTATGATTAAATGAATGAAACTTTTTGTATAATGAAGATCCATGCACAACATTAATGATTCAAATGATTTAAGAATGAAAAGAATTATTTTCACTATTCATTTATATTTTTCTTCTGGAAATTCTACCTCAGTTACATTTTTTAAAAGAAATAAGGAATTTGGTTTGTCAAGAATTGTTTTTCTCTATTAAACAATTTTATACTAAATTTTGTGAATAGTTTTTTAAAGTATGGAATATTTACCTCTTTAGTTCTTTACTTGATATGTTTTACAATATTCAAACCTTAAATTTAAAACTTTTTGTAACACATTAATACTTGAGATGTTTTATTTTAATTTTGTTACTTAAAAATTATTCAATTATTATTATTCAAAAAATCTCTACGAAATAAAAATAGAAAGTGCACCAAATCTGACATTCCCTGAATGATATTTTAAGAATAAATATTTGGCCTTTAAATATTATTTTTAATTTATAATGATATTAAGCAATTTTTTATAATATTACTTTTCAATACATTTCTTAATTTCTGTAATATTATTTATTTTATTTTATTTCATTCTAAATGTCTATCAAAATTTATCATCTCACATTTTTCAAAGTTTTATTTTTTATAACTTTTAAATTCTCTTTCTTTCCTAGTCTCATTTTTTTCTCTTTTGACTTAAATTTAAATATTTTAAATAATATATTAAATTAAAAATAAAATCATATAAAATATAATAAACTCAATATATATTAATATATAAATAATAATAATAATAATAATAATAATAATAATAATTAAATTTTAATTCAGAGAAAGAAAATAAAATGAGATATAGTAAAAAGGAAAATGCACATTTGAAGGAGCACTGTATACTAATAATATTTATAATAATAAACATGAGAGTTAAGTTACTTGTAACATATTAAAAAAAAAAATATTCGTTGTAATATTTCAATTTTTATACTTTGATTTTTACAAGTAATTATTCTTTGATTTTGAGATTAAAAAAATAAAATTAAAAATAATGAACTCTTTTAAGAAGGACATTTGCTAGAAAGAAAATTTCGGAAATTGTAAAAGTTTGTTTTACTTATTCCATTATCTTTTTAAAAAATCATATATTGATAAGTTAAGGCATTGAAAAAATACTAATACCCGGAGATTAATTAAAAAAAGACTTAAAGACTTGGGTAACATAATATTTAATACTTACTTACATAATTTAATTATTATTTAGAATGAAACCAAGGGTGGATTTCTATGAAGCAGACAGAAAGTCACTTGGCTTGAGCTTGCTTTGAAATTTGAAAGAATTGTTTTGATTCGTCAGCAGAATAGTTCAAGAATCGTTTCCAATTTGAACATAAAATGTATACCACTGTTTTTTTTTTTTTTTTTTTTTTTTTTTTTTTCTTTAAATATTTTTTTTTTTTTTTTTTTTTTTCTTTTTTACTTACACGAATCTCTTTTTTCAAACTATATGCACTATTATTTATAAAAAAAAGAGAGTTAAGATGTTTAATTAATTTTATTTGTTACAACTTCTATTGATATTTTTAATTTTAAGCCAGTTTTTAATAAATTAATATTATTTCGTACTTTCTTATGTATGAGAGAGTAATTTACACTTTCTTCAATAACTAGTGAAATTAAAGAATATTAGAGTCCATGATCTTACTAGTAATGTGGTTGGTTCAAGTATAAGATTTAATTTAACACTTGTATAATTATCAACGTGAATTAAGATTTTTTCTCGTAATACACTTAGATGAACATGCAAACCTAAACTTAAATAAATGAAAGATGTAAAATATCTCATAGACATCTTGAAGAAGACTTACTTTACATATTTATATTTATAGACATCTTGAAGAAGACTTACTTTACATATTTATAAGCAGATATTAACATATGATCGTATTAAGAAAACAAATAGAAAATACCATCGTAAATATGTGATTCAATCATTTCAATTCTAACAAATCATGATCCACTCAATGAAATTAACAAAAAAAATCATCTTAATACTCATATATATATATATATATATATATATATATATATATATATATATATATATATATATATATATATATATATATAAATAATCACATTTTTTTAATTATTTCAATCCAAACAGTTAAATCAAACATCATGCTTTGAAACATAATCAAATCACTGGGTGAATTAAAATATTAAATTATCTTATTACTTTTATATTAAGATTTGCTAGATGAAATCTCATTCCCTGAACAAATTTATCAACTTTGCTAAGCATATTATAAATCATTTAGCAGATCAAGTCTAGAAGTAAGATGTAAAACACCTCATAAAACTTTAAACTTTACTTACTATGTCCATTTTCAATGTGTATTATTCTACTCAAGAGAAACTTCATACAAAATCATATACCATATCATATACACTAATTCAAAATAATCAGAAAACTGAATATCTTTCTCTTTTTTCAACTAGTGATCAATGACCGAGTTTAAAAAGTCTAAAGCAAATTAAAAAATTGAAGTATTTTTTTAAATTAAAAAATTGAAGTATTTTTTTAAATTAATAAAATAATTAAAATTATAATATTTTTATTAAAATTTATTTTTCGAGACTAAATAAAAATGTTAAGACCTGATTTTTTTAAACCTCAAGTCTTTTATTATCTTTCGACTTACTGTCTTTTGGTAAATTTTTAAATTTTAAAAATTTTTAATACTCTTCCTTGAATTTACACAAATTATTTAAAATTAATTAAATAATAATAAAAAAATTGAGATCAATTTATCAATCTTATATTATTTTTATATTATATTGATGCATTCAAAAGAAACAAGAGTAAACACAAACTCTGATTCTTTCAAGTCTTCAAAAAAAGACACATGTATACATACACAATATAAAATGATAAAATAAATTTGGAATTGGAAAATGACATAATGACAATCAAAAACTCAAATTAAAATAATATTATGGAAGAATCAATGAAAGAACCACCAATAAAATAGTCAAATAATCAGATAAAGGAAGAAGATCAATGGATGATTCAAATTCAAAGAATAAAAGAACAAATCTTGTCAGAGAATAAAAAACATATAAAAAAATGATGTTAATACGATAAAATAGTAGAAAGAGATAGAAGATTAAAAAGTTTTAATAAGTAGAATTCATTGTCTGTTCAATTTTTATTAAAAAAAAATATTATTAATTTATTATAAAAAGTTCTAAAATATTATTAATTAAATATTATTTATTGTATCAATATAAATTTAAAGTATTAAAGAATATTTATAGTATTATATGTAAAGTTAAAGTTAATTAAGGTAGTTTAAATTTTTAATTAAAAAATTACTTTTTAGTATAATTTTAAAATATTCTTTTTAATTTTATAGTAATGTATTAATATTATTATTATTATTTTTTTGGTTTTTGAGACTTAAGACTTAAAATTATTGCTTTACTTGCCTGAGACATTAACCAGCCCTCTTCATGATCTTGTATGAACAACTTTTCATATATCAAATACAAGATTCTAATTCAATAGCAAATACAAGAATAAACTATCTAAAATAAATTAATCTTTTATATATATATATATATATATATATATATATATATATATATATATATATATATATATATATATTAAGAGAAAAAGACTCAATTTATATTCACTGATAACATTAAACTGTACCACATGGCTGACTGATCAAGTATGACCGATCGATCGATAAGTGTTTTCGGTCGAACTCCATCATTACATCTGTAACTTCAGATAAACATTTTATATTAAATGCATGCGTGGCACGTGATAGTTTTATCGGAAGAGAAAATATTACACATAAGTACAAATTATAACCAATGTTATATAACTAATTTCTGGTATAAAATAATAACAGAACAGGATGGGCCTAAAGCTCTTCAGGCCCAATATAATGTATATAAATATAGGCCCAGTCACCTTAAGTGAGGTACTTCTAAACTATGATCTATATCCCTGCACACTCCAACACAGATCCCCTCCCGAAACGGTGGAATTTGGAGTACTTGAAATAATCAAGAAAGGAACAACAGGGTTGGAACACTTGAAATAATAAAGAAAGGAACAACAACATAATCAAAAAAGAAACAACAGGATTGGAGCACTTGAAATAATCAAGAAAGGAACAACAAAAGGAGTAATCAAGGAACAATTTTAGAAGACATTATTCTCTTGCAAGATCAGAAACAAAACAAATTTATAATATAAAAATATTAAAGGTAGACTTAGATTAGCTTATTAAAAAGAACATTTTTCAACATTTGAAGAAACATTAAAAATAATAAATATTTATTTTCTTAAAAAAATCAGTACCACATGAATGGGCACATTGTGTAATGAGTCAATCACATCCATTGGTAGGTTTTGTTCACTGTATCAAAAAGTATGTTGCACTGGAGCCACGTTGTTTCCAAGTCATGCTGAAAAGTCTTGGACCATTAATTAAGAAGAGATGAAGAAATGTACCAACCCTAAACCCTACTCTCATTTCAATCCAACCATAATGGGGTTACTGCTTTCATTAAATTGACTTGTCTAATAAAAAAAAATCATAAGAAAATTAACAACTCAAATTGATATGCTATTTAGAGAAATTAAATATAATATATTCGTAATGTTACAATAACAAATATTAATCTTCCTAAATTATCTTAGGGTTGCTTTGGATAATTTTTTTATATACACTTATAAATAAGAAATAAGCACAAAATAAATTAAAAAACACTATCTTATATTAAAATTAGTTTATATAGAAAATAAAAATTAGGTTTTGAGAATGTTAATACGAAACTTCTGCAATGTAACTTATAATAAACTAATTTTATTATATGAATAAATTTATTTAACTTTTTTCTCCTATTACAGAGAAATTCATCCATACATATTTGCTTTCTTGTTATATTGAGTTAAATAAACATAGAAATGCAATAAAATAAGATTTAATTATAATTTTTATCTGTTATTTATTTACTTTGGCTAATTTGGTGTATCTATTGATGAAATGTTTAATCTATTCCCTTAATTTTAAAATGAAACAATTTGAAGGTTCAATAAAGTTTTACAATTTTTCAAAATACAACATTGTGACTCTGTTAAAATTGATATCACTAGTTTTATAAATTGTCACTATACATTGGTTATAAATTACATTACTGAATTGAAACAACCAATATTTGTTTATTAATGATTATACTAATTGAAAAAAAAAATAATTAGATGGTTGCATTTTCGAAAGTTGAGACTTGAGTAATCTTCTATTAATAAGATCAAATGGAATAAAATAAATAAATAAGATCCATTATTTAACAAAACAATTCATTACAACATAACAAAAAGTCCAACCCGAAGGCTCAATCCAATGAACTCATCCTGTCCTTGATTCACTGGATTGGCAAATTATGTGGATTGAAAGATTGATTCATGTGATCCAACTCAACTCGTTTCAATTAATTGAGTTGGTCCAATGGATTCAACTCATTTTGACATCTTACACCTAGGGTTATTGCACATGAATCTTCAAATATCTCCCAAGTTATCACATAACTACTGATGCTCAAGGAAAATTTTAACATGCTAGTTCATCAGCGTAACATCTAGATATTGTATTTAGGTGGTGGTAGGCAAGACTTTATCTGTACTGTGTGAATGCCGATGACAAAACTGTAGCAAGCTTCCATGTTATAGTGACCAAAAATGATACTGACAGCATCCTAGAATGCAAACTCAAGTAAAAATTGCATACTCTAAAAATTTCCAGCATCATAATAAAGGAAAACAGTCAAGTTAGTATCATTTTATTAAGGGATGAATAAGAATAGAAATCATTCGTATATGAAAGTAAGCATAATATATGCTTATAAATTACTAATATTAGGACAACCATAGTTTCTAAGCTCTAATTTTTATATTGGTAAATAGTGACAGCATCTTTGGGCTAATGTTTCCTGTGATTAGCAGACTTCTCTGCCCAAAAATTTGAAACGACAAGAATGTGATAAATAGATGTTTTATACAAGTTACCTGTATGAGTTCAACCTTTGTAAAGTATAGGTCTGCCATTGTAAGCGAGCTCCTTACTTTCTTCCAAATATTTGAAGAAGGAAGATAGTGCAATTTTATCATTGTGATTGTCTCTCTTAACCAACCACTCTTCATAAAGTTGGATATTTACATCCCTGCCAGAAAATTGTGATCCATATTTACTAAAAGGAGGATAAGAAGAGAAGAAACGCGGCATACAAGCACCTATATACAATTTATTTCCATGAAGTATGTTGTACAATTACATAAACACAAACTGAGAAAATAAAACCCCAGACACAGATGTGTAGGAAGTTTTAGAAAGAAAACCAACACACCTACCTTTTCAAGGCAAGAACTTCATAGTTTCTCCGTAGGTAATCCGCGTGGTTTTTAAGGGCATCCTGTACATATGGTCTGCCTACAGTCCTTATTGCAGCCGCATTCAATAAAGTTTCCAAGGAACCATGTTTTTTAATAAGTTTCAGAGCAGTCTTCCGACCAAAACTAGGGACCAGATGCTGGATACCAGGAACGCCGTCAACTTCATCACCTACAATACATCCTACATAATCACAGCATACATAAACCAAAATGTTAGTCATAATGGCATCACCATTTAGCCATTAAGTAAAACAACTTCAAAAAGGGACAGAAAAGTTCCACTGCGTTAAACTATCTCTGCAATCACATTCTAGTTCTTCACGCTACAACGTTTTTACTGAAACAGCATACTTAAGTTGAAAAGCCCATTAAAGGCCACCAAATCTACATAATTTTTAACATACAACTTATTCAAAAGAATAAAATATTTGTATAAAATAATAAATTTGTATGTTGGCTCAGCCTCACATTATTTTATATATTGAAAATGGATACTCTTCTTAAAATGTAGTCGATGAACATATCAAACAGAAATGAACTGTATTGTATGTTATACTCACTAAAGCTCAGATCAGATTCTGGGTCACAATTATACTGATCCCTGTAGTGCCTCAGGGTGTAGAAGGACCACCTTTGTAACTCTGGCAAAGGCATAACTATTTGCACATCTTCAGATATAAGTTGCTTAAAATCCTTATCAGGGGAGCCAATAACCACTCGAAACCCTTTATTGACAACTTGTCCAGCTAGAGTAGCTACAACATCATCAGCTTCATGACCATCAACTTTTATAACCTGCATGGTTTCATCTTGTCACTAATGAATGATATGATTGAATAAAAAGTAAACTGACCTTTTCACTTTTCATACATTTATGAGAATGATATGTGCATATTATTCTAAAGTGATTGATAAACATAAACAATGACTTTAAGAATGCTTAAAAGGAATGATATCATTTTCCTTACAAGTTTTCCATATTGTTACTTACTTGTAATTATAATTACGCAATGAAATAAAAATGAAGACAAATGATACCAGAGAAACTGATTTACACATGACTAAGGGATCATTTGTTAATAGTAAAAGCAAATTAATGATCTCATTTTCCTGTTAGTTATGTAGTCAACATCCCAACTTCCATCAAATGGGAGGAACAGGAAAGTGGAGCTCAGAAAAGAGTATCAGATTTTATGTTTCATTTTTTTTGTATCTACAACCAAGTACCAATCATTTCTCTAAACAAACTTTAAGCTGCTAAAAGCGGGCACCTAAACTGTCAAGGAAGACCCAAGATTCAAATTATTAAAATAGCCTCATCAGTTGAAGGCCCACTAGACCTAATTTCTAAACAACACTTAACTTCACTGAGTGCTAACTAAAACTCAACACAGATAATTGAACTTTTTCCATCGGCATTTGTTCACCTCCTCCTGCATCCTCATGTCATCTCTGGCAAGTCTACAGCCGATTGAATTTTGAGTTATTGCTATGCTAAGTTTTATACATTTTATTTTTGTTAGCATACAACTTAATCTTCACAACATATATTGGTTTTCACCATTTTCTGATATCTGCGATTGATAACTTTGTTCCTTAATCAGTGTCCTTTGATCAGTAGTTAGCATTTGCTACAAAATATTATTCAATCTTCTAGATTTTGATTTCATAGGTTACATATTAGTATATATCAGCTAGTAGTTTGTTATGATAGAAACAGGTTATCATTACATGATGTAACAACTTCCTGTTACAATGATTTTTCTGTTCTGATCGTTGCTTTAGTGTACGTATCGTGCAGTCTTCTTTGAGTGTATATAAATGTGTATTGATTGAACTTTTTAAGCATGAATAAAATCTGTTCTATTCTACAAAATTCTCTCTAAGTATTAATTTCTAATACATTGGAAACTTTGAGAACTATAACTTGCTCCCTTTTTATAAGATACTCTCCAAATTGTTATTAGCTTATTTGTTTTACAAAAACACCCTTAATTATTCCATAACTTTCTGGCCAATAAACAGTAAATTAGTTTCTTAGACTCTCTCATGAGGAAAAGGGATATCACTAGCCAAAACCTCCCTCATTCAGTCCACCTATTGGCATAGATTTCAAAAAGTCATTGTTTAAGAGGAGATACAAATTACAATGATTAAGACAATGGATTCCTAGTAATTTCAATAGTAATTCTTGACAAATTATACAAATTGCTGATAAATTTAATACTGCTAAATACTAACTAAATTTTTTAATTCTTGTGAAGTAGTTCAAGGGATAGGTGTGGGACCAGAGGTAGTATTTAATGTAGACTTTTGCAAACCTAATTTCTCTTGGGCTAGTCTATAAAAATCTCGCTAGTAGCATCCAAAAATTGCACAGCTAGTTTTGGGTCTACTGAGCTCCCAAGAAAACATTTAGAAAGTCAGTCAAGTTCACAATCAAACGTAAACACGTGTTTCTGTATGAGAAATTTTGTACCTCGATTTGTATGGTTAACCTCAAATAAGTGTTTATGGTTTAACTCAATTAGTAGTAATGAAAGTACCAAACATTTGGGACCCAATTCATCTCGGATGAGCCAGTAAGCATATTGTCATTGACCAATCTTTATTCAGACTATGATCATTTCACATAAATAAGTCACACCCTTACTACCGTCATGTCAACTAATGATTCCACATATAGTCATTTAAGTGTATGATGGTTCAATGTATCAGGGTCTCTTCTAGTTATCAACAAAAAGATATTCTTGAATATCCTAATAGAAAAAGTTAATATATTCAAAGATTGAGGACAATAATCAGAAATGTGCAAATTCTATATAAAATTTTAATAACTTATAATCGCAAATGGAGACAAAGTGATCTAGTGTTCCAGATTATATTTGAATAAGATAATTCTTCCGTTACACTTGTAGTTCCGAATTAGGTTCGTGGATAGGGAGAATAACTAATTTTGAACTAGTAGGAAGCCAAGCATGGATCTCTTTTTATGTAAGTTTATATTATAAGAAATGAAGAACATTATTAGTCAGAAATTAAAATTATATACAAGTACACCTAAAATTTCGAAGGGAAATGAAAGAATAGCAATGATAGGGAGCAACTCACTGGCACGTTGCATTTTCCAAGAACATCACTTATAACTTGATAGGACTTCCCAACATGGCCGCTTGAAAAGCTTTGCGAAGATGACATGTATCTTATGAATTTTTTCCTACGTGCTTTATATGAAGGTAGCAACTTTCTGCGATACTCGCTCCCCCCTTCTGCATCAATAACCTGCTCAATCATTTCAATGCCTTAAGAGAGAAAAGTTATAAAAGAAACAAAAAGAAAAAGAACATGAAAGAAGTGACGGCATAGGAAATACAATACCGAATGAACTTTTTATTTCATAGCAGAAAAATATTCTGAATGAAAATTCAAAAGATAAGCCTATGCAGCAGTAAATGGTTCGGAGTCACTGAACAATGGAAATTACATATTTGCACTCTAAGTATTCATTCCATCAACAAATTAAATGATTCAAATTACATACGGGCACTCTAAGTATTCACTCCATCATCAAATTTTGTGACCCAGGAGAATTTTACCAAAAAATGCATACTGGAAGAACATGCATCAGGCTTAAGTGAGATTTCCATAAACTAGTCCTTGAAGTCCATGGACCACATGCATAATTGACAGAGAACTAATATGGCTTCAAGGACTAATATAAGCTCTCATATTACAATTGGAATGTGAGAGTTTTGCCGCATGCCGTGGTCTTACTCAGCTCAATGATGATTTACTGCAGAAAAGACTCATGCTCTCTACAAAAAATTACAATTTGAGACAAACTTCTTCCAGACTACTTTTATAAGAAAAGGAAAAAAAAAAATGAAATAAGTTTATTCATAAATTAAAATGAATTACTCACAGTTACAACAGAAAACTAATGGAAGAACAGTTATGACAGAAAGCTAAACTACTGTAAAGAAAGCATAGTAACAGCAGCTAACTATCTAACATAACAACTACTACAAGCTTGTATCAGCATCTCCAATATTCTCTAAAAAGATTATTTTTAGTACTTAAGCGAAGAAGGGTGTTTCACTTTTCTTTACAATTTTCTTCTTTAAAGCTTTTATAGGGAAATTCATCCCATTAGACCATAACAAAGATGGGTGTATTAAAGGTTAGTTTGAAATTCCAATAAGAGAACCCATCACCAAAAAGCAAGCCCTTGCATCTAAATTCACAAACAAGTGGGGTTAGGGAGATTACAGCAATGACGGGGTCAGTGAGGCTGACTTGAGCGAGAAACAGAGAGAGCCAGCGCCCGAAGGAGTGCAAGCTGGGCTTGCTTCCTTCGTAACAGAGCGGGTTAACGTCCAAAAAGAAGACCCTCTTCTTCTTCTTCTTGGAGAGAGGTTGCGCGCAACGTGTTTGATCAAATGACTCAGTGAGAAGCGCCTTCTCTGTTTTGGCGGTTGCTGTCTTTTGGGTTCTGCAGGAGGCGGAGAAGGTGGGGTAGCGGTTGCAAGGGAAACGAAGCTGAACGTAAGGGTGTGTGAACAGATTCATTTCTAACGTTTGCATCTTCTCTCTATCTATAGTATGAACATCGTCGTTACAGAGTCTGTTATGAACACTCGCGTCGACCAATGTGAGAAGTTAAGAGAATGGATTATGTTTTCTTATGTAGAATATCGTAAATACACATGTGACGTGAACTATACAAATGGTTTTAATATCTTTATTACTTTTATTTTAAAATTTATTTATTAAATAATTTTTTCTCTTTCACATATAGAAATATTTTTGTGATATGTATAATATTTTTAAAAGATATAATATATTTTTTTAACAATAATAAAATGATGCTAGGAATTATTTTTTAAACGATAAATATAAATAATTATTTATTTTATTTTTAATTAGTTTGTTAAAATGAGATATTAAAAATTATTTAATAAGTAAATTTTAAAATAAAAATAATAAAAATATTGTTAGTATATTAAAAAATTTTAAGTATAGAAAACCGTTTGTATAGTGGATAAAGTAATTATCCGTGAGCTAATAGTTAATTTTCAAAATAAAATAAATAATGAATGTGTTTGAATAATTTAGTGTTAAGAAATTAATTGAAAATATATAGTTGTTTGGAGGAAAATTTCGGTTAAAATTTTATATGTTTTTAATCTTTGTAAAATTAGAGAATTTTTATTTACAAAATTTAAAACAATTATTTTTATTCTTTGTTTTTTTTTTCTTAAAATGTGTTGCAATTATATCATATCACATCATTTGATATTTTGTTCAAGGTACTGTGAAAATCAAAACTAATGATTTTTAATATAAGAATGATTAAAATAAAAAATAAAATTTAATAATTTTATAAGAACTAATATCTATAAGTGTGTTAAATACGAATATGAAGATAACATCTTAATTTGTGGTTCATGTTAGACAAGATAGAGAAATTGTTGGCTGACATAAGGTTGATATTGTTATCTGACATTACTTTGTATAATAGCAAACTTATTACATATAAAGTATTATTATTACTAAATTTCCTTTTCTTATACTAACAAAACCAAATTTAGCATGTAATCTTATAATGATTTTGTTTATAATGGTTTTGTTAGCTATATCAAAATTTATATAAGAATTGGTAAGTAAAATGTATCATAAAAATTAAATTTGCATCTTAAACATTGTGTTTTTAATCTACACAACTTATTATGAGCGTCACCTTATTATGAGCATTGTCTGAAATTGCACAATGATTACACATTTTGAGGTTAGATGACATTTTATAGTTTGACAATTTAATGAATGAATGTTCTTTTAAAAAAATATATTTTTCACACTTATTTCAACACTTAGTATTATTTAATATGATAGGATTATCTTATCAAGATTATATTACATTATCATGAATAGATTGGTGAGATTAGACTACTCAAATTTTGTATGTTTAACAATTTGTCTTTTTTTATTATGATAAATAATATTAGTTTTATGTCATAACAAAACGTGTTAAATATAATTTATCTATTGATTTTGTTCTTTAGTTTTAGTTTTATAAAGAATGATCATTAATACTGTAAGACATTATGATATCAAGTTAATTAAAGGAGGTAATCTTGTATAATGAAAAATAGTATTTTGGATGACAGCATCATTTATGTTAGTTAATAAAGCTATCAGAATATTAAAACATAGCTTATATTAGAATATTAAAGCTATCAAAATATTTATAACACTATTCAAAGTTATATTTCAAACACTATTTAAAGTTTCTAAATACAAAAGCATTTATCGATCAAGAAAATCTAAAATTATTGAATTAAAACTTAAAACTGAACTAGAAACAATTTTACAACAAAATTAGGAATTTAGCCACTGAAACTCCAGTGAAAATTATGGTTTGTGACATATTTACAGAATTAATATATAAATTTCAACTCAAGTCAAATGTTTCATAATCTCCATAGATTTAGACCGAAATGATAAGAATCATACAAGCATGGGAAAACTTAAAGTATATGAAACATAAACGAAACAGGAATTGAATATCTTAATTGTTTTAAATCATAAATAAGATCATGAATCATACACAATATTATATGAGAATTAAAAAATCGTAATAGAATCATAATTTAAGTACAAGAAATATGTAAAATACAAATGGGAAACAACATAGAAACATAACATTAAACCATAAATGAAATGGATTTAAGAGGATAAAATTGAATAAAGTAAAGGATATAATAATTAAAACTAAAACAAAAAAGAAAATGAAAATGGTGAGAAAACTTATGAGAATGGAAGAAGTGATGTTCCATTTGAGAAGGTAACATGTTTTTTTTCTAAAAACTATTTGACTTTTAAGAACCAAGATAAGATTCTAGAATAATGATTGCTCTAACAAATCTCTTAAATTCTCATGTGATAAAAATGATTTAAAAATGAAAATGAGAGGGAAATTAAAATTTGATCAGATCAAGGACCAATATTATCTTTGTATTTTCAATGTTTGTGACATACTCTACATGCTTATGTCACATTAATCCTACAATCTACAAGTCCAAGAAATACAAAAATAAACAAACTATGAAACTATTTATGTGACCATGAACATCTTCACCTGTCATGCTCCAGTCATTCTCCTTAGAATGCTTTATTCTCAATCTTTTTCTTTGTTATTATTCATACACTCATCATCTTCACCTTTTTGAAAAAAATATATCCATGAACTTTTATAATTTGCATCAAAAGTAGTTAGATCACTCACATTAAATATAGAACTAAAATTATAATCACGTGGTAGATCTAACTCATATACATTATTATTAATTTATTTTTAGAACTTTGAAAGTCTATAACATCTTGATTGAAATTCAGACTTCTTTAGAGAAGGAAATATTTCTTCTCCCAATACTTATTTTCTTCTATCTTGATTAGATGATAGTTTAGGTATAACACTAGTATAAAATAATAAATATATTTTAAAAATAAAAGTAATATTATTTTATTAAAATATATACATATATTGGAATATATAATAATTGTATTTAAAATTAAAATTAATTCCATTAGCATGAATTAAATTTTAAAGTACATATTTAAATGACTCGTTGGCTCAATATAACATAAAAATAAAAACTATAAAAAAACCTAAAAAATTGAAGCCCATTATAGAATGGTTCTATACAAATTTATTAGGTAGCCTTTAGACCCGTTTTGACACCTCTGTTAACAATTTTTATCACCTTGAAGGAGTTCATCCGCACCATTTAACATACTTTTTGCATGTTACCTAGTAACATTTATGTTGGGTGAGTTTAGGAACAAACCTTTATACAGAATCTTTCCAATCTTATGAAATATCATGTGAGGGTTATGCATCATGTATTTGAAGGTGACAATAATGTTAATAAGTTATGTTAATACAATTAAATTATTAAGTAGTCAACGACTTACTTATGATTCTTTATATTTCAAATGGTTTTGCTGATTTATCCTATTGACATGATTTTCAATTATAAGGAGAAAATGTGAACTAATGAATAATCCTTTTTGTGGATCATCAATATGTTTAAATAAACTTCTCAATAAAACTTCTAAGAGAAAAAAGAAATAAAGAGTTTATGTACAAAAGTTAAAAATTTAGAAAAATCATATGAAAAAGTTATATAGAATAATTTGTACAAAACTAATTTTAACTTTTAAAGAAACTCATTTCAATATTTCTTCTCATTTTTCACTCTTAAAAGTCCTTCTAAAAAAGTTTAAAGTCACTCTCAATTGTTGGAGTCCATATAATTATTCAATCGTTGTATTAATTAAGAATTATTCTACTATTATTAGTTATAGGGACAAAGACAAATTTTGAAAAAAATTGAAAAAATAAAAATCATAAATTTTTTAATATAGTGACATAATTGGTAAGTAAACATGTATTTAAAATATTTTATCACTGCTTTAATTATTATGTTATTATATTGAATTTAAATGAATTTGAATATATTTAAAAATTAGATTATATTATTATATTGGATTTGAATGAATTTGAATATGTTCGAAGAATTACATTAGAATACCAATGACTCACAAAATTAATCGTTTCTAAATATAAAAGTCTTGAACCATTATTTTTTAAAAATGGAGACCTACACCAAATTTTACTTTAAAAATATTAGTACTTAAAAGACAACGGTGTACAATTACTCATCTTTTGTCAATTAAAATTTACTAAAACAATGAAATGGTATTAAAAGAGTTTACATTTTAAAAGTGGGAATCTAGATAAATACGTGTTTGGTTTTTCTTTTGAAATCCCATATTCATGTTTTTAGAAGTGAAAAATTAAAACTATTCAAACTACTAGTTTGGATGTAAATTATATCTATATTTGACATGAACAAACACTAAATTAAAATATGTACTAAAAAGTGATTAGAGATAGAGCTTGACCTATAAAAAATGGAAATAAGACAAATTATTCAGAAACATATTATGGAAGTTCAAATATTTGAATTTTTTTAATCTTGATTTGTTTTGTAAATGAAGAGAGAATTGGAGGAGGTCATATGTAAAGAGACGTTCAATTGTAATCACTAGTAATAAGATTTTACATTGGTTTTGGGAAACTTTCTACATCGATTTTTACAACTGATGTTAATGTCCATAGTGTAAATAGTCCATAATGTTTTACATCGATTCTTCAATCGATGTAAAAGATACATCTATTATATTGATTATATATAATTTATGTAAAAGAAAATTTAAGAAGGGCAAAAAAAGCGACATATTACATTGGTTGTAAGTTGCAACCAATATCTCTTTTTTTAAAAGAAAAAATTATAATGGGTTGATAAATCTCTAACACGTACAAGGAAATACCAAAACAGTTTTAAAACTTTTTACAACTATAAATATGTGAAGTAAAAACGTAAAATCTAGAAAATAGCTCAGAAATACTAAAAAAAAAATAAAAAAAAATCTAATAGTAAATGATGAAATTTTAGAAATTTTGGAGGCCCAACCCCCTTCGAAAGTTGGCTAGCATTCTTTACCTTATTTCGAGCAACTTTTATTTTCAAATGTCTCAATCCAAGCTCTCTATCAAAAGTTATGACTATTTGAAGTTTTTTCGTTCTAAATTTTGAAAATTCAAAATCTATGGTAAATTTATACAATGTAAGGATTCTACTATCAAATATATACTAAAAGAAGTTGTTGTTAAAAAATTTGGATAAAAAATAAATTTCTAACTATTTTTAATCAATTGTACAAAAATGTTAAACTATTACAAAGCGAAGCAGAAAAAGGGTAGAGGTAGAACCAGACATTCACGGTGGAGATAGGCTATGCGTCAAGTAAAGTCACTGCTATGACATCCTTAGTAATCTACGACATCAACGTAAAAACAAGTTAAACAAAGAAACTACACACATCGAAATACGAATAAAGTGAAGTGGACTAAAACTACCAAAGAAGAAACCAAATGAGGGTGAAACAATGAGAACAACTAGCAAAGAATGCAAGCAGCAGAGACTCAAGGGCAAAAACTCAACAACAAACACTCAACAGCAGTGAATGCAAGCAACAAAGACTCAACAGCGTGAGGGAAAGACAAATAATAAAAACAGTGAAAATGTTAGGTTAAAAAAATACACCTATTACATCAGTTGCTAAAATAACCGATGTAATAAGTTTGTGCCAAAATATGTTTTTAATCAGAGCATGCATAATCACTTTTTACATCGGTTGGAGCTCATAACCGATGTAGAATGTCACTTTATTACATTAGTTGAACCAAAAAACAATGTAATAAGTGATTTGCATAATTGTTTTTAAATAAAAAATTGTTGACTATTTTCTACGTCGATTATAATGTCTTCTATTATATCGATTACTCTTTAACCGATGTAATATGTTTTTATTTATTTACAAAATTGTTGTTTTATTTTTGTTTATAGCGGTTTTCTTCTAACATCGTATGTTGTCATAAAATTTCATTTTTTTATTGGTGATGTCAACACCCAATTTCGTTTGGGTGAAAATTTTATTTCAAAAAAAAAGAGGGGAAGGAAAGTTTCTAACCATGTTGAAAAAAAAATTTCGAGTTTTATTTTAATTTCGTGGTTATTTGAAAAAAATAATAATAAAAAAATAAATTTCTTTGTAGTTTGAATCTAGAATTTTGTTTTTTTTATTAATTTCTCTTATTTTTTTAAGATTAGATAAATATTTATTTTACTTTCCTCTTATTTTTTGTGCTTGAGCAAAATATAAACAAATTTGGTTTAATTTCTCACTTTAGAAAATCAAAACTATATTTTTTTTTTTTGTAATTACTTTTATTAGATTTTTGTTATTCTTTAAAAAAAAAATATAGATACAGATAAAAAAATAGTTCTTTATCAGATTTATTTTACATTTTTGTTTCCTAAAAAAATAATAATGACAAAAAATAACAAAAGACAAAAAAATCCCGCTCTCCTCTCTCTCTCTGCCAATCTCTCTCTCTCTGTGCCAAATCCTCAAGATCCTCTGTATGCTTCCATGCAAAGCCCCTACAACACCCCTGCAATGCTTCCACCTGCAAAATGCCCCATCCTAACAAGACTGTTCTTGTGACACTTGCTCCTATAGGTAGCGTTTCGTTAATTTAACAAACTTGCTTTGACCCTCCAAAGGGCCCCGCTCAGAGAAAGTTAGGTTCCCTGCAAGCCCCTGCAAAGACCACCAGGCAAGCCATCCAACGGGTATATTTGTTGTTGAATGAAGGTACCAGGGGGCTCTCCATCTTTCAATTTGAGGTCAAATCCTCAGCTCTCAAAAAAAGAAAAAGAAAACACATTAAACCCTCTTCTTCCAATCATGACTCTGGGGGACCTACAAGAAAAAAAACAAAGGGGTTTTTAGCTGGAGATTGGGTTGAGAAAGAACAATGGGAAGAAGAGAAGAAAGCAAGGTTTGCGGCTTACTCACTTTGTTTTGGTCCCTCTATTTTGTTTTGTTTCTGGTTACACTATATATCTTGTATGCAACATAATATCGTCCTGTACCATGCATTCATCAAGATTCACTGAGTAAATAACAAATATTTCGAATAATGTCAATAGTGCTTAAAACTAAAGAAAAAAGATTACCAAGCTTTTGTTTTAACCCAATCAACACTCACACCACTCACTCCTGACACATCCATTGCCCCCATAAGCTGTCAACACTGACCTCAACTTCTGCCACCAAGCCCTTCCTTCATCCACTATCGCGACATCACTAAACCTTGCACTATCTACACCACTGCCTTCACCAAACCCATACTCTTATCATTCCTCTTCCTCAAGACATGGCTATACTAGATTTTGGTAATCATTCTTTGTTCCAATGTTATGGCGTCACACCCCACGATGACCTCCACCAAGCCACCTAAACCTCTCCCCCAAAATACCTCTCCATCATCCCTCCATGCCTCGCCATGTACCAACCACCACGTTCTCCTTTCCCATCACACCAAACCACAATCAAACAATTACCATGAAACCTCCCACTTGGCGCTATTCTTCATCGTTGACCCGTACCTCCAACTCCATTACCCACCAAAACCAATTTGAGAACCAAGAACTTGATGCTTATGGCTCTTCTGAGGCATAATAATGCGTTTTCTAAGGCCTTGGAAATATTTCCTAGCATTGGAGTGGGTGACCACTCTGAGATAAGCCACACAAGCCATTTTATGGATCTTCTAGGAGCAGCTAATGAGAGCAATCACCACCAACTCTGCCTCTGTCGTTGTGCCTGGCCTTTTCATTCTGCCTTCGCTATCGTCACCAACGCCGAGAGCTGCAAGCCAGCCGTCACAGCCCCAGCGTTCACCGCCGCCACCTCCCGCTCCTCCTTCGCCTTCAAGGAGGGCCACCGCCGTTGTCAGCCGAGCGCAGGTCACCACTACCACCTCCATTCGTCGCCAGCCATGAGACCTCCCTCTCGCCAAACCACTCTCGTTTTACCCTACCGTTATCGCCTCACCACCGTCGCACTTTCCTCCCTCCGGTCAACCTCTCTGTCCTTTGCCATCGCCGCTTTTTTTTGGCAGCCCCTTTGGTTGTCACATGTACCCTTTGTCATACCAGAAATAACCCTAACCCTAAGTGGGTTTCTAGTTAGTAGGGCTACTTCCTGCACCCCACTAATTAGGATTTGCACCTACAGATCTCACATATTCCAAAAATACCCTTGACCTTTTTGTGAATTTAAAATAATAAAAACTTGGTATTGAGCTTTTCTTTGCATAGTATGTTATTTTCTCTATCTTGTTTGAGCTTACTTTTTATATTTATTATTTTTAAAAAAATATATAATAAATAAAAATGTGTTATTAAATAAATTTTAGATTAAATTCTCAAATAGTCGTTCGTGTTATATGAGATTTAATTTGAAAGTTTTCAATTTCGTTTAGATATTCAAATGACCACACGCGTCAAACAATATCTAATACTATAATTTTCTCTTGAAAAATATCTAATTTTAAAAAAAATAGCAAACACCCAAACAAACAATTTTCTACCAAAAGAACTACGTAACCCTAATTTTCCATCCCTGATGGAAATACGTAGGCGCGAGGTCAAACCCGTGTCGGACCCTAAAATAAAAAAATTATATATTTTTGTTTATTTTTATTTGCACTTTTGTTTATTTTTTCGGGAAGAATAACCATTTTCGAAACCCTACTCATTTTACTAATTTAATTAAGGGTACCGTCTTAGGATGGGCGTTATGGGGGTGCTAATACCTTCCCCACACGTAACCGACTCCCAAACCCAAAATCTGATTTTCGTAGACGTGTCTTATTCTTTTCTCAATTTTTCATAGTTTTCCATAAAAATTATGGTGGCGACTCCATTCTTTTTTAAAATTATTTTACTTTTTTCAAATCGTCGTCCCAGTCACGATTCCGGTTGTGACAAATGGCGACTCCACTGGGGAATTTTGAGAGTGAGGCCAATTTAATTAAATAAGTAAAATTGAGGGTGATGTTTAGAATGTTTATCTTTCTCTGTCCTTGTTGCATGTATTAATGTTTGAATACTTTGCTAGAATAATTGAACCCTAGGTTAGATGACATGTTGTGTATGTCTTAGATTTTCTGGTTGTTTTATAGGTAGGGGTGGGATATGCATAATTCTCCATTCACCCACACACAATTGCATATCATGAGTGGGGCCCTATACTCGGGTCTGAGAGAGCTTAGAAATAAAAAGGGGTTGTGTAGCAATACTGACAGGATTACTTCCTTTCTCATTTTTTGCTAGAACCCTAACTAGAGTTGTTTGCTTTATTCTCATGCTCATAAGCAAGTTGTTTACCAGCTGCTGTGAGTGATGTGGTGAAGCGAGCCATAGCTCTAGTGACCTTCTATCTTTAGGGATTAGGAGCTATCCTGTGTGAGAATGCATCTAACGTCTTAGATCTTTAAGTACTATCATGCTAAAATCTTCAATTAGGGCACAAAAGGGAGATACATGCGCGCCTTTACCGTCCATCGCTTTTGTCAAAAAACAAAAAATCCAATTTTTTTTAAAAAAAAAAAAAATTTTAAAAAAAAAAGAGTTTTTTTTTTTACAACAGAGTGTGAATTTTTTTTTTCTCTTATAAAAGCATGTGTTGTATTTGTGCATACCATAATTGGGAAAGGATGTTCACCTCGTGCACTTCCTCACCTATGCATTTCATGCATTTTGGTTCTTACCAGTTTCATTTGTTCTAGGTGAAAATTGTAAAGTCGTGTGTATTTTTGATAGAATTTAACATGGAATCTGGAATTGAGAGAAAGTCGAACTCAGAGTCATTAAAGAAAAAACTCAGCATAAGGGTGAATGAAAGTAATTTGACTGGTCTCAGAGAGTTGGGAAGAAAACTCAAGACAATATAGAGAGACGCCTTCAAAAAGAAATTTGGAAACCTACTAGGATTATTGGAAGTAGAGGTTCAAGTACCTGTGCTCACTGCTTTAGCGCAATATTATGACCCACCTTTGAGATGTTTTACATTCTCAAACTTCTAGTTGGTGCCTACTATTGAAGAATTCGAGTAGATTCTGGATCTATCTTTGGAAGGAAAGGTTCCATACAAGCACTTGGAACAACATGCCTCTATGCTTGTGATAGCCAGACTTATGCAAATACATCCTGCAGAGCTAGAAGGTAGAATTGTAAGCAGAAAAGGGGTGAAAGGTTTTCCTCAGAAGTTTCTGGAAGCCTATCTGCGTCAACTAGCTGACAAAAAAGACTGGGAAACGTTCATGGATGTTCTCGCCATGGTAATCTATGGAGTTCCGTTGTTTCCCAACATCGAGTATTTCGTGGATTATGTTGTAATAGATGTGTTTGTTGCTAGCAAGACATGATCTGAAAATCCAGTTATAACTATCTTAACCGATGTTTTTGGGACTCTTGATCTGTGTTCCGAGAAAAAGAAGGGGAAAATGTTGTGCTGCTTGCCCTTGTTATATGTATGGCTTACATCTCGTGTTGGAGAGAGAGTTTCTGGTGTCAGTTGTATAGTGAAAAGAGCATTACAGCATGGTGGCTTTGACAGAAGAAAAGATCAGATGACATCTTTCATGGCGGCAGAGGTCACACCTCATCTATTATTGCGGGAAATACCCTAATATGCCACTTAGTGGCACCAAGTGTTGCATTAACTATAACCCGGTGTTGGCTCAGAGGCAATTCGGGTATCCTATCAGAGGGTCTCCAACACCTGCCACCCTCACCTCTTTACTGGAGTATTATGAGGATGGCCTAGCTACTGATACTTTGAAACAAGTCAGAACCGCCTGGAGCCATGTAATTCGTATGGAGAAAGATTCTAGATCGTGGACTTTGGATAGAGAAATCCCTTATCGCCGATAGGTCACGGAAAGAGTTGAGAAGATCAAACTGCCTTTCAAGGTGATTACCCCCTGAATGAAGAACAGACGCGAGACACCGAGCCAGAAGATGTGAAGTTATTGAAGGAAGAAATACAAAAACAGAAAGCAAAAACTACCAAAGTAGCTGAAGACCTTCAAAGTCTACGCCATGATTATGTTGACCTAAAAAAGGACTATGAAGAAAAAATAAAGGCACATGAAGAGTTGATAAGGAAGCAGAGAGCAGAAAGAGATTACACGTTCAGGATTAAGCAAGACTTGGCAGCTGCCAATTTTGAACTACAAAGAGAGCTCCGGAACGGGACGTGGTTTCATCAGTAGAAAGACAATGGAAGAACCTATATGAGAGTATTAAGAAAGAGAAGTAGGAGGCTTTGGAACAGTTGCGCGAATTGCAGATCGTGGTCAATAGCATGGAACAACAAGCAAAAGAGATGATGGAAACCTATGAAGAAAGAGTTAATGATGAGCATTGGCAAAGGATAGAAGTGGAAGAAAAGCTTTAGACTGTAATGGCTTAGGCAGAGGGCTTCATGGCTGAGCGGGAGAAAGTCGCGGAATATTGGAAGAATTGCTTTTCTCAACTGGCTTCTTTAGCCAACGGGGCAATTGATGATGTCCCAAGGATGTTGTCTAATGCTGAGTCATCTTTGAAGTTCTACAACCCTCTAGAAGATGTTACAGTTTTTATAGAACAGTGTAAACAACTTGTGAGAGTGATGAAGGGTTTTATAGCTCGTACTAGGGACTAATTTGTATTTCTTTTGTTTACCTTAGAGATGTATTGGGTTGTATTCTCTTATGAGTCAAACTCTCTATTGACCAAAAATTATGTTAATTTTCATATGCGTATTATGCAAGTTTCACACTACTTTATAATTTCCATATAGTTTAAATACATTTCATTTTCTTTGCATGTTTTATTGTCATCTAATTCTTTTTAATAAAATAGAAAGCAAGAAAAAGATAAAAAAAACAATAATGACCAAAACACCGACCCATACGGGACACGTGCCAACCGGAGGAACATGGAGATTTTGGGAGCGGCCCAAGTGAAATAAAGATCGATGTTGGTTAGCTCAAGGACCAGATGGCTCGAATTCTGAAAGTTTTGACAGCTTTAGAATCTCGGGTCTCTAAAATCGAAGAAAGGAGCGCACAAGCGGCTAAAGCGACTTCTTTAGAATATCTCCCTTTTGGTCTTCCTCCCGGATACATTCCACCAGTTCAGGAGTATGTTGACCAGAGCCAGGTTCCACTCTCTATCCCTGTCAACGCCACCGTGGCGTATACTAACAAGCAAGAAGTGCTTTAGGGACCGCTGAACGATAACATGACAAATGGTAATGTGATCGAAGGATCTACTTCCGAAGGGCCATAAGTGATCGCTACTCCAAAAGTCCTGCAAGTATTGACAGGGGACGAGTCCCAATCAAAAGCCACCACTGTTGGCATCGAAGGAGCAAAAGGCAAAATAAAGTGCTTGGAAGAGAGACTCCGAATCATAGAAGGTGGGAGTAGTTATGGATTAGGAGAGGCAGCAGAATTATGCTTGGTACCAGATGTAGTCATTCCATCTAAGTTCAAGGTCCCAGAGTTTGAGAAATACAAGGGCACCACTTGTCCTAAGAGCCATTTAACCATGTACTGTAGGAAAATGTCAGGTCATGCTCATGACGAGAAATTGCTGATACATTTCTTTCAAGATAGTTTGGCAGGAATGACCTTGAGTTGGTATATGCATTTGGAACCAACACTCATTCATTCTTGGAAAGACTTGGTGGGTGCATTCTTGAAGCAATATAAATATAATATTGATATGGCACTTGATAGGATGCAACTACAAAGCATGACAAAGAAAGGGCTGGAAACTTTTAAAGAATATGCCCAAAGGTGGAGAGAGGTAGCGGCACAGGTAGAACCTCCATGCATGACAAAGAGATGGTAGCCATGTTCATAGACATGCTGCAGTCGCCCTTCTATGAGCACATGGTAGGAAGTGTCTCCTTAAATTTCGCTGATATGGTCATAATCGGAGAAAGGATTGAATTTGGGTTTAAAAGTGAAAAAATTGCACAAGGCCTACTCGCAACCGCAAACACCAAAAAACTCGGGTTCGTCCCTGGAAGGCGAAAAGAAGGTGAAGTCCAAGCGGCGTCTACTGCCCCTCATTGGGGAAATACTACTATATCTCACTTTAGACCAAGTTATCAACAGTCCGCGATGCATTTTGTTGCAAATACAACACCAATATATCATCCTCGAGCCCGTCTACAAGGTTTTCCTAGACCCCGGGCCTTGTACCAAGTCCCACCTATGCCAAATAATGCCTACCACCATAATGTGGTTCCACAACCTAATCAAGGTCAGAATCAAATCCTGACACAAAAAAGAAACCTGGAAAGAAGCTTTGTTAACTTCAGCCCCATTCTGATGTCTTATACAGAGTTTTTACCAACCCTTCTGTACAACTCCTTAGTCACTATATTGCCCATGAAGTCGGTACAACCACCATATCCAAAGAACTATGATGCAAACACCAAGCGTGACTATCATGACGGGGCAATCGCCCATTCCACCGAAAGGTGTTTTGCCCTTAAACACAAGGTGCAAGCACTGATTGATGTTGGGTGGATAAATTTTCAAGAGGATAAACCCAATGTAGAAGCCAAACCTTTGGCGGTACATGCTAGCTCATCGACAAATGTTGTCATGGAAGACGAAGGGTACGACATGGTGAGAGGAATAGACATGATTCAGACTCCGATGAAGAAAATTTATACTGTGCTCTGTCAAGCAGGTTGGTTGAAAGTTGAAAACAGACAAGAAAATGAATGTGGCCTCCACCCAGGCATCTCACACTCTATAGACGAATGTTCTAAGTTTAAGCAGATACTGCAAGATCTGATCGATAGGAACATGTTGCAAATCTATCGGCAAGAAAAGGAGGGGGAGGTATGCACGCAAATAGGTGAGGAGACAACACTGTCTAGACCTAAACCGGTGGTAATATGTTTTACCAAGGCTTTACACCTATCACAGGAGCGACAACCTATCGTGATACAAGCTCCAAGCCCCTTCCTCTATAAAAATGAAAAGGCAATTCCCTGGAAGCAGAAGAAAGAAAGGAAGCAGACAAGACCCCTACTATTGTTAATATTGCCATTGATAATATCTCTGGCATAGGGAGTATTGCAAGAACTGGTCGTGTCTTTACACCTCCTGAGTTAAGAAATGAAGAAAATCAAGGTAAGAGGACTACGAAAGAAATAGCCAAAGAGTAAGCAAGAACGTTCTTATAAGGGAAGGCGCCGCAAACTGAACAAAATTCTAAGAAGAGTGGAAAGAAGAAAATATCTAACGAGGAAGCAGGCGAGTTCTTGAAATTCATTCAGCAGAGCGAATATAAGGTGGTAGATCAGTTAAATCGTGTGCCAGCTCGGATCTCGCTGTTAGAATTATTGACACGCTCTGTCACCCACAGAAAACTATTGATGAAGATTCTTAGTGGGGCTCATGTGGAGCAGGATCTATCCCTAGATAAATTTGAAGGCATCGTTAATCATATCACGGCTAACGATTATCTAACCTTTACTGAAGAGGAGATCCCTATAGAAGGAAGAGGCCACAACAAGGCCCTGCACATATAGGTGAAATGCATGGACTATGTCCTTGCTCAAATGCTCATTGACAACGGCTCATCTTTGAATATGATGCTAAGAGCAACACTTGATAAGCTCCCTTGTGAGAGAGATAACATACGTCCCAGTTCTATGATTGTGAGAGCTTTTGATGGGAGTCGAAGAGAGGTAATAAGAGAAATTGAACTTCCCATTCAAGTCGGGCTCTGCACCTTAGAAGTAGTATTCCAAGTGATGGATATAATCCCAACATACAGCTGTCTACTAGGATGACCATGGATTCATTCTGTTGGAGTCGTGCCCTCTACCTTACATCAAAAGCTTAAGTTTGTGGTGGACAATAAGCTCATAATAGTATTTGACAGGAGGACCTTTTAGTAAGTGGACCGACGACCTCTCGATATGTGGAAGCTACTGAAGAGGCCCTAGAAACATTCTTCTAGGCCTTTGAAATTGTCAACATTACATATGTCGAGCCTTTTCAAATAACCCGTCACCTATCAAACGCCTCTTTAATGATGGTGAAATCGATGATGAGAGAAGGTTACAAGTTTGGGAAAGGTTTAGGTAAAGATGGTAAGGGATCTGTTTTCCCTTTGCAATTAACCGAGAACAAGAATAGATACGGCTTGGGATACAGACCAACCAATCTGGCCAGGCTGGAAGATCAGAAAAATCACCTTATGTGATATACGACAAAGCTTCCGAAGCACTGGGTGGATCAATACAGATTAAGTGGCAGCCATTGAGAAGGAGCTCGAGGAAGAAGGCTTGGATTTTGTGCACCCCTGCTCTCCCAGTGCAAGGCTTAGCAATTGGGAATTTGTAGACATTCCCGTGGCTTTTAATATTGATGAAATGTAATATTTTGTGACTAGCTCTACATTATAGGGTTCTTGTGTGTGGGAGCTAGCTATTTTGAAAAACTCAGTGTGACTTTGATGCATATTTTCAGTTAGAAATTTGTGTTTCTGTTTTGTTTTATGCTTGTTTCTTTTATTTGTTTGTTTATTTATTTTCACAAAATTGAATAATGCAGATCAATCAATGAGTTTTTGAAAATATCGATGTCAATACCTCAAATCCTAATTTTACACTCCCTATCGATAATACAGAAGATGATTATGAAGAAGACTATGAACCCTCTCCTGAATTGTTGAGATTAGTAGAACAAGAGGCAAAGGAAATGAAACCCCATCAAGAGGAAGCGGAAGTTGTCAATATGGAGGAAGAGGGCGAAATGAAAGAGGTCAAAGTTCGTACTGGTATGACTAAGGAGAGTGGGAGCAGTTGTACACCCTCTTAAAAGAATTCAAAGATGTTTTTGCTTGGTCCTACTAAGACATGCCGAGTTTAGACCTTAGCATAGTACCACATAAACTACCTCTCAAACTAGAATGCCCTTCAGTTAAACAGAAGTTGCGAAGGATAAAGTCAGAAGTGTCGTTGAAGATAAAATAAGAGGTAGAGAAACAGTTCAACGCAGGGTTTTTGGCTGTAGCGAAATATCTTCAATGGGTGGCAAACGTGGTGTCAATGCCTAAGAAAGACGAGAAAGTCTGAATGTGCATAGATTATCGAGATCTAAATCGGGCTAGCCCAAAAGATAACTTCCCCTTGCTACACATTGATACTCTAGTGGACAACACGGCTAAATCTGCACTCTTCTCGTTTATGGATGGGTTTTCAGGCTACAATCAAATCAGAATGGCACCCGCAGACTTAGAAGAAACCATTTTCATCACACTATGGGGAACTTTCTGTTATAAAGTGATGTCATTTGGGCTAAAGAACGCAGGGGCAACATATCAAAGGGCCTTGGTGACACTGTTTCATGACATGATGCATAAAGAAATAGAAGTTTATGTCGATGACATGATCGCCAAATCCAGATCAGAAGAAGAACATATTTTCAACCTAAAGAAGTTGTTTGAACGGTTAAGGAAATATGAACTCAAGTTGAATCCAGCAAAATGTAAGCAAAATGTACTTTCGAAGTGAAATCTGGAAAATTATTGGGATTCATTGTTAGCCAAAAGGAATAGAGATGGATCCAGAAAAAGTAAGAGCAATACTAGAAATGCCACATCCTCGCACCGAAAAGGAAGTTCGGGGCTTTCTGGGAAGATTAAACTATATTGCTAGATTTATCTCCCAATTAACTATAATTTGTGAGACAATATTCACAAAAACCAAGCCATGCAATGGAATGAAGACTGTCAAGAAGCTGTTGACAAAATCAAGCAGTATCTACGAGAGCCCCCAGTACTGCGTCCGCCAGTCACGGGAAGACCTCTTATTTTATATCTAACAGTTCTAGATGAGTCAATGGGTTGTGTTCTGGGTCAACACGATGAAACAGTCAAGAAAGAACGTGCAATTTATTACTTGAGCAAGAATTGTGAGCGGAGATATTCCTCGTTAGAAAGAACCTGTTGTGCTTTGGTATGGGCAGCGCATCGATTAAGGCAATATATGTTGAGCCACACGACATGGTTAATATCCAAAATGGATCCTCTCAAGTACATCTTTGAGAAGTCTGCTCTCACGGGGAGGATAGCACGTTGGCAAATGTTGTTATCAGAGTATGATATTGTATGTCACCCAGAAGGCTATCAAGGGTAGTGCTTTGGCAGATTATTTAGCCCACCAGCGATTAGGATTATCAGCCCATGCAGCCTGGTTTCCCGGATGAGGATATTTGTGCCATTTTTGCTACAATCAAAGAGGATGATGTTAAAAATACCTGGACTTTATTCTTCGATGGGGCATCTAACGTGTTAGGCCATGGGATAGAAGCAATACTTATCTCGCCATAAAAACAATACATACCAGTGACGACAAGGTTGTGCTTCGATTGCACCAACAACATTGCAGAATATGAAGCCTGTGCTATAGGGATTAGAGCAACCATAGAATTTAAAGTAAAATTCTTGAATGTATATAGTGATTCCGCATTGGTTATCCACCAAATAAAGGGAGAGTGGGAGACTAGGGATCAATAATTGATTCCCTATCAAGCATGTATCAAAGGGTTAATGGAGTATTTTGATGCCATAGTACTCTACAATGTTCCGCGAGAAGAAAACCAGCTGGCTGATGCCCTTGCTACCTTATCATCCATGTTCGAGCTAAATCAAGAGGGAGAGTTGCCAACAATCAGAATGAGGAGCCACGAACACCCAGCCTACTGCCATTTCATTACAGAAGAACTAGACGACAAACCTTGGTACTTCGATATCAAGCGATACCTCAAAGATCGTGAATATCCTGAAACGACCACCAAGAATGATAAACGAATGTTAAAAAGGTTGCCTGCAAACTTCCTTTTGAGTTGGGATGTGTTATACAAAAGAAATGTTGATGCCAAAGAAGCAAAACTGATCTTGAGAGAAGTTCACGAAGGAACTTTCGGGACTCATATGAACGACCATTCTATGGCTAGGAAAATATTGAGGGCTGGTTACTTTTGGTTGACCATAGAGAACAACTGTTGCGTACATGTGAGAAAATGCTACAAATGTCAAGTGTATGCGACAAAGTTAATGTTACATCGACATCGTTAAATGTCTTGACTGCACCATGGCCTTTCTCTATGTGGGGTATATGTAAAATAAGTTTTGGCCAAGTTCAATAGGGGGGTGAATTGAACACCTTTAAAAATTTTGACAAATGTACTTTTCAATGTGAGAAACGAAAAATATTTAAAGAAACTATGAAGATGATATAAAAAGAAGCAAACAGAAGGGGTCCATAATTATTCCAGAACAATAACAATCACATAGAATCAGTAAACTGGAAAAAAATATTAATTCTGGAGAGAAAATAGTATACTGTAAAGCAAGTTCTGGAAAAACACAGTGTACTGTAAAACCAGTTCTAGAAGATTAATTCAAGAAATCAAAGAATTAGATCAAATCCAAGTTTGTAATGAATCGCTGATTAAAGAACCTTTTATCAAACAATACAAACTATGTTTAATGTATGAACACTATTTTTAACCAATAATTGTGAAAAGTCAACTTTTTTGGAAAAACAGATTAATGAACAGTGAACACAGTGAATTACGAAATTGCTGATTTACAGAAAATGAGTAATCTGGCTATTGAACAGTAAACTCAGTGAGTTAGAAAACAATTTAGATTCAGAAATAAGTTGAGTAAATTGTCTTCAAAAGAATTAAGTGATTTTAAGAATACTTAAATGATTATCAGAAAGTTAATCAATTAATCCAGTTAAAGAAATTTATCAGATTCTGAAAATCCAAGAAAATTAGCAAGAATGTAAAGAAGTGAGTAAGAAATAGCAAGAACCACAAATTTATCCTGGTTCACCCTTCCTCAAAGGCTACGTCCAGTCCCTTACTCCACAGTAAGGATTTCCACAATAAAAGATCAACCAAATCAGTTTATAGCAATTCAATCACTTGCAACCCGCAAGAATACACTGTTCCCCGTAGCAAACCCTTTGCTGAAACCTACAGCAGAACCTAGAACTATACAGACTCCACTGTATATTCCAAAATACACCTTACTGATCCCCTCAGCAAGTTACAAACTGTACAGAACCCACTGTACACACAGAATTACCAAACCAGGCAATTTACAATACAACCGAATTCAATACAAAGAAAGAATTATCACGAACACGACAATACAAGCACTTTTATACAACAAATTACAAAAATAATGAAGAAAAGGTATAAAAGGCTTAGTCTGATGATCAGATCAGTGATGAAATAGTCTCAGTCAATTCAAGTCTCCAGCAGTATTCAAAAAACAGTTCTTGATGAAAGAGTTTGAATGATTTTGATCACAAAACAAGAAGTCGCTTTTCTCTCTTTGAAAACTCACAACTCTTGATCAGAAAATGATTTAGAATGATTTCTTATCTATTTTCAAAAGCACGCCAACTATTTATAGACAACTGTCTTAAAATTCAATCGATTGTTTTGTCAAACAGTCGATTGTTTTTCTCGATTTAGTTAAAACAGTTATTCAAAATGTAAGTTCTGATTTTAATGATTTCTCAAATCCTTCGTTAAATCAGAAAACACTTATAGAGCTTATCCTTAATTAAGATTGCATGCATCAATGATTTAAACTCAAACTTAACACACAACACACAATCCTAAGTTATAGACCGAGCTCCTTCAATCTTCATGCAACCACCATGCAGTCCACATATGATCACAAGGTCTTGAACTTCATCACATGGTTGACTTTATCAAATCTTCATAGCAACTCACTAGTGTTAACAATCTTCCCCAATTTGTTGAAGACAAACAATGGTGTGTTGAGTTGAAATACATGCTTGTTTTTCTGTAAAACAGTTTATTGACTTTCGCAAAGCTCCCCACAATTTGATATCCTGTTTTAATCATATTTTACAAAACATAGTGAAGTAAACAGTAACACAAAGGATAACAAAGTTCATTGATAATAAGCACGAGTACATGATAATCAACCATGAGTACATATCATGCACCAAACTGATACAACCATAACAGATTGAAATTTGGACTGTGGTAGGATAAACCAACATATTAAAGTAGTAACAACAGCAGCAGAAAACATCGAACAACAGCGGCAGGTAGAAAATATAACAAACACCAAACAGACAGTAAACTGAACCTAGCAACATCAACCAAGACTCCTAAATCACAAAACACCAAACACCACAACACTTCCTATTCTCAACACTCCTAATTCTCTCCCATTGACTTCATCGAATGGAAGAAAAGACACCATTAGATATGCAAAAGATGCTTCTATTCGTCTGGTGGAAAGAACAAAGTCCCCATTTGAACTGAATATCCTCAACTTGAGTCTCAATGAACTGGAAGTGTGTCTCACAATACTAGTGGTGGCTCCGATTCTGGTTTTCCATGTTACTCAGTTGATTGATCATTAGTTGCTCAAACCTGGAATACGATTCTTGTGCAGAAGCAGTAGGTGTTCCACCTTAGTACCAGCTTGTTCATCATTTATGGTATTGTCTCATCTTCATCTTCAGTGTCATCATCATCAGTTGACTCATCATCATCATCATCATCTTGAGCAGCAGATTCCTCATCAGCCTTGCAGATCCACTTTTTATTCTTCATTTTCTTCAAATCGATCTTGGTAAGATTGACTGCTGAAATCTGGTTCAGAGCCTTAACCTCTTCGGCAACTTCACCTTCCACATCTATTTCAAAGTATTCAATGAAACTTGACAGCAATATCACATATGGAATGTGATATTCCAGTTTCTTCCACACTTTGAACAGATGCTCACGGATCACATTAACCCAGTTGACTTTGATCTTAGTCATGAGGCAGTACATGAGGATAAGATCCTCTTCAATCAATGTTGCATGGTTGAAACCACAGGGTGTCAACAGCCAAATCACAATATAGGCCAGAATTCTCAGTATAGCAGCAAGTCCTCCTACATTGAACGTTCTCGAGGCAGTTTCTTGGTTCCTTAAACAAGATTTATAGAACTGAACCTTGTTAAAGTTCCCAAGCTCTGTAGTGTTTCCTCTACTCACTACAGCACCATCATTTCTCAAGCCAGTGACGCTCAGCCAAAGCTCTTCATTGATAGCCATATCGATTCCTTTCACCTGTGAGTACAAGTTCTCCTCGTCATACCACGTGTTGGTCAAGAACACCTTAACCAAATCTGGGCACGTGTTCTCAGTCAGCTTCAAGAACTTGTTCAGCTTCTGAAACTTGAGCATGTCACAGACCTCATCAAGCTTCTCCTTCTTAAGCCACTCAAGGCTTAGCAACTTAGGAGTAACAATAATCTTCCTGCTATACAGCTTGTAATACTCTTCAATGCTCTCCTGATTTCCAACTAACCACCTATCAAGGTAATCGATTTCGTTGTTGTCACTGTCTAAGCTAGATTGTTTGATCATGGCTCTCTTGGTTCTCTTGTAGGGTTTGGAAGAGGACGCCATTTCTTTGAGAATTGTAGGTAATAGGAGAATTGAACTTTGCACATAGAACGAATAGAGCAAAGGCAGTAAGGTAGTGTGTAAGTTAATGCATGCTCGACCCTCTACTTAATGAAAAATAATTCTATAAAAAATAGCACATTGATTGACAATTCAAAACGTAAAAATAGCTTTTGTAGTTTTTGAGATTCTACAAGCAATCAATTCAGAGCAGGTTATACTTAGCTATAGAAAATCTCAAAAACAACTTTTTGACTAGTTGACTCTCCACTGTTGTAGTGCCATGTGGCATCTCGAGCTGTCTCTCTCTTCACATGCATAACATGAATATTGAATTGTTTTGTCTTGTTCAGACCTTCAACTAGCTGGGTTCCATTGTGCTTGGTTCTATTCGAATTGTTTCAGTTACACAGCTTCACTTTAGTTGCATTGTAACTCCAAAACAGTTTCACATGCATCCAAAATTAGAATTTAATCAGATATCAATATCCAATCAGCTGTAACACTCTTATTAAACATATTTTAAAACTGATCCAGATATAGTGAATAGTCATGTGAACCTGATACAATAAATGTAAAAATGGAACTGATCCAGTAATTCAAAAAGGAAAATTGAACTTGATACAGTAATTGTAAAACTGAAACTGTTACAGTAAGCTGAAAAGAAATTTAAACTTGACACAGTAATTTGTAATCTGAAACTAATACAGTAAGCTGTAAACTTCCATGTAATTACATCAACCAATAATCCACAAAACATAAACTAGTCTATTTCACATATTTGAAATCAATAATCCCAAGTTCATTTTGGAGGAAATTAAACCTCTCTTTGTTAAGTGGTTTTGTAAAAAGATCAGCAAGCTGATTTTCAGTATTAACAAACTGAATTTCACAATCACGATTATTGACATGGTCTCTAATGAAGTGATGGTGAATTTCAATATGCTTAGCCCTTGAATGTTGAATTGGATTTTTGGTAAGATTAATAGCACTTGTATTGTCACATAATAATGAAATTTTAGACAAGTTAAGGTCGAAATCACTTAACTGCTACTTAATCCACAGGCTTTGTGCACAACAGCTACTAGCTGCAATATACTCGGCTTCAGTAGTAGATAATGTTAGCACCAAGGCTAAGCATGTGATTTGATGAAGTCAATATTGTGAGCACCAAGGCTTAGCATGTGAAGCTGATGAAGACTGCCTCATGAAGAATCTGTTGGAACCAACCTGGACCAGAATTGTTCAAGTGAAGACTTTGTGCCAACATGAAGATAGTTGAGTAATTAGATCTTGGTCCTTAGTTGGATTTGTGTGTTGGTGACTGGCTTAGTCTTTAATCACTAGAGGCATGGTTCATCACTTCTGAGGTGCTAAAAAGATTCACAAATATTTTTATTAAAACTGTTTTTAATAAAAATAACCCAAACTGTTTTTGCTAGAAAAAGGTTTTTCAATCGATTGAATTTCTAAAACAATCGATTGAATGTGACAGTTATTTCTGTTGCAACTGAAATACAGTTATTGTTGTTACAACTGAAACCTTTGACTGGGTCAAACTAACGATCAAATTCAATTGATTGAATGGTTGGTTCAATTAATTGAATTGTGACAACTAAGCTGTTTTTAAAACTGATTTGGGTATTTAAAGGAATGAGAATCATCACTTTCAGATTTATCAAAACAAATACTTTCGAAAAGCATTCCTTGAGATTTTCTAAGAAAGATATTGCCCCTTTTGTGCGATCATCATTTTTGCAAAGCTTTTCAAATCAAGAAACCTCCAAGAACGTGAATCTTTGAAGCATCCTTGAAGTGAGGTTCTTGCTGCTTTGGTTCTGGACCAAAGGTAAGTCTTCTACACCTGATCTTCATTCTGTATAATCTGTTTTGTGTAGAAGTACTCTGTAATCTTTTCTGATCCTGTTGACCTGCAATCTGTTTGCTGTTTTCAATTACTGGGTTTGTAATTGAGTTGGTGCAGTTGGTTCTGCACTGGTCTCGCATCTGCTGAGGGGTTCAGTAGAGGGTGAGTACTGCTAGGAGCAGTGTTGCTTGTGGACTGCAAGTGTTGTGGTGCAGTGGGTTTCTACACTAGTTACACACTAGCTGAGGGGTTCAGTGAGGTGTAGGTTTACTGCTGGGAGCAGTTTGTAACTTGTTGGGAGCAAGGGTTGTAAACTGATCTTGTGATCTGTTTTAGTGGAAATCTTTGCTAGTTTGCAATGGACTAGACGTAGCCCTTGAGGAAGGGTGAACCAGGATAAAAATTTTGTGTTCTTGCCTTTCTCCCTACTCTTCTTGATTGCCTTTATTCACTGCTGCCATCTTTTAAAACTGATTGGATTAAAATCTGTTCATACTGTTGATCATACTCTGAACATCTGTTTACATAATCAACTGTGATTCTGGATTGTGTTTAATCTACTTGATTGGGTTTAAACATCTTAAATCTAGGTTAAAACATTTTTACACTGTAAACTGTTTTCTGGGTTTAACTGATTTCTGGGTTTATCTATGATATCTTCCGCTGTGCACAATTGATTGTTTACCTGACAGTTCAGAATTACATAGTCAATCGATTGAACAAAGAATTTTCATTCTCTACTTCAAGAATAAATCAGATTTGCGAAAAGTTTTGAAAGTTCAATTCACCCCCCTCTTGAACTCGGTCTAAACCTTATTTTACAGATAATGCAACACATGTTTGTTTCTTACTATGCCATGATATCAAACTTGATCCTAACAGATGACATGTTCCATTGGTGCTCTTCCTATCTATTTTACATCCTGCAAAATCAGAAGCAGAATAGCGTACTAAATTCAAAGAAACTTCACTTGGATACTATAGCCCAACATTTGTGGTTCCTTGCAAGTATTTCAGAATTCTCTTTGCTACAGTGAAGTGTGATTCCTTAGGATTGGATTGAAATCTAGCACAAAGACAAACGTTAAACATGATGGCTGGCCTGCTAATAGTAAGGTAAAGCAGTGAACCGATTAAGCCTCTATACTTGGTTTGATCTACACTAGCTCATTTCTCATCTGAATCCAAGTAACAATTAGTGGCTATAGGTGTTGAAATCTCTTTGCAATACTTGGTTTGACTAAGGAATGTTCCATGATTCAATTTCTTGATCTGTAGTCCAAGAAAATAGTTAAGTTCTCCCATCATGGACATCTCAAATTCTCCCTGCATAGCTGCAACAAACTACTCACACAGATTCTGATTAGTGGATCCAAATATAATATCATCAACATATACTTGAACCAAAATAATATCATTGAATGCTTTCTTAATAAATAATGTCTTATCTGTTTTGCCTCTCTCATATGCATGAGATCGCAAGAAGTTGCTCAACCTCTCATACCACTGTCTTGGGGCTTGCTTCCAACCATATAAAGCTTTCTTCAATTTGAAGACATAATCTGGATGTTTATGATCTTCAAATCCAGGAGGTTGACAAACATAAACTTCTTCATCAATATACCCATTTAGGAAAACACTCTTGACATCCATTTGGTGAAGTTTGGATCCATTCATGCAAGTGTATGCTAAGAGCAGTCTCACAGCTTCAAGTCTTGCTACTGGTGCATATGTTTCTCCATAATCAATTCCTTCTTCCTGATTGTAACCCTTTGTAACCAGTCTAGCTTTGTTTCTCACAATAACACCTTGTTCATCTAACTTGTTTTTGAACACCCACTTAGTGCCAATGACATTCATCTGATCAGTTATTGGAACAAGTGTCCAGACTTCATTCCTAGCAAACTGATTCAGTTTTTCATGCATATCATTTATCCAGTTGCTGTCTTCCAGTGCATCAACTGCAGTCTTTGGTTCAGTTTGTGAAACAAATGCCATATGTTCACATAATTGATTAAGTGTTCTTCTGGTTAAAACTCCTTTATGCACTTGACCAATAACGTTGTCTAAGGACAAATTTCTGGGAACTCTCCATTCTCTTGGAAGTCCAGAATTAATTGCATCAGTACCAACTCCAGATTCAATTGATTGAACTCCTTGATCATCTGATTGAATCTCTGGCAGTTTACTGGTATCATCTAATTCATTTTCTAGACCAGTATCAGCTTGTTGAATGTTTGGAAACTCATTATTTGCACCTATCTTAGAATTTTCCTACATATTCTGGTTAGTTTCGTCAAATGCAATATGTATGGATTCCTATACTAACATGGTTGTTTTATTAAATGCCCTATATGCATGACATGAAGTGAATAACCAAGGAAAATACCCTCATCAGATTTCAAATCAAATTTGCCCAAGTTGTCATGGTAGCAATTGATTATTTTACCAAGTGGGCGGAAGCTGCCTCTTATGTTAATGTCACGAGTAAAGTAATAGCGAAGTTCATAAGAAGAGAATTGATATGCAGGTACGAATTGCCTAGCAGAATCATTACTGACAATGGCAAAAGTTTGAACAACAAGGTGATGACAGAGTTGTGTGACGAATTTAAGATTCAACACCACAATTCCTCTCCATACCACCCAAAAATGAACGGAGCAGTCGAGGCAGCAAATAAGAATATAAAGAAGATCATCCAGAAAATGGTCGTAACTTATAAAGATTGGCACGAAATGCTCCCTTTTTCCTTACATGGATATCGCACTTCAGTTTGGACATCAACTGGGGCAACACCATTTGCTTTGGTGTATGGGATGGAAGCGATGCTCCCTTTTGAAGTTGAAATCCCTTTTCTGAGAGTGTTGATGGAAACTCAACTTGAAGAAGCAAAATGGGTACAAGCATGGAGAGATCAACTTAATTTTATCGATGAGAAAAGGCTAGTAGCAGTAATTCATGGGCAACTATATCAAAGAAGGATGAAGAAAGCATTTGATGGAAAAGTTCGCCCTCGGGAGTTCCAAGAAAGTGATTTAGTAATAAGGAAGATCTTGCCAATTCAAAGCGATCACAGAGGGAAGTAGACCCCAAATTACGAAGGCCCTTACGTGGTGATAAAGGCCCTTTCAGGAGGAGCACTTATCCTCACAAGGATGGATGTGGAAGAATTATCTCTACCTGTCAACTCAGACACAGTCAAGAAATTTTATGCCTAATATGTTTCTGTAATGATAGGGAATCCATGTAAAATATTGACACTATTGATTGACAACAATATTCAATGAAAACACTTGTTTGTGTAATTTTCTTTCTTTTTATATTTTGGTTTACACATTTTTGTCACACTGAGTAAGAGTAAAAAAGAAAGGACACGGGCACATGCTTTTGTTGAAACCTTGGGATGTTCTACAGATTCTTGCTTGTTGTCGCCAAGGACGAATCTCGATGGTGTCGCAAAAAAGAAAAAAAGAAAAAGAATGAAAAAATGTTCACAGGACTGAGTTAATTGTTTTCTCTAATATAATCTTTTGAATTCATGAAAAATGTTGCATTTTCACAGTTTAAGAAGAGGCAAAAGCTGACGTTTTCTAATGAAACATTTGCATGTATGTTGCTTGAAATCCTCTACCCTTTCCTCATCCCAAAACCTTAAAGCACAAGAATTTATCTCAGTAGATATCACCATTGCCCAGAATGACAAAACAAGAGCATCGCACTGGGGCAAAAACGTCAGGTTTTCTCTCGATTGGACAAATGGTTGACCTTAATCTCTAGGGGCAATAAAAATAATGAAAGTCCGTTGGATTGAAAACCTGCAAAGATAGTTTAGGCAAAAGAAATGACAGTAAAAAAAATCAAAAAATCAAAAGCAAAAATGAAAATGACATGTGTCGGAAGTCATTGAATCTTGTTTCAGGATTAACCTTTTGAAAATAAAGCAATCATGATTCAAAGAGATATATGGTCATGTTTCTTTATCCAAAGCAGACAAAATTGCAAATTTGTTGCACCCTTTTTAAGCCGAAAATAAATATTATCTCTTGAAATGACCTGAACAAAGATCATCATAAGTGAAATTCAGTTCAAGGTATGTCAAAAGGCTTCAAAAATCAAATAAAAGAGATTCGTCCAAGAATGACATGAGTTTGCAAGAAGAAATGTTGTCACAAAAGAAAAAAAAAGAGAAAAAGAAAAATAAATGAAGGAAAAATGCAAGAAATAATGAAAAGAATGGTGTGTTTGCAAAGGAAAACCTTGACCATTTTCACAAGAAAAAACTTGACTGATGATCTTTGTATCAAATTTTGAAACCCGACAAATAAATTTTGAGCCTTCGTATCCTTTTCTTGACAACCTTTCAAGCCCTAGCCACATTACAAGCCTAATAAAGTCCATATTGATTGGGGATTGATTGCTCTAATTTTCAAAGCTTAACCCTGTGACAAGGAGATGTGATTAATGACTTAGTCAGAAAAAGAAAAAGTAGAAAAAAAGAAAGATGTATGAAATGTTCCTGGAAGAAGGCAACTTTGCTATTATCAATCAATGGATTAACTAAAATCAAGCCAACTGAAAATTCAATACCGGGGCAACCCTTTCCTTTCACCTTACAAAAAGTAAATCAACTTTTATCCAGACCTTACTTCACTCTTGCACATCTAAGCTAGAATGGCTTTGCTTACATGAATATATTGCACAGACCTGACTTTTAGAGGTACATATGAAAAGCATCATATCATGTTACTTAGCCCCAGCTTTCACCACCTAGCTATTCAGTCCATCCTTTAAATAAGCAATCCACAATTCACCTAGTCTACCCACTACTGTACCAAAACTGGGGCAGATTTTGTTTCACACTTTGTTTGGATCTTTCCTTTTAGAGGAGGATACAGATGATGATATATCTGAGGCTGTGCAATCCCAGTTTCCTCAACTTTCTATCCAACATATTTCATTCGCCTGCGGATTCAAGCGCATACACTAAGATGTTTTAAAGGGAACAGTCAACAATGTCTCAGTCTTAACAACAACTTCGGGATTTGCACCATCCCTCATTTTCAAAAACAAATTTTGAATGAATTCAACGATGACAGAGAGAATAATTAACTCCGATGTCAATATCAAATTGTTAAAAAGAAAAAGGGAAAAATGAAAAGAGTGAGTCTCATGCATCCTCATTGCAATCATGCATTTCTTTCTAAATGTCAATATCAAAAATAGAAGAACATTTATGACAAATAGAGCTTCATGCATTCATAGATGCATTTTCATCCAAAAGAGTCTCATGCATTCTCATAGAAAAATGAAATTTTTGCATATATTCAAGCATTCGCCATAGAGCATGTATCATTCAAAACCCATTTCACCATTCATTTGATGATTGTTTACAAAGTTTTTATCTTTTTCAAATAGAGATCCTCTCATCAAGATTGGTCAAACCAAGTTTCAAATCTTTTTCAAACAAAGACCCTCTCCTCGAGGTTGGTCGAACAAATTTCAATCTTTTTTCAAACAGAGACCTTCCCTTCGGAATTGGTCCTAAGTTTTTCAAATCTTCTTCATATATGACCCTCTGCGAGACAAGGTCTCGATCTCAACTTTTCCAGCACGTGACGGTGCATGACCCTCTACTTTGTAATGGTCTCAACCTCACTTTTAATTTTCTACATGTGACGGTGTGTGACGCTCTACTTTGTAATGGTCTTAACCTCACTTTTAATTTTCTATATGTGACAGTGCATGACCCTCTACTTTGTAATGGTCTCAACCTCATTACACCTTTTCTTGAAATAGTAACCTTTCTTTTGTGGATAAATTCGAATGCTTGAAATTTCTTTTTCTCCAACCGGACAAAATTGGTGTTTCTGTCTTTACTTAACTTTTACCTTGATAATATGAAAATCTTAATTTCCAAATTATCTAGTAAAATTTAAGTAAAGAGGGGCAGCTGTCACCACCTAATTTCGTCTGGGTGGAAATTTTATTTCAAAAAAAAAAGGGGAAGGAAAGTTTTTAACCATGTTGAAAACAAAGTTTCGATTTTTATTTTAATTTCGTGGTTATTTGAAAAAAATAATAATAATAAAATAAATTTCGTGGTTAAGTACCATGCATTCATCAAGATTCACTGAGTAAACAACAAATATTTTGAATAATGTCAATAGTGCTTAAAACTAATGAAAAAAGATTACCAAGCTTTTGTTTTAACCTAATCAACACTCACACCACTCACTCGTGCCCACATCCACTGCCCTCGTAAACCGTCAACACCGACCTTAACTTCTGTCACCAAGCCCTTCCTTCATCCACTGTCGCGACATCACTAAACCTTGCACTAGCTACACTACACCAAACCCATACTCTCATTATTCCTCTTCCTCAAGACATAGCTATACTAGGTTTTGGTAATCATTCTTTATTCCAATTTCATGGTGTCACACCCCACGATGACCTCCACCAAGCCACCTAAACCTCTCCCCCATAATACCTCTCCATCATCCTTCTGTGCATCACCATATACCAACCACCACATTCTCCTTTCTTATCACACCAAACCATAATCAAACAATTACCATGAAACCTCCCACTTGGCGTCATTCTTCATCGTTGAACCCCACCTCTAACTCTATTACCCACCAAAACCAATTTGAGAACCAAGAACTTGATGCTTATGGCTCTTCCGAGGCATAATAATTCGTTTCCTGAGGCCTTGGAAACATTTCCTAGCATTGGAGTGGGTGACGACTTTGAGATAAGCCACACAAGGCATTTTATGGATCTTCTAGGAGCAGCTAATGAGAGCAATCACCACCAACTTCGCCTCCCTCGTCGTGCCTGACCTTTTCATTCTGCCTTCGTTATCTTCCCCGATGCCAGAAGCCGCGAGCCAGTCGTCACAGCCCCAGCGCTCACTGCCGCCACCTCCCACTCCTCCTTCGCTGTCAAGGAGGGCCACCACCGTCGTGAGCCGGGCGCAAGTCACCACTACCACTTCCATTCGTTGCCAGCCATGAGACCTCCGTCTCGCCAAACCACTCTCGTTTTACCCCCACCATCATCGCCTCATCATCGCCGCACTTTCCTCCCTCCGGTCAACCTCTACGTCCTCCACCATCGTCGCTTTTCGTTGGCAGCCCCTCTAGTTGTCACATGCACCCTTTGTCATACCAGAAATAACCCTAACCCTAAGTGGGTTTCTAGTTAGTGGGGCTACTTCCTGCTCCCCACTAATTAGGATTTGCACCTATAGATCTCCCATATTTCAAAAATACCCTTGACCCCTTTTTGTTAATTTAAAATAATAAAAACTTGGTATTGAGCTTATCTTTGAATAGTATGTTATTTTCTCTATTTTGTTTGAGCTTACTTTTTATATTTATTCTTTTTTAAAAAAAATATATAATAAATAAAAATATGTTATTAAATAAATTTTTGACTAAATTCTTAAATAGTCGTTCGCGTTATATGAGATTTAATTCGAAAATTTTCAATTTCGTTTAGATATTCAAATGACCACACGCGTCAAACAATATCTAATACTATAATTTTCTCTTGAAAAATATCTAATTTAAAAAAGAAATAGCAAACACCCAAATAAATAATTTTCTACCAAAAGAACTACGTAACCCCGATTTTCCATCCTTGATGGAAATACATAGGAACGAGATCAAACTCTTGTTGAGCACTAAAAATAAAAAACATATTTTTGTTTATTTTTATTTGCACTTTTGTTTATTTTTTCGGGAAAAATAATCATTTTCAAAACCACACTCATTTTACTAATTTAATTAAGGATACCGTCTTAGGACGGGTGTTGTGGGAGTGCTAATACCTTCCCGACACGTAACCGACTCCTGAATCAAAAATCTGATTTTCGTAAACCTGACTTATTCTTTTCTCAGTTTTTCATAATTTTTCATAAAAATTATGGTGACGACTCATTTTTTTTAAAATTATTTTACTTTTTTCGAATAGCCGTCTCCGTCGCGATTCTGGTTGCGACGAGTGAGTGTTGACCAAGGTTTGAAGTTAGCATTAAAAAGCCCTTTGAAGTTACCATTAAAAAGCCCTATCAAGCAGCTTGTGCATAAGAACTGAGTCTGTTACTCTTCTAAATTAAGTAAAATGGAAATGCTGATAAAAAAGAAGTTACAATGGAAACATTAAAACTTGAGCTAAAACTTCACTAACTCATCAAACACAAGAATAAGACATCCATTATGTATGCACGAGCTATATGTCTACCACTAGTAAACTCATTACCTCTCCACTGTTCACATGCCACAGAAGTATTCAGCAAATCCTATCCAATCATATATTACCTTTCATATTTTCTAGGCTTAAAGCAGCACAGAAGTATTTAATGAACAAATATCCATTAAATATTCAGTCCAACCTGAAGAATCTGACTTCATCTAGCATTTAGGTGCTCGTCATTAACCCTGTAACAGTGGCGTGACACTAACCCACCCAACAGAGTGACAAGGCCAAGAAGAAAAATAGCTGCTACAATTTCAATGAGAATGGCTCCTGCAGCGGATATTCCATTCTTGGACACTCTGGTTGCAATTGGGTTGCCCTGTGCAGTACTATTTTTTAGATCAGTTCCCAAATATTCAACAATAACATTATGACTGAATTTTGGGATTTCACCAGACAGAGGATTGTTAGAAAGTATCAACCGTGTCAAAGCGTGCAATCTAGTAAGATAATCAGGAATTTGACCAGAAAAGCGGTTATTTGAGAGATCCAAGGTTTCCAGGTTAATCAAATTAGAAAAACTGCTAGGAATAGGACCACTAAAGAGGTTGCTACTAATATTCAATGCAACCTGCTGATTCTCCAATGACATTTCTGGAATCACACCTCCTAGGCGGTTTTCCCCAAGTTGGAGTTCCAAAAGAACCCCCAAGTTGCCAATGGATGTGGGTATGTAACCACTAAGATTGTTGCCTTGCAAGAACAGGAAATTAAGCCTGTTTAAGTTTGTAATCTCAGATGGAATTGATCCACCCAGAGAATTGCTGCTCAAATTCAGGGTTAACAACTTAGAAAGTTGGCCAATATGAGTTGGGATAGTACCATTAAGATTGTTATATTGTAGCTGCAAGACATGGAGATTGGTAAGATTACCAAGCTCTTGTCGCAATACACCACTCAACTGATTCTGAGCTAAATTCAACAATGTCAAACTCCTGCAAGAACCCATTTCAGCTGGTATTGATCCCGTGAAGATATTGTTATCCAGCTCCAAGTATGTCAAACTATGAACTCCTACAAAAGCATCTGAAGGAATGTTTCCACTCAGCTGATTGCTCCCAAGCCTCGACCTGAACAAATTTGGAGAAACTTTCGTAGGTAAAGACCCATTTAACTTATTATCGGTCAAATCTACAACCTGCAACTGTGGTGGAGATAAAAGGTCTTCTGGAATGGCTCCAGACAGATCATTATAACTAAGATCCAAACTTCTGAGATATTTTGTGATCCCAGAAGGTATAGAACCCGTGAACTTGTTCTCACTTGCTGCAAATCTTGAAAGTTTTGTGATGTTCACCAGTGAAGTTGGAATTTCACCAGTGAGGTTATTAGTGGAAAGGATCAAAGTTTCCAATTTAGAAAGCTTCCCAATATTGACAGGAATAGACTGTGAAAGTTTATTGTTCTTAAGATCAATCAAAGTCAAGCTTTCATAACTCAATAATTCATCAGGGATTTTGCCATCAAAGCTATTGTTAGAAAGCAGAAGGTGCTCCAAAGCCATGGAATTTCCCAATTTGGTGGGAAGAGACCCATTGAACTCATTGAAAGTAAGATTCAAACTTTTGAGGCTAACCAACCCATCTATTTCCAAACCAATATTCCCTCCAAAATCATTGGAAGACATATCCAGGGATTCCAATGTCTCAAAGCCATGAAAAGTAGGTAAAACATCTCCAAACTTGTTGACACTGAAATTCAACAGCTTCAACCCCTTTATCTTTCCACACTCAGTGATGAAACCATCAGGGATTGAGCTCAGATGGTTTCTGGAGACATCAAGATGCTCCAGAAGAATGGAGTGAAAAACCAGAGGAGACATCAGTTTCAATTTTGCAAACAAGAGGCAGAAAGTCAGAAGAATGGAATGAAAAACCAGATAAAGAAATCCCTACTACAGAGGAGTTGGCAGAGTCACAACTCACTCCATTCCATGCACAAGGGTCTGAGTCACTACTCCAGGGAACAGTAGGAGCAAGATATTTTGAGAGACTGTTCATGGTTTGTGTTTGGGTTTGTGACAGCAGGGACAACACCATGGGACAGAAACAAAAAAGGAACAAAACAACACTAAGGAAAGATGTAGAAGGGTAGTCATACCTGCCCATGTTCTTAGCAGTGAGTTTTGAACTGTGATTACCCTTTATATGTGAATATCTATCTGGGGTGTGTGAATGAGTATTTTATTTGAATTGGATTGAGGGTGAAGAGAACATTATGAAGAATAGAAGAAGAGAATGTTGGGAAGTGTGTGCAGGAGAATATAAAGATATGTTTGGAGAAGAAAGAAGGTTGGTGGAAGGAGTGTAAGACCAAGTATGGCAAAAGTGTCTGAGAGTGCAGTTGACTGACATTGCAGGTCTCTCTCACTGCACGGAGACTTTTATGACAGAACATTTGCACTCAGTCAAGAATCAATGAATGATGATTCATGTCACCGCCTTCTGCAACACGTCTAAATTTTTCTTATTATTGTAATTTTTTTCATAGATGCAGTTTAGAAAATCTAATTAACAATTTTTGATTCAGTAGAAAGAAGAATATATATCTGCAAAGGTAAAAAAATACAGAGTTAAGAATGTAATATTATTCATTACGAACTTGAGGAGGTCACAATGTTAGATTTAAAGGCTAATTAGATTCCTCCCGTTAAGTTTATGTGACGAGAATTAGATAAAAAATACAATTAAAATTGATTAGAAACAATGAAATGGTATTAAAAGTGGTTTAGATTTTGAAAGTGAGAATCTAGTTAAATACATGTTTGGTTTTTCTTTTGGAATCTCGCATTCATGTTTTTAGAAGTGAAAAACTAAATCTATTCAAACTAGTTTTAGTTTGGATGTGAACTATAGATCTATGTTTGACGTAATCAGATGTACTAAAAGTGATTAGAGATAGAGGTTGATGAATGAAAAATGGAAATAAGATAGAAATTATTCAGAAACATATTCTGGGAGGCTAAGGATTTGAAATTTCTGATTTTGAACTTAAACATAACTTTCATTTAGTCTTCTTGCCCATAAGAACTGCTTCTACTATTCTTCTAAATAAGTTAAAACGGTTTACTGTATGGTGTAAGAGACAACAACTCAATAACTCGGCCATGTATCAAGTTGGCCAGACTGAGCTCAATAATACAATAGAAGTCCTCATCTCAGCACATTTGAAACGGTGAGAAATTACTTTTTGATTAAAATAATCGATAAGATAATATGGATTATCACCCTTAATTAATTCAGAATATCATTTTCAATATCTTGTTAATTATAGACCTGAATGAACAGAAACTTTGTAAGAACCATGAACAAAGGTCCATTATAACCTAGTATAAATAGCAACGACTGAGGATACTTAAACATTAATAGAACTTGGAGAAGGAGTGATCTTACCCGACATATACTAATATAAAATATTCTGGTGAGAACAAAATGGAAATGCTGATAAAAAAAAGTTAAAATGGAAGTATAAAAACTTGAGCTAAACTTCACTAACTCTGCAAACAGAAGAATAAGACATCCATTATTGTATGTATAAGCTATATGTCTACCACTAGTAAATTAACTGTACAATGTTCACACACCATAGAAGTATTCAGCAAATTCTATCCAAATTCTACCTTTCATGTTTTCTAGACTTGAAGCATCACCCCAAAAGAAATATCCCTTAAATATTCATTCCAACTTGAAGAATCTGACTTCATCTAGCATTTAAGAGCATCCTCAGCACACTCTTCATCTTTGGTCTTGTTTCTGGGGATGTAGCAACACAAGCACGAGCAATATCAAGAATTGCAAGCATCTGGTTTCTGACTGCTTGTGATGTTCTACTGATATTAAAGTCAAGAATGTAATCTTGGTTTGTGGAGTTACGCAAAACCCACTTGACCAATTCCGTTCCCTCAGTCACTGCAGGTTTTCCTGTCAGCAGTTCAAGCAGAATCACACCAAAGCTGTAGACATTCCCGGCCATTGTTACTGTCATTGTGTACGCATACTCTGCAAACCAACAAATAAAGTTAAGAGCTACGAAATTCCAAATGTGTGTAAGATGAGTGTTTGAAAAATTGATTTTAAGGTAAAGTGATTTATGTTTAGATATGCTTGATGCTGAAAGAAAGTTTGATGTAAAGCTTAATGGCAATTTTTCAACACAATGCAGAAGGTACATTGTATCACTTCTTGTCAAACTGAGGTTTGGAGGCAAAATCAACTAACCAAACATGTATCTTTACTAAAATCACATTTGATAGGAGATAAAAATCAATTCTGATGCTTTTCAACATGAAACCACGTACACTATAATAGCTTGGCAATCTCAATTGATTTCTGAATCACTAGGAGTGTATGGTTAAAGAAAAAGGTTTAAATGTGATTTTCAGGTTATATGCTCAAGTGTTTCATGAATTTAGTCAGGATTTTCTTTATTACTTTGAGCTAAAACTAAACTGAAACTGTGATTGAGTAATTGCACAGGACTGTACTTCACAAATGATATAGAACTTTGCTTAAAATATTTATAGAACTTTGATCAGATTGCCCCTACAACTTACATACATAGTTTGGTGGTGGTATATGAAGTTAATCTGTGAACCATGAAAAACTAACAGGAAAATAAAAGTTGATGAGTTATAACTTATATACCCGGAGGAATATAGCCAACTGAACCAGCAACTGCAGAAAAGTTCCCCGTACTCTTTGAGGGATCAATCACCTTGTAGTGTTCAATATCCCCAACTAGAGGCTCCTTGAGGGACTTGAGCATAATACTTTTGCTTGACAGGTCAAGAAGTAGAATTGGACTAGAGGTGAATCCATGAAGAAAAGAAAGTCCTTGAGCCACTCCAACAGCTATACTGTATCTGCTAGCCCAATCTAAAGACAAATCCATGTTTCCATGAAGAACATCAAAGAGGGAGCCATTTGAGATATACTCGTATAGTATATAAGCAGTGTCACTGGAGAGAACATAGGCCAAAGGAGTCATGACATTTGAATTGTTCAATTTTGCCAATACTTCTAGCTCTTTAACAAATTTATCATGACTTCCCACTTGGAATATCTTGTCAAACCAGTTCAGCTTCTTCACATAATAGATTGAACCAGAAGGCATGACAGCCATATAATAAGTTGAAAACCTTGTTTTAAGAGTAACATTTGATGTTTCAGCAACAGCTTCCATGGCTTTGGAGAAGTCAATGTTCGATCTATGCATGCCATTAGGAGTTAAGAAATTACTTTGCATGATGACCTGAGGATGCTGACGATCTTCTCCTGACTGTGAATGCTCATCATTAACCCTGTAATAGTGGCGTGACACTGACACAACCAACAGAGTGACAAGGCCAACAAGAAAAATAGCTGCTACAATTGCAATGACAATGGCTACTGCAACGGATATTCTACTCTTGGATACTGTGGTTGCAATTCGGTTGTCGTGTGCAGTAGTATTTTTTAGATCAGTTCCTAAATATTCAACAATAACATTGTGAGTGAAGTTTGGGATTTCACCAGACAGAGGATTGTAAGAAAGTATCAACCGTGTCAAAGCCTGCAATCCAGTAAGATAATCAGGAATTTGACCAGAAAAGCGGTTATTTGAGAGATCCAAGATTTCCAGGTTAATCAAACTAGAAAAACTGCTAGGAATAGGACCTCTAAAGAGGTTGCTACTAAGATTCAATGCAACCTGCAGATTCACCAATGACATTTCTGGAATCACACCTCCTAGGCGGTTTTCCCCAAGTTGGAGTTCCAAAAGAACCCCCAAGTTGCCAATGGATGTGGGTATGGAACCACTAAGATTGTTGCCTTGCAAGTACAGGAAATTAAGCCTGCTTAAGTTTGCAATATCAGATGGAATTGATCCACCCAGAGAATTGCTGCTCAAATTCAGGGTTAACAACTTAGAAAGTTGGCCAATTTGAGTTGGGATAGTACCATTAAGATTGTTATATTGTAGCTGCAAGACATGGAGATTGGTAAGATTACCAAGCTCTTGTGGCAATACACCACTCAACTGATTCTGAGCTAAATTCAACAATGTCAAACTCCTGCAAGAACCCAATTCAGCTGGTATCGATCCCGTCAAGATATTGTTATCCAGCTCCAAGTATGTCAAATTATGAACTCCTACAAAAGCATCTGAAGGAATGTTTCCACTCAGCTGATTGCTCCCAAGCCTCAACCTGAACAAATTTGGAGAAACTTTCGTAGGTAAAGACCCATTTAACTTATTATCGGTCAAATCTAAAACCTGCAACTGTGGTGGAGATAAAAGGTCTTCTGGAATGGCTCCAGACAGATAATTATAACTAAGATCCAAACTTATGAGATATTTTGTGATCCCAGAAGGTATAGAACCTGTGAACTTATTCTCACTTGCTGCAAATCTTGAAAGTTTGGTGATGTTCACCAGTGAAGTTGGAATTTCACCATTGAGGTTATTAGCGGAAAGGATCAAAGTGTCCAATTTAGAAAGCTTCCCAATATTGACAGGAATAGACTGTGAAAGTTTATTGTTCTTAAGATCAATCCAAGTCAAGTTTTCATAACTCAATAATTCATCAGGGATTTTGCCATCAAAGCTATTGTTAGAAAGCAGAAGGTGCTCCAAAGCCATGGACTTTCCTAATTTGGTGGGAAGAGACCCATTGAACTCATTGAAAGTAAGATTCAAAATTTTGAGGCTAACCAACCCATCTATTTCCAAACCAATATTCCCTCCAAAATCATTGAAAGACATATCCAGGGTTTCCAATGCCTCAAAGCCATGAAAAGTAGGTAAAACACCTCCAACCTTGTTAACACTGAAATTCAACAGCTTCAACCCCTTTATCTTTCCACACTCAGTGATGAAACCATCAGGGATTGAGCTCAGATGGTTTCTGGAGACATCAAGATGCTCCAAAGTTTCAATTTTGCAAACAAGGGGCAGAAAGTCAGAAGAAGGGAGTGAAAAACCAGATAAAGAAATTCCTACTACAGAGGAGTTGGCAGAGTCACAACTCACTCCCTTCCATGCACATGGTTCTGAGCCACTCCAGGGAACAGTAGGAGCAAGATTCTTTGAGAGGCTGTTCATGGTTTGTGTTTGGTTTTGTGACAGCAGGGACAACACCATGGGACAGAAACAAAAGAGGAACAAAACAACACTAAGGAAAGATGTAGAAGGGTAGTCATACCTGCCCATGTTCTTAGCAGTGAGTTTTGAACTGTGATTACCTTTTATATGTGAATATCTATCTGGGGTGTCTGAATGAGTATTTTATTTGAATTGGATTGAGGGTGAAGAAAACATGATAGAGAATAGAAGAAGAAGAAGAGAATGTTGGGAAGTGTGTGCAGGGGAATATAAAGATATGTAAGGAGTAGAAGGAAGGTTGGTGGAAGGAGAGTGAGAACAAGTATTGCAAAAGTGTCTGAGAATGGAGTTGACTGACATTGCAGGTCTCTCACTGCACAAAGACTTCTGTGACATAACATTTGCACTCAGTCAAGAATCAATGAACCATGATTCATGTCACTGCCTTCTGCAACACGTTCTAAATTTTTTTTTATTATCATAATTATTTTGTTCTGCATTTTAGAAAATCTAATTAACAATTTTTGATTCAGTAGAAAGCAGAATATATATCTGCAAAGGTAAAAAATATAGAGTTAAGAATGTGAAATAATTTGCACAGGTTACAATATTAGATTTAGAGGCTAATTAGATTTCTCCTGTTAAGTTTATGTGACGATAATTAGATAAAATAATATAATTAAAAATAAGTCCGACTCTAATATTTAATTAAAAATAATTTAATATTGAGTTAAACATTTTAATAAATGTTTTTTTTTGTGGACTTTGACTCTGAACACTAACATCTTGGGACCCCACAAGCATGGAAAATGTTATTCAAAGTTCAAACTCGCTGTTGCATACGAGAAATTCAGATTCTTATTAGTCCTTAACGTTTTCCATGGACAACACTATTAACTCTGAATTAAATATTTTAAATTTATAGAAAACTTTCTTAAAAAAACTAAAATTTAATTTATATATTTAAATTTATAGAGACGCTTTTTAAATTTATTACAAGACAACAAATCTTATCAAATACATTAAAGACGTGTAGAAAGTTATACTATTTAAAAACTGCATCCTAATAACCAAATATATTATTTCACTTTGAAAATTAAAAAAAAAATGCTACTCATTAAGAATTTAAGAATATAACATTTCTTTTATTAATACAGTTTTATCACAATTATTTCTAGTAGACACTCAATATATCCTTTAATAATAAAAAAAACTAATTTTTTAACTAGTGGTATTAAGAGTTAAGTAATTATAGATTAAGGGTGTGTTTAGATTGGGAAGTAGATTTGAAGAAGTGGATTTGAGTTGATTTGAGATAAAAGTGTGTAGAAAGTTTGATTGCTTGAATTAAAGAAAAGATGATAAGATTTGAGTAGAAATTATAATAAAATTTTAATATATAAAATTATAAATATATTTTTATAATTAAAAATAAAATATAATTAATTTATCTAATATAAATAATCTAATTTTTAAAAAATTAAAAAAATATTAAATTCATAATTATCTTTAAAATAAATTTAATATATTATAAAATATATTAATTTATTAAATGAGAAAATTAATTGTTTTCAAAGTATAAAATTAAATTTTTTTAAAATATTTTTAATATTAAATTTACAAATAATTACTATTTTATAATAATAAAATAATTATTATTTTATAATAGTAAAATAATTATTATCATATAATTTATTTAAATATTTATATTTTTTTATTAAGTTATAATTATATTTATTTATTATTAATTATTTAATTAATAATATTATATAAAATTTTATTTTTAAATGTTATTTATTATTATATTATATTATATTTTATATATATATATATATATATATATATATATATAATCAATTACGTTAAAACGTAATATAATCGGGTAATTGATTATGTATATTAATATATTATTATAATTATTTATAAAAAAAATTTTATTAATAATTTTAAATTTTTTATTTTATTAAAAATTTGATTATTATATATTTTGAATTATTTATTATTTTAAAATAATTATTTTTTATATTTTATTTGTAATTAAATTAATTTTTTATTTAAAAAGTAAATTTTTCTCGCAAATTTCTGTTTTAAGTAAGGAAAATTTTGAGAACAACTTTGGTTTTTGTTTTCCGTAAAATAAAATTTTATTTTTTGTACCTTTTTTTCTATTTCTTCCCTTGAAAAATTTCCGTCCTCGGAAACAAATGGATTCTAAAAATAGAATTTAAGAATAGATACAATTAAAAGAAAAAAACGTAAAAAAGTAGAATAAAATTTAATGAAGAGATAGATTACATAAAAATCGTATATTAAACTATACAAATTTAATATAATTATAAAAAAATAAATAAATTGATATTTCAATCTTTTGAATAATTTCTTACATAATATATTAACTTTGTTAATACTGTTTACAATGTTAAAATAATTAAAATTTATTTTATTAGTAGTTTTATTAACATCAGCTATTGAGACTGATATTAAAATAACTGAAAATAAATATATTGAGAAAGAAAGTTTTTATCATAATTGTATTTTAATTATTTATAACTAATCTTAAAATTGGGTCAACAAATTATAACAATAATTTATTATGTTCTTATTTTCAGTGTAGGGTATACTTTTGTTGACTTGACTCAAATGCTTACTCCATAATTATATACAAATTCTGTTGAAAAATCAGTGATGAATATATGATGTTAATTGACATAAAAAAATAGAAATTTAATGAGTGGAATGATGCTATAAAAGGATAAAAAATGAGAAGAATAAAAGTATATATATATATATATATATATATATATATATATTATAGAATAGAGTTGTTAATTAAATAAATATTTATAAAAAAATAAAATAACGTATATTACTATATGTTTTAATAAATATACTTCATAATTATTAAAGATTAATATTGTTAATTATTTTAATTGTTATTAAAAGTTTTATAATAAAATTGTTTTTTCTTGAAGTATAATAATAGTTATTATACTGGCTATTTATTCTAGAATTTTCATTGAAAAAATATATAGCTTTTAATTATAAAATAGAGTACTCAATAGAATAAAATATTTATAAAAGAATAACATATATTATGTGTCACTCAATAAATTACATAAAGATAATATTTAAATTGTATGTATTTAATATTTTTGATGGTATCAATCTTTATTTTTAATAATTATCAATATTATAATTGAAAATAAAATAAATGAATATAATTACCAGTATTTGATAATTATCAAATATAAATTAGTTTATTGTGGTACATAAATTTTGTACATGTGGTGAAAGGAGAGGGATGGACTATCCACATGTGGTGAAGACTCCTTCTTCATGTACCTCCCACGACCTCCAGGCTTGGGGCACCTCAAGTTTTTAAATTTTTTCTAAATTGCTCCGTTTAAAAAGATTACTGTATTTTCTTCTATTTAAAAACGAAAAAGAATATTTTTGGAGTAAAAAAATCCGTAACTAATTTAAAATCCGGAAATAACTTCTAAAATTGTCTAATCTATTAAAAATACTTTTAAAATAGGCAAATTCATAAATTATTTTCGGATTCAAAATTGACTATAAATTTGTCCATTTCATAATTTTTTTTTAAATGAATTTTAGAATAGATAATTTCGAAGGTCAATTCCATATTCATAAATAGCTTTCAAAATTGTCATTTCAGAATTGAATGTGTAAAAAAAAAATTATTATATTATTAACTAACTTATTATATCATTACTTATTTCAAATTTTTTTATTCTGAAAATAAATATATCAAAATAATTATATCATTGTCTATTTAAGAATTTTCAAATAGACAATAATATAATAAGACAACGATATAATTCAGAATAGGCAATGATATAATTATTTTGATATAATTCCATAATACGCAATTATATAATTATTTTGACATAATTTTGGAATAGGCAATTATATAATTATTTTGATATAATTTCATAATAGACAATGATATAATTATTTTGATATAATTTTAAAGTAGATAATGATATAATTATTTTGACACCTTCACTTTTGAAATAGGCAATTTCAGAATAGACAATTATATAATGAGATAATTAATGATATAATGATTTTTTTTTACATCTTCAATTTCGGAATAGGCAATTCCGGAAGTTATTTCCATATCCAGAATTGACTTTCGGAATTATCGGATTGAAAATTACAGAATAAATATTCTGAATAATGAATTTAGCCATCATGTTAAAATATTGAGAGTCATAATCCAATAGAGAATCACATACCTGAATCCATGGATGAAGATGAAACACGCGATAGGGTTATGATCTTCCTCAACCAAAATCTTCCTTATTCTTCTGGCTGGACTTTAGAGTGACTCTTTTGATGAGGTAAGAGACTACAAAGTTTGTGATTTTGGTATATTGGGGACCAACCCTTTACCTCCCTTTTTATTCTGATAACCAATGTCTCAGAAAACGATTCCCATTAAACCAATTAATCTGAGAAATTAAGGAGGTCATTAAAACTATATTAAATGACTCATTAAAACCATCTTAATGAGGAACGATTTCGAACGTAAGGAAATCAACAACTAATATGATTATATATATAAATAAATATATATAAATATATAGTCCACAATTAGACTAAGGAAATATAATTTCCTAACAATCTCCCACTTGGACTATATATATTATCCTGAAATAATCATATCACAAAATAAACCAAAAAGTGCACATACCGAATGCTATTTATCCTTAACTACTTAAACAATCTGGTCTATCTCATATACCAATAATCGAATTACCGCGGCTTTCATCACATTAAATTCGCAACTGAACCACGATGATTACCATACAGATATACTCAATGACATAGATCAAGTCTTAATGAGCAACATGAAAATCACATGAAATTTGATCTCATGCATGTTTATTTCTAACTGGTCTTATTTTAAAAACTTCATTAAGATTTACTCAAAATTTGCAATACTAACATTGCAAACAACATAATGTAAATCATCATCCTTTATTCTGCAGAAAATTAAATAATATAATGTTTGACATAAAACATATAAAGTATACAAAATAATCCCACCAAACCATGTTATCATCAACAATGATACCCATATGAGCAATATGTTCATGAAAGACTTCAGGGATCAATCCTTCGGTTAATGGGTCTGCTAGCATAAACTTTGTTCCTATATGTTCTATAGGAATATATTTTCTTGAACTCTCTCCTTAACAACCAAAAATTTAATATTTTGACTTTATTGAGCTCTTGTTGTTGTTGTTGTACTGAATTATTGTCACAATAAATCTTCAATGGCTTTTAATGCCATCTACCACACAAAGCCTGGTGACAAAGTTTCGTAACCATATGCCATGGTTAGATGCCTCATGCTCAAGTATCTGCTCAGAACTCCCACTATAAATATTGTATCTGGATGTGTGCAAACTTGAGCATACATTAAGTTCCCTATTGCTGATTCATAAGGTTTATTATTCATTATTGTCCTTTCAAGATCATTTTGGGACACTGTTTGAGACTAAACTTGTCTCCTTTAGCCATGGTTGTGTCGACATACAAGATTAGGAATACATATTTACTCCCACTAAACTTGTAGTATACACAATCATCAATAATATTTTCCTCAAAGCCATATGAGGTAATAACCTGATGAAACTTGTAATACCATTGACCGGAAGCCTATTTGAGACCGTAGATGGATTTCTTTAATTTACAGACCATAGACTTTGAATTACCAAACACAAAGTTTTCCAGTTACACCATATAAATTGTATCATCAATGTCTCCATTAAGAAATGTCGTCTTAATATCCATCTGATGTAACTCTAAATCAAAATGAGCTACTAATGCCATTATTGTTCTAAAGAATCTTTTGAAGATATTGGAGAAAAGGTTTCTTTATAATCTATGCCTTCTCTTTAAGTAAAGCCCTTAGCGACTAAACGAGCTTTATATCTTTCAATATTACTCATAGAATCCCTTTTAGTTTTAAATATCCATTTACAACCAATGGGTTTCACACCTTCAGGTAATTCTACTAGATCCCAAACATCATTGTCTCTCATAGATTTAATCTCCTCCTCCATGGCACCAATCCACTTTTGAGATTTAGAACTTTTCATGGCTTCATAGAAGTTGATTGGGTCATCTTCTGTTGAACTAATGTCATCCTCATGTTCTTGGAGGTACACAAGGTATTCATCTGAAATAACACTTCTCCTTTCTCTTGTAGATCTTCTTAATGGCACTTCTTGAGGTTGTTGAGTTTGTTTTATAGGTTGTATTTGAGGAGGATTCTCATTGTTATCTTGTTCTATAATTGTGTCCTAAATAATAATAGGTATGAATACCTGATCATTATCAATAATAGATTCCTCATCAAAAACAACATTCCTAATGTTTTCTTCCCCTCCAAACTCAACGTCCTCGAGAAAAATTACATTTCCCGTTTAAAAAAATTGATCTTGATGTAGGATCATAAAACTTGTATCCTCTTGAGTGTTCAACATAACCAACAAAATAGCAGCTAACTGTCCTTGAGTCCAGTTTTCTTACATGCGGCTTATAAGGCCGTGCCTCAGTTGGACATCCCCAAATGTGTAAATGTTTTAGGCTAGGCCTTTTATTAGTTCAGAGTTGATAATGGGTTTTGTTAACTGCTTTGCTTAGTACCCTGTTAAGGATTTACACTGCGGTCTTTAAAGCTTCTCCCCAAAGTGATTCAGGCAAGGTGGAATGACTGATCATACTTCTCACCATATCCTTAAAAGTCCGGTTCCTTCTTTCTGTAACACCATTCATACTGGATTTGCCAGACATGGTGTATTGTGGGACAATACCGTACTCTTTTAGAAAAAACGTAAAAAGTCCTGGACGTTGTTCTCCTGATCCGTCATATCTACCATAGTATTCACCACCACGGTCAGATTTGACAACTTTAATTTTCTTTCCAAGTTGGAGTTCAACTTCATCTTTGAAAGACTTAAAAACTTCCAAGGATTGGGACTTCTCATGAATTAAATATAAGTACCCATAACGAGAGTAATCGTCTATAAATGTGATAAAATATTGTTGTCCATTCCATGAAATAGTAGGAAAGGGACCACATATATCAGTATGTATTAGTTCTAAGACATATTTAGCTCTCTCTGCGCTTAGTTTTCTTTCATTTGTTCTTTTTCCCTTGATACATTCAATACAGACTTGAAAATCCTTTAAATCTAGGGGTTCAAGAATTCCATCCACTATAAGCCTCTGAATTCACTGTTTAGAGATGTGGCCTAAACGCTTATGCTATAATGAGGTAGAATTCTCATTTAATTTTCATTTTGTACCTCTTGAACTTGTTTGTAGTATTTCATTGCAGAAATTTAAATCAAGCTTATACAAATTATCAATTAAAAAATCGGAACAAATAATATTTGAGTTTTGGAAGAGACTAACTTTATTATTTCTAAAAGAAAAATGATAACCAGATTTGTCCAAACGAGAAACAGAAACTAAATTCTATTTAAATAACGGTACATAAAACGTCTCAAATAAATCCAAAAATAATTCAGTCTTAGAACATAATCTGAAGGTTCCTACAACTTTCCACTACAACCTTACTGTCATCTGTCACATAGATGAATCTTTTAACATCACTTGGTGGTTGGCTCCATAGGCAACCCTGTATAGTAACACTTATATGAGTAGTAGCACCAGAATCTACCCACCAAGTGTCCATAGGTGCAAAACTTAAATTAACTTCAGAACAAACAAAAGCAAGGATCATACCCTTCTTTGCTCGCCAAGTGACATATTTGGTGCAATCCTTTTCAATGTGTCTTGTCTTCTTGCAGAAGAAACATGTTAAAACATCATGTTCCTTTTTCTTTTTTTGTTGAGAAGGTGTAACCGCAGTAGCCTCACGCTTTCTTTTATGCTGATAGGACGAAGCCATATGAGCACTTTCTTTATGTTCTCGCTGTAACCTCTCTTCCTCTTGCACATAGTGAGATATTAGCTCATTCAAGGACCAAGTATCCTTTAAAGTATTATAACTCACTTTGAATGGTCCAAAGTGTGCAGTAAGAGAAATCAAAATCAAATGCACGAGTAAGTCCTCAGACAACTCTAACTTTAGTTCTTTCAACTTTGAAGCAAGATGGGACATTTCCATAATGTACTCCCTTATGTTCCCTTTGCCTTTATACCTCATAGAGACAAGTTTGCTCAATAGATTACTTGCCTTTGCCTTTTCATTTTTGGCAAAGAACTGTTGAACATCCTTTAGGAATTTTTTAGCATTGCTATGTTTAGTAATAGAGTCCTGAAATGCTTTCGGAATAGAGAATTTCATAATCATTACACTCATTCGATTGGATCGCTCCCATTTCTCTATTTTATCCTTATTAGCATTTTCTTCTATAACAATGGGTTTGTCCTGCCGAAGAGCTATGTCCAAATCCATACAACTAAGGACAATCTCTACGGTATCTTTCAAACTTTAAAGTTTGTACAATTTAGCATAGGGATGCTGCTAACTTGAGCAGAAACATTGGCAGCAGAAGCTGAAGCAACAACAACTAAATCCATCAAAAATATTGTTAACAAGAATAATGGGAAAATTCATACTGAGATACCTAGAACAACATTAATTTTTAATCTTTGGATAGAAAAATTAACTGTAAGTGGTACTCTCATTGCAGTAATCAAATATTGTCAAAAAATCCTGTCAAACAATAAGCCTTTCTTTGGACCGACTCAATGTTCACATGGAAACTTGAGAATTTGCAACCTATTTATTTATTGCATACATTTTCTATCAATTGGCCAAACAATAATCTTCCTTTGGGCTGACTAGTGCTCGCATAATTAGATATAAATAAATAAATATATAAACTGAAGGTTCAATATTTATTATTTGGCCAAACAATAAACTTCCTTTGGGTCGTTTATTATTCGCATAAATAATAAGCATCACAAAAGAAAACTTGAATGTTTATTATTGGCCAGACAACAAACTTCCTCTGGGTTGTTTATTATCTGCATAAATAATAAGCTTTACAAAATAAAACTTTATTGTTTATTATTTGGCCAGACAACAAACTTCCTTTGGGTCGTTTATTATCCGCATAAATAATAAGCTTTACAAAATAAAACTTTAATGTTTATTATTTGGCCAGACAACAAACTTCCTTTGGACCGTTTATTATCCGCATAAATAATAAACATTATAAAAAAAATTGCATATAAGCAGCGAATATAACAATGGAAACAAAGACCTGGATTTGTGAACTGTATTCAAGATCAAAAAATATTACATATGTTTGTCAAGGCAATTAACCAGCGGAATTATTATGTATATCATACCAGCAATTCATATGAATTACCAAAATTGCAGCATACAGAAACCAAGGCCACAATACAATAAAATGAATTATATAATATAAGACGAAAGGCATAAACATCAAATAGAATTATGTGCGTTTATTCTTTAATTCCAAACAAGTATAACAACAACATAATTCAATCCAATGATAAAACTTTATTCCCAATAATTTAACATGAAGGAGGCTCTGATACCACTTAATAGAAAATTACAAAATAAATATTATGAATAATGAATTTAGCCATCATGTTAAAATATTGAGAGTCATAATCCAATAGAAGAATCACATACCTGAATCCATATGGATGAAGATGAAACACGCGATAGGGTTATGATCTTCCTCAACCAAAATCTTTCTTATTCCTCTTACTGGACATTAGAGTAACTCTTTTGATGGGGTAAGAGACCACAAAGTTTGTGATTTTGGTATATTAGGGACCAACCCTTTACCTTACTTTTTATTCTGATAACCAAGAAAACGATTCCCATTAAACCAATTAATCTGAGAAATTAAGGAGGTTATTAAAATTATATTAAATGACTCATTAAAACCATTTTAATGACGAACGATTTCGAACGTTAAGAAAATCAACAACTAATATGATTATATAAATAAATAAATATATATAAATATATAGTCCACAATTAGACTAAGGAAATATAATTTCCTAACATTATCTATTCCGAAATTTATTTTTTTTAAAAAAATACTTTCAGAAGCTAATTCCAGATCCGAAAATAGCTTATGGATTTGCCTATTTCGGAAGTGTTTTTAAGATACCTCATTTTTTGGAATAGACAATCCCGAAAGCTATTTTTGAATTCGGTATTAGCTTCTGGATTTACTCATTTCGTAATATTTTTATTCATTTTTAAAGTTAAAAAGTTAAGGGTAGATAATTTTTACCTCTTTTAAAAATTAAAAATGCCTCAAGAAACACTTAAGGTAATCGTCTCATTTCAACGATAAGGCTTTTAATTTATTCACCCCTTTTTTTAACCTGTACCCGCACAATTGGGTAAAAGAAGTAAATTGTTCTATTTGGTTTTTCGATTGTATCTTACCGTTGTTGTTATCAACATTGTCATCACTGCTATATTGGCAAAAAAAAAAGAGAAAACATTACAGTTTAAAGAAGAAAAGTAAAAAGAAAATATATATCATTTTAGAATGATTTTTCAGAACACGTAAAATGTGTTATAGAAACTTCGTTTTGAAAAACATATTTTAAAACACATTGTATTTGTATGTAAAAATATTGTTTTATAATATATTTTATATTTTCTAGAAATCTTAATCCATTTTAAAAAAATGTTCAGAACGTATTTCATAAATTCACAAAAGTGTCTTGCAGAAAAATTTTCAGATAGATAATCTGAAAGTTATAAAATTCTTTGATAATTGTGATATGATAGACATGAGACTATGTGTACATAATAAAAGATATGTAAATTTAAGAATATAATAAAGTTGAGAAAATAATTCAAATTTTGATATAATAGATGAAATGGATACGACTGTAAAATATTATAAATGTTATAGTAAGAATTGCAATTATTAATTAATTTAAAATTCAAATGAAAAATAATATAAAAGTCATAAATTATTTTGCTTTTACTTTTATTTTATAATAAATTTAAATTGGAAAAAATTATAAAATTTTTATTTAAATTAAAGTTTATATTTTTAATTTATAAAAAAATCTAAATAATTAATAATAAAAATAAAATAAAATTGTTTAGAATGAAGAGTATTATATTAAAAATATTTTGATCCGTTTGATAAAATTTGGAGGTGCTCCATAAAGTACTTGGAGATGCAGAAGAAGCACTCCTTCTCATATTTTCTAGGTTTCACTTCTATTTTAGGATTTTCTTCGAGTTTCTTGGTTTTACTGTGTTTTTTTTATTTTTCTTTGTATTTATGGGTTTTTTTAGTGGTTTTTAGAAAAAAAAAATGACTTATGATATATAATACCTCTAGACTAAGATAAAATTATTGACGAAAAGGTATCAAATATACCTCTGAAAAATAAAATTAAAGACTTTCAGGAACCACCAAGCATTAAGCAATTGGTAGAAGCATGAGGGGACGGACAAGAAACCATTTGCACGGGTGAAATGGCCATGGGGCAGGTTGGTTTTCTTTCTAATATGATTTCATTTTTAGAAAACTAGGCTTGTTTCTTCCTTTTGACCCTTTTCAGAACAAAGAAGGAAATTTCAATTGTGGCAAATTTTGTTTTAGGCCAACCTGATCTAAATAATTGAGTCTTAGTCTTTTACATTTTTTTTTACATACTTCAAGCTAGCACAGACATCCGACATGAAATGTGTTTTTATTTTAATTTAAAGTGTGTGTTATAAAATCTTAGACCTCCACCAATAAAATTAACGGTCTTTTATCCCTTTTCAATTTTCTTATAATGATTTAAAGGTAAATTTATCGAAATTTGAACACCTACTCACAATTCAACTTTCTTCGGGGGCTTCACACTTGGATGTAAAAACCTCGTCTTGAAAAACCCTAGAAAAATATATAAGTTATAACTAGAAGAATATAAGCACTACTACATGTTCGAATACTAGATTTGGTTTTTAACATTGTAACATTTAAGAAAATTTGAATATCAAGCTATAAACTAGAAAGTCTATGTTGGTTCTAATATGGTTTATAAAGAACTTAGTCAAATTCTTTGTTATTATATTAACTTATGTTTTTATTGGTGAAGATAATCATACAAGATTTTACATAATGACTCAACATTTTAAGGAATTAAAGATTAAAGAAGGTTGAGAATATCATAGTAGGAAAAAGTCAGAGTCAAGTAAATCTTGCATTAACAAATACCAAGATCATACTTACCAAGTAGTTCAAATGAAAAAAAAAAAAAGTAAGAAAAGAAGTGTCTCAAGTGATAAATATCAAATAGACTCTAACAAATTTTAGTTGAATGGTTGAAGCTTAAAGGTTGAGATGATTATGAGAGAAATGGAAAAGAAAAACATGATGGAGAGGGAAAATGCTTTTGGGATTCAGTTTTCTCCTTTTCAGCATACAATTATAGACATAGCCTCTTTGAAGCTAATCTCATAGTCTTTCAGAAATTAAGCTTGATGAATCTTTGTGAGGGAATTAAGATGTTGAGAGTTAAAGAGACATTGGTTGTTGAAGAGCCAACAAAGAAGCACTTAGCTAAGGCACAATAGTAGGTGGACAGATTGAAGGCCAACGTTGAAGAGGTTGAGTGTCTTCATAAACAAGTAAAAAAATTGAAAGAAGAAATGGAGAAGATGATAAACCAAATCCTAGAACTATTCAATAAGTTGGAGAAGGTAGAGAGAAGGCTAACAACAAATAAAAATTAAATACTTGGTCCATCAAGGAGCAAAAATGGAAAAGCTCTAAGGAATCTTTCAAGGACGAGATTGCCACTACATTTGGGATACACTTTGAAGATGCCATGGAGCAAGTGTAAGCCTTGTATCCAAGATTGACATTTCTCCTTTGGACCCCTACAAAGTCATTATAGACAGTTGGTTATTGGATGAATATACTTCGTTGTTGTTTTTAGCTATATTTTTTGTTCAATTCTTATTTTTCTTTATATTTTGAACTTGTTTGATTCTTAATTTGAATTTTGTTTGTTTAGTTAAATTTTGAACAATATTTGCTATTATATAATCAATTTTAATATATTTATAAATTACTTGAAAATTTTCTAAGTTTTAAGTTTTAAGTTTATTGATCAATCACTTTAGACGTGATGAAATGTCATATTATTTTCATCATTTAACCAATCTCTTAATAGAAGTAATATATAAAGAAAAATCTTCTAATTTATTACTTTAGTCAATCTTTGGGCCAATCAACTTGTATGTTATGATATGTTTTTCTTTTATTGTTAGGTAGTGATATTATGAAACTTTGTTACCTTTTTTATTTAGCTATTAACTAATATCCCAAAAGTGTTTATCAATCTTTATTTTATTGTTTTATATGTATAATTTTGGTTTATTTTATCATAAGTCTCTCCAACTAACCTATCAATTAGAATTAATCTAAATTGCTTAATCGAATAGATTATCAAGATGAATTCTTAATGTAATAAAATATTTTTTTAACAAAATATTGATAACCAATAGTTTTCAACACTAAGTAACCTATTGCTTTAGGACTTCAATAAGATGTGTACATCATAATCAAGCTTCTTATTATTTTAACAAATTAGAGGCTAAATTTTGGCATGATGTATCAATCAAGATCGAATCACTTATTACCTTAATACAAGAGAATGGACTTCAATATAGTTAAGGATCTCAATCGAGCCACTTATTACCTTAAAACTAAGGTTGGGCTTTGATATGATGCCCCAAATTGTTTATTATCTTAATAAATGAGGTTGAACTTGGATACAATGCATGAATCAAGTCACTTATTACCTTTATAAATGATTATTGAGTACTTATTACCGGTTAGACTTCAATATGATGTACAAATTAAGATTGGATCACTTATTACTTAATAAAATAAGGTAGAACTTCCATAAGATGTACCAAGATATTTATTAATAAATGTGACTAGATTTCAGCATGATGTATGGATCAAGAGTGAGTCGCTTATTAACTTAAATGAGGCTAAACTTTAGTATGATATACAAATCAATATTGAACAACTTGTTACCTTAATAAATGAGATTGAACTCTAATATGACGTATGAATCAAGACCAAGCCACTTATTACCTTAAATGAGGTTGAATTTCAGTGTGATATACATATTAAGACCGATTCAGTTATTACTTTAATAAATTTAAGAGAACATGATGGTCAAGTGGCAAGGTGAACATTAGTAAACTAAATTCATTTTTTTTGTTTATGTGCGTTTTAAAAACATAAGAGGAAAAACCCATTAGGAAAAAAAACCTCAACGGAAAAGAATATATTGTTTAACCTACATAAAATGTTTAAAAACTTTAACTACAATAAAAATGAAGGCTTGCTACATTCCATGTCCAAGGTTTCATACCTCCATCAAGTGTTTCCAAGCGATATACTCCTTTTTTGACTACTTCTCTCACTCGATAAGGTCCAACCCACTTGGGTGACAACTTGTTATATACTTTATTTGGTTGTGCTCTTCATAAGACAAGATTAAAAACCCTAAAAATTTTGGGTACCATCCTAAAACCTTGACTTTAAAGAGATGATAGACAACTGACTTCCTTACGAGGTGAGTAACTTCATAGAGTAAAGAATATAAATGTATTACACTCCCACAAGATGACGCAAAAAAATCTTTTACAAGTAGAATTATAAATATATAGTTGTAACTATGTTTCTTGATCTTCTAGCATCGTTATCTTTATATAGAACTTCAAATAGGAGTATTGTGCTTGAGAAATCTTCTTGAGATATTTCCTATATGATATTGATAATGTAATCTTTGTATAAAGATACTTGATCTTGTGTTTGTTCATAAGACGGAAGTCTTCATATTGAAGGTTGAGATTCCTTCTCAGACTTCAATTTGTATAAATAAAAACTACGCAACACATTTCATTTATAATTGAGACTAATGCGTTGCAAATTAATTTATAATAACTTATTTCTTTATTAAGAATTTTTTAATGTTGCTAAAATAATTTTGTTTCTTAATATAAAAATGATTGATGTGTTGGATATTACTTATCATGCTTGTTTATTTTGAAGAATATGTCTTATCACGTGTGTGTACGTGAATATATATAGAGAGAAAAAAAGTTCAGTTGCTTAAGAAATATGTCTTACCAAAGATTGATTTGTTGGATGTTATTTAGCACACTTATTTATTTTGAGCAATATGTCTTACCAAATGTGTGTGTGTGTGTTAATATAGAGATAGAAAAAAAAAACATTAGTTACTTAAGTGATATTTATAATCATTAAAACTTTAATTGACGATTAGTGTCGTGCTTCTAAACATGTATTAAATTGTCTAAGTCATAACAAAATTTTATTAGCGTCATGACCTTAATTTAAAATATTTTCTTGTCATTAGTCATTTAATGATTCATTATGAGGGTTTACTTCTTAAGAGATCATTAAGACATTCCCTATTGGCTAAGACACTAAGTATTGTTTGAAATACAATCACTCTTGATTAAGACTAAGTATTATTTTGATAGCAACTAGTCCTTCCTAAAAGTTTCAAAAGGATGAGAGTGATCTAAAATATTACAAAGTTTTGCTTACTAATCAAAGTTACAACGAATACAAAATTTAATTACTCTACTAGTTTTTTGTTTGAACACAAATCATGTTCCAATGAAGATCTTGCACACTTTTTTTTTCACTGATTCTCTCTCTTGCTTAAACTTGAAATAAGTTTCTTTAAGAATTGAGTTTAGATAAGAGTTTTTGTGAATATTTTTCTACCTATCGCAGGTCTTCATTTCAAATCTTCATCTTTACTATTTCGTTTATTCACTCATGAACGTAGGAATATTAAATGTGTCTCATGCATCATTAAATGCCAATCTCCCTTTCAAGAAACATTATAATAGTTGGCATGACCTATTTGACCTCGGGTAGAGACCGTTTATCCAAACAGGGGAAAGATAGTATGATTGTACAAGGCAGATAATAATTTTGAAGTTGTCATAAGACACTTAGAATGTGTGTTGATATGAAGTAGCTTTAGCACATCTTTCAAGAGATCTTTGATATTGACTTAGGCTTTGTGAGATCTACTTGGTAAATATGAAGATGAGAACATTCTCTGCAATATATAAATAAGCTTATAAAAGTTTTGTTAATTACAACATTAGGTTGTAGAATTGTGTATACATACAATCTGATGTGGTTCTTCCTTATCATATGAAACACAAACATATCTTCTGACAATTGAAGCATATTTTGTCTCACATGATCTATTATATAATCTTTGCATCTTATAAATGAAACATTTATGCTTTAAACTTTGTTGTTTCAAAAGTGCATAATCAAAATGCATTGGGTTTGATGGATTTTTTCTTTAATAATTATGTTTTTAGCCATTCTTTATTTTACATTTTAGTCCCCCTATCGATCACATCCCGTTCTCTTATTACAAAAGTTCTCTATCCATTTGAAAGTATTGTGGGACAATGTTACATATCAATCAACTCACACATACTCTTTAAATTTCATGTCATATGATTAGATGCTTCAATGTTAATTATCCACAGAATTAGTGTTGCACTTACCTACCATTTTTTCATTCAGGTTTGTCTTATGAGTATTCGACATTTCCACCATTATTTATCATTTTTTAATGGCATGTCTAGCAAGACCATTCTTGTTTGCATCAAATAAGGATGTGTTTATGCTTCCAACTATGCCAATTTATAAAATCTTAGCAGAAACATTTCCTCCTCTTTTGTGTCTAACTTCGAGTCTTTGTTTTACCTTCTTTTGTATACCATTTATTCCTTCACTGTTGGGTCTCTCTCCCCACCAATTAGGATAATCAATTAATTGAGTTCAATTTGTTGCATCATAACTTGCTTTGTTGTAATTTCTAATATCACATTTCTCTCCTTTATGTCTTTCGACAACTCCTTGGATTTCTCCATATAAGAAAATGTAGAATGCAAACTAGATTTAGTAGTGTTCAAGATCCATGATACCAACATGGACTACACTATCCCCCGATCCTCTATCTCTTATGACTCTTCCTTCGGTTGAATAATTGTTCCATGTACAAACCCTTATATTCTTCTAACACTCAATGAGTTCCTCATTTCATATGCCTATTCCTCATAATTATTTCCTTGAGTTTCACTTAGATGATTACATTTTCTAGTTATCACTCGAGTTGAGATCATAGAGGGAGGGATTTATCCTTCATTGGTTAATGGGATGTTTCATATCCCCTGTCACTTTTGTATTGCCTCACTTTGACTTTTCAAGTACTAATGAACTATCATTAATCTATTGTGTTAGTTTATATACAAGAGTTATTTTCAATGTCTACTTCTACAAAACTCTTAACATCGTCATAAATTAACCCAGATCAGAATGAAATACATTTTATGTAGATTTTTGCTCCTAAAAGGTAGTCAATGATATAAATATATTTCTTTGATATGTCCATCAATTTCAATAAAGTTTAAGTTGAAAAACTAGATTGGTTACATATGTATGTAAACAATAATCTTATCATATTTGGTGGGATTATTATTATTATTATGCATCATACTTTGCCAACCAACACAAAATAGTTTATAAACTTTAAATTATCTTCATAGTTTCATTGTATTCTAAACCATTAGGAGTATATGTACGAGGTAAAATGTTTAAAAGTTAAATGCAAATTTTAGTTATATACTTAAGTGTTTCATGAATAATTTAGTGAATTTTTTTGGAGTTACATATTGTTTGGAATAAAATACCTAATGTGGTAATTAAATATCGAGGTTTTCATATTTATTGGTTGAATTTCCTCTTGTCTTAAGTTCCAGAAGTATTTGTAACTAAAATTAAACAAAAATAATGTGACGTTTAGAGTTAATCTCCAAATGAAGTTTCTAAAGAAATCCAAACTTTATACAATTTCCTTAACTAGTTGACAATAGCTAATTTATACATCCCATGATTTCTTCGTGCAATCTATGGGAAGACTAAACTCACAAAAATATTCTTGTTGGGAAATATAAAATTTAACTTATCTTCCTCTACCACTTCCTACACCCCATTTTGAACAATGTTGCTTCTTCCCCTGCCATGTTCCTTCATTGTTGTTGTTCATCCTTCCATTTTACAACTGTTCACTACTTTTCCTTCCTACTCTTAGTTAAGGTTGATGTCCCTTTGCTACTTTGATAGTTTTTTACTCTTGTTTTCATTACTTTTATTTATGTACGTGTAATTCCAAACAGGATGATCTATAAATCTTCCAAATTGTAGAATCCTTGATATAGTTACAAATCCTCTTATTTAAAACCCATTTGAATTGGATAAATATTTCAGACTTTGTAATTCGAATCCATTTCCAAATCTTGAACGTATTCTGAATTATACAATCTATGAGTGTGTTCTGAACTGGACAATATAAAAGTGTGTTTAGATTGCATAATTTGGAATAGAGTTTTGAAATATTTTATTATTTCAAATTATACAATTTATAATACATTTTCTATCCACAAGTGTATTTCAAATTGCATAGTACGAAATATATAAAATTTTCAAAACTCTATTTTAAATTGTGCAATATGGAACACATTTATGCATTCAGACATGTGTTTTGAATTGTATAATTTGCAAAATATTTTATTTATGAACAATACTATGTTAAATTTGGAATATATAAAATTTTGTTATATATATATATTGTATTTAGCTTATGTTGAATTGGTTTACTTTAATTTGGACAAATATGGTTAGGAAAAAAAAGTGGTGCTTCTTAAGTTGGCGATACGTAAAGACTTAAGACCTCTATTTGTAGGACAGATCGCATTCCTAATGTGATGATACTGATGTAGAGGATGCATTTGCAAAAGGACTTGTTCATCATGAAAGATTTTCAAGAGGACTTATTTGTCATAAGTTTATGAGATAATAAGGTGATAAATGAATTTTGTTTAATTGTAATGTAGATTATATGCTAATAAATGGTTTTTCGTGTATTAATAGACTAAATATTATTTTTGCAAGATCACGGGAAGTTGAAGTTGTTCTCTCATGGTTATAAGTTAAATAAATTTGGGATCCCACAATAACAGATTTAGTCTTTAGTGTAAAATTCTTATTTTTTTTTTTTTTGTTTTGCAACATTACATAAGAGACTATTGTCTTTGCATTATCATCAATTTCCACCTTCTTTTGGTGAGATGACTATCACTCTCAATAATGTGTATGCATAGCTTCACGTCCCTGTTATGGCACAATTTGGCACCTACACCACTCTTGATGTGATGAAAATTACAATATTGATTGAGTTGTTTGATGTAGTATATGGATGATGCCTTAGCAAAGAAGAGGCAATGTTGTGGTGGACATTCAGATAGCTTTGTAAGATCTTTTTAGGAGTCTTTTACCTACAGTACATGAGATAGTGTTGTTAGGACATATTTTTTTCATCTTGTGGGATGCATGATTTGTCACACTTGGGTCTCTTCAATGACCTGCAGATGTTTGGAGGATATTATTAGGGAGTCACGACACTAAAACACATGTATGAGCAACTTCTAAAAGACAATTTTACCCAAATAAAACAATTGATATGTTATATCATGCTTTTCTAGGTAATTAACTTATGTATTTGTAAAATTTACATTTGTTTTTATATTAATTTACAAATAACATTGTTTTGAAATTTTAACTACCGTGGATATACGAGTATTTCCTAGACATGCGTCTTAAGAATTTGAGTCCTAGTTATGAGGAGTTTCCCCAGGTCGTATTAGGAATTTAAAAAGTCAAATCTTTAAAATGATTTAAAATAACATCAAATTCTTGTTGTATAGAGAAGTTAAGTCTAGTCCACATAACATGCACACTACATTCAATGGTATATTGTCAAGTTCATATCTTGATAGTTCACATGCACATGGTAGATTGTGAGTACATATAAATATGGAACCACAATGTTGATTGTTAACACCAACATACATGACATAAACATACTCTTTAGATATATGATTCAATGTATATTTTTAGAAAAACCGTTGTAGTTTTTTTTATGAGGTGACATTAAATGTATTTTCGACAACATGAAGACTTTTCTCAAATAGCGTTTTTGTTGCAAGGTTATGAAATTGTTCACTATGTCTCAATAGTTACACAAATGCCATATGCTACTTTGAATCACCTTCTTTAAGTTCAAATTAGTAGCTTCAATCTTGCAAATTAAATACACAATTAGAAACAATTTTTGCATACTTATTAAGAATGACACATACACATAAAACCATATCTATTACTTTTATATTTCCTAAATATACCACATTATCTATCCAAGCCTTAAAAAAATTTCCTTATATGTAATAACCCATATATCATTGACATATTCAACAAATAATGGTCAAGATAGATAAACTAGTTTAAAACATTGAACATTATTTTACATTTTATGAAATCTCCTAACATGAGTAATTATTTTTTGAATATGTCAATGATATATGGGTAGTTCCATATAAGCAAAAATTTACGAAATCCTTTAACATTTTACGTTTTGATTTAACATTCTTATTAATTAAAAAATAACTTAGAATATTTGAATCTTAAAGGGAAATGGTGTTCATTACATTTACTAAAGCAAGATCGCTGTTATTGACAAATACTTGTGGGAGGATATCCGCTCTCAAAATCAACTCTCTAAGTTTGTCAAGAGCCCAAAAAATTTGTTTTCCCATTCACTTGTGTCAACACCCAATTTCGTCCGACAAATAAAATTATTCTAAAATATAAAACAATATAAAATAAAAATAAAAATGTGTGTTATTATTTAAATAAAAAAAGAAAAGAAAAGAGTTTTGATTCTATTCTATTTTATGAATAAAGTTAAAATAA
>Ga0209700_100365_pt1 | contig 82441 bp, 36 predicted proteins | sample SiratroredBW_FD_187528 | JGI IMG/M metagenome (GOLD analysis project Ga0209700, IMG submission 187528) | Root nodule microbial communities of legume samples collected from California, USA - Siratro red BW (SPAdes) (version 2) | ecosystem: Host-associated > Plants > Roots > Nodule | place: USA... | reverse complement strand
ATATATATATATATATATATATATAGATATATATATATATATATATATATATATATATATATGTGTGTGTGTTTTTTTACCCTGCTTTTTATCCTATTTTTTCCTCTTAATAGAACACTGAATTTAAAGTTAGGTAAATTTTTGTTCTAGTAAAAAAATAGGTATATTTCTTTTTGTAATTATATTATTGGTATAAATTATTGATCCATTTTATCTATTTTGTCTAAAAATCTAATTAAAATTTATATCCTCCTCCAAACACTTTTTTTTTTATTCACCACATTTGAATGCAAGAACTTGATAGTATATTCCTATTATGACCCTTGAAACAACACCAGTCCAGATGGATTAAAAAAAGTGAATTTACCAAAGTAAAACAAGTGTGGTCATAAGTTCTTTCACACAAATAAAAAAAAAATGGCTAAGACAAGTCGAACGAGTGTAATAATTTTACGAAATTAATCTTATTATTAGTATTTTGTTTGCTATTCAAATACAGATAAAAATAATTACCAATGTTAAATACAAAAGATACAATCTACTTATTTCTATAACTTATTTTTTTTTCTTATAACATGACATTTATTATGAGATTAAAATAATATTAATCATGAAAGATAAAATACACTTATTCTAAACATTCTTCTATATTAACGAATAGTAGGGAAAAAAATCTGTTTCAATCGTTCTAAAAGAAAATGTTTTTAATTATAATCTCAATTATAAGGCTTTTACTCAATGATTGTTAATATATTTTATTTATTTTGTGAGACATGAGCACGCCCTCCCATGCATAGCTTTTCTGCTTTATACCAAAAATAAGAGAAAACGCATACTGACTCAAGACAGCAGCAAGTTGAAGACAAAACTATACTGCGCAGAGTCACGGGTGGCCATACTTTTGGTTCACGTACTTCCAAAAATGCTGCTTCTTTTTGCTTCAGCATCTGATTTATTAATGAATACGTGAAAATGATGGAAGTTGGAAGTTCATACTTCTATACTACACATGCAGCAGATAGCTCACTTCTCAAAAAATTATAAATTGAAATGCTCGTAGTAAATATGCCACCCTCTCGTGACATGGTGCAATTGCAATGCATGTAGCTACCACCTAAAAAAATGAACTTAATGAAACTAGAAAGGCCTTGTGCGACGACCACTAGCCCTGCCACAAAGAAGTGCATTCTTTGGGACAGGAAATTCGTCTCTCCATGACTTGGAAGGTGTATACACCCTCAGATAAAATTGTTGTCCCAAGTATTGCCTTGCCCAATTCTCGGATCTTATGTTCCACATTCCCACGTTGTCTAGTGCCATGTAGATTGCTGTCCACGACCTTGGATACACCTGAACGGTGCATCTAGCAACTGTGTCTCTCAGATTGTACTGTCCTCTACTGCCTTGTGTCCACTGTCCGCTGCCAAACCTATTCATCTCATCAAATCATCATATGTTAGTTCTTACACCATAAATGCAATGCTAGTTAGTTAGTTAGTTAGTTAAATAGTAAGTGGTTATAAGACATACCCTACAACAAAGAAGGAATAGCCATCAATGTGCCATGACTGCACAGAATCCTCCCAATTTTGGAACACGATCTCCACGAATTCGTGGAAATTGGCTCCCAGGACTGAGGTTTGGAGGTAGGCATTATTGCCACCGCTAGGATTGGTGGGAATGCTTCCAACGTAGAAAACTCCTTGAATATTGAAGTAGTCGGCTAGTTTCAACGGGGTGTCTGGTGCAACGAATGAGACACCATTGACAGCATACCTCTGCTTGCCATTGATGTAAGGAGCGGAGCTTGCGAGCATGATGGTCCGGCTTGGCTGGATCAATCCATAGTGGTAAGATCCCTGAGGGTTTGGTCTAGGCCCACTAGCTGTCAGGTTCCACCTGGTTCGGGATCATCAAAACAGAATACCAAGTTATATAGGTATAATCCTAAAAGGTGCATGCAATAGTTGATGTATAATTTGGTCCTGTAAAGTGGAAACTTGTGTAGATTTGGTCCCCAAAGAGCATATACATACAAATTAGTATGGGTAAAATTTGTTCACAGTAGACACTTGTAGGGTCCAATTCATACAAATGCACACTTTCAAGCACCAAATTGTACGTTAGCTCAACGTGTAATAATATGTATTCCAATTATTACCAACTTAAAGAACAGAATAGCAATATGCAACCAAAAGAATACCTGATAGTTCTAGCCTGATAGACTGATGATGTAATATCAAGGGTAGGCCCTGGAGGAACTGGGCCAGATACCCCAATGCGTGAATAGCTGTAATGAAGAATGGAAGTTGTTGTGAGTACCCGTCTGGTAAATCTTGTAGAGACAACAATGTAGTAATCCTTGACAGGTTGATCAGCTGTGACCAGCACGGAATAGGACTGTCCAAGATGGATGTCAAGGGAAGTGTAGGTGTTTTGGAGGGTATGAGATCCTTCTACCTCCACAAGTTTCATAGTGTGCCCCTGGATTCTAAAGTTGATTGATGTTGTGAGCCCCACATTTGATATCCTGAATCTATAAGTCTTACCTGAAGATAAGGCAACGAAACAGTGCTGTGATTAAAGGCGTGCATTTGAAAATTAACAATGGTAGCAGAGCGCAAGAAAGTTCAGCAAAGCCTTAAATGGACAATCATAAGTTATTTGGCTACCTACCTTGATCAACAGTGAATGTGTTTCCATTCCAACCGCGTCCATTGATAAGAAGGCCATCAGGGAAGGGGAGATTATGACCATTCTCTAGTACTCGTCTCAGTCTCTACAATAACAAAGAGTAAGTATGCATGGAATGATGAGGAGAGGATTTGAAGAGAGAATAAATGCAAGGGGTTTACTCGGTGGTCTAGCTTGAACCAATCTCCAGCAAGTATGGTAAAGTCCCCAGCAGGAGGAGGAAAAGGGACAGGAATGAGAGGGCGGCTCCAAATTCTGATGCCACCAAATGCTCCAGCAGCTTTATGCATTCCAAGAGATGGGAAGTAGAAATAACTACCAATCTGGTCTTTTACCTGAATAGCATATGTGAGGTTCCTCCCAGGTGGAATTGGGCAGTTTGTGCCCTGCACTCCATCCTGCCAAGAGTTCCTCCTGTGTTGTAAGCCATTCCTGCACAATATGTTAAGATCATCAAATTCTGACGAACCGACAATTGTTTCTACCTGCTAGGAAATAACATCACTTCTGAAAAGTTAGCATATACATTTGTTCATGAGACATGCTTTAATATCCCTAAACATATCACATCTAAGTTTATCTTCACAGAGAACCATGATAGTTTTACAAGAAGAAAACTTGACGTGGGAATTCAATTCCATCTTGAGTTGAACCTTGAAAAAGTTCGTGCATTATAATGTTACTAATAATTTAATTATCGAGCCCCTAGGATGCGAAGACCGGTCAAGTAATAAAAGAAGATTTATGTTTGCAGGGTTGAGAAGATGCCTCTGAACAGTTTTCTAATCCCATGCAGTTATTAATGAGTTTCAAACTTGAATTTTTACTAATAAATATAGAATTTCAAAATGCTCAAATACAATATTTTAATGATGAATTCTTTTATGCAGCCACTCATGGAAACATAATCCAGGCGTTCAGTAATATAGGACACAGATTTTACCATAAAGCATCACTAAAAAGGGAATCTAACCTTTAATTAGCTCTTTGTTTGAAAGTAGTTTTTACAAAAGATAAAATCTCCAAACGATCGATTGCACAAAAGAGGCCAAAAAGAGAGCATTGACAAAGACAAAATAAAGTTTACAAGTTTGCATGCTCCAGTATACTGCAAGATTTCCCCTCTTTTTCATGTACTGAGGCAAATTAATGGATTTTGTTTAATTACCACACTAACTTGATAAATCAACTATACCAAATTATGTGAGCTCTGAATTTCTTTTTCCGGGGAAGCAATAACTGAATATGTTCACCTGATCTATCAGAAAAGTCAAGTAACGAAAAACGTAATTTTGGAGGATAAAAAAGGTAGGAACTTCTAATAGTGTCTATTTTAAATCTGGACCGAAGTTTATAACTTTTATAAAAGGCATGCTTTCGGGACAGAAATTAAGGAACAAAAGCAGAATAATGCGGATAGGACTAAGATGCAAGAATGTACCAAGAAATGAGGAATGGCTCTCTGAGGTAGTTATAGACATTGATAATCAAGTTGTCATTTGTAACAGCGTCTATTTGGGGCCCCGGAAACTGGCCATTAATCAAGATCCCCTGCAAAAATGGGAACCAAGAACCACATTGAACACAAACATCTTCAACAAAGGCTACCCCAACAACATGTGCTGAGCATAAAGAGTGGCAGTTAGAAAGTACCTGTTGCTTAACACCAAGAGGGTAGATGTCACCATAGGTGACCTTCCAAGTGAAGTACCGATAAGGGTCTTCACAGTGGACGAAAGCAAAAAGGAACGTGACAGGAACAATGAGGAAAGAGAGAAGATTGCACTTGCATGCTCTCATTTTGCATACAGTGACCCCAGAAGGAAGACAGGGAAAGATAGGGGGAGTAAGGTGCGGTGACTTGCTGCTTCTGCTTATAATGTAGTGTGAACCTCTACATTATAGATCTGTTTGTGTTTGGTTTTGGTTTTGTTTTTGTTTTTGTGTTGATGATTAGAAAACAGATTTAAAACACAGGACAATAATAGAGAAAACAAACTACAACCAAGTCTACAACTAAACAATGTTTCACTTTCTAGTTTCTCCTCGTCCTTCTCCTTTTGTAGTTTTAATTTTACTTGTTTGAAGTCAGTGGAAGGAACTGTGCGACAAGTGAAAGTGGGGTTGTACGTGTTTTAAGAATTACTTAGAGTGAAAAATAATATTCTAAAAATAAAATTGATGACTTGTTGTTGTATTGATTTAGATGTATTAACGTGATTTAAGAGAAGAAAAGAGGGTGGTACCCTACGAGGGAGGGTAGGGTCTGGGTTATGTTTTGTTTGGTAGTGAAAGCAAAGAAAGATGGAGTGAGTTGTCATGCAGTGGAACAAAATAAAGGAGCATCGTGTTCACATGCCTCACAGTGGTCCCACTCACCTGCATCCATTTCACATGTTAAATCAACAAAATATATAACAGTACCAAATACCATTCGTATTTTACTTCCACCAAGATAATGCCAGAGTCACTCGTGGTAATACTTTTAACTCTTTTTTAACTTTAATTTTGGTTTTTGTACAAGTATTGAAGTTGATGAATTCAAGTCACGTGCATCTGACATTTTACTTATCCCTAACCATGCTAACTTATCTAGAAAAGGAATCCAACTTTGTGATTCAACGTGAGAAAATGATTGATTTCTGTGGTGTGTGATGTGAGTCAGAGTTTAAGTATTTATATAATTTTTTCATAAAAACCTTCTACTACTTGGCAAGGTTTAATTGCTGCAATTAATAAAGTTGTGAAGTTGAAGTTAAGCATTTGCATGGCAAAACGAAGAAGGAGAATACTTGGTTCATGCAAATGCTACCAATTGTTATGCAAAAAACTGAAGCTGAAGCAGATTTCTAAAGGCTGATGATTGCTTTATTTATGGCGCATTCATTTAAGGTAAATTACACTATTACATTACTAAAATCAAGAAAAATATTTGTATTTATAGTTTATGTAAAACAATCTTAAAATGCAACTAATAAAAGGAATGTAGTAGTGATAATGGTGAAAGGAGTTATTATAAGATAATATCAATGTGTCAAGTGTATATAAAGTAAGCATTTGAGTCTGTCAAACAAGTGTTAATAATGGTATAGATAAAGTCAACAAAATATTAAAACATATATTAAATAAGATTATCATGTGGTTCAGAAAGTCTAACTAGGAAAAAATTAAAAAGAACTATTTACCTGCTTCTTTAAATATTATTCGACAGATATTAAATTTTTTAAAAATTAGAAACTGTAATTTGACTGAAAGAGGACCAACCTCTACTTGCTTCGAGTTATAGTAAGAAAAATCCTCTTAACTAACTTCATGTTTAGGTTTTTCTAGATAAAAAAAATCAAGTTCTGGGATAATATAATATTCTATATTAAACTCTAAAATATTGTTTATGATTAACTCATTTCTTTTATTAACACATCAATTAAAGTTTTCTATTTTTTTTTTCGGGATTCACACTACATTGGAATAGTAAATCAACCCACTGCCATTCTTTTTCTTCTCTTACCTTTCACTTTTTTTTCTGTTGGTTGTGTTTTATTATTGTAAATTATAAATTTTCGTGTTTAACATATATTAAATTATCGTGGTTAACATGTATTAAATCTCAGACTTGTTGTGTTTGATAAAGAAATATAATATGTTTTTGGATTATTTTTTTCTACATCTCATTCAATTTTATATTTTTTACTCCTGTTTACTTGTTTCTTTTGAACACACGTCCTTGTATATTACATTAGATATTTGAATTTAAAGAGTTATATTATAAACTAAAAAATCGTATACATTTCCTTAACAATACTGTATTTATGGTTAATAACAATCTATAAACTCGTCACATATATAAAAATATTCATTAAATATATATTAACATGTTTTAGAAAATTCATATTAATCAAGTCTTATAAAAAAACTACTATCTTTGTTATTTAATCATTTTTAAACTTCATGCATTTGGATTAAATATATAAAACATTTAATATCAGAAAACTCTTGAAAATACAATAAACTCTTTTAAAATCTCAGTGCAAAAATTTGATTTATACTATCTGAATAGAATGAAACTAGAATATTTAATTTTATTGCTTAATACATTAATTCAATCAATAATTTACATATATTACCTAAAAAATTTATCCATAATTAAAATCACACTTAATCATAATATGAATTCATTTTCACACATTATCAAATTTCAAACACTAAACAAAAACATGCACAATACACTGTAATCTTATTAAAGTAGATTAAAACCAGCAGTATCAAGGTTATTGAAATGAAATAAACTAATAAAAAATTCCCATTTTTTAAAACCTGTAACAGATTTTTTCTTCAATTGTTCTTGAGAAAACTCACCCAACGAATTTAAATTGACTGAGCGGATTCATAGAAGTCCGGTGAACTAATTGTAATCTGCTGCATCGAAATTTTCATCCACAGAACCAATTTGTGAAGAACTTCATTGTGTACAATTCTAAAAAAAATCTCCAAGACTCCAACCATCATTCTACTCCTTCTAACAAGTTTAAGATACCAACTTACAGCTACCAAATGCTCAAAATGACTAAGTTATATGAATGGCATAAAACATTCCTTCCAGATTTATATTAACATAACCTAAAATAACATATCAAACTTCATTATGCAAATCCACACTAAAAATTTAAATTTATCTAATAAAATGAAAAAAGAGACAATAATATTAAAAACAAATCACAAATAAAGAATTAAGAATGGAACAAACTAAAATAATTACTTGTGAAAGGTAGTTGAATGAAAAAGAAAATAAATAACATAACGTATAATTTAATTACACATACTTAAGAAAGTAGATTAGAACAAAACAAACCAAAGTTATCCGAAGCTTTTTCTTTAAGGTTACAAATCCAACACAGAGTAGGATGAATGGAGAATAACGCTAGACTATGGAAAAATGGCGAAGATGGAGACTTTTAGAAATTTACAAAAGGAGAAAAATGTACAAAAGAATACGCACTTCGTTATCTTAATCTGTAGATTTGAAAATTTTCCATTGCAAAGAAGTTTACAGTACTCTTTCACTGATAATAGCAAGCATAAAAAATTGATGATGGTGACCCACATGTTCACATAATAATACAGAGGCAATTTTTTATAAAATAAAAATAAAAATTGATTGTTAAATTGGCTCTAGAAATTACTTACTGTAAAACTTGATTTCATAATTAGCATACATGTGTAATAGACTAAAGGTTCACTTCACTGTCAAATTTTCATTATTGATAGAACGATAAAGTTAAATAGGTAAATTATATAAATTGAAAAGTATGAGCAGTTGCGGGGATAGCTCAGTTGGGAGAGCGTCAGACTGAAGATCTGAAGGTCACGTGTTCGATCCACGTTCACCGCATTCCTTTTAATTGTTTTCAATATATTTTTTCCTTTACAATTTAAGACAAAGACCCCATCATAGTTTTGCAGTGAATGAATTGAGTACTGATGGTCCAACCGAGTAAACATCTCATTCACAAACATATTTATAATTTTGCAGTGAAAAGCATTGAGATGGAATCTTACTGCCAACTTAATAAATGCTATCTGAAATGAAATCAGGACAGGGGCAATGGATCCCTCAAATAATCAATACTATACTTCACCACTTAAATGCCAAGGATCCTTGTGTTGAGAAGTAATGGATGACTCTGTTGAGAAGCTTGAGTTCAAAGAATGATTGATGATAAACCTACTTTTACAAGTAAGGAATTATACGAACTGTACACAAATTAGAACACTGATAATTCTCAGAATTGTTTTTATTCAAATCAAACTGCTTCACCACCAAGAAAACGCACTTGAGTGGATACATTCTTTTGGAAAGTCCTGATTCCCTTGATGATTATTACAGGGATAAAGAACCAGTGGCCATCTCAGCATGTATTAGCACTTCCCTTCGGACTATAATGTACATGCGTCATTTAAAGTTTTAAACAGCAACCAGAATAATAAATTTATAGGGTGAATCATGCTTTTGGTAGAAAGTGAACAGTTTTTTCAAGTTATTACTTCAATGTTAAAAAAACAAATAACAAAAAATTCTCTGATAGTAACTTTGTTTTCTTTTGTTTCAAATTGATTCGTACACATTATCACGTACAAGAACTGAATTAGATTTTAATGATAATATATACAGATCTAATGTAAAAGAAATGAGATAGAAAGTACTTTAGGAAATTTATAGAAACCTTGGTACACCTTTAAAAATTAAACATGACCACACTTTAATAGCTCCCGAATGCGTATAACCACACTTAAACTTTATTACGGAAATCACATTTTTTAGAATCTCGAACTAACTGCATAATATTCTGATAGACAAGCGAAGAGAATTTTACACGTGAAGATCTCAAGGTAAATACCAACCCCAGCAAACCACCGAATTTCAGAAGCTATGCAAGCCGCCTAGTTTAATGCGTTTCCTCGGACACTCTATTCCCATTGGCTAAATTTTTGGTAGTGTGGGACTCTTCTGGCAGAAATAAATCAATATTTTCAGACACGAATTTGGGGATGGCATTGCCATCTGTCGGCAAGTATTGGGCATACGCGGATTACGCTACCGACTGTTCAATATTAACACGTTAAAATGTTGTCCTAGTCTCCAAAATGTACAATGAAACTATCTTGAGGAACTAGAGATTGCTGGCCAAAATAAGATGGTAGTATAACTACAGAATAGTATGACTCATTCGAATTTCAAGAAAAAATGCAATACATTGTGGAAGTTAAATTATATATACTATCAAAGGCAGATAGAAGTTCTGAAAAATACAGCATTTGTCCCCATATACAATGTCAGTAACCTCTCCATTGCATTTTTTCTGTAATCTGTACAAAATTGCATGCAAAACATGCCTTAGATACAGAATTGGCCAGAGAGCGAGAACATCAAAACAAAGGGTTCACCAGACAGCCAGATTCTCCAGACTGGCATTACTTGCTAGAAATTGTCAAAAGCAGACCATAATGATCACTAGGCAAAACTGGAAGTACCAGTTGTTTGATCTCATTTCTTACTTTCTTCTCTTTGTTGTATGAAAGACCAGGTATTACTTCCATCCCAATCATGTCAACACTAGTTATCTTAAAATCAGTTAAGTGACAAATGAAGCGATCTAGTCGCTTTTGGAGAGTACGGTTGCCGGTCAACATCTTGTTCGTCTTGGTATCATAAGTCCAACCACTTTCATTTGGCCTTAGTTGAGCCCAGGCATCAGTCCATCCATCTTGCAACGGATATTGGCCATCACCTTTATCATCCCAGTTCATGTCACCTCCAAAAATAACATTTGGCTGTTTATTGAGAAGGTTTACAGCCTCATTGGCCTGAACTACTCTTTCCTTGCTGAACATCTGATCCCATTTGGGGGGACCTGGACAGGGACTCTCAAGATGGCTTGTGGCAATAACAAATGACTTGCCACTTGCAGCTTCAACTTCGGCAATGCAAAGTTCTCTTCCCATAACAGAATTGCTGAAGGGTATGTTGCGGAAAGATTTAACAGGCAGTTTGCTTAGCTGCAATTACGTACCCAGGTATGCCAGTAAGTATAAACTAGCTCTTTGCCCAATAAAGTGCTCACTCAAAAGTAAATAAGACATCCAACAACTGCAAAAAATAACTTCTAGCTAAAGCAAACAAGCCATGAAATGCCAAAACAGTAACACCAAGTTCAAAGTATAGATTATCACAATGATTATAAATATTATAACATATCAGCAAGGATTTATCAACATGAGTATGAACTAATTTGTTCCTACTTTCTAAAGACCCGGGTCCTGTGAAGAAACTGCATGTTAACAGAAAAAACAGCACGTGGCAATCACACCCAAAATGGTGACATATTTAATAGGAAACATTATCCAGGCCATCAAAACAAATGCAGCACATGGGCTATAAAGGGGGTTCAGTCTAGAACACACCGGACATGTATACACACACACACACAAGCATATCAATACAAAGCCAAGGTTCAAAGATATCAAACTTACCACCATACAGAAGTAGGGTCTTGAATAAGCCATATCAGAAGAAAGCGAACAACGGTACACACTCCACCAAGTGGATTGCTTGAATATGTCATATATATTGGGAGTAACCTCCTGAAATTACACAAAGCGACAAAAATTAAAAAAAAAAAAAATCATCAAATAAGAAAGAAAGCTACGAGCACAAATGTTGAAACCTGGAAGCAGATAAAATCAGGGGAATGCAACTGAACAAGATCGCCAATAGCCTCCATCCTCTTGTGCAACTCCAAATCTTCCCGGAACCAGACATTGTAACTCAGTATCTTAAACGTACTACCACCTTTTTCCGACTCCACATTCTCTGCAACATACAATGGTATTTCATGAAACGCTTATTTTGCAGACATTAAAACAAATAAAAAGGCACAGAAACACGCTCACCATCAGCGGTGGTACGAGTAGCCTCATTGAACAGCTTAACCTTCTTTGAAGAATCATCATCCTCGATAACATGAACTTCGTCGATGGCCTTCCTCTTGCTGCAGGGTTGAAGAGGGAAGAAAACAGAGCCAACTGAAGAATCGTGGTCAGTGGCGTCATTCAAGTCGTTGAGATTGGAAAGGGAGAGAACGGGGCATCGAGTGGCGCAGACCTCGCAAGAGGGGTTGTTGTAAGGGTTTAAGAAAGTGCAGGCCTTGCATGACCATTTTGGGGGCGACGAAGACGAAGAAGAAGAAGGACCCCTAGGGGACGCCGACGACAAGCAGATTTCGCACTCCCCTTGTTGAGTAGGAGGGTTCACGAAAGTGCATTTTTTGCAGGCCCAAGACATCGGAGATGGAATGCGAACCGATCCAAATTTTCTAGGGTTTACGAGAAGCGATGATGAAGAAAGTGAAGAGAAGAGTAACCGTAGTGGCATTCTACTCATCATATTTCAAATTTCATGCCGTTTTTGCACGAGGATCAAAACGCAACGCTTTGAAAAAGGTTAAAAGGGCACATACAACTAAACCGTGCGTGTATTCATTTTCAATTTAATCAATCACTTAAAATAATTAGGCAAATTCTTTTTTTAAACTAAGGTAAGTTGTAATTTCCTTTCTTTTAATTTATCATCCTCAATTTAACTTTTGTTTTTTACATTTTTTCTTCACATTAATATTTTAATTAAAAAAAATTATTTTTTGATAGAACTTTTTTTCCACTACATTGAAATCACTTAAATATAAAATTAATTTCACTCTTTATAATTGCCTCATCATATAACCATTTATTTATTTCATAACAATATTATATAAAAATGTGTTTGGTTTCTCGATTTATTATTGTTATTGGTTGAATTTACTATACTGACCATATTTTAATATCGATCAAAGCATTATTTTTACATAAATATCATTAAAAAAATCTGTTATACATTTTTTTGTTAAAGGTAAATTTTAATTATGTTAGAGTCCTTAAATATTTTTTATTAATTTACTGAATTTTTTACACTGACTGCATTGCCCTTTTAATTTGGAGAACACTACTAAATTTTAATTCGTTCAATAAAGTGATAAAACTTTTTATATTTATTCTTATAATTTCAAGTTGTAAATTATATTTATCGTGCTAATATATATTTGCAATGGTTGCAACAATTTTAGTAGAGCCTAAATTTGCGTGAATAATTTCAACAGTAATAATATTATGCTCATTTTATTAAATTTATTTATAGGATTTAGGTTCTTATTTATTTAACTTTGCAAGATTTTTAATAAGCAAGTAATTACTTATCAGAATTAAGATTTTTACTATAATTGATAAACAAATAAAGTTAATTAAATTTCAATTGCGGGGATAGCTCAGTTGGGAGAGCGTCAGACTGAAGATCTGAAGGTCACGTGTTCGATCCACGTTCACCGCATTATTTTCTAAAATTTTTAGAAAATTAAATCTAATTTTAATGAAAAATTTTCATTTAAACATAATTCATGTTATATTCTAAAATTATTTAGTGTGTAATCTTATATGCATAAATTTAACTTTAAACCCGTTTTAACTTGAAAGGAGAAAAAGTTGGCACATTTACTCGAAAAGTGGAAAATGGTTGCTCCTGAGGAGCACTGCTACCTTTTTTGGTAAGAAAAATAAAGCAGTCTCAGCTAGACAGCTACCTTTCAAAACTAGCTTCTATTTTTTTTTATAGGTGAAAATAAATTAAAATTGTTGGGTATTTGGTATACAAATATAAATATTCAGAGAACTTTTTAGCCAACAAATTGCATAGAGAAAACAGAAAGCTAATCTGAACGAAAAAGGGACTCGTGAGCAAAAAAGAGACTCAAATTATGGGCTTGAGACACATAGATAATGGCGACGAACATGTTTGATGAAACACATTCTAAACAAATTGATTAAGAAATACATACGTTAATTACAAGAGCCCCATCAAAAATAATCAAAGCTACTTTCTAATAAAAGGAAGCATCTATATAGCCCTAAGTTTAGACCTACACAGATCATGCACGATTCCTTTCCTCTTATGACCTTATCCTTAACTCTATGAAATTCAAAAATTCCAAAAAGAACAAAAAATTGAATTATTTGCACCTCATAAAAGGACCAACAACAAAGTAGGGAGACATGCAACCATGAAAATGTGCAAAATGTTGTGAATTGCACTTATTTTTATGCTGTTAAAGGTTTTGAGCCTAAACTTTTCCCCTGCACTGCTTGATACGGTAGAGTTCACCACCTCCTTTGTCTTGTTGCTCACTTTTTTACTGCATCACATGGAATGAGTAATCAATTACAACTGGGTAAAGATACAGGTTGTTTAAATAATAACAGATGTTCAGTTTTTGAGCATAACAAAGATCCTCATTTGAGGACCATATATGAATTTAGAAAAACAATACGGAAACTAGGCAGAAATTGTTTCTTACCTTCCAGGAAATATACAGCTCCCGTGACCTGCAAGGGTATTCCCCACATAAAAGAAGAAAAAAATATTAATCACAAGTGTTATACCTGGAAACAGACAACAAAGAGAAAAAAACAGAAAACCGTGGAGCCCATTCTGCACTGATCATATCTCAAAAGTACTTGATCGAGCTAGCAAGCAAGACTACAGTTAGAAATTGCCCTGTAAAAATTGGAGTGTACAAAAATTACAACTCTATGAAGGTAATCTAGAAACACGGTCCAGAATCCTAGCATTTGTCAGGAGAAACAGTGTGCTCTCAGACAAACCAGCTTCCAACTAGGCCAAGGAGTGGGTGCCAGTCCATGAAAATGCAATTGCCAGCTCCCCCTTTCTCTTTCATTTTTCTCACAAAAAAGCCAAACCAAAGGGGGCATTTGCAGTGTGTGGGCACCACACACACACACAAAAAAAAATGCCTCGAATCATTACCTCCCCACACCTCTATTTTCAAATCATTTCCCCTTTTCTAATCATAAGTAAACCCTTTTCAAATCACTAATCCTTACCCCAGTGAGCTTCCTAAAACTAATCACAATAAGAGTAAAGTCTCTAGCACAGTAAACCCTCGAATCACTAAAGGTCATGGCATGATCCTAATGAGTTTCCTGAATCCAACTCTCATCAAAACTTTTCCTTTTATTCTTAATAAGCTAATCGTGCAGTATTACCACAAACTTAAGGTATGCTAATTACAGAAAACAAGAAAGACCGACCATAATTACTCTAAATCGGGAACCCATTTATTAAAATTAACTAAAGATCTATTTCTCGTTTATCTTGCTTTCAATTGCAGCTTAATTGAGCAAAATGACAACGAGAAAAGTAAAACCTGAACTTACTGGGATCGGTGGTGGTGATCATGGCAACCCCCTTGAAGTCACAAGTCCCGGGAGATTTGCCTTCTTTCTGGTAATAGCTATCAAACGCATAAGAAGCATGGTTCTTCACATTATTAGGCTGGTAGCAACTCTCCCCAGGCTGAATCTCCGAACAATTGGCCTTTCCCGGTCCACAAGCCCAATCCAGCGCAGCCTGCAACGTCTTCGAATCAAACCCATCCATGGCAATGCAGTATGTCTGATTGGTAGTATCGTTCGCCAAAAAGGTCCCAATTCCAGACACATGAAGCAGATACGCCGGCGTAGAGTTCCCGTAAAACAAACCCCAATTGCCCTCCGACACCGGTGGAGACCTCAAGTCTTCATTAAAGAGTTCGTAGATAAACACGCTGGAAGTAGTTTCAGGATGCAAAGGGGATCCACTGCGATCAAACACATGCCGAATCAAGTTGGAATTGTAGGTATCAGCATTGTCCTTGGTGGCATAAGGCTCCTTCGAGTCACCCTTGGCAGGCCACCCAGTTTCGGTGACAAGAACAACAACGTCGGTGATGTTTAGGTTCTTCATGGAGAAATAGGCGGCGTCGATCATGGCATCGAGCACATTGGTGTAGTGAAGCAAGGTGTTGGGGTCGACCATTTCCTTGTTAGGAGTGAGGGGTTTGAAGAGGGCATTGTCGAGAGGAACCACGCCCTTGTTCTGCATGAAGACGTAGTAGGGGTAGAGGTTCATCATGAGAGGGGAACCGGTGCGGGAGAGGAACTGAAGGAGAGGTAGAATGACGGAGACGAGAGTTTCATTGAAGTAAGCCTGAGAGGGAGGGAAAGGGTCGAGAATAATGGAGGCGGCATGAGGGGTTGAGACCTTGATCTGTTGGTGGAGGTTGGAAGCGACGAGGGCGTTGTAGAGGGACTCAACGGCGGGGAGAATGAGGGGGGCGGAGGAGGGGACAGTGGTGAGAACCTCGTCGCCGACGGAGATTCCGGCGATGAGGGTTTGGGGGTAGTAAGCGACGACGTTTCGGTCGATCCAGGAAGCTGCGGTGGCGTTGGAGGAGCCAATGGCGAGGAGCTGGTTGTTGGGGACACTGATAATCACGCGAATCTTGGTCCCCGACAAGGCTTTGAGGATGTCCGGGTTGGCATCGTAGATTCGCACGTGCGTTATCTTCTGCAGTTGAAGGAACGCGACCAGGTCCGAGGCTGCTGGAAGGTTCGAGACGTCCGTGCCGATGTTCACGCCCACGAATGGAACCTTCTCCTCCTCCTCTTCATTTTGGTCCTTCACCAGGGACTGTAACGCTTCTGCTTCACCTGCAATGCAAATTCAAAGCGAGTTAGTTACTATAATTGGGCACTGTAACCGGTGAAGTTGGAGAGTTTTTGAAGAGTTTGTGGAATACCTAAGGTGGAGAAAGAGAGGAAGAGGAAGTAAATGAGAAGGAGGAGCTTAGAGTTTGCCATTGAAAAGGAGGGTGAACTTCACTTCCTCATCCCCTGCTTCTGATTCTGCTTCTGCTACTGCTACTGCAACAAATCCTTGCATTATCTCATCAAAAAGATTATAATTATTAATATTATTTATTTGTGTATTTATTTAAATATTACTGGTGGAATTTTGGTGAGTGAATAGAAGAAGAAAATGTAGAGAGGAGGAATGGGGTTAAGAATTGAAGCGGAGAGAGATATGAACCAAATAATGGAGATTTTGGTTTGTTGGACATACTTCACTCTCTTCTCACACTTCACTTCAAACTATTCTTCCCTGCCCCTTCAGATTCTTTGCTCCATCCAACATATTTTCAGCCACTCATTTCTCTAAAATGCCCTTCAACTACAACCCTACATACTCTATAAGAAAGGATAAAACAATGTCTTGATAAAGAGAAGTTAGGAAAGTTGTAATATGAAACCATTTCTTTGCGCCATGTCCTGCACCCACACAAAGTTGTAATATGTTTTAATTATTCAATTTGGATTAAGATAAAAGACATCTCACGGACTTAATTTGGGAAAGGGGCTTGGCTTTCTCTGTCAGAGTTTGGACATTTGCGCAAAGAAAAGTAAAAAAACAAAGAAAATTGCCGAAGCTTCGGACAACGCGGCTGGGGTAAAACTGTAATTCAACAGTTCATTGGTGGAAGACAGTGGCTTTTGCCTCCCATTTCTTTTTGGCCTATTTGCCTTGCCTTCTGTTTCTACTTTCTACCCAAACCATGCTCTAACATGTGTTCCTGCTCAATAACTTTAAAAATTTATATCTATTTCATTTTAATAATAAGATTGCAGTACTCAAATTATAAAATTACAGCAGGAAAGCCTTCACTCTGAATTAACTTACTAATGAATGATGATTATGTAAAAAGGAAAGTAACATAAAAAGGAAAGTGTATTTTCTTTTCATTGGCATCTTAATTGGGGTTAGAAAAGTTATACTTAGAATATACACCGAATTTAACTTTTTTTTTTATCTAGATGAGAGGTAGAAAACAAGAGAATATAACCAGCAGAGTTGTTATTGATTTCAACATGTGAAAACTCTGTTAGCAACAAAACAAAGTAACATTCAGAAAAGTAGCAGGAGTGGCAGTTTTGCAGCAGATGCAAACAGGGAAACACATGTGGCTTTGTTGATTAAACTAGCACGACCACACACATGACATAATGGAAGACACACATTGAAGCTGAAAGACAGAATCACTTGTGCTCATGCATTGCTACACCATAGATTATCACCAGGCTACATCACAAGCATCCAATCACCCTTTCACCATTGTCAAATCTGTGAATAGTCCAATGCATGCCCCTAATCTATTCATTGCTTAATCTCAAGAAAGTTGATTTTGGGCCACCAACATGTTATTTGCTACTTTTGAAGCTTTAGATTTTAATAATAACTATGATTATTAGTTGAAGAATAAGAATCATTATGTTTGCTTAAATAACCAACTTTATGATAATTATGATCATGCCCACTAAAATACTCTCTATAGGGATGCTGTTGAGGCCTCACAGTGGGGTTCCTCAACCACAGACTCACATGTTCACACCCTATGATCCAAATAATAGACCTTTAACTAAAAAATGACTAAACAACCAAGCATAAGTAGACATAATAAAGACTGTATATATTAATGGACAAAAAAATTTGTTGCAATCTTTCTGTTGAACTTGAAACAGTTGTTCTGGCAAGAAAGCAAAACTGTAAAATTGTAGGAGATTACTTTTCCCACTTTCCATTCACTGCTGCATTTTCTGCAAATGCCACTTTGTCGGGTCAATTTTCCATCAGACCATCGCGAATTCCTTGCTAACAGGTATTCAACCATAAAAAACATAAATTGCAAAACTATTCTTCAAGGGCACAAACGTGTCCTTCATGCTTTTGCACCAATTAGGCCTGCACAATTATGTTCTTCCCTCAAAAGGAGAGGTCAGTTTATTTTATTGCAAACACCAATAGGTTTATTCAAGCAAAAATAAGATAAAAAGAATTGCATAACAACATTAACTTCATTATAGAAGATGATATAACATGTCGAACTCAATTAAAGATGTGGGTAATTGAAATTTAGTAAAGAAAATAAAAAATACTAAAATATTATAAGTGATGGACAATTATTAATTTATAAAAATATAATTTAAAGTAAAATGATATCTCAGGATAGTAGTAATACATTTAAATATATGAGCAGATAAAAAGAATAGAAATTTCAAATTTGTTTAGGAACTAAATAAAGTTTATATCAGAAACTAGATTACTGAATGATATATTCAACAACTAAGATGAAATTTTAGCTCTAAAGTTAACATATAAGTCATCATATACTAAGAGTAATACGTATTTTTAATTAATTTAATTTTTTTTCAAGAAAAAATAAAGCAGGCCCAATGAAATGGGCCGTCATAGACATGTCCGTCAAAAGAAGAAAGGCCCTTTCAGGTGTTAATATTGGTTCTCGACATATATTGGTAGAGAAAAAGTTATGATGGAAAAATTAAAAGTCTAAGCTATATGATGATATTGTTTTTGAGAAATTTTTTTCCACCTCGCACAATGTATCTTGATAAAGCAAACAATTTTCAGAATAGAAAGAATTCGTAGGAAATATTGTTTGTTAACCCAATAATATAACAGATAAAATAAAGAGAGGAGGATGAAGAAGATAAGGAGTGACGAGTTCTAGAAAAAAAAGTGCTGTGTCAATAAAAATCAGTGTCGTTCTCAACAATTGATGGTTAAATTCGTTAATTTTCAAAACACTCTTGTTATCCACTGCATATGAAGATTTGGATTTAGAATTCTTTTGCTGGAACAGAGAGAGAGAAAGGAAGAGGAAAGAAAGAGAAAGATTAGAAATAGGTTTTTACACCAAAATATTGTAATTTACTTATGAGAACAAAAATTATTTACAACTTTGGTATGACTTCGTTTGGAAGAATCGGTGCTTGTGCGATAAGAATTTAGTTTAGAATAGGTGAAACTTCAAATTTTTTGTTATGGTAAAATGACTTTAATTCAAAAATTTTAAAAGAAAATTTGCGGGTGCACCACCCTTTTTCTCGTTAATTTTTGTCAAATTCATACAAAATTTATTCCAAAATTAAATCAATCATAGTAAATTCTAAACTTACTAATTTGTTCAACACTTCATCAGATACATCACCTTAATTTTAAATAAATATAACATCTTTTATTATAGAACAAAAAAACAAATAAATATTACCTAACTATACAAATTAAGTTGTGCATGTGGTACAACGTATACAACTTCAATCAAACTCTAGTCAAAATTATAATTAAAATAATTGTTTAACATACACAATTTATCCTTTTTTAAAAGAAAATTGAACTTAAGTTGTTTAGCATGACAGATCTTGATATTTCATCTAATATAAATTGAAATTATTTGCTATAAGTCGTGTCAAAAGAAACACGATTTATCCCAACTTATAAATAAAATTTATTATTTCGTTTAAGTAATAACAAAAACTTATTAATTTGATAGAATAAAGTATCCATACTAGCATATTTTTTATATATATAAAACTATCATACTATTAAAAACATTATTTGAATTTGGGTCGACTTGTAGTAGTCATATTGTTAAAAAAAAAAAATCAAATTTAAATATAGTTTGAGACTTTATTACTGACACCCTGACAAAAATAGGAATATGTGGGAAAGACAAGTTTGAGGCCTCTTTATCATTCTGCATTTGCAGAGTGAAATTTAGGATAATAACAGCGACTGTTAGAAGATATCTTGTATGAATGACTACTACAACACGACCACGCAAGATGGTCTCAGACTATTCAAAGCTCAGCATGTTATTTCTATAAACTACAATGCATTCCCACTATACCAATGTAAAGAAAACACCAAGAAATTTCTTGATAACCCTCATCTCAAGGCATTTACAAACGCCATCAAGGAATCACCATCTCTCTTTTCTGAGGGATACTTTATTGGTCCAGAAGAATGCTTTGGGAAAAATAGTATTGTAGGGAAGCTTCCTAATTCCAATTCACGCCTTGCAAATTCTTTCTGCTCTCCATCCGCTCTGAATTTCCCAACCTTCACCCCTGACCCTTCTAACTTCTGCGCCAATTCAACATATGATTCCTCCATAGCCTGTTGCAATTCACCATATCAAAAATCTCATTAGATAACACATATTTCAATTCAACTTTGAGCCAATCTTAACACAATACAAGAACTTGATGAGTTTACCTGGCAATAGGGGCACCATGGTGCATAAAGCACAACAAGCCACGGTTCCTTCCTCTCCTCCAATTTCGCCAAATTCTCGATTCCAGTCCTGCTCAACTTAACTACATTCTGGCTGTTGAAAATGTCAGGCACAGTGGCAGCACCATTTGCATGGGAGTGGGATACCCCATTTCCATTTCCTTCACCATCTTCCTCCTGCTGCTTTAAATTTCCTTTGTGAAGCCCACATTCCTTAGCTTTGGCATCCTCCCACCACCACCTCCCTTCCCTTTCATGTTGTCCAGGTAAAACAGGCCTTGTGCAGGGCTCACACCCAATTGAAACATAACCCTTGGAATGCAAGGAATTCACGGGCACATTCATGGTCCTAAGGAAGTTCCAAATATCATTGCCCTTCACATTCGCAACCGGGTTCCACTTCACCAAGCTTCCAATTCCACCATCCATTCCCTCAAAAACCGGATCAACCTCAACAACCGGTATTTCCGACCTAGTACCAGGTGACTGGTCTTTCCTCTGACCAGTTATCCATGCTCTGAGACCCTTGAGAGCCCTCCTCAAAGGCCTCACCTTCCTCACCCTGCAACACTCTTGGTGACCATCCTCATAGAAAGAGAACAACCCCTTACTCCTCACCAATGCCTGAACCTCAACCGCATCAGGGAACATGTACTCAATGCGGATCCCATAATGCTTCTCAACCGCATCAAATAATTGATAGGTTTCCGGGTTCAGTCTCCCAGTGTCCAGACTGAAAACCCTGAAGGCTCGACCCGTCAACTTTGCATACTCGATCAAAGCAACATCTTCTGCGCCACTGCAAACCCACCAACATAAATTTTTTAACGCCAATACATAAATAACAATTAAAATATCCATTCTTTTTAATAATTAACGGAACCAGTGACGAGGGTGGTGTTAATTACCTGAATGCAATGGCAATGTCGTCGCCGAATGTGGCGAGGGCCCTATCCATGATTTGAAGAGGTGAGGCATTGTCGAGATCAGTGGCTATCTGTTGAAGATCTTGATCTTTCGCCTCTGATAATGGAACGACAAGGTTACGTTAATTAGCAGTTGCATGTGCATGATGAATTTGGAATGAATTGATTAACAGAATACGTACCGGAAGCAACGATGGTTGTTGCTGCTGCGAGAGGAACAAGGGAATCCTTACGAGGAGGTTGGGCGTTAACGGGATTCACAAAACTCCGTCTGATGTTAACGGTGGGTCCATTGGGCCTCTCTGAAATGGTGATTGATCCCGTTCGCGGAACGTTAGTGGGGTGTGATGATGGAAAGGTGAAGGAGGGTGTGGAAATTGAAGAAGTGAAAGCGAGGGCCATATCGGGAAATAAGAAGTGAGAAAAGGTTAAAGAAGAAGAGAGTTTGTGTTGGTATATATATAGCATCAGAAAAGGAACCAAAAGCAAATTAAGAAACGGCCATCAAGGTTCATTGAATGTGGACGTGCGTTTGAATGCTTACGTGGCATGCGTTGAATGAACGGTAGCCAGCGTGTGGCCTCATCGCTTCCGTCAGATCGCATTCTTCGTGCAATATTCAGATTGAATACTATCACGTTTTCGTTCACTTCTTCCCTTCTAAAATCATTTCTTATCCATGCGTACGTTAACTAATTGAAACATATTTTTTTATTTATCTATAATTTTTAATTTTAAAATAATATAGTTAATTGAAAGAGTAGAATTGTTTAAAAAGGACAAAAACTTGAAACCCCCTGAAAATGGAAAAGGATATTTATGGAAAATTTTAATTTAATCTTCATTTCATTATAGTTCAACATTCTTTTCCGTCTCATATTTCGGATTTCAACCATTACATATTTATTAATAAATAAAATAATTTTGTAATTTTATATTTATTTTAATTACACATTAGTAATACAATACACCTGTTAAAAATAGAAAAAGAGAAATAGATAGAGAATATTAACCACCATAAAATTAGATTTACACATATCCAAAAATAAATAAAAAAATACATCATTTTAGAAATTTCAAATAAAAATTACATCAGTTTGAAAATTTTGCCACTTATTGATGATGAAGAAATTAAAGCTAAGGAAGAAAGATCCTTTAATAAACGCCAAGTAGATAGTTTTGAAGCCATTAAGGAAGAACAACCAAATGAAGTATAAAGTTTTTCAAATTCTAATTTAAAGAGAAAATGACAAAAAAAAAAGAGAGAATAAGTCCGAAACTAGATACAAACTTTAGCAATCTACCTTATTAATGCATATGATAAAAGCACTGCCCTTGTTATTTGAGGATTCTTAAAATCAAATATATTAAATTTATCTAAATTTTAGGATATAAAATATAATCTAAGTCAATTTCTAAATAACACATTTCTTGTATTTAGTCTTGTTGGGTACCCAAGTGTTTCAGAGATGGATAGAAGGTTTTTAGAAGAAAACTAATTATGTGATTTTGTCTTTATGGTAGAATCAAATTATCATTATTTATTTTTATGACATTATCAGATTGTAGTAATTTTATTTTGTTTTCTTTATTTAGCTATACTTAGAATGAGTACAATATTTGTATATATTCAGTTCTCTATTTTTGATGAAATATAAAAAAAATAGAAAGAATATTTTCATTCTCGTATCATTTGTTTATTTTTGTTCATCTCTTTACTTTTTTTTATAATATGGTATCAGAGATCTAATTTGAGAGCTCTGGTTACTACATTTATGATGGCCGAAATTATTGATCCCTCACAATATTTTAGTTCACCTTATCATGTTAGTTCTCAGTAACATATGATTTGTTCTATTGGTACACAACAAGAGAGACAAATTTTTGGTGCTCAGTCAAAAGCAATGAATGATACTAACAAAAGTAGTTTTGAAAGATGATATACTTCTAATATTTGCAGTCATTGTGGAAAGACAGGACATGTGATTGATACGTGCTATAGAAGACATGGTTTTCCACCTCAATTCAAGTTTAAAAATCACAAAGCAGACTGTAATAATAATCAACAGAATCATGAAGGTTTAAGGTCAGAGGTACATTCTTAGCATATTGGTTTTACTCGAAAACAGTATCAAATATTGTTAACCCTTCTACAACAGTCTAAATCCAATGACAATGTCTATAATCAAATCTCTAGTATTCCTTCCAACACAACAATACACACTCGTAATAAATTTCTCTCTTCCTTTAGTTCTTGGATTATTGATAGTGATGCTACTGATCATATTTGTTCATCCTTGAGTCATTTCACTTCATATCATCAAATTAATCCTATCTATGTCAAATTACCAAATGGAAATCAAGTCTTTGCAAATTATTTCGGAAGTGTTTCATGTCTTAGACAATGTTTTATATATTCCTAACTTCACTTTTAACCTTCTTTCAGTAGCAAAGTTAATTGATAATTTGTCTTGTGTGATTTTTTTTATTCTAATAGTTGTCATATTAAGGACAAAACCTCTTTTAAAATGATTGGATCAGCTGAGATACAAGGTAGACTTTATATACTCAGGGTTCCTTCCTATCAAAACCTTCAAATCAAACCTGGCAAATCTCCATATATCACCAATATTGTCAATTTCATTGCAAGTGATCTCGAAACCCTTTGGCATTTTCGGCTAGGGCATGTTTCAAACAAATCTTTAGATGTTATCAAAATTAAATTTCCTTTTGTTAAATATAATAAATCTTTCATTTGTGATATTTGTCATTTTGCAAAGCAAAAAAAAAAAAAACTTTCCTTTTCTCTTAGTTCATCTAAATCTAAAAAATGTTTTGATTTGATTCATGTTGATGTGTGGAGACCATACTCATTTACATTAATTCATGGTCATAAATATTTTTTTACCATAGTTGATGATTATTCAAGGTACACATGAGTTTTTCCCTTAAAACAAAAATATGAAGTTGTTAAGATTTAGAAAGATTTTGTTATTTTTATTCAAACACAATTTTAGACAGGAATAAAAGTAATAAGAAGTGATAATGGAACTGAATTGTTCATGACTAATTTTTTTAGCAATAAAAGAATAATACATCAAACTTCATGTGTCAATACTCCACAATAAAATATTATAGTTGAAAGAAAACATAGTCATTTATTAAATGTAGCAAGAGTTCTCATGATACAATCTCATTTACCTAAAATTTGTTGGTCATATTCTGTGATACATGTTGCACATATTATAAACATGCTTCCCACACCAGTTTTAAATGATTTTTCTCCTCATGAAATGCTTTACAAAACTCCATAAGATTTTAATCAATTAAAGGTGTTTGGGTCTTTATGCTGTGCTAGCACTTTGTCAACAAATAGAAGTAAATTTGATCCAAGGGCATTGAAATGTGTTTTTATTGGTTTTAAGAAGGGGATAAAAGGATATATTTTGTTGAATATTCAATCAAGAGAAATTTTTGTGTCTAGGGATTTTGTCTTTAATGAACATGTTTTTCCATATCAAAGGGTTGAAGATACTAGCAATGAAACTGACAGGCCAGACATTCATGATCAAATTTTTTTTACAGAAGATCAACCTATTTTGATTAAGCCATCACAAGTCATTTTTACACCCTGTGATCATATTGAAAATAATGTTAATGATGACCATGAATCAAACATTCAAATCCCTAAAGAAGTTTGTTCCCATAGAGACCAAAACCTTAATGAAAATCATGAAACAACACAGTCCATTCAAATGAGTACCAGACCAAAAAGACCACCTGAGTATCTAAAGGATTATCATTGTAGTCTCAATGTTTCCAATACATCTTCTAGAGTTAAATATCCTTTGAATTTTGTTTTGTCTTATGATAAATTATCATCATCTTATAAATCTTTTGTTATGTCTATTTCTTCACATGCTGAGCCAAACACTTATTTTGAAGCTGTGAAATATGACTATTGGTGGAAGGCTATATAGTGTGAGATATCTGCTTTGGAGTCAAATCAAACATGGGAGATTGTTCTTCTTCCCAAGAACAAAATTGCCATAGATTGCAAATGGGTATTCAAAATAAAGTATAATGCTTATGGGATTGTTGAAAGATATAATATTAAGAGATACACACAAATAGAGGGCATTGACTACCTTGAAACCTTTTCTCCAGTAGCAAAGATGACCACTATAAGATTGCTTCTTTCTCTAGCCTCTATATATAACTGGGAGTTAAAACATTTAGACATAAATAATGTCTTCTTACATGGAGAGTTGAAAGAAGATGTATACATGATTGCTCCTCCTAGATTGGCTTCTATTCAACCAAGACAAGTTTGTAAATTAAAAAAGGCTTTATATGGCCTTAAGCAAGCTGGTAGGGAGTGGTTTGCTAAATTGTCATCCTTTTTTATTTCTGTGGGATATACTCAGTCTATGAATGATTATTCCCTATTTATTAATTCTTCTGAAGGATCTTTTACAACATTATTGGTGTATGTAGATGATATAATTTTGGCAGAAAATGATAAAGAAGAGATTGATCGAGTCAAAGAAGCTTTGAATAAGACATTTAAGATCAAGGATCTTGGTGATTTAAGATACTTTCTTGATTTTGAAGTAGCAAGAAGTAAGAAAGGGATAATGATGAATCAAAGGAAATATGCATTGGAATTGTTAACAGATGCAGATCTTTTAGCCTGCAAACCTGCAGTCACTCCTATGGATAATCTTATTAAATTGTTTTCTACTGGAAGTGTGCCTTTTACTGATGTTCATGCCTATAGAAGGTTGATTGGAAGACTTATGTATCTCACTAAGACCCGACCTGACATCACATTTTATGTTCAACAACTTTATCTGGTTCTTGATAAGCTTACAATTGTTCACTATAATGCAACAATTAGAATTCTAAAATATATTAAATGAGCTCCAAGTCTTGGCTTATTTTTCTCATCCAGTAGTTCTGTCCATCTCAAAGCTTTTTGTGATAGTGATTGGGGCACATGTAGTGATTCAAGACAATCAGTGACTGGTTTTAGTGTGTATATTGAAAGTTTCCTTATATCTTAGAAATCAAAAAAGCAAGGAACAATATCAAAAAGTTCCTGTGAAGTTGAATACAGGGCAATGACCACTGTTACTTGTGAAATTCAATGGTTAGTATATCTTCTTCAAGATTTGAAAGTTTCTTTTGAGCAACCATCTCTTTTATATTGTGACAATGACTCAGCAAGATATATTGCATCAAATCTAGTGTTTCATGAGCGCACAAAACATATAGAAATAGATTGTCACACATTGTTAGAGAAAAGTTGAAGAAGGGTCTCATTCATTTGCTTCCCATTTCCACCACAGAGCAACTAGCAGACATTTATACCAAAGCCTTAGGTCCTCAGTCTTTCAAGAATATTTGTTCCAAGTTGGGTCTCATCAATATTTGCTCCCCAACTTGCGGGAGCTTTTCAGAGGATATGGATAGAAGGCTTCTAAAAGGAAACTAATTATGTGATTTTGTTTTTATGGTAGAATCAAATTATCATTAATTCTGTTTATTTGTTTTTGACATTATCAGATTGTAATAATTTTATTTTGTTTTCTTTATTTAGCTATACCTATAATGGGTACAGTACTTGTATATAGTCAGTTCTCTATTTTTTAATGAAATATAAAAAAAACAGAGAGAATATTTTCATTCTCATATCCTTTGTTCATTTTTGTTCATCTTTGTTCATCTATTTATTTTTTTTTATAATAAAGTGAGTCTAAGTCCCACATTGAGTAAAGATGAGAAAGTTAAGCAATATATAAGAAAGAAGACCCAACTTACTGTCTTAAAGTTTTGGGTTGTAGATGGTATGATTCTCTTATATATTCGACTCATTTCTCATTCTTACGAGATCTCTCAAGTTATGTCTCTTCAGATTCTTCCAACAAGTCTTTAATATTGTTTCATATAAATTAAAATTAAGAATTTTAAAATTTAAAATTGTGAAGAGTTAACAAGAATTAAAAAAAAATGAAAAAAAACATATCAATTCACATGTTACAGAACTAAACCATCAATTGATGGGATAAGAAATCAAATTATCCTCTTACAATAATTCTCTAAAATTTTATATTTAAGTTTGAATAACTAATTGATGCAGTTAATTAATTAAATTGATAATACCAATCAATTCAAATTATTATTTAATCTAATTTGTATTTAATCCTTAAACTAAAATTCAATCAATTTCTAATTTAATTCTAATATAGAAACACAAATTGTAATTACAAAGTGAGAAATGGAAAGTAGATAAGAGAAAGACAAATTTAGAATATTAAACTATGCAAAACTCAATTTAGCAAATAGAAATGTTAAAAATAAAAGTTGAGATAAAATTAAATGAAAAGACAACTCGTAAAACTGAAAACTTAGTAAAGAATTTTTGTGTATCAGATCATAGCATATTTATACTGTTTAAATGCTCTAAAATGTAATATATATATATATATATATATATATATATATATATATATATATATATATATATATATATATATATATATAAACTATTTAAATACTCTAAAATTTAAAGTAAACATAAGTTTAATTGTAGATTTTAATTATATCTATAAACCTAATTCCCAATGTTTAAAAGGTTGTAATCAAGATTTAACATATAAACTCAATTACAAAACGTTTAAGTTAAAATAAAAGATTCAACCTGCATTAATTTACAACGAAGAAGAAGTTCTCAACCGATAAAAGAATCCAATTTATTTATATTTCGTTATTAGAATCTTAAGTGTTAAAGTGAAAAAAAATTTACCTCATGAAGAATGATCCTAAGATAACCTTGGACTAACTACTTTCAATGTGCAAGACATCTCCATGGTTGTTAGAATTGATTTTTTTTAGTTTTGATTTGTCATATTTAGAGTTCTGCATTTAAAATATATGTCATTTTTGCTTAATATTTTAATTTTTAAAAATTACCTTAATTAAAAACTTAAAAAATGAAATGATATCGGAATCAATTCAAAGAATAGAGAGACAAAATCAACCATTAAGTCATATTTATATTGTGATTTATGTGATGACAAATAGTTCAGATGACACTATATCTCTAAAATGCAAATTGAAACGTCAAACAATAAAATGTTTTCAATTCAAATATCAACCACCTTAATTGCATTTTAGTCATAAATCATGCAGTATAACATCTTGAAAGAAATAAAACCAGTGAAACTGATATTTGGATTGAAATAAGTTTTTTGAAAGTATTGAGAATATTGGAATAGGATAAAGTGTTGGTAGGTTCTTGGAGTTGGGAAAAGTGTTGTGATGGATGTGTCTGTGGTCGAGAATGAAGTACGAGAAAGTGTTGTGATAATTATATGTATTATAACACGTGCTTCACACTTGCATTCTGTAGATAAGAATGACATGTTAATTACACATCTTAACACTTAAATATTAATTTACAAATTTTATTATTTTTTTTTTCACGCCTTTTACTATTATATTTTATTTAAAAAATAAATAAATAATTGATGTATTAAAGATGTAAAAAAGTGTTGACCCATTTTTAAGAAGATGATAATATTTTTTTTATTAATTTACAATAAAAATATATCGTTTGTTTACAAATATTAGTAAAATGCATAAAAGTAAACAAAATAATGGTAAATTTTCTGGAAGAAAACTTAAATGATCAAATTGTGAAAATTAAAACTCTGACAAAATGTGTGAAAAAGGTAAGTTTAAGTAGCAAAATTTAAAAAAAAGTGATAATTAAACGGTAAGATGTGTAATTAATTTGTTTTAAATTGGATTACTTCCCATTTTTAATCATGTAATTTAAGTCATTAGTCAATTTAATATTTAAGGGACATTTTGATATTTTAGTATGGATGTATTGATGTAACAGAACTATAAAATATTATATGAAAATTTTTGTTAAATACTTTTTGCTATTTAATAAATGAATTAAAATAACACTTACAAAATAGAAAAAAATAAAATTCACGACCAAAATATAGAAATCACATTTGTATAATAACAATTATCGAATTAAGTACTAAAGTGTATTAAATGTAAAAGTAGCAATATAAAAGAAGTGTGTGGATAACACATACGCGCGCATCTCCTACAGTAATCACAGACACAGACAAACCCAGAACAATCTACAGGTAAGTCGCCACAAATGTTTCGGACTTGTCTTTGATTAAGGTTTGTGTTTGAGTTGAGTGAGATCACTTACTTCGTTTGTAGGAATTTTTTTGGTTCAATTCTTTTGTACCTTATCATACCTGGGTTGGTTAGTTTAGTGTCGGTTTTGCTGCTATGCTCCTAGCAATGCCATAAGTTTAGTACTCCACCACTTTGCATCTTGGTTAAGTCCTAAAACAAACCGATCTGGACCCGTTATTGAGAGTTTCCAACTTATCGTTAGCTTTTGTAAAATGCTAAAATATGTATGTTTAATAATTAAATCAAACAAATCTATTTAACTTTTCTTAAAGCAGAATGATGGTGTTTAGTTTGGTTTTTTTTTGTGGTGGTATAGTTTTTTTTGTGGTACTATACTTTGGTTTTTATGCTCTGCAAGTGTAGAACCTTTTTGGGAGCTGGTGTTTAATTGTTTGTGGCTTGTGTTGCAGAATCAGACATCGAATATGGCTGACTTGTTGGAATGGCCAAAGAAAGATACCCGTCGCATGCTCCATGTTGTATACCGTGTTGGTGACCTTGATCGCACCATCAAGTTGGTTTTTTGTGAAATGGGTTCTTGCTAATTGTTACATTCTTTGTGTTTAATTGGGTGCTTAAAATTTCCTCACGGTTCTTTCAGGTTTTATACGGAAGGCCTTGGAATGAAGCTTTTGAGGCATAGAGATATCCCGGAGGAAAAATATTCCAATGCTTTTCTTGGATTTGGCCCTGAAGACTCCCATTTTGTTGTTGAATTAACATACAGTATGTTACTCTGCTGATCTTTTCCTTGCGCATATGTGTACCGTGGTCTCTGATTGAATGTATATTTTGGGTTCAATGATATAATTTTGATGTTTTTTCTGTCAGTGGATTAACATTTGTTTATGTTGCACTACATGACAAGTATAATATCACCACACCATAACACTTGGCCTTTTATAATGTTCTAACTGTTTAAATATATCGTCTTATTGTCAGATTATGGGGTGACCTCGTATGACATAGGGGATGGCTTTGGACATTTTGCAATTGCGACTCAGGATGTAAGACAAAGTTCATCTTTACAAAAGCTTGAGTATCTATATACATAGCGAATAAAATGAACTGTTTATTGCTTCAATTTTTAGATTTACAAATCGGTTGAACTCGTACGGGCCAAGGGAGGAAACATCACTAGGGAGCCTGGACCAGTTCAGGGTGGAACTACTGTTATTGCCTTTGTGAAGGATCCAGATGGTTACACTTTTGGATTTATACAAAGACCTATTGTCCATGACCCATTTTGTCAAGTAATGCTTCGTGTTGGAGATTTAGAACGCTCAATTAAGTTTTATGAAAAGGTAACTGTCCATGTTTTCCCCCATATATAATCCACTACTATTGTTCTAGTCAAAACTGTTTCAGGCTTCTTTGGCACAACTGGATCAGTATTCACTGGCTGTCAACTTTGAGAAATTTTCGACTAGTTACTTTTTCTGTTTTTGTGTGCATAAGCAAAATAACTGTTATACTTATAGTTTGTGTGCTGTATAGCTGTATTAAATCAGCAGAATTCAGTATGAAGCATTCTTAATGTGAACCAAAAACCAAGTTACAGCTTTTGGTTAGTTCCATGGAAATTCTTTTCCAAAGTGTCAATACTCTTATCTATTTCAACTGTTCTTTATAGAATTGGCCTGTTTTATTGGTGGGTTTCAAGACCGGAAAATCAGCTAACTATATTGTTGTGGTTTACAATTTGTAGCAACTTTTCAAAGACTGAATCTTGATGTTCTATTTTGCGTGGAACAGATTTGGATTACTTAAAGAGGACCTCGTGTGGCAATTTGATAGCTTTTGCTTGTGATGCTCAAAATAGAATCATAAAACTGCATTTGTTGAAATGTGATTTAAATTTTTATTAATCAAATGCATTTTATTGACCGAAGAAATTTTCTTATGGGATCATTTGCACAGGCTTTGGGCATGAAGGTAGTGAGGAAGGTTGATAAGCCTGAGTCCAAGGTGAAATTTCTTATTGCCATACCTTAGCAATGCACTTGCTCGCTGGAATATTTTTCATGTGTAAGTTCTAATAACTGGCAACATCTTGCAACTTGCATGTCCGACAGTACACTGTAGCTATGCTTGGGTATGGAGAGGAGCACGAGACAACTGTATTGGAACTGACATATAACTATGGTGTCACTGAATACTCTAAGGGCAATGCCTATGCACAGGTTAGTTAACAGGTTGTGTTATCTGACTTTCTTGGAGCCTAAACTGTCTTTCTACACTTTTCTCTGTTTCAGTACTCCTTAATGACAGAATTCATGTTCTTAATGTAACAGATTGCTATTGGTACTGATGATGTATACAAGAGTGCTGAGGTAGTTAGCCAAGTTATACAAGAGGTAGGAGGAAAGATTACACGGCAACCAGGGCCAATTCCTGGCCTTAATACAAAAGTCACTTCGTTTTTAGATCCAGATGGATGGAAAACTGTAAGTGTCTCACCTCCTCTCACCATATTGTGTAGATGAGTGATCTTGTAGAATCATATTCATACCTGTTTGGCGCAGGGTCTGATGATACCATAGTGTCATAAACTTAATGTTTGAGTTTTGAGATGGGAGTTCTAGATTCTATCTAACATGACCTAAAAATCATGGATTATATGTTAAACCATTAAGTGGCTGGTTGACGGTAACCTTCTATGCTGTTAACTATTTGGTCTAAAGACCTTGAGGTAAATTCATTATGATTTTTAAATATAGAATATCAAATCTCCCATGACAGGTTCAAGTTATAGCCAGAAAAAAAAAATTAAAAAATGCTGTTTCAATTTTTGTAATTCTGTTACCATGGAGATGGAATTCATTCTGACTACCGACTGAATCTGAAAATAGATGTTAAATTTAGAATAAGAAGTTCCTAATAATATGTTTTGTTAATTCTCATTCTTTGCTTCCTTCACCTCTTTCTGGAAAAATGGATCTGAAATTTCTGCCTATGTTATAACTGAACGGTGAAATAGCTGCACTACATTTCAAATGGTTCAACACCTATCGGTTTCTAATCTCAAGTTTAATTTTAGCATGTGGTATGAAATGTTTGGTGCTATATTATGTGATAAAAGTTTATGATTGCCTTTCTTTCTTTTGTTAATGTTCTGTCATTTTAATAATTAGTACTTGGTTGTATGATTCATTTTGTTTGAGTTTTGTAGGTCTTGGTTGACAATGTTGATTTCTTGGAGGAACTGAAGTGAAGAGCGAGCTTAACAGGAAATAAGAAGTCCTAGTTATTTCGTATGAATAAGTTGTCTCGCATTTTCTCATCGAGTGTGTTGTATCATTGTACCAGTCATCATCATGTTTGTTTGCTTTTTGGAGTTCTTTTAGTGACTTGAAGGCACAATTGAAACTTCACTCTGTATGTTACCTATAATTAATTTACTAATTTATCATATTCGACTCTCCTGTTGACTGGTGTTTTAAAAACGATTGTGCAATGGTTTACAAAATTTGCGTAGTTTACATAAATAACCATTTAAATCAAATACTAACTTGGTTGGTACCATGAATAGAAACAAGTTCATTAATGGTGATGACATGACAACATGATATTTTTAGTTTTGATAGGACCGGCAAATTTAAAGCTTAAATCTATTTTAACACAAATAATATACAAGGAATAGATAACTTGGACTATAATTTCTTTCTATATTATTTAAGGTTATTTATTAATTTTAATAAAGATTATTGTTAACTCTTTCTAAATTTTAAATTCATATCCATTAAACCCAATAAATTATTAGATAGTAAAGTACTAGTAACATTTTTAAATTTTGTATTATAGGAATTTTTTTCTGTGAAATGTTGATTATAGAAATTGAGCTTCTGAATAAGATAATTCAATGAGAACACGTTCTTAAGAGTGGGAAATTTTCTTAAGCATCGTTTGTTTACAGGATGAAATAGAAGATTTTCAACTGTATAGATAAAAAGTAAGGAAACAGATATGAAATTATCTGTGTGCTTCAATTCTACTACTTTCTACCTTTTTATAAAGAGAAGTTATTGCTTCCTCCAAGATTATCTGATCTCGGTAAATTTCCTAAGTAGCACAACCATATGTTTTGATCAACAAAAAATAATAAAAAATCAAAAGCCTTGGTGGGGCAGATGATGGAAGAAGAAAACTTTGGGTGGCTGGGTCATTCATTAATTTGCCACAAAAATTCAATAGAGACATTATTTATATACTTTGGAGCCAGAGTTGACATTGCCAGCATTCACTCCACTGTCAAAACTAGGATAATATACTCCAAATCACCTCCTTTGGAGATGAAAAGAATTTTGAAAGAGGTGAAAGGGGCAATGCTTTTCATGGATAGTTCCTCCTCTTTGTCCTTAAAGATCAACATCTGATGAATACCACTGAACTCCTATAACACTGTATCCATAGGATAACAACCAAGAACTCGGAGAAAACTAGCAAATTCCTGAAATGGAAATGAAATAAATAAATAGATGTTACCAACAAGTAGAGCTAACATTTGATTTGGACGCTACATTTCATAACATGGAGTCACCAAAGATAAAAACATTGATTAAATACTTCTTTTTGGATGGGTTTTGTGATTATATATGGATTTATAGAGTAGTTAAATTTCAATCGTAGTAAATTTCAATTATTTTCTTTGAAGTATTTCTTTTACTCTTTCCTTTTCAATGATCTAGTCAAAGTACTCTTTACAAATTTGTCATCCTTGTGCTAGTTTCTAAAACTCAATATTGTGCATGAAGATTTATTATTCATCAATAATAGAAAATAAATATTATTAAATAAGTATATCAGGTGCACCTGCATTAAGAAAATTTATAGATTTTAACCAAAAGATTAATATAAAATATTCGAGTCCATCAGAAACAAAATATTAAACTGGAGTTGACAAGATAATGGACAGACCTGCAACTGTCCTAAAGCATTCTGTGCACGAGGTTCTGCCATAGAAGCTTCAATGTCAATGTAGAAGAAATAGTCAAAGTACCTGTAACTAGAAAAGTTTTATGCCTAAAACCATGGTTGTAAACACAAGCATACAAAATAACAGAATCGTTGATCATATTTATGAAGCAAAACTGAACTCAGTCTGAGAACTTTTTCCTTTAAGTATTTGAATAGAAAAATTGAAAATATGTTATTTAGAATAAAGTGCGAGGAAGAGTTAACAGATAATCTTTTCAAAATAAGTTTTTTAACTCATTTCAGTAAATTTCACAGTGAAGCTTACAAATAAGTTGGACAAGTGTTTAATAAAGCTTTTTACTGAAATGTATCCTTGATAATCTAGTGATGTGAATATATAAAGAATTTCAACATGCCATACGCCCTTCCATTTTTACTCTACTAGTCTTTTAGTTGTAAACTCTATCCATATCCCCATTACTCTCACAGGATAAAGTACGAACCTCTGATCAATTTGCATTTAAACTAGAGAAATTACACCCTAAATTTTACTATCGCAAATCTTGAACAGAACGAAATTACTTACTTGGAATTCCCTTGATTTGAATCATCCACAACCCTTAGTGGACGCTGCTTCAGCGGACAACTCTCTATCTGAATTTACGTGAAAAAAATAAGAGCAATGAATGCGTGTCATAAGTTAAAAACTCCAATATCATTTACTTTAACGCACCTTTGATAAATTAATGTCTCTCATAGCAAAAACTGCCAAGGCTTTGAACAGTACACCAGGACCTTCTTCTAGACTGAAAACAATGCTAGTCTGAGAGAGAAGTCATGAACTCATAAGCACATTTATAAAAGAATCAATGTAAAGAACTAAAATTTGTATACCTTATGTGGCTTGTCGGTTCCTGGAATTATAGGATCCCTTGCAAGGACCAAGAAACGAGTAATGTTCTCATCATCATCCTATCAAAATCGCAATGAATCAGCTGAGCTATCTCTTGTTGACTTCACAAGAAACAGCAAACATGTTTTTGTTTTCTAGTTTTTTGTAGCTTCAACAGAACATGTTATCCAATAATAGCTAAAGATGAAGAAAGTAATATCCAGTAATTTCCCATGTGTTCTTCGCGTCTAGTGAGCTTCTTGATCTTTGATACCAAACAAAATGGTATTAGAGCTTCAATTCTGATATGTTCTACATCCGTAGGTGGTTTGTCCCTAATCAAGACCAATCCACGTTGTTTGTTTAATTTGTCGTGAAGAAAATCTTCAAGATATTTAAGAGAATGGCTAGCACAATCAAGATTGAGACATTTACAAGGAAGAACTCTTTCAATTTGTAAGATGAGTGCTTTGTTGAAGGAACAAGGAGTGTAAAAGCATGTATCTGGTAGGACTGCACATCTAGAGGAGTTTGTTATGAGAATTCAAGAGTTGAAGGCTCATTCTCTTATCTTCTTGTCTATCTTAGATGAAGTTCTTTTTGAGGTAGCGAATGAGGAATCTATTTTTGGGTTGTAGTTGGAGCTGAAGAAGTTGTTCATGACAAATTCCATCCACAATACATTGTTTCTCAAAAATTATTGTTTAGGCTTCATGAAGGAGGGAACACCATTGAAGGAACACAGTTCCTATGTTAATCTCCTGTTATATGTAGACAACATGCTTATTTGAAGTCCCTATTGAGCACTGAATTTGAGAAGAGAGACTTAGGAGTTGTTGGTCGAATTCTGGGCATGGAGATTAAGCAGGATTGTGCTCAGAAGAAGCTCTTTCAAGGTCAGCAGAAGTACATTTAGAAGGTCTTGGACTGTTTTGGCATGAGTGGTGTCAAGTTAGTTGCTACTCCTTTGACATTGTCTATTCATCTATCTGTAAGTAGTACTACTCTTTCCGAATTCGATAAGGAATGTATGACTCGTGTTCCTTATACCAATGCAGTGGGGAGTCTGATGTGTGTGAGGTAGACCTTTCTCAAGCAGTTAGTCTAGCGAGTATGTATATAGTTAATCCTAGAAAGGAGCATTGGATGATGGTGAAGCATATTCCTATGTACCTTAAAGGTACATCTAGTGTTGGGCTCATCTACTAGGATGACACACGGTCTGATGGCTGATATGGGAATTCCACCTATTATCCTTTTTGATAGTCTTAGTGCACTTTACTTGGCAAGGGATCAAGTTCAACAAGAACGACTCAAGCATATTGATATTAGGTATCATTTTATTTGCACGCAAGAATGAGTTGAAGCGCGAAAAATTGGTACAGTGGAGAATCCAGTTGATATTCACCTGGCCTATTCCTAGAAGCAAGTTCATCTACTGTTTGGATTTGTTGAATGTTGATGGTTGGTAACAAGCGTCTGATAACACTGATCTGGAACAAAACTCAAATCAAGGGTGGATATCTGTTGATTCATGCCTTATTTCTTATTCATTTGCTGAAAGTCGTATAATGACAGCATCAAACTTTGGTACGTTTGATGGACGTCATCTAATGAAGGTCGTCTATCCTCTATAGCACAAATGTCTGCTTAAAGCTGTTATTAGACAATTGTTTTGTTTAGTTAGTTAGGTAGTTGTAGCTATTCTATATATACTTGAGCCTCTCTAACTTAGCCTAGAGTTGGCTTGATAAGTGCTTGTGTAATTCGTATTTATCATTCCTATAATTCACTCTTTCCTGTTTGAGCGGGTGAGATAAGTAAACTCTATGTAATCACCATGTTCTATTCTTGTGTGTTTTCATAAAAAACAAGCTTATAGAATATATCATTCTTCTCTTTTCATCATATCTTTGATCTTTCCATACACATTCTATACTAAGTTCATTAGAGCATTTAGTGTTCTTCGTGTTACTTGCACAGAATCAGAAAAAAGGGAAAGAGAAATCGATAGGAAATAATTACAATATAAATGCTATCGCCAAGCAAAATACAGCATGATCACTTTCACTTTTAGAAAATCTATTAATTTGGTTACAGCCATATTTTTCATTGCTAGAAGTGATATTGAAGTTCAATTTAATAGATTGGCCCAAACATTTAAAAAATATCAATAAGGCATCAACTCCTAATCCAATGACATCCAATTTGCATGCATTAAAGTTGGTGTTGTGATAAAAGAAAACATGAGCTAATATACTTTAGCAGCTCTATCTTCCATAACACATCAAGGAAGTCTTACCTGAATTCTTTCTGTAAGTATGTCGAGCCCATATACTTTTGCAGCTCGGGAACTTGCAATGGCTCCTGTGTCTCTTGCACAATTTGAGGCCACTGTCTGTTCTCAAGAACATAATTGTTAGGACATGCCACTGTACAACTTAATCAGTGCTTACTTTTTGACAAAGAGAATTCATAGTACACCTGAGCAGCATCAGCAGTATCACGTGCACCAATCTTGACAACACCTAAATCACTAAGCATTTTCTCACATTGATCTAACGCCTGCGTGTAAAATTGTAATTGAAACAATTTTAAGTTTCTGAATAAGGCCAGGTATTTTATTGCAACAGGTAAGCTTAGTTTGGTGACACAGTCTGCTGTCTCAAATCTGTGCAATCATAAACCAAGTTAATTAAGACTTAAAAAGTTGGCATGTTGAGGTTAGCCATTATTACATAGCAGAGCAGAGTAAACATGATTGGTGAAATCCAATAAATTGTACTATTGGGAAGTTGATGCTATCTTAAGGCAGAATCACACATCCCATTGCTTTTGTTCAAATGGGAAACATAATGCATCATATTTATTCACTTTTTACCTCAATTAAGAAAATAGAAAAAAGAAAATATATGTAATAACCAACCTGGGGATGACTCAAAACAACTTTGAGCTCCTCCTTTCTCACACCAGGCAATCCTAAAAGGCAGTGATTAACACGCAACTGAACCTCCCCAACAATGTGCAGCCTATGGCGAAGAAGTAACTCATAATTACGGTGGATGCTTCCAGCAACAGAATTTTCAATGGGCAGAACAGCTTTATCCACTAACCATAATTCAACTGCCTGTGGAGAAGAATATAAATATACCATTGCAATAATTACAAGTGAATGCATCAAATATACACACCGAAGATATAATAAAACAACAAATGGAACCTTAAATGCAGATTCAAAATTGTCACACGGCACGGTCTCACAATTTGGATATGCTTTCAAAGCTGCATCCTCACTATATGCCCCTGGAAGTCCCTGTATCAGCCAACTGACTAGTTAGCAAAGGTGGCAGTGCCATGAATATTTTATTTGGCAAAAAGACTAAAGCACCATACCTGATAAGCCACACGAACCTGTGATCCATCGCTTGAAGAAGAAGAAATGTCAATTGTTGTTAATGGCTCTGCAATTAACGAAATTACATAATTGTGATGAAATGTTAATTAAATACCAAAGGGAATTACATCACTTACAGGCTATTACTAGCATAAAAACATAAAGTGCATCCAGTTTATATCATGTAATTTTGTCTATCTGCATGCATACACATGCATATGCTAGCATGTGTGCAAGGCTCAAAGTGTACTAAACAAAAATATAGCAATTAAATTCACTATAAGAATTTATTGGTTAGGCAGTCCTGAGGAACATTCAATTATATGTATGTTGCTCTGATAGAATTCATAACATTTGAAGCGGGAACAATATAGTGAATGCCTGCATTCAAAAAGTCATAACCCATCTCCGGTGATGCCACCATACAAAGCCAAGAATTTAGGCTGTGTTACCTTGAGTCCATCACGGATCACCAAAATGACATCAGATGCAATGAAAATGGTCAGCCATTTCGAAATTTTGGTGTTGTATGTCATAGTTAGTCTACTGCCTTTCTGCATATCTTACAAACAATCTCCCTTTCAGGTAGTTTTCATTTCCAACAACTAGACTCAGGAATTGGAAAAAAAACAAATCAAGGAACAGCCTAGTGAGAAAAAGAGAGATGTTCCCCTGTGAGAGACAGCCTTTGAAGTTCGGTATATGGCATGTGTTCTCCCTCTTCTCAATCTACATACCCGTTCCTTTCTAAATTCTATTTGCAAGTTTTGGATTTTGTGCATTTTACTTTATGGGGCTTATCCTGTGTTGGTTATCTTTATTATCTACAAAATTTAACTAATAATTCATCTAACAGAAGAAAATTATCATTCAGATGCAAGTATTTGAATGGAGAATTTGAAGAACATGATCCAATGCATGTACTGTGAAAGTCTTGCCTTTCATCAACCACAAAATTGTATGTGAAAAGTGAAAAAAGCAAAAGGGACCAGTAACAAAATTATCCCTCCAAAACACCAATACGAGAAATATTAGTTGAAAAGCAAAGTTTGGTTATGAAATCAGCAACATTTATAACTTAAATCATCAGCACAACTACAGAATTCTCTGAATGTCTGTCAAACACAGATAAAAAGAATTATGGTGAAGATATCATATAACTCACTAGGAAGCTGGTTTATGTCCTTGTGAAAGGCCTTTGACTCATTTTGGTGAACAGCATCAGCAGCCCCAGAAGAGTGAATCAAAGGGGGAACATTGGGCTCCTCATCTTCAACAGCAGTGGTAGCTCTCTGAGCCAAAACACCCAAACAACAGCTTTCCCATCTGCGACATTTGTCAAAATCACATCTTTGATTCCCAATCGCAGTAGAATGAGAATTGGCAAGACCAACACCCAATTGAGGAGGAGGAGCTTTGAAATAACCCCAGATGGATACAGCCTTAAGAGCCATCAAAATGAAGGAACCCAATCTACAATGTGAAGGAAGAAAGGGAGAGAACTTCAGAGTTGATCAGAATGGTGATGGTTGGTGGGTTTGGGTGATTCACAGCATGACATTGTCTAAGTAATATGTAGTCTGAATGAAATAATTACTGTTGACGCTTAGAATTTTGGGTAACCCCTCAAATAAAACAAAACAGATGGTATAAGCATATGAACTGTGCAGTGCTCCCACCAGTTGAAACAAAACAAAAGGTTGCATTTGGTGATTAAAATGTGAGACAATTTAGAAAAGGACCAACCAAACCAAACAATTGGCGGAAGAGAGAGGTAGGTGAACCGAATTGTCGCATGTTACAAGCAAATGTTTTTGCAACCTTATTCAATGTACAATCTGTGTACGAAGGAATCATCTTCTTTTACAGTATTAGATAAATCGGTAGAGTAGTAGATCTCCATTTTTGTTCACTCTTAAGCTTATTACTAAAGTAAATCAAGTGCCAAAATAAGTATATCTATTGTTAATTTATAAAATATTTTAATTTTGATTAATAATAAAATATACGAAATAAAAGTTCTATATGTGTGGATTACTATATTATGTAATTATGTTTTTAGTTCAGTATAAGGCAAGTAATAATCAATATTTATTCGGATACAAGGAAATATAGTTTTTATATAAAAACATTAAATAGATTTTATGTAATGAATATGAAAAATATTTATTTATTAAAATTTTGTTTTAATACATCTTTTAGTGTAAAAATGTTTATATTATTATTTAATATGTAATGATAATATTGAAATTTCTATGGTTAATGTAACTCTCTTAGTCTTCATCAAACTTGTTTTTATGTGTAATGTCATACAGTTAAAAGTGGATGCAACAATAATTGATTGCAGTGGACTAAAATATAATCTTTGATGTGTGTTATGCAGTATTTTATACTAATAATACAGGCCATAAATATTTATATTTATGTAATTAATATTTTTTGAATAGATATATTTAATATATAATTGTGTCATGGTTAAAATCCATAATAAAGATCTTTGAAATTTTTAGCTACATATATTTTTTTAATATAGATCATATTCTGAATTTGTAAAGAATAATTTCAATTGTTATATAAGGATACTTTCTTTAAAAATCTATTGACTTCTACTTTAATGACACGGATAATTTTCTTTAATAATAGATGGAATATATACATACATGTGTATATTTAGTTAAAATTATTAAGCAAGCGGATTAAAAATAAAGTAAAATCTAGTTAAAAATTTGCAAAGACATGTTAAGAGAGAACTTTAGTGTATTTGTTTATGTAAATCTACTCTTTAGAAAGGAAGAAAGGTTACAATTATTTATGTTTATTTCTCGTGAAGGACAACGAGATGGAAAAAAAGGGAGAGGGACGATCACATTCTCACGCCATTCTTGATGAGCTTATTTATATAAAACGAATTTATAAATTTGTCCTTAATTTTATTTGTAATTATCTTAATTTATTTTATTATTAAAAAATAAATGTTTGATTGGAGAATAATTGACTGTGTACAAAGGACAATCAATTATGCTTTATTCAAACATTTTTTGGCAGGTCAGAATACATAACCAGACCTATATTGGCATCTCTCATTTCAGTCAATATATTTTTTTAACTTATTATTATGTATTTCCAAAATTTATTAAGACGGAGAAAGAAACATACTGTAAATAAGTTAATTTTTTATTGTAAATATTGATATGAATATTACTTAAATTTTGTTTACAGTTGTCCAATAAACTTAGGCTTTATTTGAATATTTTAAAAATTAATCAATACAGTAAAAATGTTTGAATAAGAGACAATTATTTAATTTTAATACTTTGTAAATTAATTAATAAACTAAAATTACATAATAAGAATAAAAAAATTAATTTGAGTCAAGAAAAAAATTAATTCATTTATAATTTCTTATGGTTTTTACAATTAATTTTTTAAAAACAATTTATTATGACCATTGTATATAATTTTAGATGCTCAATTAAAAACATTATAAAAATTATACAAGGAGAAAAATGCATTTGAGTATTTTAGAAGCACTGAGAGTTTGGCCAAATACCATTTTACCTGCCAATTGCTGTAAATAGTGGTGCAATAGCATTGATTTCATAAGCATTAATCTATATTAAGAAAATAAGAAAAAATAATGTAAGATTATTTATCAATTAAATTTTGAAACTAACATCGTATTTAATTTGCAATTCTAACATACTGAAATTTGAAATATTTAAATAGAAATTAATTACGTTACATGATTGAATATATTAAATCGATATTAAAGAGACACGTAATCGATCATATTTATTAGGAATAATCTATTACATCATTAGATATAATGATTAAGCCTAAATGTATAATCCATCATGTACCTCTTCAACAACAATTTAATGCATTAATTATAAAAACAAAAGATTCTCTTAAAAAAATGTCATTCACTACAATTAAGTCAATTTCTTTTGTGTTTTATAAATGTATTTAAAAAATAAACTATTTAAATTTTACTAAATAATTTTTTTTATATTTTTAAAGTTAAATAGTTTAACAAATACTGTTATTAAGTTTAATTTAAGGAAATACTTACTTTAAATTTTTGAAAAAATATCATAAAATTAATATGGAAACTAAAAATAAAAAAATGTGTGACATAAAAATATTTATATCAGAATAATTAATCTTTTTACTCAGTAGTAATTTAAACTGATCTTAAAATTTTTAATTATTCTAATTTATTTTTTGAATAAAAACGAAATTAAAAATTAATTAAATATTAATTTGATATCAGTGATTTATTTTTTTTTTTTTGTAAAATAAATATTAATAAAACAAATTCAAGTTCTATAGAAATATAAATTTTATTAAAAAATTGAATTATCTTTTAATTTTGTGTAATTTTATCATATGTTACTAAGAAAATAAATTTAAATATTATTTTTAATTTTATAGACTAATGACTTCATAATTAAGTATCTTTTAATTTTAACTTATACTAATTTTTTTTAAAATTAAACTAAACTAAGAGTATTTTTACAGTTTACTATATCATCAAATTAATTTGTTTATTTTTCGTTTGGAGTCTGACATATTATTTCACTTATACACTAGATGCGTATGCGGGAGGAAATATAATATAGCGAACTTTGATTAATGTCTATAGATATATAGTCAATAAATAAGACAACATGTTTAGCATATGAATAAGGAGAAAAAAAATTATAACAGTCTATTGTTAGTCATAAGAGAAAAATGTATTAAGACAAAGACAAAATAAAAGATTACTAGAATAAAACAATAAATTAAGACTTATAACGTTTTGAATTTGAGACAGGAGCAGGCTTGTTAGGCTTACTAGATATAAATCTTAAAGGTTCTTTAGTACTTTCTTTTTTCTTTATTGTTAAAACATATATATTTTTTTGCGTCTTTACATTTTATTATAGTTCAATTACTGATAAAAAGAAAAATATTTTTTATAAAAAAAATTGTTTAATATTATACACAATATTAAAAAGAATAAATATTTAATTATAATAAACTAGATAATAATTTATTAACCATGATATATATTAAATCTAAAAAATAACACTATATATATTAATTATAAATTATTTAATAAAATGGATCCAAACTAAACCACTTTGCATGTAGGATTCGGATATATATTTTAATTAAAGAATGCATCACGAACATCTCTACCTCTTCATATTATGAGAGCAGATCGATTTCACCAATTAAACAAAATTGCCATTCTTCACCTAACTGCCAAGGCTAGTGAACATTTTACAGTGTATGAGAAAACTGAATTAGAAAATATTGATTCAGTTATAAAAATATAAATATCTTTACAATTGGTAGATGGATGCATAAATAATCTACCAATTGTGTCAACAACCAGTTCCTGGTCTAATTTAACAGCTTCAATTATTAATTATAAATAAGTAAGTCAATCATAAGCCATGACTATAATTATGACTGTAATTTGTAGGTACATACATATTTGGATCAAAATCCAATACAAATATAGATATCTACTGTGACTTTTAAGTTATGACGCAATTAAGTTTTGGTTCAATTTTAATCAACTGTAAAAAATGTTAGTTAATAAAAAATTGTCCTTCAAATGATGCTTAAGATAGTTATTAATATAATTTACCAGTATCATCATAAGATTCTATTAAATGAAAAAAACTTAGCAAATAAAAGAAATGAAAATTTAAAAAATGAGGGGAGGAATCCCTTTTGCCCTAACATTCAAAACTTTGAATGGGTTGTGAAATAATTAACATTAAAGGAGAGGGCGAAGGGAGATGGAGTTTGAATAGGGTAGAAAAGTAAGTTGGAAGGGGAGTTGAGTGTGAAAGTGGAAAAGCGTGATTGGTTTTTACAAAAAGTGAGACAGGTGAAGTCCGATTCATACCAAAAGCCGTGTCTCTTGCATTGGGACCATAATACCCCTTCATTCCCACATAATCCATGCCACCATCATAACCGCAACATAACCCTTCTAAGTCTTCACCCTTCAAAGATGGCAAAGTCCAACACTCCTCATATCATAAAACCTCAAAATTACGCACACAGTCCAGTACACCACGCCGTCGTTTTGGCTGATCACACCACACTTTCCAGAATAATCTCGTCGCTGCCGCGTCTTCCAGATCCTTCGTTAATCCAAACAGAATCCGATTCCCTCGCGCAGGAAAAAATCGCTGACCAGATCTCCGCTATTCTTGACCGTCGTGACGTTCCTTATCGAGAAACGCCTCTCCACCTCGCTGTTCGTCTCAACGACCTCTTCGCCGCCCGCGCCCTCGCCACTGCCGGCGCTGATGTCTCCCTTCAGAACTCCGCTGGCTGGAACGCCCTGCAGGAGGCTCTCTGCCGTCGCGCCTCCGACATTGCGCTTGTCCTCCTCCGCCTCCACCACCGCAATGCCTGGTGCAAGTGGCGCCGCCGCCTCCCGCGCGTCATATCTGTGCTCCGCCGCATGCGCGACTTCTACATGGAGATCTCCTTCCACTTCGAGAGCTCCGTCATTCCCTTCGTCGGCAAGATCGCCCCCTCCGACACTTACAAAATCTGGAAGCGCGATGGCAACCTCCGCGCAGACACCTCCCTCGCCGGCTTCGACGGTCTCAAGATCCAGCGCGCTGACCAGAGCTTCCTCTTCCTCGGCGACGGCGATCACGCGCACGATGTCCCGCCGGGTTCGCTCCTCGTTCTCAACCGCGACGACTGCAAAATCTTTGATGCCTTTGAGAACGCCGGCGGACCGATGAACGAGTCCGACGTAGCCGGATTCTGCTCGCAGACGAGCGTATACCGTCCTGGCATGGACGTGACGAAGGCGGAGCTTGTAGGCAGAACGAATTGGCGAAGGCAAGAGAAAACAGAGAGCGTGGGAGAATGGAAGGCGAAGGTGTACGAAATGCATAATGTGGTTTTCAGTTTCCGGTCGAGGAAAGTTGCTGGCGGTGAGTCTGACGTGGCAGGAAGTGAGCAGGTGCTGCCGTTGGAACTGGACGAAGACGACGACGGTTTTCTTGTAGCGGAGAATCCCAATTTCGGGGTCCCAATGCCAGACAAGAGAAGACACAGCAGCTTTGTTCGAGAAGATAGGGAGTGGGTCCCGATGGGAAGGAAAAGCGTCGACCTAACGTCCGTATCGGCCCCACCTCCGCGAAGGTCTTCGGCAAGCGTGACCATGCCACAGACCAAGGAAAAAGAGTACGTTAGAAGCCTACGGCCGTCAGTGTGGCTAACGGAGCAGTTTCCGTTGAAGACGGAGGAGCTTCTGCCGTTACTGGACATACTCGCCAATAAGGTGAAAGCAGTGCGGAGGCTGAGAGAGATACTCACTACCACGTTCCCGCCGGGAACATTCCCCGTTAAGGTAAGGGCATGACGGGAATATCATCATTTTTAGTCTTTTTATGAATAAATTATTTGAAAATCCAGATTCTATTTTGGCTTTATCGTATTAGTATATTTTTTTGCGGGCCTGACTTGCAGAATCCCTCCCTGAGAATTAGAATTTGGGTGGGGCCAATGTGGTGGGTTATGAGTAATAATATGAATGAACAGTGATGTGAGGATAATAGCATGGTCCCACACGATGATGACGTGGACTTGGGTGACCCAACCATCAATGCCAAAGTCCATAGCGAAGTCAATGTCGAGGGTTGACCGTGATTTGTCCACCACTATCCCAACACTCAACTAGGATTGTGAGGATTAATAATACTTTCACATGCAAGTGTAGGAGACATGCGGAATAATGGTGAGGATTGATACTTTGGCGTTGTAAATAATAATTGTGGTTTTGGTGTGGTCAGGTGGCTATACCGGTGGTTCCTACAGTGAGGGTGGTGATTACTTTCACAAAGTTCGTGGAGCTGCAACCTCTGGAGCGGTTCTACACTCCATTATCCAGTCCCAGACATTTGCTCACTGGCGCAGCCGCAATCAGAGGAGAGGAGCAACACAAAAAGGCAGAAAACAGATGCTCCTCTTCCACCACATCGTCCACGTGGCTGAGACGAAGTAACAGCGTGAAGCAACAGCAACGATGTTCCTCCTCCATGGCATTGGATTCGGACCCTTTTGCGATTCCTGCGGGTTATACATGGACGAGTGTGGATGATAAATCGCGGAAAATGAAGAAATCCAAGTCGCTGAGAAAGTCTAAGTAAAGGAATGGTGGTTTTTAGCGTCCAATGTGTAGATAGATATCCTTCTAATTTATTTGTCAAGTACATGCATTGATTCTTTTCTTTCACCTTGTTAATTGTGCATATGCATGCTGCTTTGGTGGGAAGGGAACTTGGTTTTCCTTCTCCGCTGTCCTGCTTTCCAATCCCCTGTTAACGTGAACCACCCGAAATCCACGGAGAAATAAACTCTGGTATTGCCAAAAGTTCACATATAAACAAGTGACAAACATACATTCTTGCCTTGCCACTTTAGTCTTGTATCCAAAAAAATATCAACCTCAACTACCCTCAGCTCTAGAATTTCCAAAGGGTCCATGTTTGATTACCCAAGACCATGCTTAACAGAAACAATACTACAGAACAACAAAATTCCAATTCATAAGTCATTGTTTAGCTTACTACTATTGTCTAATAATATACGTATTTTAGATGTTATTATAAGTTTCTTTATCTCAATGTATGGTAAAATACTTCTAGTTTTTTTTTTTATTTTGGATTTTCTAATCAGTACCTTTGGACATGTTTTACTAATTATTACAAAGTTCTTTTCTAACGTCAATTATTATGATTTATTATGCCAAGGGAGTGAATTATATTTAAAATATATTATTTTTAATTTATATTTTAAACCCTTTCTAATAGTTTATAATCAGTTGATTATTTAAAACGCAAAAATATATATAAAAAAATGTTTCCTACAAAAAATGTATATTTTAATTTTATTTCTTAGACTAATATTCTATCATGTAATAAAAAGTTATCATATATGATAAATTTGTGTTATGAAATTTTTCATAGAAAGTTTTAATATAAAATAATTAAATTATTATATAAAAATCATGATAAATTAGAAATTATGAAAAGAGAAGGTTAAAAGTGAAAAAATAATATAAAGAGTTAATATATTTTAAATATAACTTACTGTCTATATTATTATATAAAAAGATATTATATTTGAACAGTTTTACTCTTTAATAATTAAAAAATATTTATTTATTATCTAATAAAATAAATAATCAAATAACTCTATTATAATAAAATAATTAAATATTTTTCTTTTTTTAAATAATAATTACACATTTTTTCATTTTTGTATTTAAATTATATGATTTTTTTATTTTAATTAATTACTCATAAAAATATAAAACGATGTATATTTGAATAAAATAAAATGTGAATACACATGCCTAAAGATACATATATTTTCACTAGTATCATATAGTAAATGTATGGAAAATCACGTTTCAAGATAATTCTTAATAATTAAAGAAAAGTGTACATATAAAACCTATTTTTATGTTAGGTTTAATTAGACATTCATGGATCAAAAATTTTGTAAATATTACCATTTAAGTCTGTTTTACATGTTTTCACCATTTTATCAACCAAACACATATAAGTGTGATACACCACAAGTATTATTGTATTGTTAGCAAAAGTGCATGAAAGGAATATATAGGAGTCCAGTTCCTAGCTACTTTAATAGTCATAAAATATATTTGTCCACTCTCATTACTGTTGGTTCTGCATGTGCTATGAGTATGGAGTGCTACAAATGTGCTCTAATAATCTCTTCACCTACATAACTGAACTGAAAAAGATGGCTGTACAATGGTGGATAAAAGATCTTCATCAAAAGAAGTTAAAACTACATGTTCGAAAGGAAAATATACAACCACTTTACGATTCTTTTGATAATAAAATATTAACTTAGTCTATATTATGAAGGTTAGTGTTAAATGGTGTTGGTCCAACTGCCATCTTCATCAATATTACCCGTACATGCATACATTAATAAATAAAAAGCGAGATGTATAAAATGAGATTTATTCACTACTTAAAAAAGTTCTCCAAGATAACAATTTTTATCAAATTTTGAAGACACTTCAATCTCTCACAAAAACTTTATTTTCGTTCAAAACTATTATTTGTGAAAAAAAAAATTGCACATTAAAGGGTGAGAAAAGTTACAACTTTCTTACAATAAAGTGGTTAGGTTTATAAACTACTTTAACCACATAAGTAGTTAATTTATTTCATTTATCTTTCTACTTCATTCTAAAATACCCTGATACTTCTAAAATTTGAAGGGAAAAAAAATTCAATCATACTTAAAAACAAAGAATTTATAATTTTTACAGAAGTTTTATTTCCTAATTTCTTCTTAAGACACTCTTTGTGAAAAGTCCATGTGGTATCTTTCTTCTTTCCAATACCTTGTCATTTTTTATTATTGTCTCATTTCCATCCATGGCCTCATTATTCCTTCAAACATAGTGTATAACATAGATCTAAGATTCACTTATAACTTTTAGAAAAGCGTGTATGAAGTTTCGGGGACGAGTTATTTTCATTATTCAAATAACTGTAATTACATTAGAGATGGTGAAGAATAAAGTTTATAATTGAAAATAAATTCTTAATTATTTTGAGAATTGTATATTATAATGTATTTTGTTTATGTAGTGAGGGATCAACTCATAATAATTTCATTCTTTTTTTTTAATCAGCATAATAATTTCATTCTTGAATATGTCTGGATTTAATTTAAGCTTTCATTTTTATTTTGAGAATTTTTTATGGAAGAAAAAATTTTAGAGACTTATTATATTCGATAAAGAAATATAATAATTGATTAACAAAAATAATAAAATGTTAAAGACGCCAACTTCATAAGATAAGAGGTAGATTTACAATGACTTTTAACTAATTATTCGACAAATTCATTATTTGGTTTAGATATTTGTTACAGTTTCAAGTAAGACTTGTACAACTATTTCTAACCTCATTTTATGTGTCATATAAGGTCACATCATGTTCTTCCTTTTAACAAAGTTACTAAAAAGAGAGTGATAAAAAGAAAAGATGAATGTATAAATGACAACAAATTATATTAACTAAGCTCATGAAATTCTTTTATGCCCAAGTTTTTAACGATAAAATGATAATTTTACTTATTTTATTTTATTTTTATATTTTTAACTTACATGACGATGTATGTCAAACATCACTAAGAAAAGTGTCTGGCGTGACACAAAACTAAGTGAGTATGAATTAACAAAATTATTAAAACCATAACTAACTAACTAACTAATTTGTCATTTAAGAAAAAAAAAACTTTAAAAATTTATGTATTATTAAAGTTATTTCAATAAATAATTAGATAAATTTCATATATTTCACAAATAAAAATTTTACTAAGTCGAGAGTTAAGTAGAAAAATAATTTTTAAAAAGTCATTGTGAACAAATAAGATGAACCAATGAAATTTCCTTAAGATGCAAATAAGATGAACCAACCCAATTCTCTCAAGATACAAGTTCTGAAGTGTGATTAATAAGATTAAATAAATTTAAATCAATAATAAAGTTTACTGTTATAGGTCTATTAAGTAGGTCTGATGAACAGTGAAATAACTCAATACCATTTTCATAAATAGAAAAACACACTCTTCAGATATAACGACTATTTCTTTAATTTCTCATTTTTAAGTGGGACTAACTTGTTCGTGGGAATACCTTTGAAAAATAAATTAGATATTGAAGACCAATCACATATTTATATTTGGTTACATAAATTTTCTTTCTTTCGTGTAAGTTGCTTCCTCCTTCATCCCTCTCGTTTTACCCGGAACAGAAATGTTCATTCATTGAATTCCATGTCTTTCAGCGATACGAATGATACTTCATTCATTGTTTTTATATGAACAACGGAGAATGTATTTAAGAAGAGAAAATCAACCACCATGAAAACAATGATTGAACATTCCATATTAGATAAAGTAATCAATTGAAATAAAATAAAAAATATATAATTAGAGAGATTGAGAGCCAGTAAAAACACAATCCTAAAATTTAAGTAATCTCTTTACTTTTTAAAAGTATTTGTTTTTATTTCCTTTTAAAATAGTTAAAGTTGTCTCGGTAGAATTCAAACTTGTGGTGAAACAAAGTTTCTTTAGTAATAATTACGCTCTAGTTTTTAAGATAAGATATTCCAACATTTAGAATAAGTGCTATTTTTGGATTGAAAAAAATATCTCTCTCGACTAGTTATTAAATACATTTACCTTACAACTGATTTTTAATAATAGAATAATAATAATAATAATAATAATAATATATACGGTTGTCGTAAGGTGAATATAAGAAATGATTTTTAATAATAGAATAATAATAATAATAATAATAGGTTGTCGTAAGGTGAATATAAGAAATGAATAATGGTATCAACATATCATATCATGCTTATTCTGATCATATGTTTAATATTTTGTAACATAAAAAATAGATAAATAAATAAATAAATTATTTATAGAAGGTAATAAAGTAAAATTTATAACTTTCAAAATAACTTTTTTTTATCTGTGATTGATAGGCTGAAGAAATATTTATAAATATAAATTTTACTAAAAATCCTGGTTGAAGTTAATAACATTTTCTGATCTTATATTGGATTAAGACTCCTTCTTATTTAATTTTTTGTTTATGAAAAACATTAGAACACGTAATCTTGAAGAAATTTGACCATTCTGAAGTGCAAAGGTAAGTAGTTAGTTTATTATGAGTACCAAAAACATAGTTATTTAAGTTGAATTGAGTGGTTTGAACATGAAACAAAGTTGACGTAGCATGACTTTAGTTGTTTAATGTTGGATAAATACAGACTCATTCGTACAGAAGACGTTACCATGTTCTGTAATCTTTATTCTTTTTCCTCTCTCTCGATCTCTTTTCACAAACCTTTCTTTTTTCTTTTTAAAGCTTTGTCTATTGTAGCATTGGACCACACCTATGGTTGGTTGGATCCAATCAATCAAACCCCTCGGTCCCCACTTCAATTTTCTAAGACTTTTACAAATATTATGTTTTTATTATAACTTTCTCTCTGCATTATTTCACCACCATTTATGCAGACAAGTTTTCCAGCAAATTTTTAATAGGAAAGACAAATCCGTCTAAAGATAGATAACAGGATACTAGACTTGCGTTCAGTGTACCTTCAACTTATAAATAGGCCTCCCCCTAATCATAGTTTCATCAATATACATGTTCTTTATCTTTTTGGCCACAAAAGTATGGGTGATGAAACAGTAATTATCTTTTATAAAAACAAAAAACACAAGTCTCAAGATGCATTGGTTTAAGTGTCCAACGACGTTGGATGAGAATTGACAAATACCCTTGGCCTTCTATGACAATGCCTCACAAACCACACCATGGCTCAACAAAGAACATGGTATATCTTAGTGGGGAAGCCAACTACTTTATAGTATTATTATGTGACAAGGTTTAGTATTTATTTAAAACTAAAAAGAAAGTAGGAAAGATGGAGCACATAGTTTGCTTAACCAGATGGGAATACTCAAACAAATAGGTGAGTTGTCAAGTCCTGTTATGAAAAAAGATAAAGGAAAAGCAATGTAACATAAGATTTCAATATATATATGTGTCTCATTTTCTTCAGTCCTCCTTCTGAACCTTTTATATTTTAACTCTTCCATCTTCTGCAACCAAATCCATCTCAGTCCTTCCATTTGGAGGTATTGCTCCTGTCTTTAAGCTTTTCTGTCTCAAGTTTTCACCACATACACTTGCCAAGTATTTCTAGATTTGAAAGATTCCCCAGTTTTATTAGATGTGTCTTACTATTTATATGTATAAGGTTTCACCTTACTAGATTTTTTCTGTAACAATGATTTGTTGAGATTTTGTGTCCTCGTATCTGGAAGGTTTAAGATTGTATTTTACGTAGCAGAGTTTGACTGATAGTATTGTCTTGTGGTGAAGGCATCAGGGAAAGATGGCAAGCGAAGCTCCAAGTTGGGCTGATCAATGGGGTGCTGGTGGTATTGGTGCCATGGAAGATGATGAGACAAGAGCTCAAAAGGAAACAGGCAAGAAGAAGAATTCAGGTGGTGGATTCAGCAAAGTCAAGGCAACGGCCTCAAATTGTGTGAAATGGTTGAAAAGCCTGTGCAAAAGAAAGAGTACATCCAAGTAATGTATAATCACCACTGTGGCAGCAGTTTTGTAACCTTTTTTCCCCGTTTTAATGAGTTGAAGGTGTATCAGCCAGTTAAGCTCCGATTGAATGGCATTATTTAACATCCAGGTGTACACGTAAAGAATGGGAACACCTAAAATCTCCTAGACAAGTTTTGTGTAATCTCGAGAAACATAATTGAAAAACACAACTTATTCATTGCTATAATTTTTTCTAAATCTACCCATTCTAATAATTTCACACAATCCATTAGCTAATTACGGAGGAAGATGCTCTTTAACTAAATTCAGCATTATTTAAACCTGCATGATTGATTGCGTACGAGTTAAGACATCCTTTAGGCTAGTATGTCATTGTTTTGCTTAATCATGCATGATTGCTAATAGGTTCAAAATAAAGATATCTACATATACCTTGTTAAGAAAGTTATTTTGCTTTAAATAATTCCCGCTGTATCATTTCATTTAAAAAAAAAAATACATTTTAAATTTTACAAGAACTCACAATATAACATTTGATTATTTAGATATTTTGCTCTAGAATTTGTATTACGACATATAATTTATAATATTAAAAAGGTATTTTTCTTTTTGTTTTTAAGGCTCATAGGTAAGACATATGTGGGATATGCTCTAACAATATAATTGATATGTTGACAATCATTCTAAATATAATATTTAAAATAATAATCATTAAAAATTATCATACATGATAATCCATCTTACATGACAACTTATAATTCAATGACAATATAAACTTTTATACTGTTAATATATTTAAATTAAATTCTAAATTATTTCTTAAGCTTATATGTAAAGCATTTGAGGAGTTTTTTTAAAAAAAAAAACAAATATATGCATATAATAATAAAATTAATTAGTTTTTACAGTAACACACTGCTTTAAAAGTGGTTGTCGTCGGTGGTGTTGGAAATTATGGAAAGAATTAGAGTTGTGGGTGATCAACTTTGCAATTGATCCATGTCGACAATTACAGAACATAGGAGCAAAAAACTGGTTTAAAATACTCTTAACAATTTCCTAATTTCTCTGTGTATTGTGTGTACATATAACGTTTTGAAGCAACGTAAACAATGAACTCTAATAGAATATTAGAACCATATAATATGATTAGGGCATGAATTGAACAGAGGAACCAACTGTGAAAAATATCACTGGAGTTATAATTCACGCAGCAGAAATTAGCCTATTATTTAACATTTTAAAATCCTTACAATTTTCAAAAAATGTTTTCCAAAATGAATGAAAAAACTTCATGATTACATGTTCTTGAAAAAATATATTTATCCAAAATGTATAATTCATAATTGATTTTTTTATTATTCTTAGTTAATCATTCTGGAACACCTATAAGAAAAGTTTTCATTACAAAATAATTCTTTTGAAACAATTTAAAAATTTTAAAATATTTGTTCTGTAAATACAAAATTTTGAAACCTTTTGAAATTTCCTTTCCGGAAAGCTTCTTCCCTGTTAGACAAACATCATTTTCTACTGGGAAAAACAAATCGCAAGGGACTTATGTTGGAGACGAGACAGTTCATGATTCCAGTATCAAACTTGTACCAACTTTCATTTCAGTAATTGCTAACGTTTTTGTATAGCGTGATTTACTGTATACAAGAAAAGAAAGGTGACGAATGAGTTTATTAGATGATTTAATATGATTATGAAATATCTTTTGATATAGAAAATACTATCATCATGTATAAGAAATTAAGTGCAGAAACTTTGTCTGATATATAATATACTGACAAACCTTCATATTGATTGATTGGTACTGGTTCCCTGTTGCAATTTCAATAGTCAAACAAAAACAACTCATTTTTCCTGAAATAACAGAACATCACTCCATTTCAAATTTCAGCCCGCCAATAAAAAAAAGAACACAACTGTGAGCATAAAATATAAATTCATATATTGAAATTCATATTTTTAAAACAATACACATAATCAAAGAGCAGGAAAATCCTGCTCAATATATACGTAAACCATACCATTGACAATAAACAGGATAGGCATTGACTATAGACAACATAACTTGCAGCATCTATTTACATAGTTTATGTATGATAAATTATTAAATTTAGTGGGAACCGAAAGTGTTCTCCCCGCTGTAAGTCATGTAAAGAAAGCCATCATCGTCCTTATTTTCCTCATAAATGGAAGACATCAATGCGGCTGCAAAAAGAGATTCAGTTCATAAGTACAACTAGAATTGTCAACGTAGTATTTTATAATTCAGCTTGAGTCGCGGCTACGTACCAGTTGGAGGTAAAGTGTTATTGATAAAAACAAAAATAGCTTTCTCCGCACTGACCTTGATCCTTTTACGGACAACATAAACAAACTGACCAACAGTCAAATCCGCTGGGACAAGGTACCTGCAGCATCACAACAAGAGAAACAGAACCAAGTGAGAATCCACGAATGCACAGAATAACAGCTTTATGCATTGTGGTCTAACTTACCCAACGCTATATCAATGGCAGAAATCTTCCTAAACGAAGTTATGAAGCGGGTGCAAACTAGTTTATAGATAAAATAATCTTCTACATAGAAGGACTAGCATCTAATTATTTACATTAATTAAGCAATTATATTTTATAAATGCAACAAAAAGAGAAAGGAAAATATTTCGCAGAAAGCAGCTGACAGGGCTAGGAAGAGCAAGCTGCAAGCCAATAAAAAGAATGTATTATCTTAGAATTTAGGTTGAGCACCCAACTCAACTATACAAAACCTTTGTTGGTAATGTGAGGACTATTGAAGTCTTATAAGTTCTATTTAAATCATATCTCTATTTGCCGTGGGGTTAAATGCCATCTTTGAAGTTGCTACAACAACCTCCAAAGCGGCAACAACTAAGTTGAGCTAAGGGTGACCACAGTTAAGACGACTTTCAAACACCTTCCCTCACTAAGGGTGACCACAATTAAGACAACTTTCAAACACCTTCCCTCGCCTATGGCTACTACCTTGGAGCATGGCAATGCAGATGACCAAATAATGGATACCATCTTAGAATTTGGACTTGGGATTAACTTTATTCCACAAGAGATGGAGCTTTCCAAACTAACAAAGCTCTATTTCACTTCTTCTGAAATATTTTACACTTCAAAGTGTTGCTACACTGGTCATGAATCTCACAACGTCTTCCCCATTAAAGGCTAGAAGTTTCACTTTCTTTATTTGTACATGATACCCATCCTAACATGGAAATTTGAATATGATCTCTGGTTAGAAGAATTCCCTTCCTTGATTGGAATTCTCATTTCCTCCACTGTTCTCTCCTTTTACAGCCTCTGCATCCTACAGAAAACCCTCTCTTCCATGTGCCTTGTTAGGAACTAACACTAGAAATAGGAAAGGAAATAAATATTTTAGTCAAAATTGAAATGAATGGAAAGAACGGAAAATAGGGGACAGGTATCTCTTCAAATGACATCCTCTTTACCAAGGATTTCTCCTTTCATGAAGAGCAAAAGCTCAATCTACAAATGATAACCAAACAGAATGAATCCTTTCCCTTTAGCTGAAGATATTTATCCTAAAGTGCTTCTAGAAAACTTTACCCAACCAGACCTTAAGCTGAAGTTCCGAATATAGATACACCGTTTAGTTGTATTGTACATATTTGGAGTTGAACTAGTACTGGATATTAACATATTCACTTTGCTCATAAAAGCAAAGCATCAACTGTACGATGTTGATCTGCTTCACAATACTGTTACATTATTACTGACACAACAAACAAAAGAAAGCCCCAAAATCTTTACGGAAAGCATCAACCAACTTCAAGAAAAAATAATACCCTTGAGGCAGCAAAAATATACATGAATACAGTAAGTGGTATTTATACGATCACTAACTTCTTCTTATCAATGTCTGGAATGTCAGTTCTTTCAGCTCTCTCCACAATCACCTGCACACAATGACTGCATTTCAACAAGAGTGCCTTAAGAAAACACAAACAACCAAACAATCTAAACAAAAAATTTACCGGTATTCTATCAGGATACTTGTCTCTAATGCGAGCAGACTCAGCCTGCCTTCTTTCTGGCATGGGGAAAAACAAAATGTTCAATTCAGAAGTTCAAAGGGAAAACTATGCCACAAAGTATGCCTTAGATATTACGAGAAAATGCAAAATCAAAAAGGGAGGAAAAAAATTGCCCCAGGGGAAAAATTGGGTGTACAGATACAGGGATAAAAGAAAGAAAAACCCATAGTTCAGTTCATTCAGAATAAACCAAAGATCTTCGCAATTTTTGTCATACTACAGTTTTCATCTAGACGAATTATCTTCCCTATAATTTTTCTTTTGTACAGAATCCAAGAGCCGCCGATTTTAAATTGCACCAATAAAAAAAATTAAGCATTAGAATAGAAGTGCGAAAGGTTTTAAGTGTACTAATTAAATGCAAACCCTACTAAGGGTTTTTGTTGTGACATCGGAACAACGTTAATGAATAACGACGACTAAGAATAAGAGAATAAAAATATTGAAAGAAAAGTTAAAGAAGAGGAAGAGGAAGAGGACCTAAGGGATGCTCAAGCTTGAAGGAGCTTTTGGCCATGCTCTCTGAAAATCTGAAACAACCAAACATTAGAAAACGTAATAGCGAAGAGAAAGGTTGGAGAAAGGATTGACATACCCAACACACAGGCACACGCAAAGATGGATGAAAGATTGGTAAATTAGGTTTAGAGAAGAGAAGAGAAGGAAGAGATGAATCTAATTGAGACCCAGAAGAAACCTATTATTACTATTATTAATTTTTGTTTTGTTTTTTATTCCAATTCCAAGTTGGACCACTGTCATCTCCCTTTCTTACTCATTTCTGTCTATTTATTAATAAAAATTAAAGAAGTTGGTCACCTGGCTCTACATAATGTCCAATTAATGCTCCAGTGATATCTTTTAATTAAATCTTTATTATTTGATTTTGTTATTAATCTGATTGATGTGATTATTCATCATTAGTTATATTCTTCATATAAAAATTAAAAAGGTCATAATTAAATTTTTACGTTTCTTAAAAATTTAGATAATTTAAATTGAATTTTTATTAAAAAAATTATTCTATGAGTGTCTAAAATTTTTAAATATTTCAATTGAGTTTTTATTATAACATAAAAAAATACTTTAGGTTTTATGTGAAGTATCAAGTGTAATACAACAATAATAAAAACAATAGAGTTCTCGAAACTTAATTATCTTTACAAAACCATATAGTTTTGTATCTATTAAAAAAAATAAACTGTATCAGTTAATTAAGAGCATCATAGTGTTTTTTATTTTTTTATAGCGTGCTTCCACTGGTCAAGTAATTATATCAAAACATTTTGTATAATGTCCATTCTATTATTCTATTTTGATATCATAAAAAATAATTTTATTGGAAGGTATGGTTGTCGAGATAACAGTAACATTTAATTTATTGTTTTAATAGTTTTATTATTTATTAGTGTTGTTTTAAACATTGTAAGATTTTATATACAATCAAATTATATTATTATTTTTCCTTTATATTAATTTAATTACAATTATAGTTTATTTCAAATTAAAGACTGTTAACTTGTAAATATTTGTCAATTGGAGAAAAAACTTAAATGTTATATAAAAAATTCCCAACCATGTGTTAATAAATGTTTCTCTTTCTAACCTATGATACATTTTCTTAAACTTTATTTGCAATGGATTTTTATACATACACTGACTACCATTTTTTTTTTTTTTTTTATTTTTTTTTTAATTTTTTTTTTTTTTTTTATTTTTTTTTTTTTTTTGAATGTTCCTGTAATTTTTTTCTATTATTATAATTATTTTTTAATGTGTGGTAGAAGGGATTGTAGCTGTGAAATAGCTGTGTAAAACTGTGAAATGGCCAACCAATTGACCTGATTTGCTGTGGATTGGATTAGACCTGCCACCACTGCTCCATTAGGTCACGGATGAGATAGATGTTAATTTTGATTAATGGTTTGACCAGTAATCCAACTATTGATTAGGAAAAAGTAAACCAATAATTAACTTAATCTATAAACATTTCGAACAAATTATACTCTGTGTTCACAAATTTATTGTTCTTGCATATACTTCACGTTCCTTCTCCATTTCAACCTTAAGTTCTACGTTTAGATGATTTGATTTTCACCTTTTTAAATTAGGTGTGTTGGATTATTATACTTATTATCAACTTTTTACATGTAGTGTAATTAATTATCTTGTAAATTGAAAATTTGAATGTGTTAGGAGAATTTTGATACCTTCTAACGTCTATTCAAATGGTGATAAGCAATAAAAACTTACTTTCAAAAAAAATAATGACTACTAATAAGTGGTAAAAATATATTTTAATATAAATTTATAGTTTAATTTACAATGGATAGTTTTAATTATTATATATTTTTTCTCATATTAAAATTTAATTCAAAGATAGGATATGAAAAATAATTAAAAATTCAAATATATATATATATATAATATAAGAAAGATATTTTGAAATAATTAAGTGGTTTTGTTGTTGTTAATTAGAAAGAGTTTGTAAAATATACACAAAATTATAAATGGAATCTTTTAATTGATTCAATAATTTATAGAAAATTATTTGAATGAATATTATGAATAATTAAGTACTTAGACAAATTAATGATATTTAATATGAGAATCATGATTATAAAAGTAGTGAGTTTGACTTCTATAACAACATTAAAACATTTGTCAGAAAAATTGAATGGACCAATGTTCCTAATAAATTAATTTATTAAAATTTATCATTTTCATATCATACTTTTATCTGATGATTTATAAATATTATTAGATAACTTTGTTAATATATTATCGTCTTGGTTCTCAACTTACAGAATCGCATGTAAAATGAATGCTCTTGTATTTGTCAGAGAAATTAATATTTAATTATTAAACTAGAGACTTTATGTGATCAAATAAATTATTAATTTTAAGTGAAATATTATTATATTATTTTCCAACCAGTTAAATATAAGCTGGAAAAACCAGAAAATATTTTAGCTGGAGGTTGTTTAGAGCTTTTAAACTGTGAAATAACAAAATGTACACAAAAACCAGTTACAAAATTGTGATTTCTGAATGTGACAAAGGTTTTTTCTTCTTCAATGTACACTTTTAAACTAGTTAATCAGATAACTTCAGTTTTTTCACATGTTTCATTTATTTTCCTTGGTTTACTAAGTTAACCATGATCAGATGCTATATTCCTGAGTCTATATAATAGACATTCGAAAAAGGTCAACGAACAAAAACAAAATGCTGGTGTGAGGGATTGGATCAGTACATCATTTATTTTCTACTACATAGCAGGTGTGTGTAGATTGAAAATAATTTATGCTAATGAAAAGAGCTGATTTTGTTTTTATATGCATCATCCATTGCAATCCAAGTTGTGATACACTAAATCCTGGTTCCCACGGGCCAATCCACTGAATCCAGAACCCAGAACTCAGTTGGGAGGGCCACTGTGTGAGTCAGATCGTACCAGGACCACAATGCATGCCATTGGACACTGCTGTGCTGTGGTGTCTATAGGCCATGCCAAATTACAACTCCATACATACATACATCTCTTCTCTTCACACTCTACACTTCCATTCTCACATTTTTATTCATTTTCTCTCCTCTCTATATTCTATACCCTCTTCTACCTCTTCTTCACCAAAACATAGCATGGATAATTCTTACTCCACTCCTCCTCCTCATCCTTCAACTTCCACACAAGCTCCTCCCTGTGAGAAGGATTCAAGCATGAAGAAGAGATTCCTCAAAAGGGCCAAGGAACACAGGTCCAGGCTCTATATCCTAAAGAGGTGCATTATTATGTTATTGTGCTGGCAGAAGTACGAGCAATATTGATATTCAAAACCTCTCACAGTGTCACAGGCTCTCTCTTTGGCAGGTGGATACCATTAACTACATCAACCCCACTTTTTTTATTTTTATTTTTTCTATTTTTAAGGTGAACTTTGCAAGTTTGTAAATCATTAGTATATTATGTTGAGGGAAGGAGCCATATATAAATTGGTGCTAGAGATATTTCAGTGACCATGTTGAGCACTTTATTGCACCTGTGAGCACTGTCTGTCTGAAGATTCTTCCATGAATTGAAAGTTTGGACATTAAAGAAGATGCTAGTTCGAATTAATAGTCTGGTTTAATTAGCCAGTGGTGTGAATATAGTGTGACAAAAGGAGGTGGGATATCACTTGCAGGATTTACACGTTATAGTGTGAACTGACATTACTCAACTCAGCTTGTTTTCTAGTGTAAAAGAAGGTGAAAGAAAAGACATTATTTCACATGAAGATAGGGACATATCGTTGCTACTAAGTACACTTGAGGTTTTGGTAGGACTTTGGTCAAGAATAAGGTTTGCCTACTACCTGCTTATTTTGCCAGTCATATTACATAAAGCTACAATAAACACTTCATCTAAGAACCTTCAACTTTTTGTTTTTTCCCCCTTTTTTTTTTCCTCTGCTGTTTACCAATGACACCAATTATGTGTTGGTTTTTTGCTCTGATATCTTTGTTGCTAGCAATTAAACACTGTCTTAGTTTATTAACATGGGATGAATTCTAAAAACACAATGCAAAACTATTAGTATTCATAAAACAACAAAATCCGTGAGTTTTATCTACAAGCTTTTGGAAATTTCTTTCGTACATGCATATAATGCATATGTGTTCTGGAAGTTTACTGTATCCCTTTGATTTCACGTGCTCATTAAAAATAAAATTAACTTATATAGAAAACAATGGTTGAAGTAAACTTTGCATGCAATGTACTTCATCCACTACTATTTGGTGAAGGGTTGAGGTAGTGTGCCTCAGCTCCTCCTACCTGAATTAATTTGTCTTTAAATATATATAGGTTTTATTCCTAAAAAAATTATGATCTTAAATATATATTTACTTTCGGTAAAAGGTTAAAGCAGCAAAATGTACTTTTGATTCATGTGTGTTTGGTTACACGTTCCAACTAGACGTAAAACTTAGAAGCTAATAATTGAAGTACTTGTCTTAAGCTGAAAAAAATGTAACTTTGGAAGAAAAGTGAGACACCTTTGAATGGGGTTAGTTTTGTTTAGTGGCATAATATTGGTTTAGATCTTAAAGATTAAGATTATTTATAAAATCAATAATTAAAAGAGTTAGTAAATGGGATGGATTAGAGAGTCTAAATTTGAATGAGAGAATCTGTTGCAGATCTAGACATGCAGTTGGTTGAATACTACCTATAAATTTTCTGGACCAATATTAATTTGTGTGTATTAAAACAGAGAAGGTACTTGAAGACAGCAAGATAGAGAAACAAGGGCACAGCCTTGTGTGAGCATTTATTTGGAATTGACCTTTGGCCAAACTCTTTGGTCTAATTTTAGTATTTCCAAGCGTCCCTAGCTGGAATTGGAGATCTGGAGTGAACTCCAATGTTCATCATTTTGGGGTCTGTCCCCAAAATAGTTCTCAGATGCCTCTATCAACAAAACTGCATGCCCAAAACATTCTATTACTACTTAATTAGAATAAATCCATTGTTGTTCTAATACCAACTCTAGATCACACTCTCTTCATTTACAGTGCAACTATTTATTGCCACCATTAGTTAGACCTAAGCTGCCAAAGCAGCTGTTTGTTTTTCTCAGTTTATACACTTTCTTAAACTCTTCTCTCCTCACATTTATACCAAATTCTTCAACACAACCCCTATAACACTGAAGAGTTTAAGCATCTTCTTTCCTATGCCTGAAACATTACAATCAACAATATTAACAATACTATAGCTTTAACCATCTCATGTTACAAACCACTTTTTTACTGTTTTGCATGCATGATCACTGTGAGAAGACTAAGGTGTTGGATTAAATAAAGTTAAATTGTAATCCAATTATTGCGAAGTAAACTAAAAAAAAGATTGTTTTTTGCATAGTTATTTAATTAACTTTGAGATTGTTTTTATTCCCCTGGCTTGATAACTGGTGGTGCCACTCTGTTGATAAAGTAACACTTTCCGATCGAAAACGTGTGCGAACAAATCTTCCCCTTAGTTAAGGGCATTACTGGCGGAAATACTGAAGCAACATAACAGGTCACAGGGTCCCTCCCAACCTATGTTCATCAGAACTAATTAACACTGTGTATGCTTCTCTCATCAAAAGGGGAATTTAGGTACCACCAGCTGGCACCACAACTGTATCAAAAAGACTAACTTAATAAACATTTTTTTAACAACAGTTTATTCAAATTCATACATCTTTCTCTAACATTAGCTTCAGCTTTAATTGTACAGTATTATTATATCTAAATTTTCTATAAACAACCTCAAAATCTCCACATGGATTTGAAATTCATTAGAATGTTACTAGACGTGACATCCACCTCTTCCATGTGATTTTGTGGATTCTGCGAAAGAAGATAGAATATTAATTAATCATGAACTAAACAACTAAGGTCTATCATATCAAAAAAATAGAAAAGAAAAAAAAAAGAAATTCTGTTCTCTGGGTCATGAATATACTTTTCTAGTTATCTATGAGCTTCGTTCTATGGATTTATACCAAAGACGGTTTCATTTTTAATAATTATATGGTCTTAGATGTATGTGTCCATCTATCTCAGCCTTTGAATGTGGAAGAAAGTGAAGATGAGTTTGATATTGACGAAATCAAACTTTTTGCACGACATAGGTATGTTGTTGAGAAACCAATTACCAAATATAATTGGTTGAATGGAGAATCAATGACATGAGTTAGCAAGACTCAATCAAATCACTATATTCACAATTTCACACCAACCACTCAAACTTTCCAAAAGCGATTTCATACTATTTGAATTTCAAATGTGGTTGGCAGCATACCAACTTACCCTCTGAGACTCATAAATATAAAACCCTGGAACCTGGACTCATTTTCTTGTCTCACTGCCTTCTCTTCTTGTCACACTTCAAAATATGCCTTTCTTTTCCATTTGTTTCCACTCTCACCATTTAATGTGCCCCCTCCTATTTTTTCCTGAGTCGTTGGCAAATTAAATGCCACCATATTTAAGGCTCTGCCTCTCTCTGTCTCTCTCTCTCTCTTTCCCTCTCTCTTCCATTATATTTTAAGAATCTCACAGGACACTCCATATACTTACTTCAAAGGAACATGCTTTCTTCATCAAAATTTCCAAGTTTTATGCTTTCTGGTTATGATATATTGCAGTTTCCATAGGGGGTAAGCTTTTCTTATCACATTTATAAACCGATGCTTGTTTGTTTCTTAAGAAAGTGCAGGAATGGAAGTGGTGGAGGATCAGACTTCAAAAGAGTATAATTAAGAACTTGAGATATTGGTGCGGTTCAATCAGAAGGCATTGTTTTTATTATCCAAAAGCTCTGTGTTATTTGATTGAGCCGCGCCAATATCACATGTAAATGATCTCAGACTCACATTTTTCACAATGGCAGCACCAAAGATCGAATCTAAGACTTCATGCATACTACTCAAACTGTTTACTATGAGGCCAACTTTAGTAAGTTTTTGTCTGCAGCAGCATTGGGTTTTATTATTATTCATGTGCTTAGAAAAAAATTCATAGGTAGCAAAAAGGAATTGTAAATGAATGTTAACAAAGAGTGGTATTGATTGGTTTATTTTTGTTGTGCAGATTCGATCTTGAAGATGGTAGCTAATTTGGGCGACCACCTTATTAGCATGTTTTTTTGTGTCTCCGAAAAGCAGTGAGCAATATTTTGATGTGTTAGGTAGAAATTTGTTTTAGCTTTTTGATTGTATTTTGTCTTTTGACGATGGTGGGGACTTCATCAATCAAGTGGCAAAGATAAATCTCTCTTTATGTTTACTTTGCTTGTGTAAATGTTCATATTTGCGTTTACATTTAAAGCGCTAACATTCATTTTGGGCATGTTTCCAACTACAGCAGTGTCAACTCTCATTTCCTTCTCCAAACAAATCTTTTGATTCCGCACAACAAAACAAAAGGTTCGTTCAAATTCTGATTAACCGTTTTGGGCTACCTCTAACTGCAATAAATTCTTAACCTTTTATATTTTTGTTGTGGTATTTTTTTTAAGCTAACAAAATTATTATTAACCTTTTTTCCCGCCTACTACTATTATTATTATTGGTAATTTGTTATTATATGTATTATGGTTTTTCAATAATATTGTTGTAACTTATTATCCATCATTGGAAATAATGATTTATTATATTTAATCATTCTTATTATATTTATATTTTTTTATTGGAACTAATAAAAATTACCGTCATCATTATCGATACTTTTTCAAAAATTTGTTAAAACATTACACAGAATGGTTGTAAATGAATTAATGTAGGTATCTTTTAACGTTTAACTAGGATTTTAAAATGGGATGGATTCTCTGAGTCAACCAATTTAACATCTTGAAATGGATTGGGTGAAGTTGTGTAATTCAACTTCAATAACATGTGATGAGATGCATTGGGTTGACCCTTAAGCTATTTTGCTGGATGTTTATGTATAATTTTTCATTGGTTAACTAGTGTTTTTGTGAATTATTATAATTTTCTTGTTATTTTTTGTTTTGCTTTCTTCTATTCTTCTATACTTCATATCTTTCTTCTATAAATTATTTTGTTTATTTACTATGTGAGTTATTTATTTTTTATTTATGTTCGGTGGCTTAAGTAAACATGGTTCATGTAAGATTTTTTTAAATAATTTTCGTTGTTATTTATTAATAATGTGACTTGGATCAATGCATATCATTATGTCAATGTGTGACAAGTTTAAATGCATGTTACATTTATAAATTACAAAGATATTATGTATAGTTATTTTGATTTTGATTACGTATACATAGATTAGACATTTTTAGTAGATTGTATTTACTTAATTAAGGAACACTTGTGTTTTTTAAAGATATATTTTAAAAACTTAACAAGAATACTTTAATCAATTAAGGAATAATATCATTTATTATTTTGAGATGCTTAGATTTAAGAAAATTAATAGACTTGCAGATAATCAATTATGCAAAACAATCAATTATTTTGAAAATTTTTAAAAATATTTGTGAGAATAATTGATTATTACTTAAGACAATGGATTGATTTGTTCTCAATAAATTTCCAAATTCATTCAAATGAATATAATTGATTAGCTCTATTTTTTAAATAAAATATATTGTTTTAAAATAAAAAGAGGTAAAGAAACAACTGATACTACATCATTTTCGAAAATGTTCATGATTTTTTATTAGATTATCTCTTCTTTAGAATTATTTTTGAGCTAAATCAATAGAGAAGTATTATTGAACCAAATGACATTTACAAACTCTTTTAGGATTTTTTTTTTCTTGTTTTTACTGATTTCGAAAACTAATTTAAGTTTTGATTTTTACATCTAGGTTTAGTGTGTAAGTGTAATAGATTTTTACATTAGTTGAATTTCTTATTTAAAAGAACCTCATATTTTATTGTGCTTGTATGTTATTTTTGGTAGAGTTTACGTAACTGTATCGACTATTAATACTAGTGAAACAATCAATGTTAGGTTGATTAGATTGAAACTTAACATTTATAAAGAGAGAATCAAACCACTTTCGTTGATTCTTTTATTGCTTTTCTTTTTCCCCTTTTCGGCTCTTAAGAATACTACTAAAATTGCTTAAAAAATACATTAAAGTGATTCAAAAAAATATTTTTTTAAAAGCAATCATTGTTAAAAGATTTCTCTAACAAATTTATTCTCCTTTTAGTTAATATTGTTGAGCCTCTTTATCCTTAAAACATTACCTTTTAGTGACATAGACCATTTTAAAATTAAAGAGTAATATTTTTAAAAAATAGATAAAACCATATGCTCCTGCATATTTAGGTCGTTATTTTTTATTGTGTTTACTTTTTAACAATTCAACACCTGCTTCTCTTTTTTAAGTTAGAGACCTGTGGACAATCAAATTAAATAGAATTATATATATATTATCAAATCTACTGCGTTTCTTTCATTGTTGTAAATGATTTTTCTAATACCTTTGATTGTTGATAAAAAGTTGTATATTAATCTCAGGAATACAAACTATATATAGAAACATATTTATGCATATCTTTTCATGAATTAAAAAAAAATGTTATTAATCTAACATTTTTCTTTATAATTAATGCAAAATATTTTTTCTAGTAACAACTAAAAATAGGTGTCAGTTTCTTTTCTTTTTTTTCACAATTTATATTTATATTTTCCCATTAACAATCATATTCTTTATAAATTTTGTTCTGAGGTAAACAAAAATGAAAGGGTGAGACTTTTGAGAAGTAAATAAAATTATATTAAAACCTGTGTAAGAAAAAGAGAAAAGTAATAATTATTATGAAGCTTTAGACATGACAGAGAACTATAATGTAAAGCCCTCCAGCCACTAAACAACAAAAGAATGGGTTGGCTATTGCTGCTACTATACTCTTCTTCATTCTCTTTAGCAGCTACACCTATCAACTATCTTAATACCATTTTGATCCACCTGCTACTACTCTCATACCATTTTTCAAGGTTTCTGAATTTTCATTGCACTACTTGTTTACTTTATAAGGCTGCACTCCACAAAGCATTTTCATCCTCCCCACAACGCAGGTGAACTTCTTTCATCCTCTCTACAGACCTGCAGATTCCACTGCATTTCCAATCAAACGAAGCAACACATACGTTACCAGCCTGTGCCTTCCACTCGCAATCTGCAGGAGGGTACCACCACTACTGTTAAATACATAAACTTATGATCTTGCCATCTAGCCAAGAAAAACCATGTAAATTTTTCATTTTGTCAGGTTTACATGGAGTCACAGAATTCAGAAGGAAAACTACCTTACAAAAAATCATAACTTGACATCTCAAACATTACATGAACATTCAGATGATAAGTTTTTCATTGGTTGCTGACATTTATATATAATGCTTCTGAACAAGTATTGGATTAATGATAGAGGGTAACATGAATTTTCTCTTGAATAGATTATGGTAAAATAAAAATCAACATACCAGGGGGTGTGCCACAACACATTCTTCTGTCATCAACATGATCCACGTCTAAACCAATAAACCAAGATCCCAACGAAACATCTTCGTTGGCATATTTATGTAGCACATCCCTGGTATTTGTAAAATCAAACTGTTATCAGTCCATCAAAGTAGCACTAAATGCTACATTAGTTGGTATAATATTCAATTCTTTCCTAGTAGAGGAGAGTTCATGAAGTTGTTAGTCTGCACTTGTTCCTACTAATGAAAATCTCTATAATTGACATATAAACACCCACTTGCCTGTGTGCTTTAACAGTTTTGAGCAAGGAAAACAAGACTTACTGATTTATTGATATATAAGTAGCCAAATCTTGCGAAATGGCATATAATTGTCCTGTAGCATGACGGAAGTACTTGTTTCCCACCTCTCCAAACTTCCAGTATTCTGGTTCATGGTATTTCACTCCCCTGTGGTAAGACGGTTACACTAGGAAGTGTTTTTAAACTACAACCGAAAAAATATAATACACAGGCTTTCTTACTTCTGAGCAAGGACAGGACCGGATTTCATGCACCCAACATACACCCGAGGTTTCATTCGGTGCATACTCAAAGTCAATCCAAGTGTTGCTGAGATTGGAAAAGGTACAATAAGCACAATGAGGAAAATAATGGTAGATAATGAAGTATCTATTATAAAGTGTTGTCAAACAAAATCTAAAATAATCATTAGTCAAGTGAATTTTATGCCTTTCACTTTTCTGTCAATTTGTATTAAAGTTCATCCAATTAAACAAACACTCCAAATACAACTATGAGAGCACATAACAATTACAAGAATGTTCTATAGAGAATGTACCAGCTCTCAATCTATAACACTGCAGAAAGCAAAAAAGAAATATAAGAGTTCAATATACCAAAATGGTGTCAGGTCAGACCTATTGCAGATAATATACACAAGCCTCAACTTTTTAATGTATAGAATTAAGGAAGCTACAGATGGATAAATGAAATTAATTGTGCTACAAGATTGGCAATTATGCTCTAATGTACAGCACAAGAATACAAGTTGAACAAAAATTTCAAAGTCAATGGTTCGTTGAGCTACCTGTTAATGCACAAGAGTTTCTCCCACAAACTAAGTCATGTGATCAATACTTTATTTTATTACTAAAGAACATCTTAGGCAATTTTACTAACAAACGAAATAGATAAAAAGAAATTTACTAGTCTATATAAGTCTTGTATGATTTGGGCTTATGTTCCTAAGCTAAATTACAAAGTAAAAATAACAGGATTTCTAACAGTCATTTTTTTAAGTCTTTTCCTCATTCTGTAATCATATTTATAGAACATTTGTAAAATTTTAAATGATTTAAGAGTTCCTGTTTAAAGAAATGAAGTTATCTTTCTCACATTCGTGTAAAAACCGACTTAGATTTATCACTTCAACTTTACCAGTTACTTTCTCCCATAACTCCACATATCATATTATCAATTATTAAGCGTACACGCTGAATATTTTTTCAATTTACCTAAATTGACATGAACATCATCATCAACTTTAACATAAAATTCCGCATCCCACAAGGCAACAGCAGTCGAAAAGTAGGTCTTTGTCTTAGCTGATAGTTCTAGGTATCCCTCAACGTGGTTCTGCTTAACACAAATGTATTTTGTTTCATCAACATAAATAAAATATGGATTATGCATCTAAATGAAAAGGGGAGGGAGAGAAAGATTACCAGCCTCAAAAAGTCAGCATGAAGCCTCTCCTCTGCTTCAATAGCTTTGTCAAGAATGCCACCAGATGTAGAGCTATAGACAAAAAAAAGGCTAATTAAATCTATAGGTTTTGGTTACTTAGCATCGCAAAAAAAATATGAATTCAACCAACCATATTGGAATTCATCATGGATGACCCCAAGGTTTCATGACATTGTGTTATTAATTTTTGACAATAATTATTTATAGTTCCAACTACTAAAAGAACAAATATACTACCAGTCAACACAAAAAAGAGGATAAATAAACACAACTTGTATCAGAAATTTGATAGATAGGCCACAAAACAAAGTTCTGAGATCATATGAGAAAATAAGTGCAACAGAATTATCAAAAGTAGGAAAGCACAACAATAAAAGAAACTGAATATCAGGAAATCTGACCTGTGACCTATGACAAATCGTATGATTATGCCCTTTTCTTCCTCCAACTTCTGTCTTTCATCAGCTAATTAAGTTCCATTAGAAACCATTGATTAGATACATGATGGTATGGAATTACTTAAGCAGGCTAAAGGAGAACTTTTATGAGAGGAAAAACTAGAAAGTGATGAAATATCATTAAATCACCTCGTGGCATCCAAGTTGTTCGAACAGAATCTCTTCGTTTCCTGCTACTGAAAGCTGTATTGATCCCTATAACCATGAAATATTTTTTCCTAGTACTTGATTCAATTGTCTCTGACTTCCCTGATACAGCACAACCATTCAGCATAAAATCAAGAAGTAGCAAATCAAATTTATGATTCAGCTCCAAAGTAGATTTTGTCTTACTTGGTCTCCTGCAATTCATGTATAGAAATGGATTAGCATTATAGTTGTTTGATACGTAACTAAGTAAATCCCATGCAAAGAAGCATTGGCTTGGCTTACTTGACATCATTCTTGACAACATTCTGAGTATTTGAAACTTCCACTTTACTGTAATTTGAGCTTGGCCTTGCAACCTTAAAATAGAGGTAAAACATCAAGCAGAACATGTCATCATTATAGATATTTTTTCATAAATAGCACAAGATGCAGCTGATAGTTATATGCCTGCGATTTAAACATTATCTATACTAAATTTCAAAAAGCCAATAGAGAAAAATGTCTAAGATAAAAAGTACTAACCCATGGTTTTAAATCCCTAATAGTAGTGCATAGCATCCAGCACCAAAAACACTACAATGGGATAGTGGATGCCAGGATATGCGCAATGTTGAAACATTTATATAGTTTATGTACATACAAATTCTCAAAAATGATAAAAAAAAATACTCAATAGATGATATTCATAATTAAAATATTGCCATAGGTCCCTTAAAGAAAACATACAAATAAATAGAAACAAAAATCAAATACAAGCTTCCTAGGCAGGAATCATCAATCATGTTCACTTTTACTGCTATTATTATAGCCGTAGATGTCATTGTGGAAACAATCACAAACATAGCAGCGCCTAAAAAGCCTTAAATGACTCTGTTCCGAGGCTTTTTTTCTTAATGAGCAGATAGCACCATTGTAGTGCTGCTATGGCCACTATGTCATACACTACAACTGCTACATTAAACCACTTTACTATGCAACCCATGTACTGTACCTCTAATCAAGAGCCATTCAAAACTTTGCCAAAACCTAATCTTTTGAAATAGTTGGTTGGTCTGGAACCCTCTTAACTGAGCAAATGTTCAACCCTTTCTCCCCTTGTTAATATCAAATTAACAATAAGTCAATACAAATGCATTGGCCGCATGTGCTTCCACACTTCATGTCCAAATGAGATGGCATATCATAGACAAGAATACTTGCAAAGGTAAAGTTTGACCAAATTTTGGGTTTCTCTTCTAAAAAGGAAAGTTGGGCCAAATGCAATCCTTGCAAAGCTCCTAAAAGTAAAAGGAACCTTTTTTCTTAATGAAAAAATCCAAAAAAGAGAAAACTTCTATAGAAACTAAGCAGAGGAGTTCATTCTTATAAGGTGAAGAGAAGCTAAAAAATGTTGGGCTTAATTCTGAAGGCACATTCATCCCCAATGAAATAAATTACCAAAAACAAAGATACAGTATTGACATTTTCCACCATTCTGTTACGAGTGCACAAGAATAATGAACTAACCACAGATGTAAACAAGTGTAAATATATATTACAAATATTTCTTTTTTTTTAACTCCTGATCATTTCATGGGGAAGGAACTTCTACTGTTGTTACAAATTCCAGTAGTAGTTCTACATATTATGGGATAGGGGGCAAATGCATGCATAACATACAAAAAAATAAACATGTGCAAAGATTAACTGACACACTTACTGGATTTAGATTACAACCATCAGAGTTTAATTTTATTCTTTCAATCTCACTAGTAGTCCTTGAAATTTCTATATATTCAGGCATCGACCATATCCTGAAACAAAATTAAATTGTGGTTAGCATTACACGTATATCATAATTAGCTCCCTTAAGAGCTATTTTAATAACTACTAATAGCCTAGAAATTGGAGAAAAGAAGTACCTATACCTTCAGGGTTCGATAATAAAATAAAATATAGACACCGACCAATCATTTTTTTTTTATTCAGCGGTAAAGAAGGAGATGCAAGAAGTGAAAGAGAGAAAAAAAAAAATGAGTCTGAATAACTTTGGTACATTTAATGAAACCAACAGAAAATCATGTGGAGAACTGTAAACAAACATTTACAATCTAAGTATAAAACAAACAATAAAAAAGAAGAATGGAATAAATGTCGTAATGCAGAAAACACAGATAATAAAATGTCCTTTTTTAGAGCATAACCCCAGTTTGCAGCCGAGAAACTCGATCACTCGCAGAAAATAACTAAAATGACAAACTCGATGCTGAAATATAGAGACCCAGAAGCAAAAGTACCTATTTGTGAAGAACATTCCGGCACAGAAGCTTGCCACACAGAGCAGAAGGGCCCATTTCCTCTGGACGTTCCTTGCACTCAGTTCTGTAGCTCCTCCCTTGCTCTTCATAGACATTCCCCCTCCCCTCTTCTCCCTCACCTCACTATACAAAAATGCACACAGTATTAAAAACACAACCTTTAACAAAGATACATTAAATGCAGAAATTATAAAAAAGAAGCAAACTTTACAGCTTCTGTGGCACCCAGCCACTATCAGGTTTGTTGGGGGCAAGAGAGAAAGACCACTAAGCCCCTTTATCTTCCAAACCACACTTAAAACAGCAGATACTTAAGTGCTCTATGACGGTTTGTCTTCTCAGATCTTGTTCCCCATCAGTTATGTTTCTCCCCTGAATTCTTGGTTCCACAACTTTTCAGCTCAACTAAGTTTATGGTATGCTTCATAAATCACAATTCATTAACACTAACAAAACTTTGCTCTCCAAAATAAAATCCCATTAAGAAAAGGGGAACAAAATTTTGTGCCCATTACGTAAAGTTATTTGGACGGAGAGTGTTTTGGTTACTTATAATTCTCCTTATAATGTGTCGGTTGGTGATAAGCTAGTGTTATTTTTACCATGGGCTGAATCCAGTTCAGATGGATCCCACCCAGAGTCTTTTCAATTAAACTGGTTTGCCTTATGGTCAAAATCTTCCCAATTAGAGATGAAATGCAACCAAATTCCGGTGCTACTCATTCCACCCAAAAAAAAAAAAAAAAAAAAAATAAATAAATATATATATATATATATATATACAAACTAACACACATGTGTCTATTTTTGCAATTGTAACATCCCACAACTCTACACATTCTTCTGCTATTACTAAATGCATCATGAGGTTTTATTATCAGTGTTATTATGAAAATTAGTTCTGTTGTGATTCAGTTTTCTGCCAGCAAAACTGTGTTTTAAAAAAGTGTAATCCTATTTGAGTGATAAAATGTTGTCTCGGATTAACTAAGAAAATGTGGTGATAGTTGATTGATGGTATTAATTATATAAAATGTAAGGTCACTTAGTGAATTCAAATAAATTAAATTAACATGCAAATTTCTTTTCAGATCCTCTTTATTTTCCTTTCTATGTCAATTTCATTGCTTTTCTTTTTTAATTTCTTACTAAAACAGAAGGGGTATTCTTACTAAATAATGTAAATAGCCAACAAATAAAAGACAAGAAAGATTTTAATCATTGGATCTCTGAATTCTAATATAGGAGATCATATTTGTAATAAATTTTGATTGAAAATATCTTGTTCTCAACCTTTGGGCAAAAAGACGTACTTAAAAAAGAATTAGTAAAACATGTTTTGTATAATTATAAATTTGAACTCTTCTTAGAAATACAAACTTGTGTTTGCATTCGTATTATATTAGAGTAATATATTTTATAAGAAGTAAAAATAATTTTATAAGAATAAGAGTCAATGGGTTATACAGTTATTTTTTAATAGAAAATTATATAAATACTTTTTATGAGAAAAAAAATCTTGCAGTATTTCATTAAACTATAAATTTACTTAATTTAATAAAAAATAAAATTATCTAACTAAAGGACAGTTATAACAAAATTATACTATCGTTATGAAAACAAGGCAGTTATACAATAAGACAGGTTAACTTATTTTTTTTATAATAATTAGTAATAACAAAGTTTGATATGGTGAAAAAGAGTTTTTAAAACTTATGATCAGACACAGTTTGATTGATATACTCTGTTAAAATTCATCTTTAACACATTAAATAATAGTTCAATAAGATGTAGTTTGAAAGATGTAAAAAAAGATTTACATTTTTCGTTTATAGATGAGACTACATTTATTTTTTATCAATTCGAACAAGTTTAGTTTAATTATACAAACTCAAGTTGTAATATACAAAGTAAACGGTAAATGCAACCTTCTTGAATAGATATCTTATAATTAACATAACTTGGGTAGTTTTTATCTTATTTTATATAAAAGTCAAAATGGAGATAGAGAAAATGCTGCTGTAAGATAACTTTAACATACCTTAAGGATACATTTAATGTTGAAGATTATATATTTTATTATTTGTCCAAACACAAATCTATCAAACTAAAATATATTACAAGCTACTTTATACATATGATTATCCTACTTTATATACATGATTATCAGATGAAACAACTAGGTTTATCAATGTTTGAGATACTTAATCATAGACATATATACATTTTTAAGTTTGAAACTTTGTTATGAAACACTTAAATTAGAATCTTTAAGTTTGATATAAAAATCTTTTATAATTATATATAATTTAAATGTAATCAAACTTACAATCTTACCATTAAAAGTCCCAACTAAAAAAGTTATTTTTTTAGAGTTTTTTTAATTGTTTTGATGAATTTATTCAATTACCACAAACAACGTGAATTAATATAATTAAAACATTATTATGATTATGAAAGGAACAAACTATTATAACAGCAAAATTTACTATTAAAATAAATTTAATTTAACTATTTTTTTCATTTTTTAGTATAATTTATCAAATGAGTCATTTTAATCCAGTTTGTTTTAATTACTCAAACAAAGTCTATATATCCTTAAAATTAATCAATTTCTCTAACTATAATAGTCATGACTATCTAGTTTATGTGACACTTCTATACTACACTACAAGATTGGAATTTAAATATTTTTTTATGTTGTGACAAGCTTTATATATATATATATATAGAGAGAGAGAGAGAGTTAATTGTATATACATTAAATACTTGTAAACAAATAATATAATAATAAAAATTAATAAATAATACTTTGTATTTTTAATATTATATTGTAAAAACGTTGTTATATCATGTTTATCTATCAATTTTGTTCTGCCATAAGTAACTAGCTTTTTACATTTTTACAAAGATTAAGGTAATAAAAGGAAATACAACTCCATTAACAAGATACATTAATAGACATTGTAAGTAACTAACTATTGTTTTGTTTTTTTATCCACTATACAAATTTCTATGCATTATTTTATTCGTAATCTCTTTCATTTATTGCTTATTACTTTTAGCATAATTATAAATTATCATTTATTATTTTATATTTCTAAAAAATAAATAAATAGACATATGTAAGTTCGAGAAAATAAATTATTATTTTTACATTATTTTTAATAACCTTTTACCATTTTGTTATAAAAAATAAAAGGGTTGGGATGCGTATTCTTATTATTTCAATAACATCGTCAGTAACTTTATTTATTTATTTATTTTTTTTGGTAGATGGTAACTTTTATTTTGATAACTCATACATATGTCAAGGTAATAGTCATAATAAAAGAAAGTGTTAATTTTTTTTTTCCAACTGAGAATTATGGATGATTGGATTCTTTTCCATAAAATATTACAAACTATAAATGAATGAAAACCTTCTTTCTTAATTTATCATTGAAGGCACAACACACCTAGATCTCAGTTTTTAGTTTTTTAGCATTTCTTCAAAATATTCTAAGTTTTCAGGTAACAAGATATTTGAACAAACAATAAAGTTTTCAATTTCTTACCTAACATTCAAAAGGATTATAAAGTCACTTTTTAAGTTTAGCCAAATACACTTAATATCCCATCAGAAAGATTTCTAAAGAAAAAAATAAAAAATGCAACTACTTTATTTTTTAGTGGTTCAAACCCTCCTTGGAAGAAGCATCCTTCTCACCTTCCATAACTTGTAACGTGTATATCAATGGTGGTCCCTGCATCTCTGATGGAAAAGATGTCACGTTTGTCATTTAAAGAAATGTTTAGTTATATTTTTAATTTCTAAAAATTGAAACATGCAAAGTTATAACCTTTTAAATTTTTCATAAAATATTTTCAGTCTCTTATATTTTTATACAAAAAATGGGAGTTTAATCTGTGAAATCTATGCAAAAACTGACCTAAAAACAATACTAAAAGACAGACCATTTTTAAAATTTGAAAAGCAAAATCAAATCTTAGAAACTAAATAGGTGACTAAACTTTGTTTTAAAGAAATAGAAAAAAATAGACTTTATGTAACAATCACAAAAAAATTGTTGTTGTGGTGGGTGGTTTTGGTTTACTTGTACTGAGGACTTAAATTATGTTTCAAAGCAACCATCCATGACTTGAATATGCAAACAGTGGTTTTACAATAAGTACAGAGATGTGGGGATTGAACCAGAATGAAGATAATAATGAAACAGTATAAACAAACAAAGTACTAATAGAGATCATGCAAGAATGAGTAGAAGATGAACCAACCAGAAGTGAAAACTTGAAGACTATTAAACTCAGTAACAACACAGAGTGTACTCCACTGGCCTCAGTCCAATACAGATTCAGACAAAATTTCAGAGGCTGCCACTCCTCCTTTTTCCTTTCCCTAAAACTTCCTTTTCCCAGAAAATTTAGAACAACAAAACAAAAACAAAAGAAAACAAAAAGGACACCTCTGGCTTACACGTACATGCTCTCCATCACGAGTGAGTTCCACAGCAGCAGGACCTCACATTCCAATTTCACATACACATAAAAAAAACATTGCATGGGATCCTACTATGACAATGTTGATGACTTCATTGTGGTCATGCCAAACATGAAGCTGATCATGACATGACCATGACTCATTGTGCTGCATCCACCAACTACTCAATGAAACCTGTTTTGGTCAAAATGGCATTTCTCACTTTGCTAAGATCTCTCCCTTTCAGTGTCCTCCCTATCCCTTCACACACAGAGAAAGAAGAAATCTGGCTCCTTGCAAGTTTCCTGGAAATCCATTGATGAGGAGGAATCATGTCATCCTGACCATCATCATCATCATCATCGCCATAATCATCAAGATAGTGATCTCCATAACCAAAATCCAACTTCTTGTTTACCTCCTCAACACCCTTTTTCCCATAAATTTTAGACCAATCAGGAATGTCCATAGGTGCTGAGGATCTCTGAACCACATTTGAATCGGATTCCAAGGAGTGTAGTGTGACACTATTAGTCCTTGGGATCTTTCTTGGAGAGGTTGGCATGCACCATGCAGAAGAAGAATCGGAGGACTTCTTAGATACCCCCATTTCTGGGCGCAAAAAGTCCCTCTCCCTCTCCATGGTCACAGCCCCCCACACATCTTCTTCATCAAAATCTTCATTCCTCGTTGATCCCCCACCAAAACCGCTGCTTTTGTTCAGAAAACCGCTCCAATCTGCCATTGGTATCTATTAGTTCTGCAATCTCTTCTGCTGCCTGCAAATACAGATAAGGGTGCTTGAGAGGAAACAAAGCAAGGGAAGTAGTGTATTGAGGTAAGAGGGAGTGATACTGTGATAGATAACACAGTTGTCTATTTCAGTATATATAGACACAGATGATTAGAAGCTTTTTTTACCTAAATGTGATCATGGTTACTCACCAATGAGATAAAATATATATTTTTTTCCCTTTCATTGGGAATTAAAAAGCAGAAAGGTGTAAGAGAAGAGAATACTGTCAAGAATCTACCTTGTCCTTGTTTCAATAACCTCCAAAAAGGAAAAGGCTTTTGAAAAAATTTCTCAAACGGGAACCTGATACACCCTTTTAAAAACCACGCATGAAAATGGAAGAAAGGCTTGAAAATTCTTCCCCGGACCCTAATGGCTCCAAGGAAAATCACAGGTTCCAAGAGGGCAGGCTCACTCACAGGACGGTACCTGAAAAAAGACAAAGGGGCAGAAAAAGACAAGAAAGCAGCAAATGTGTACAACTACACCACACACACAAACACGAAAAAAGGGTTGTATTATTATAGTTTTGGCCCATAAGTGAAAAACCTCATATGGATATTAAAGAAGGCAGAAAGAAAATGATGGGTCTTGAAGTGAGTCTGAGTTGATCTCTCTCTCCCCTGGTTAATTGCAAAAGTCCAAAAGAGCACAGATGAAGGACATGAGCATAGCGGCATCGATCAAAACCCAAAGAGAAAGTCCCATCATATCAATAGCAGCACAGCACTATTAAGAAGAGGTGAAAAAAATTAAACGCAACCTCAGGCTGCTGCCTGCCTAATTTATCACTCAGTTGTTGCAGATGCAGTGCATGCTATGTATGTTATCAGCTATGTAATGTAATGTATTTATGTATGTATGCAGAAACAGCACTTAAATGGGTTTTTCTTTTTTCAATATCTTCGTAAAGTTCTGAAAGGCTGCATCCTGATTGGGAGAGGTGGTGATGCACGATTGGCTTGAAGGTACTTCAAGGATCTGCAACCTTATCCTCAACTAATGTTACGTAGTAGTAACTCATTCGGCGGTAAGATTGAAAACAAAACAAAAACTAAACAAAACCACAGAAGGTCTTCAATTGGTTGAGCTCTTCTAATTAAGTGTGAAACTTCAGAGTGTGAGCCTAAGCACCCTTTATTAATTGCCTTGGAGAGGGTGCTTCCTCCTACCAAGTATAGCAGTTGTAAGTAAAAGCCATTCCATTGGTTATTACTACAACATTGAGATATGTAGCCCGTTTTTCCTGACGAATAACAATGCCTTCAATTGTGTTGTGACTCGCTCCATCACCTTGTAGTTGTAACCTGCTATTTTTCTTCCACCTTTTTACTCCTGCCTTTTTGGATAATTAATGCACAGATCAGGATTAGAAGATTGCGTGAATGAATGCAGTGCAAATTGTGGTCATAAATCATGATATTAGATGATACTTAAATCACCATTCCACTTGTATATGGAGGAAATCAATATAATATCATATCATATGGATAACATAACATATCTGTTTGTCTTTTTCTTGGTTTATGAGTGAAGGTGAAGAAGCTCTTTGCTGTGATATGTTAAAGAAGTATTTTTACATCTTGTATAATTAGTTTTAATTGTTTGAAAGTTTGTATTAGTGATTGTTTATGCATGCTTAGTTTAATGAAGACATGTTTTAGTGACAGCATTATTTGTTTCTTTTTTGTGCTCCACTATGTAGTGTTCTTATCCACCCATACTAGTTTTCAGTGGATGCAATATTCTAGTAGACTGTAGCAAGCCAGTTAGCAAATATGCACGTATATCCATGTAATTTACATTTATTACTGAGGATTCGTAACTAGCTGTTTTGGAAACATTGACAGCTATCTTGGCACAAAAACCATAATCAACTGTAGCTTATTCTGACCCCATTTTATAACCATTATTATTTGCATATCTTTACTTGTCTGTTTTATACACACAATACTTCGCGTAAACTTTAACATGGCATATATGAAAAAGATTGATTTCTTGTTAGAATAGTGTTAGATACTTTAAGAAGTTCAGAATTATACGTGAAAGCACATAAAATTTATTCTTACATTAATTTGTTACCTTTGAATCAACTTCATTCCTTCTAAATGTGTTAAAAATAGTTTACAAAATATTTCAATATGTTTTTAGTTCCTTAAAATATTGATGTAGTCACACTAAAAAATTGTTAATTTTAAATATTTCACATTTTTAATCTTTCTCTTTTACTTTTTATTATTAACTATGGTTTGCGCAACACAAAAAATATTAAGACAAAAAAATAAAAAAATTAAAATTAAAATAATTATGTAATAAATATGTAATGTATTTATTATTTTGCATAATAAGATAATTACATGTACTATTCTTATTTTATTTCATTTAATAATTTAATTTTAACATTATATTTTATTAACACAGTTTTGTTAAAAAATATTTAAATTTATCTTTAAAATGTCTATTTTTTAAATTTTCCATCAAAACGGCTTATAAAATTTGTGTGAATGTCTTTTCCCGCTTATAAGGGATAATTTTATTTTTGTATCTTTGTATCTGGATTTTTTACTATTATAATTATCGTACTTTTTCAATATTTTTTTGGAATTTATTTGTAAGAAAGGAAAATTCATTTGACAGATATTATCATTTTCTTTTTATTGTGAACTTCTCACTGCGATATCTTTTATTTTAACTGTTTTGGTATCTTACGTTATTTTGTATAAGAAAAATACATATAATTTATTTTGAAGATATAATGGTTAGATTTTTGGATGAAGACTTCCAATTACCTATTGAAATCTTATATTGGTGTCTTAGTTTATTTTTTCCTATCTTTTTGAATCTTTCATACGATAAGGATAGAATATCTCACATCTTCTTTACACTCAACATGACATCAGTTTTTACAATCTCTTTTTCAGATAGAGTACATATTTATGCTTAACTTTGAAATTCAACTTATATTTATATTTTTGTTTTGATATCAAATATCTATTGGTAGAAACTTTCTAGTGGCATTAAGAAATAAAAGAATGTCAATCTTAATTATCTCAACAAATAAACATTACAATATTCAAGAAAATGAGTCATTTTAAGTTTTTATTATTCAAGATTTTCTCCCTTAAATAGTGGTGGACGATGAATAGCTTGATCTTTGAAGTCTATAAAGTATATCAGGATCATTTTTTTTTATCCTATTAAGAACTAATGCTAGAGGTTAGCTCTAATACCAATTGAAGGTACAATTGGCTTCAAAATGTAAAGAGTGGTTAAATGTGGCCTTAGACTCTTTTTGCATTAAGTAAAGAATACACTGTTAGGTATCCAAGTGTGAGTCTAAATTCTACATTGAATATAAGTGAGAAAGTTGATAGCAACATATAAGAAAACAAGACTTACAAACCCAATGTCTTAAAGTACAAACCCAATGTCTTAAAGTACAAACTCAATGTCTTAAAGTTTTGAATTAAAAATAATGTTAATTCCCTGTATAGGTTTGGATTTAACTCATGTCTGATTTTTGTTTGATCTCTCCATATTTTTTTTGTGATATAAACCATCTAATAGATTATAGACCATCTAAAAACTTTAATAAATTGGTTAGATAGATCTTTCATATGTCTCAACAGTCTCTTTTATACATGATTTTTCTCTTTTATATATAATTTTTTAGTCATGTGATTGTTTAATAGGTTATCAAGTATTTAATGTTTTTCATGAACTTTCTAAAGACTTGGATGGACTGTATAGACAAATTGTTTAAAGTCTCAACAATAATAAAATAAAAATAAAATAATTACAAATGAGATCAATAAGTGGATCATGATAAGTTTCAAATGTTTCTCACCATTGATAATCCATAAATGTCACCTATTTTTTTGGCAAATTTTTCAATTTAGTGTAATTTTTTTAAAATTCCTAAAAAAGCGTATTTTTTTATTTTATTTTCGGATATGGGTAAATCGTGTAGAGATTGCACGATATCATTGTGAATAAAGCGTTCTATTATTGCAAGATTTAACTTAAATATATGAGATCGTGAAAAGATAATAGAATTTAGTTAAAGTAATGAAATTGTGGAATAAATGTATGATTTTAATTAAATAATTAATTGATTAATTGAAATGGTTAGGCTACTGTTAGGGTGATTAATTCTCCCACCTTTCCTCTCCTATTTTTCCATGGGTTGTGCATTTAAAATTAAATTAGAATTAATGCATAGTGATAAAACGGTTTTATAAATTTTGATGAAAATGAAAATGTATTCATTGAAATTAATTAATTGTCATTTAAGTAATTGAAATAAATGTGAAATTAATTTGAATGAAAGAATATGAAGAAAAGTTACAGGTTTTAATTTGAATGGTTTATATACAGATAAAATTTAAATTATTTGAATTGATTAGTTTTTAAAACTTATTTACATTTTTTTCCTTTTTAAAAGTACTTCCAGTCTTTTTTTATTTTATAAAAATCCTTAAACTTATTTATATTTTTTTCTTTTTAAAACTACTTATGCTCTTCTTTTTTCTTTTATAAAAATAATCATTGTTGTAATTTTATAAAATTTTCCAAACTACTTCTGCTTTTTTTTTTTTTTTT